>Ga0182744_1001790_pt1 | contig 18405 bp, 15 predicted proteins | sample eDN3rd30CKraftMG_FD_128525 | JGI IMG/M metagenome (GOLD analysis project Ga0182744, IMG submission 128525) | Enriched Miracle-Growth compost microbial communities from Emeryville, California, USA - eDNA 3rd pass 30_C Kraft MG (version 2) (version 2) ...
ATCCGCCGCGAGATCGACTTCGTCGGCGTCGCCCTGAAGAGCAACAAGCCGTTGCTCGGCATCTGCCTCGGCGCGCAGATGATCGCCCGGCATCTGGGTGAGCGGGTGGCCCCGCACCCCGACGGCCACACCGAGATCGGCTATTATCCGCTCGATCCGACGCCCGCCGGCGACGCGCTGTGCAGCCAGCAGTTTCCCCGCCACGTCTACCAATGGCACAAGGAAGGCTTCGACCTGCCGCGCGGCGCCGACCTTCTGGCGCGCGGCGGCGAATTTCCAATCCAGGCCTTCAAATACGGCAGCGCCGTCGCCCTGCAGTTCCACCCCGAGGTCTGCTATTCGACCATCTGCCGCTGGACGACGCGCGGCTGCGAACGCATGAACTCGCCGGGCGCCCAGGACCGCGAGATGCATTTCGACGGCTGGTTTCGCTTCGACGCCGCCATCGCCCGCTGGACCAGGACATTCCTGGGCGAATGGGTCGCGCCGCAGGTGGCGGTGGGGGCGTAACCTTCTCCCAGTTTCATGGTGCGGAATACCTGCTGGTACGATAATATCGCACCAACAAGGAGGCACCCATGGCCGCAACCGCAAAACGGTCTTTCACCCTACCGGCCGAGCAGGCCGCTTTTATCGATGAACTCGTGACGTCCGGCACTTATGCCAGCGCGAGCGAAGTGGTTCGCGACGGGCTGCGCGCCTTGCAGGAGCGCAACGCCGCCGTGGAGCGCTGGCTGCGCGAAGACGTCGCCCCGACTTACGACGATATGAAGGTACATCCCGAACGCCTCCTGGCAACGGAGCAGGTGATGCAAAGCATCCGCGAACAACACAAGGCCCGTCTCAAGGAGGATAGGTGAAGCGCCGGCAGCTTGGATGGTCGCCCCGCGCACGAGACGACCTTCAGCATATTCACGCCTACATTTCTGATGCCGGCAGTCCGCTCAACGCACTGCGATTCATCGAACGCATAGCCGCCTATTGCGAAACACTCGACCATGCCTCAGAGCGCGGCCAGCGCCACGACGACATTCGGCCGGGGACTTCGCGTCGTCGGCTTCGAGCGGCGTGTGACGATCGCCTTCGAAGTTGACGACGAGCGCGTGACGATCCTTCGCATTTTCTATGGCGGGGTGGACTGGGAGCGCGCGCTATAATCTATGGCGCGATGCATTTCGACGGCTGGTTCCGCTTCGACGCCGCCATCGCCCGCTGGACCAGGACGTTCCTGGGCGAATGGGTCGCGCCGCAGGTGGCGGTGGCCTAACCTCTGCGCAAGCGAGCCTGGATAAGCTCGATCGATGCGCCAATCCCGTCGTCCCGGGAAAACTGATGCCCAATCGAGCGGCTACGCTCGGCGTATCCCTGATTTTCCGATAGATCTTTGAATGCGGCAGCCAGTGGCTCAAGCGATAGGCGTGAGAGCCGGATAGGCCTTGGCCCCAGCCCGAGTGCATGCACATGGTGAGCCCAGAAAGGCTGATCGCCGAGAACAGGACAAATCATCGTGGGTCGGCCGTATCTGAGCCCGGCGTGGGTCGTGCCCGAACCGCCGTGGTGAACCACGGCACGAACCTTTGGAAACAGCCAGTCGTGGGGAACTTGATCGACAAAGTGGATGTGATCCGCACCGTTGACGGATTCCAAGCCGCCCCAGCCGCGGGACATGACACCGCGGACATTGGCGCGCCGAAGCGCCTCCACGATAATGCCTGTGCGCCCGGCAGCGCCTGCAACGTTCATGCTCCCGAATCCCACGTAAAGCGGCGGCGCTCCGCTGTTCAGGAAGACGACGAGATCGGCCGGCGGCTCGTATGCGAGGTCCGGCTGGCTGAACCAGTATCCGGTGACATGATCATCGGGCGTCCAGTCGGCCGGGGTGGGAACAAGAGCAGGGCTGTAGGCATAGAGCCGCGGGACGACCGCGCCCGCAACCGAGAGCAGGGAGGTGCCGGCGGTTCGCGCGGAAGGGAGACCGAGCCTCGATGCGCGCCACTCATCCAAGAGCCCGCGCGTGCTGACAGCGCTACCCGCCAGCACCATTCGATGGCTCATCCGGTTTGTGAACGCGGACATCGAGGGGAACGAGAACAGCGGCGTGGGAAAGGCGGTTGTCGGCGAAAGCGCCGGCAACGCGAGAGCAACGAAGGCCGGGATCCCAAGTTTCTCGGCGATGTGCGGGCCGGCGAGAATTTTCGGATGATAGACGAGCAGATCGGCTCCCGCGGCTGCACTCAGGCTATCGTCCAGAAGTCCGCGCATCAGCGGATTGATCTGTGAATAGGCCTTGATCGCCGATCCCAGACCACCGAAACCGGCTCGCCACGGGTTCTCTGCGAGAATCTCCCGAAAGTTCACATGGAGGGGAGCGTATTCAACGCCCGAGCCCCGGACCATGCCCTCGAATTCAGATCCTGCCGCCAGCCGGACATGGTGGCCTGCCTGCCTCAAACCCCTCGCCAAGGCGACGAAGGGCTCGACATCGCCGCGGGTGCCGAGCGTCTGCAATACGATCGTCAAGGAAATCTCCCGCGATTGACACTGCATAATGATCGCCATCGGGCGACGAGCGATGGTTCAGAATGGGAACGGCGGTTAGGCGCCGTCGGCCGATCATGGACTGCCCGGCGGTTTGCTCATCTCACTCCGCCAGCACCAGCGCCCAGTAGACCTTGTACTTGGAGCCCGGCGCATAGGCCGTGGCGATGCCCATGCGGCGCGCCGACTTGTTGAGCATGTTGGCGTTGTGGGGCGCCGATTGCCGCCAGCCGGAGAAGGCTTCCGCCAGGGTGTGATAGCCGGCCGAGACGTTTTCGACGGCGACGCCGGAGACGACGCCTTCGCCGGCAAGGCGCGCCTTCAGCTTCGCGGCGCTGTCGGGCTGGGCCGATCCCGCCCTCACCATTTCCTCGGCGCGCGCCTTGGCGGCGCGCTGCAGGGCCGGATCGATGGAGAGAACCGGCAGATGGTTGTTGGTCCGGTAGATCGAGATCATGTCGCGCGCGGCGGCCGGATCGACCGAGGCGTCGGACGTGGCAAGCGAACGGTAGAAGCTCGGTTGCGCCGAGGCCTGCGGCGCAGGCTTCGTGTCGGCGCATCCGCCCAGTGAAAGTCCGATGGCTGCCAATAGCGAGATACAGGTCATGCGGCTTGTGTGGGTTTTCATGGTTAACATTCAATTACCGATCTTGACGACGACGGGTTGCGGCTGGGGTGGCGACATATCGATATGCTCGGCGCGGAAGCGTCTAAAAATCGTGAAGTTCAGATCGCTGACGACGCGCTGCGACTTCTCCACGTCGCTGACGAAGCAGACGAGATCGAAGCGCATCGCCGCATCCACCATGGCGGTGAAATTCACCTGCGGTTCCGGCAGGCGCAGGATCAATTCCTGCTGCCTGGCGCAATCGAGCAGCAGGGCACGCACCTGATCGGCATCGGCCGAAATGTTGACGGCGACGGGCACGCGGATGCGGCCGACGCGATCCGTGCGCACCCAGTTCTTCACCACGCCGGTGACGAGATTGGAATTGGGAACGATCATCGTCGCCCGGTCGAACGTCTCGATCTCGGTCGCCCGCACGTTGATGCGCCGCACGTAACCCTGTTCGTCGCCGACGACGACCCAGTCCCCGACCCGGATGGCGCGTTCCCATAGCAGGATGATGCCGGAGACGAAATTGTTGACGACGGCCTGCAGGCCGAAGCCGATACCGATCGACAGGGCGCCGGCGACGATGGCGAGCTTGTCGAGGCCGATGCCGACATGGGCGAGCGCCAGGCCGAGCGAGATGAGCACGCCGATATAGCCCGCGCTGGTGCGGATGGAGTTGCGTAATCCGAGATCGAGATGGGTGTGGGGCAGCAGGCTGCCTTCGAGCCAGTTCTGCACCGTGCGGGTTATGAGGAAGCCGATAACGAACAGCACCAGCGCCGTGAAGACCGTCGCCAGAGAAATGGAGACGTCGCCGACCTGAAAGCCGAAAAAGGCGGCGCGCACGCTGCCGAACATGTTGTCGGATTCGACGCCCCAGGGCGCCAGGACCAGCAGAGCGGCGACCACGGCGATGATGACGCTGATCGCGCCGCGCAGGATCACTGAGACCTGGGTGAGGCTATCGCCCTTCAGGCCGATGCTGTTCATGATGGCGCGGCCGACCGGCGCCGTCGGCTGGAACGCGGCCTTCAATCCGTCTTCGGCGATGATGGACAGCAGGAAGATGATCGACCCGATCAGCGTGACCCACAGCACCTGGTCGACGATAAATTTCGCCAGTGCGATATAGCCGATGACGGCTGCGATCAGGATCGCGGCGATGGCCGCCCAGGCGCAGAGCCGCCAGACGCCATACCAGTCGCGCTTCGGCTCCAGCGGCGGCCCGAAACAGTCATCGGCCGGATCGGGCGACGGCACCATGCCATAGAGCGCATAGGTCATGATGAGCGCTACGGCGACGGCGACAAGGCCGCGGATGAACACCGATACCACGACCTTGGCGGCGACGAGATCGTTGAAGGCTTCGATAATCTTGAGGCCGGCCACGACCGTCGCAACGGTGACCGCCAGCCATGCCAGACGATCGACCGTATCGTCCTTCAGGTCGAGCAGGCGCCAGTCCGGATTACCCGGTGCGAGCAGGCCGCGGATGAACCCATGCGTGATGGCGAGAAGAGAGATCGCCTCGGAGACCGCCTGAACGATTCCTTCCGTCCCCGGAACGAGGAGGTTGAAAACCCGCATCGTCGCGAACACCGCGATCGTTGCGACGATCGGCACGACGGCGGTGACGACGGTGGCCCACAGCGCCGCGACCGCCTTGGCCAGGCGCGTCGGCTCCTTGATGGAGGGCCTGCGCGCCAGGATGCGCCTTGCCACGAGTTTCGCAACGGCGAAACCGACGGCAATGGCCGCCAGCATCGCCGCGAAGACGAAAGCGTTGGAGCCGCGCAGTTGCGGGGCGGCATCGTCGAACCAGCTCATGAAAACATAGCGCGACGTCTCGACATCGCGCGGCATGTCGCTGATCGCCGCGATCCACAGCGACGGGCTGAGAATGCTGGACGAAAGCTGGAACAGCGCCTGGCGGAAATTGGCGCGCCGGCGATTGACGATCGAAGCCCCGACCTGGCTCGCCTGCACGGCGAGCAGACGCGCACTCTTGAGCTGGCCGTCGATTTCATTGAAGCGCTTCTGCTGGTCGTCGCGCTCGCTGCTGACATCGGCCGCTTCCGGCGGGGCGCCGGCCGCCGGCTTCGCGCCAAGCTGATCGAGGCGCGTCTTCACCGCGTCGAGGCGCGGCGTGAGTTCGTCGAGCGCCTCCTGAACTTTCTGCGACACCGGATCGAGGTTGGCGCGCAACGACTGCAGCGCCGCGTCCGTCAGATCCTTGCTGGCCAGCGATTTTTCGACGGCTGTCAGGGCGCTGCGGGCAGCATCCAGTTTCTGGGTGACCGTCTGCTCCGTGGTCTGCGCATGGGCGCCCGCCAGCGCCACCATCAGACACAGCGCGGCGAACACGGATCGCAGGACCGGGATCAAGGTTTCATCTCCAAAGCTGAACGCATTTTCAAGCGAAGTGGACACCGATTCGCGGAAAGAGAATGCGCTCTTCCCATAAATATGGAGGTCGAATCATTCCGTCAGCTTAACGACAACCCATCCGATCGCGGACACCCCTGCCTCGAACGGATGCTTCAATCGGCCAAGTGTGGCTTTCCCGAGGCCTCGTCGTCATAGGCGTGCTGCCGACCGTTCCAGTCTTTCACCGAATGACGGGCATCTGCTGACGACGGGTCGAGATAGGCCGGCCCGATCGGGGATTTGCCGAAGCCGCCTGGAATATCGAGCATATATTCGGGCACGCACAGGCCCGACACATGGCCGCGCAGGCTGCGCATCAGCGCCTGCCCCTCCTCGATCGTGGTGCGCAGATGCGATGTGCCCGGCGCCAGATCGGCATGATGCAGGTAATAGGGCTTGATGCGGATCTCGACGAAAGCCCGCATCAGCGCCGCCAATGTCTCGACGCTGTCATTGACGCCGCGCAGCAGCACGCTCTGGCTGAGCATGGGGATGCCGGCGTCGACAAGGCGCGCGCAGGCCGCGCGCGCCGCCTGCGTCAGTTCACGCGGATGATTGGCATGCAAAGCCACATAGACGGTCTTGCCGCAAGCCTTCAGCACCCCGATCAGCTCCTGCCCGATGCGCGCCGGATCGGCCACAGGCACGCGGGTGTGCACGCGGACGATCTTCACATGATCGATGCCGCCGATCTGCTCCATGACGGCGCGCAGGCGGCGCGGCGACAGCGACAGCGGATCGCCGCCGGTGAGGATCACCTCCCAGATGCGCGCATCGCCACGGATGTAATCCAGCGCCGCGGCAAGCGCCGCCGGCGACAGGATGTTGGACCCGCCTTCGCCGACGCTCTCGCGGCGGAAGCAGAACCGGCAATAGACCGGACAGGTGTGCAGCAGCTTCAGCAGCACCCGGTCGGGATAGCGGTGCACGATCCCTTCCACCGGCGCGTGCACGTCGTCGCCTATCGGATCGTCGCGCTCCTGCGGCTGGCGCTCGAGTTCGCGCGGATCGGGGATGAACTGCCGGGCGATCGGATCGTCCGGATCGGACGGGTCGATCAGCGCCGCGAGGTCCGGCGTCAGCGCGATCGAATAGGTCTCGCCGACGCGGGCAAGACTCTCCAGCCGGTCCCCGCCGATAAGGCCTGCGTCGTGCAGGTCGGCGGCGCTGCGCAGCGTCCGGAGGATTATGGTGGCAAGCCTGTCGTCCAATCTGTCGTCCAACCTGTCGTTGATGGGCCATGTGTCAATAGCCGTGTGTCAATAGGCAGAAGAGCATCGACTTACAGCTTCCTGCGACATCACCCTCTACTGAAAATCAGCCGAACCATTCAATTTATTTCGCCGGGCAGCACAATCGGAACCGCCAGGCTGGTGGGATTGCGCGCGGCAGGTCGATGGAAGGAAATGCTGTAAATCTGCCATTACGTCAATTTATGGGCGCGCAGGTGGGATGACCGGCTAAATTGCGCTTTTTTGTCAAGGCCGTCATTGGCACGCCGCTGTGCCGCAGGCCCGGTGCGAAACATCTCTTAACATGACTTAACCCACGTCGCGGATCGCCGGCCTTATCGTGCCGTTTCGATAAAGTTGAGGTCGCCGGAAATGCAGGTCCTGTCAGTCATAAATTCCTTCCGCCCGCTGGATTGGCATCGGCTCTGCCGTCCCTGTCATCCTCGCGCGTAGCCCAGGCCGAAGCGACCGGAAACAAGCTGTGAATGGACCTAATGGCAACGGCTCGAGCCGACGTGGACGCCTGCTCCTTTTGTTAGCTGCAATTTCGATGCTTGCCGGCTGCGCGGTCGGCCCAGATTACGAAAAGCCGTCGATCAACCTGCCGGCATCCTGGAGCCGGGGAAAGGAAACGCGGACGCCGCAAGCTGCCGCTCCTGCGCAATGGTGGCGGCGCCTGAATGACCCGATACTGAATGCGCTCATCGAGGAGGCGGTTAAAGGCAATCTCGACGTCGCAGCGGCGAAAGCCAGGATTCGCGAGGCGCGCGCCTATCATCGAGAATCGATCGGGGCCTTGTTTCCATCGGTCGCGGGCTCCGGCTCGGCAACACGGAATCAAGTTGGGAGTTCTTCCGCCGGATCAACATCTGCTTCGATCTACAATCAGTTCCAGGCCGGATTCGATGCGAGCTGGGAACTTGACTTCTTCGGAGCCCGTCGCCGGGCCATCGAAGCAGCAGATTACGGTGTCAACGCCGCCAACGACGACCTCGAATCGACACTCCTTACACTTATCGGAGATGTTGCTTCCAATTATGTCGAAGCACGTGCCTATCAGGCCCGCCGTACCCTCGCCCGGCGAACCGCGACGTCTCAACGCGAGACGGCCGCATTGACCCGGAGGAAATTCGAGGCTGGTTCGACAGCAGCCGTTGACGTCGCCAAAGCGGCCGCACAATCAGCCAGCACCGAGGCCGACGTTCCGGCGTATGAAGCGTCATATGCGCAAGCGGTCCACCGCCTGGGCGTTTTGCTCGGTCGCGACCCAACGGCGCTCAGTCAGCGGCTGGCGCGCTCGACGGCAATTCCGGCTCCGAGACTGCCTTTGCCCACCGGAATTCCGGCGGATGTTCTGACGACGAGGCCCGACGTCCGCAGAGCCGAACGACAACTGGCGCAATACACGGCGAAGATCGGCCAGGCGGAAGCTGCACTCTACCCGAGTGTCAGCCTGACCGGCTCGCTTTCCACCACCGGACTCAAGATCGGCGATCTCGGAAAGAGCTCATCAATCGGCTGGTCGTTCGGCCCCACGCTCAGCGTTCCCATCTTCAACGGCGGCCAGCTCAGAGCCGCTGTCGACGCCGCCCAGGCACAACGCGATCAATATTCCATCGCCTGGCGGTCTGCCGTGCTCACGGCTCTTGAAGATGTCGAGAATGCGATTGTCTCGCTGGCTCAGGAGCGCGTCAAAATGCGCAAACTGACGCAAGCCGCACAAAGCTACGGAAAGGCCTCCCGCCTCTCGCGTTCATTGTATGAGACGGGCTCAGCGAGCTTTCTGGACGTTCTCGATGCGGAACGATCGCTGTACTCGGCTGAGGACGCTCTGCTTCAGAGCCGCGCCGCCATCGCAAAAGATTATATCGCGCTCGCAAAGGCCCTGGGCGGCGGCTGGGACGGTTCGATCGACGCGTCCAAACCGGATGCCATCGATGCCGATACCGGCCCGCACTTCACGCGGAAGCGATAGCCCATGCGCCGCCCCGGAGACGAAATGCCTGTCGCGATGATGCCCATGACGAGCGATCCTGCCGTTGGAGGGAAACATGATCTCGCGTTGGAACCGACCCACCCGCAACGGCCAGGCGCCGAGCCGCCCTTGCGAGAGCCCGCTGGAAGCCCCAGGCGTTCACGTCCGTCACGCTTCAGGCGCCGCGCCGTTCTGCTGGTCGCCCTGGTCGGCGCTGCCCTGGCTCTTGGCTGGTTCATGAAATCGAAACTCCTGCCAAGCCAAGGCGTCACGGCCATCACTGCGTCTGTCATGATCGGCGATGTCGAGCAGACCGTTCTTGCGAGCGGCACGCTGAAGCCGGTCAAGCTCGTCGCCGTCGGCGCACAGGTCTCGGGCCGTTTGACGTCGCTCAAAGTCGCGCTCGGCCAGAAGATCAGGAAAGGCGAACTCGTCGCGGAAATGGATTCATCGACGCAGCAGAATGCGTTGCGCACCGCAGAGGCTTCGCTAAAAAATACGCGCGCCCAACGTCAGGAGAAGGAGGCGACGCTCGCTTTCAACGAAGCGTCTCTTGCGCGGCAGAAGACGACCCTGGCGCTGACGGCGTCGTCACGCGCCGATTACGATTCCGCCGAAGCGAATGTGAAGACAACACGCGCGCAGATCGCCCAGCTCGACGCCAAGATCACTGAAGGCGAGGTCGACATCGAGACCGCCCGCCTCAATCTCGGCTACACCCGCATCACCGCTCCAATCGATGGCACTGTGCTCGCCATCGTCACCCAGGAAGGCCAGACGGTCAACGCGGTGCAATCCGCACCGACCATTGTCGTCATCGGCCAACTGGAGACCATGACGATCCGGGCGGAAATCTCCGAGGCGGACGTCGTCAAAGTCAAACCGGGTCAAAACGTCTATTTCACGATCCTTGGCGAGCCTGACAATCCTTATCAGGCGGTCCTTCAGTCCATCGAGCCAGCCCCGGAATCGATCAAGAGCGACAGCAGCTTCAATTCATCCACCACATCATCTACCAGCAGCTCATCCTCCTCATCGACCGCCATCTACTACAACGGAATCTTCAACGTCCCCAACGCCGACAATCGCCTGCGCACCTACATGACGGCTGTGGTCCACATCGTCCTGGGTGAGGCCAGAAACGTCCTGACCGTTCCCGCTGCGGCTCTCAAGGGGCCCGCCGCCGATAGCAGCTACACGGCGCAGGTCATCGACACCGATGGCAAGACTGCAACGCGGACGATCAGGATCGGCCTGAACAACAAGATTACGGCCGAAGTCCGGGACGGTCTTAAAAAAGGGGAACGCGTTGTCATCGGACAGAAGGAGACCACGACGACGCCAAGCCAGCCGCTGCCCGGGGGCATGCCATGACTTCGCCTCTCATTTCCCTGGACGACGTCGGTCGCGAATATCGCTCAGGAGACACAACGGTCATTGCTCTGGCGCACGTCGATCTGAAAATCGAAGCGGGCGAAATGGTCGCGATCGTCGGCACCTCCGGCTCCGGTAAATCGACGCTTATGAATATCCTGGGATGTCTCGACAGGCCGACCTCCGGCAATTACCGGATATCCGGCCGGGAGACGGCTTCGCTCGACATGGACGAGCTAGCAGAGCTTCGCCGGGAGCATTTCGGCTTCATCTTTCAGCGATATCATCTTCTCAAGGAATTGACGGCGATTGGGAATGTCGAGATGCCGGCGATCTATGCCGGCCTCACGCCCGATGAACGACGAAAGAAGGCGACCGGCATTCTCAACCGCCTCGACATGGCGGAGCGTGTCGATCACAAGCCCGGTCAGCTTTCCGGCGGCCAGCAACAACGTGTATCGATCGCCCGCGCGCTCATGAACGATGCCGACGTGATCCTCGCTGACGAGCCTACCGGCGCTCTGGACAGCAAGAGCGGGCAGGAGGTCCTGCAGATCCTTGACGAGCTTCACGCCGAGGGACGGACGATCATCATCGTAACGCATGACATGACGGTCGCCCGCCGGGCCGAACGCATCATCGAATTGCGTGACGGCATGATCGTCTCCGACCAGCCGAACCGCCGGACATCTTCTCCTGAACCTGCGGACGGCGGCACGGGCGCCGGCGAATCCGCCATCGCACCCGCCGTTTCATGGAAGGCACTGTTCGGCCGCTTTCGGGAGGCGCTGCAGATGGCGATACTGGCGATGAACGCCCATCGGATGCGCGCCTTCCTCACCATGATCGGTATCATTATCGGGGTCGCATCCGTGGTCTGCGTGGTCGCGCTGGGCGCGGGAGCCCAGCAGATGGTGCTCGCCAACATTAACAATCTGGGCACCAATACGCTGGAGATCTTTCCCGGCAAAGATTTCGGCGATGCCCGGTCAGCGAAGGTTACGACGCTGGTTGTGGCCGATGCATCGGCGCTCGCCCGGCAGCCCTACGTTGCCGCGGCGACACCGACGGTTTCCACCAGCAGCAGTTTGCGGTTTGGCCCGGTTGAAGCCAGCGCGCTGATCAATGGCGTCAGCGAGAAATATTTCGAGGTGAAGGGAACGCAACTCGCCGAGGGCGCCTTCTTCGACTCCGACAGTGTCCGCAGCGTCGCGCAGGACGTCGTGATCGATGACAATGCGCGCAAAGCCTTGTTTGAGGACTCTGCGACCAGTCCCATCGGACAGATCATTCTGATCGGCAAGGTGCCCTGCCGCATTGTCGGTGTGACGCGCTCGCAACAGTCCGGATTCGGCTCGAGCGCCAATCCATCGGTCTATCTCCCTTATACGACGGTGCAATCGCGCTTCCTCGGAACATCCTCTCTGCGCAGCATCAGCTTGCGCGTCAGCGACAGCATGCCAACCGACGTAGCCGAACGGGCGGTTACGGCGCTTCTCACGCAACGACACACCACCAAGGACTTCTTCATCCTGAATACGGATGACATACGCCGGACCATCACAACGACGGCTCAGGCCTTGACCCTGCTGGTTGCTGCCATCGCCGTCATTTCACTGATTGTTGGCGGCATCGGCGTCATGAACATCATGCTTGTATCGGTCTCGGAGCGGGTCAATGAGATCGGCGTGCGCATGGCGGTAGGGGCCCGTCAAAGCGATATTCTACAGCAATTTCTGATCGAAGCCGTCTTGGTATGTCTCGGCGGCGGCTTGCTGGGCATAGGCCTCGCACTGGGATTTGGCGCATTGTTCAACAGTCTTGGTTCGACTTTCAGCCTGATATATTCGACGACCTCGATTGTTGCCGCCTTTTTATCCTCCACGCTGATCGGCATTGTGTTTGGCTACATGCCGGCGCGAAACGCTTCTCTCCTCGATCCGGTGATGGCCCTGGCTCGCGAATAGACAAGCGGATCGTCTCATCGCGGCGCCAATCCCGTCATGCCATTGGCGCGAACCCTGGCGCGTCAGGGAACCGGGGACCAGATCACCTGTTCGATGCGCTGCGCCCCGGCGCACAGCATGACAAGCCGCTCGAACCCGAGCGCAATGCCGCTCGCTTCCGGCATAAGCGCCAGCGCCGCCAGGAAATCCTCGTCGATCGGATAGGCCTCGCCGTAGATGCGCTGCCGCTCGGCCATTTCCGCCTCGAAACGGGCGCGCTGCTCGGCGGGGTCGGTCAGTTCGCCGAAGGCGTTCGCCAGCTCGACACCGCAGGCGTAGAGCTCGAAGCGCTCCGACAAGCGCGGATCATGCGGACAACGGCGCGCCAGAGCGGCCTCCACCGCAGGATATTCATCGAGCACCGTGATCCGCCCAAGCCCCAGGTTCGACTCGATTTTCTCGCTGATCAGCTTGCTGAACAGGTCCGACCAGGTGTCGTCCGCCGTCACCCGCAGGCCCGCCGCGCGCGCATCGTGGGCGAGCCGGTCGCGGTCGACCTCGCCGGTCCCGACGCTTGCCATGAGGTCGATCCCGGCGAAGCGCTCCAAGGCCTCGGCGACGCTCAGGCGCTCCGGCGCCTGGAACGGATCGGCGGTCTTACCCCGCCAGGCCAGCGCGGTGCCCCCTGCCGCCCGCGCCGCGGCCTCGATCAGCGCGCGGCAGTCCTCGATCAGCGCACCATAGGGGGTTTTGGCCCGATACCATTCCAGCATAGTGAATTCGGGATGGTGCAGCGGCCCTCGCTCGCGGTTGCGGAACACCCGCGACAGGGCAAAAATTCGCTCTTCGCCGGCCGCCAGCAGCTTTTTACAGACGAATTCCGGCGAGGAATGCAGGTAAAGCGTCCTCTGGCCGCCGTCCGGATCGACGATCTGCGTGCCGAATCCGCTGATATGGGCCTCGTTTCCGGGCGAAATCTGCAAAATGCCCGGTTCGACCTCGCAGAAGCCCTGGTCCGCGAACCAGGCCCGGCAGGCGGCCGTGATCTGCCCCCGCGCCGCCAGGAACGGCTTGCGGTCGGCATGGACATGGGCCGCCCACCAGGGCGAAATTTCGGGCACAATATTGGGCTTTTGACTTTTTGACGACATTTCTTCCGCCAACACGGCTGGCGCTTCGCGCGTGAATCGGTATTGTGCGGCCAAATTTGCCGGGAGTACCCGGTCTTAGGCCTTATCTACCTTCAGCATCAAGGGAAGCCCCGTGAAAGTTATCGCCAGCTCCATTCGCAAGGGCAATATTATCGAACGTGAAGACGGAAACCTCTACGTCGTCCTGTCGGCCGAGAGCTTCCACCCCGGCAAGGGCACGCCGACGACGCAGATCGACATGCGCGGCCTGTTGAACGGCGTGAAGACGACCGACCGCTACAAGACCACCGAACAGGTCGAGCGCGCCCACGTCGAGGATCAGGATTTCGAATTCCTCTACAATGACGCAGACGGCTATCACTTCATGAACACGGCCTCGTTCGAACAGTTGGCCGTGCCGAAGGAGACGATCGGCGACAGCGCCGTCTATCTGCAGGAAGGCATGAAGGTCATCCTCAGCATGTTCAACGGCCTCGCCGTCGGCGTGCAGCTGCCCCAGCGCGCGACCTTTGAAATTGTCGAGACCGAGCCGGCGATGAAGGGCCAGACGGCCTCTTCGTCCTACAAGCCGGCGAAACTGTCGAACGGCGCGCGCGTGATGGTGCCGCCGCATATTTCGGCTGGCACACGCATCGTCATCCTCACGGAAGACGGCTCCTATGTCGAGCGCGCCAAGGACTAAGAAGCATCGGCATGGATGCACCGGAACTGCTGACCGTCACCTGCAGTGACGGCGCGCCGATCATCGCGCGCCGCTACCGCAACGACGGGCGGCCGCGCCTGCTGCTCTCGCACGGCAACGGCTTCGCCATCGACGGCTACCGGGCATTCTGGCGGCTGCTGCTCGCGGATTACGAAGTCGTGGTCTTCGATCTGCGCAACCACGGCCGCAACCCGCTGCACGACATCGAGCACCACACCGTCGCGCAGATGGCGCGCGATCACGGCAGCGTGCTGACGCAGACAGCCGCAGCCTTCGGCGAACGCAAAACGGCGGGCCTGTTTCATTCGATCTCGTCCATCGCCGCGATCATGGCCGGCGAACTCTACCGGACGAAATGGGATGCGCTGATCCTTGTCGATCCGCCGCTGACCGCGCCGCCAGGCAATCCCCTGCGTGATGGCGGCCGCGGCATCGACGATTATCTCGCCAACAATGCGCGCCTGCGCCGCCACCATTTCGATCAAATCGATGAACTGGCGCGCGACTTCAGCGCCAGGGTCGGGCGCAACTGGGTCGAAGGCGCGGCGCGCGACATGGCGGAAGCGACGACGCGCCCGGCCGCAAGCGGCGGCTATGAACTCTGCTGCCCCGGAACGTATGAAGCGCGCATCTACAAGGACAATTCACGCACGGAATCGTGGCAGGCGCTGCAATCGCTGCAGCAGCCGACGTTCATCCTCGGCGCCGACCCCGAGGCCGCACGCGCCCTCGCCCCCGCGAAAGTGGGGCCTGCCGCGGCAGCCGCCTTCGGCCTCGAGCACGCGGTCGTGCCCGGCACCAGCCACATGCTGCAGCTTGAAAAGCCGGAAGACTGCGTGCGAGAGACGATCCGGTTATTGCAGCACGCCGGGCTGTAAAGCCGCAGCCGGCTCAGGCCTGCTGCCGGTCCGGCCGCGCCGCATCGAACGCCTCCAGCTTCGCGCAGGCGGCATCGATGCGCACGATAGTCGGATAGGACGAAAGATCGCGGTTGCTGGCGCGCGCATTGGCGACCTGGGGAACGAGCAGCGCATCGGCCATGGTCGGCGTGTCGCCATGGCAGAAGATGCCTGTCTCCGCATCCCGCGCAAGCCTGGCCTCAATCGCATCGAACCCGGCCTTGCTCCAGCGGTCCATCCACGTCGGAACGGCATCGGGATCGTCGGGAAACAGCGCGCGCACATGGTTGCGCACGCGCGCATTGTTGAGCGGGTGAATGTCGCAGGCGATCATCTGCGCCAGCGAGCGCACGCGGGCGCGCCCGCGCGCATCGCGCGGCAGCAGCGGCGGCTCGGGATGCATCTCGTCGAGATATTCGATGATCGCCATGGACTGGGTGACGACGCCGCCGTCAGGCAAGACGAGCGCCGGCACCAGCGCCTGCGGGTTGACCTTGAGATAATCGTCCTTCCAGTGCTCGCCCGTGTTGAGATCGAGAAAGAACTCGCGATAGGCGAGCCCTTTCAGCTTCATCACGATGCGCAGCCGATAGGCCGCCGAGGAGCGCGCGGCGCCATGCACCACATAGGGAGACGTCTGCGTTGCGGCCATGGCAGTCCGTCTATTTGTACATTTCCTTCGCCAGCGCCAGGAACCTGTTGCGATCGGCGTATTCAATCTCGCCCATCAGCTTCACGGCGGCATAGCGCTTGGCGTCTGGATCGGTCAGCTTCTCGCTGACGCCCTTCACCACCGTGCCCATCCAGGCATTGGCGTAGCGGACCTGCGAATCCATCTCGAGGAAATGGTTGATGAACACACGCGCGGCATTGGGATGGGGCGCACCGCGCAAGACGGCGCCGCGAATGGCGGTAAACGGGCAACCATCGCTCGGCAGCAGCACCTTCACCGGCAGGCCCTTCAGCTCGGAGGCGAAAGCGATGATCTGCTGGATGAAGATGGGATTCTCGCCGCGCGCGACGCGGCGCGAATTGACCTGCAGGTCGCGGTTGAAGACGATGTCCTGAGCCGCCAGCTTCTTGTGAAAGTCCGCGCCATATTTGGCGTAGGTGACGCCGAACATGGTCTGGCCCGAACCGACGGCGCGCATGTCGTCGCTGAGCAGCTTGCCCTTCCATTTCGGATCGAGCAAATCGGTCCAGTTCTTCGGCTCGTCTTCCGGCTTCACCAGGTTGGTGTTGGACAGCATGCAGACGACCTGGGTCCAGGCAGGAATCGAATATTTATCGGCAGGGAAATCGTCGCGCAGATTCTTGGCATTGGGAATGGTGCCGAGCTCGGCGATGAAATCGCTTTCGATGTGCTGCTGGGCGATCGACGCCTTGCCATGGAATTCCACGTCCGCCACATAGCGCTTCGAGGTCTGCTCGACGCGAATGCGCTCCGTCAACTCGCTGGCGCGCGCATCATATTCCTGCACCTTGATGCCATATTTGCTTTCGAAAGCGCGCACCACGTCCTTCCAGTGGGCAGCGCCCAACTGGGCATGATAAACGACGATCGAGCCTTCCTTCTTGGCGGCGGCGACCACGGAGTCCCAGTTTTCCTGCGCCGAAGCTGGCGTTGCAACGGCAGCTGCCAGGGCGCTAGCGATGACACCCGCAGCGAGACTCTGTTTGAACGTCGTTTTCATGTGGCATCCCTCCCACCGGCTGAATATCTGCCGTCTTTGCATTTCACGCCGCGGCGACATTAAGCACTGCCCCGCCTTATGTCCACGCGCACCGCATCTTCGCGCGCTGGCGTGTCTCGGCGCAATAAGATAGACTGACGGCAAAGGCAAACGGTCACCGATAAGGACCATTATCCAACCGAACGGACGAAACGCCGATGCAGAATTCCATCTTTGGCCATCCGGCTATCGATTGCGATGTCCACATCGCGGTTCCTTCGACGGCAACCTTGATGCCCTATCTCGATGCCTACTGGTTCGATGCCTTTCGCACCCGCGGTATCGACAAGGTGAGCTTCAACCTGACCGGCGACCCGCCCAATACGCCCCTGGCGGCGCGGCCCGACTGGCGTCCGAAATCGGGCAAGCCAGGCACCGATCTCGCCCTGCTGCGTGCGGGCGCACTTGACGGATTCGGGTCGAGCTTCGCGATCGCCAACTGCCTGTTCGGCGGCGTTGCACTGCACAGCGACGATCTGGCCGCGGTGTTCTGCAAGGCGGTCAACGACTGGGTGGCGGAAGAGTGGCTGGATCGCGAGCCGCGCCTGCGCGCCTCGATCCTGGTGCCGCAGCAGGCGCCCGAACTTGCCGTCGCCGAGATCGAGCGCCGCGCCGGCGACAAAAGATTCGTGCAGGTCTCCCTGCTCGCCATGGGGGCCGAACTGCTCGGCCGGCGCAGCTACTGGCCGATCTATGAGGCGGCCGTGCGCCACGGCCTTCCCATCGGCGTCCATGCCGGCGGGCTTTATCATCATCCAACCCTCAACGGCTGGGGCTCCTTCTTCCTCGAGGATTACGTCGCCAATTCCTTCGCCTTCGAGAACCAGGTCGTCAGCCTGGTCAGCGAGGGCGCCTTCGCAAAGTTTCCCGAGCTGAAAGTCGTGCTGATCGAATCCGGCGTCACCTGGATGCCGGCCGCCCTGTGGCGCTTCAACAAGACCTGGCGCGGCGTGCGTTCGGAAGTGCCCTGGGTCAAACATGCGCCGGTTGAACTCGTGCGCCAGCACATCCGCCTGACCACGCAACCGTTCGACGAGCCGGACGGCGTGCCGCGGCTGGAGCGCTTCGTCGAGCAGATGAAGTCCGACGAGATGCTGCTGTTCTCGACCGACTTCCCGCACTGGCATTTCGACGGCACCGACGCGCTGCCGCTGTCGCCGTCGTCGCCGCTGGCCCGCAAGGTCCTGTTCGAGAACGCGCTTGCGACCTATCCAAGGCTTTCCGAACCGCTTGCCGAATCCCTCGCCGGGGCCGTTGCGCAGAAAGAACGCGCTGCTAAGGAGCTTTCACGATGAGCACGATCACCACAGAGCGCAAGCCGCAGAGCGCTGCGCCTTCGCGCCAGAAGCTCAAGGTCGTCGATTGCGACATCCATCCCGGCTTCTCGACGCCGGACGAAATCCATGCGTTCCTGCCCGAACGCTGGCGCGAACACATGAAGACCTTCGGCGGCCATTACCGTCAGGCTTTCGCCGACACTCTGTCGCATCCGCGCATGGCGCCCGACGTGTCGCGCGCCGATAGCTGGCCGCCGAAAGGCCCGCCGGGTTCCGACCTCGCCTTCATGCAGGCCCAGCATCTCGACGGCAACGGCGTCGAATACGGCATGCTGATGCCGCTCAACCGGGGGCCGGGCAACCAGCGCAACCTCGGCTTCGGTGCGGCCCTTGCCCATGCGGTCAACGACTGGCAGATCGCCAAGTGGGTGGAGCCGGATCCGCGCCTCAACGCCTCCATCGTCGTAACGCAGGAAGACCCCGCGGCAGCCATCGCCGAGATCGAGGCGCGCGCGAACGACCGCCGCTTCGCCC
>Ga0182744_1001792_pt1 | contig 18401 bp, 16 predicted proteins | sample eDN3rd30CKraftMG_FD_128525 | JGI IMG/M metagenome (GOLD analysis project Ga0182744, IMG submission 128525) | Enriched Miracle-Growth compost microbial communities from Emeryville, California, USA - eDNA 3rd pass 30_C Kraft MG (version 2) (version 2) ...
ACGGCGCTAAGTATGCGCCCTGGCGAGGTTTTCCGCTTTCCGGTACGACGCGGTAAAATGCGCGGGCATCGGCGATAGCCTTGGCGGCAGTAGCTCAGCTGGATAGAGCACGGGCCTTCTAAGCCCGGGGTCGGGGGTTCGAGCCCCTCCTGCCGCGCCAGTTCACTATCGCGTCAAACCGCAGCCTGGTCATTCGCGCCTCGGCCGTTCGCGCCCCGGTCGTCCGGACCCTGGTCATTCGCGACCGGGCCGTTCGCGGCCCGGCCGTTTTCCACGATATTCCAACCCGCCTTGGAAATTTTCCGGGACCGTGCCGCCACGTCGATTGCATGCTTATTGACGGCTGTGCCGCGCATAGCCCTGGCCCGTATTCCTTCTAGAATGCAGGCAAACCGGAACATATTAAAGGCCAGATAAAATGTCCAGTCGGTGATGCGAGGGCGGCCTGTCAAAGCTAAATATTTACTCACAAAGACCGGCTCCAGCGGGATGCCCAGCGCGGTGAGATCCAGGCCTCTCAAGCCGCGCCGCTCGGTATGGTCTATATGCCATCCCAGGCATGCATAAGCCAAATCCACTAATGGGTCTCCTAGCGTGGACAGCTCCCAGTCGAGCACGGCGATTATGCGGGGTTCCGTGGGATGGAAAATCAAGTTGTCCAATTTATAGTCCCCATGGATGAGGCAGGTGGACTGCTCTTTCGGTATGTTCGCCGGCAACCACTCCAGCAAGCGTTCCATATCTGGATTGGGTTCGGATTCGCAGGCGCGGTAGCGCTCCGCCCATCGTCGCAGTTGCCGCTCCAGAAAGCCCTGGGGCTTGCCGAAATCGGACAGCCCGATGCTTTGATAGTCGATTTGATGAAGTTCAGCAATTACCCGGCTGATTTCTTCGTAATATCGGCCCCGTTCATGCGCTTCCACGCTTGGCAAAGTGGGGTCCCAGAATATCCGTCCATCGACATAATCCATCAGATAGAATTCACTGCCGAAGACGGATGTATCTTCACATTGAAGCCGGGGTTCCGGCACAGGCACGTTGCTATCTCGCAGCGCCGACAACACTCGAAACTCTCGGCCGACCGCATGCGCCGACTTGGCTCCCTCTTCGCCCATGGGCCGGCACCGCAGCACAAAAGATCGAGGCCCTAAATTGATCTTGAATGTAGGGTTGGATTGCCCGCCATTGAACTGTTCAATAGAGGGCGGGCCGTTGATGGGGCCAAGAGCGGCTTCGAGATATTCAAATAGGGACTCGAAATCATAGCTGGAGCCGGAAACCGGCCTGGTTCCTGAAAAGTTGATTGTCATGAGATTCAGTTCGATATCCGATCATTTACGGCGTAAGAGAAATGCCCGCATGCTTTGCCACATCGATCATCCTGGCGCTGTCGCGACGAATGCGGTCGGCGAGTTCGCTTGGCGTGCTCGATTGGCTGCTGATGCCGGCGGATGCGAGTTGGCCCTTGACCGCCGGGTCGATAAGCACTTCCGCAATGTCTGCGCTAATCTTCGATGCAAGTTCCTTTGGCAGATTCTTGGGGCCGAAGACGGCAAACCACCCTTGAAGATCGAAATCGCTATAACCCAGTTCAATCATCGTAGGTACATCCGGGAGCTCGGGCGAACGTTGCGGTGAAGTGACTGCGAGCGCGCGAATTTTTCCTTCCCTTATATAGGGCAGCGATGGAGGGAGATTGTCGACAAGCACCTGAATATGCCCGCCCAGCAGGTCAGTGAGCGCAGGAGCGGAGCCTTTGTAAGGTATATGTTCCATTTTGATCCCGCTTAGCTGGCGGAACAGCTCTCCGACCAGATGCGACATCGAGCCGACGGAAGGGGTCCCGTAGTTGAGGGATGTGCGTTTGCCAAGGCGAACCAGTTCGGCGAGGCTTGTCGCGGGTGAGTCGGCCTTGACGGCGATTACGCCCGGAACCACGCCCGCCATGGAGATGGGGGTGAAGTCTCCGATATAGTCGTATGGAAGATTCTTGAATACGGCGGGATTGACGGCATGGGTCGCCGCGACGCCAAGAAGCAAAGTGTAGCCATTCGGCGCTGCCTTGGCCACGGCTTCAGTACCGATTATGCCGCCGGCGCCTACGCGGTTTTCCACGATGACAGGCTGCTTCCATTTCGTGGAGAGCCGGCTCGCCAGGATGCGCGCCAGCGTGTCGGTTGTTCCGCCGGGAGGATAAGCCACTATAAGGCTTACCGGCTTGGTCGGATAGCCATTGGCGCGCGCTGTATCGGCGCCGAATGTGAATAAAGCACATAGCGCCAGCGCGCCGGCGAATCCTTTGAAAATGCTTTTCATATGTAGTCTCCTCTGGTTGAGAGTGCGGTGTTTTTTTGCGCGGGCGTTAGCCGCGAGGCTGCTGTAGATACATGGCGTTGGCTCCCAGGCTCTGCTTGGCGCGTTGCAGTTCCGAGCGTGCGATGGACCTGAGATGGACTTCATCGGGGCCATCGACAAACCGCATCGCCCGGCCCTTGGTCCAAAGAAATGCAAGAGGCGTGTCGGGCGTCAGGCCCATTGCGCCGAATACCTGGATGGCTCTGTCTACGACGCGGGTTTGCAACTGCGCCGCGACAAGTTTTATGGCGGCGACATCGACACGTGCCGCCTGGTTGCCATATTTGTCCATGCGCCATGCGGCGCGCAGTACAAGCAAGCGCGCCTGGTCTATTTCCACCCTTGAATAGGCTATCCAGTCCTTGATATTCGAATAGTCGCTTAAATGGCGGCCGAAGGCTTTCCGCTCGAGCGCTCTTTCACACATGAGTTCGAGCGCCAATTCGCATTGGCCGATGATGCGCATGCAATGATGTATCCTGCCTGGCCCCAGCCGAGCTTGCGCCATCAGGAATCCCTCGCCTTCTTTACCAAGCAGGTTGGTAATGGGGACTCTTACGTTGTTGTAGCGAATTTCGCAATGGCCCTCGGCGGATATATGCCCCATGATGGGTACATTCCGAACGATCTCGAATCCGGGCGTGTCGATCGGGACAATCACCATGGAATGGCGGTTATGGGATGGGCCTTCTTCATCAGTAACGCCCATGACGATAGCGAAGCGGCAGTTAGGGTGCAATACGCCGGTAGTGAACCACTTTCGGCCATTGATGACATAGTGGTCGCCGTCGCGACGAATCACGGTTCGGATATTGGTCGCATCCGATGAGGCCGCGTCGGGTTCGGTCATCGAAAAGCAGGAGCGGATCTCTCCGTGCAGCAAAGGCGCAAGCCATTGCCGGCGTTGCTCCTCATTGGCAAAAATGTGCAGCAGCTCCATATTTCCCGTATCGGGCGGATTGCAATTGAAGATCTCCGAGCCCCAGTGAACGCGCCCCATTATTTCCGCCAGCGGTGCATATTCCGCATTGGAGAGGCGAGTCCCCGGTTCGTCCTCTTTCAGGGCGGGCAGAAAGAGATTCCATAACCCTTCTTGCTTTGCCTTTTGCTTTATCGGCTCGATCAAGGCCGATGCGCCACCCTGTTTATGCCGATATTCCCATTCCGCGCACTGAGGCAATACATGCGCGCCGATAAACTCGCGCAATTGGCTTTGCAGTCTCTGGACCTTTTCAGAAAATTCAAATTCCATAGTCATGCCTCGATAAAGAACGCTTGAGCTCGGCGATCGAGAATCTGCCTGCATTCCGCGACCATACGATTGATCAATTCGGCGCATGTAGGGATGTCGTTGATAAGGCCCACCACTTGGCTCGCCCAGACAAGACCGCTGTCCACATCGCCGCTTTCCAGTGCGGCGCGGCCTCGGCTGCCCGCAACGAGATGATGAATGTCCGCGAATTCGCATCCACCCGGGCGGTTCTCGATCGATATCACTTCTTGGGATATGGCGTTCTTCAGTACGCGCCCCGTGTTGCGCAGCGTGCGGAAGATCAAGTTGGTGTCGCGCTCGGTGGCGTCGACCAGCGCCTGCTTGATATTTTGATGAATGGGAGCCTCTACCGTTGCGCAAAAGCGGGTACCCATATTTATTCCCTCCGCTCCCAGAGAGAGCGCGGCGGCGAGCCCTCGGCCATCCGCAATGCCTCCCGAGGCGACCACGGGAATCTGCAGCTTGCTCGCCGTCGCGGCGAACAAGACAAACCCTCCCACATCGTCTTCCCCAGGATGGCCGGCGCATTCGAATCCATCTATGGAAACCGCATCGACGCCATTGCGCTCGGCCGATAGTGCGTGGCGGACCGAGGTGCATTTATGAATAATCTTTACTCCAGCGGCCTTCGCTTTGGTGATGAACTCCTTGGGGTTGTTTCCGGCGGTCTCCAGAATGCGTACGCCGCTCTCGATGATGGCGTCCAGATAGCTTTCGTAGGGGGGCGGATTTGCGGTAGGCAGGATGGTAAGGTTCACGCCGAACGGCTTGTCGGTCATTTCGCGGCAACGCTTGATTTCCCGTCTCAGGTCGTCAGGCGTAGCCTGGGTCAAGCCGGTCAGTATGCCTAGGCCTCCCGCATTGGACACTGCGGAAGCGAGTTCGGCCCGCCCGACCCATTGCATCCCGCCTTGGATAATCGGGTACCGAATATCCAACAGTTCAGTTATACGAGTTTTCATTTAAAGTTCCTCATCATCGGTCCGGTGGTAGTGGCGTTTGCTGTACATCATCGTCCTTGAAATACAGGCGCGCGTTTAGCAAAAAATGCGTCGACCGCTTCCTGGAAATCGGCGGTGGCGACGCTTTCACAAAAATTGAAGCTTTCGGCGTCCAAGTGGCTGGCGAAGTCATGGGAATATGAATCCCTCATCAAACGCTTCATTCTTCCGAATGCCAGGGTGGGCCCCGAAGCCAGCCTTTTCGCCAGGGTCATGGTTTCATGGCCAAGGTTCGCGGCGGGGACGATCCGGTTTATCATGCCCAGGCGCAGGGCCGTTGCGGCATCGAAATTTTCAGACAGCAGCGCAATTTCAAGCGCATTGCGCAAGCCGACCAGCCGCGGAAGATTCCACGAGCTTCCTACGTCGCCGCTGGCTCCAACATTGGTATACGCCAGATTGAAACAGGTGTTGTCCGCCGCTACCGCCAAGTCGCAGGCGAGCGCAAGGCTGAGGCTGCCGCCGGCCACGTATCCGTGCAGGCTGGCGATTACAGGAGCATCCATGGACGACAAAAGCCTTACCGCGTCATGCATGGGCTGGATCAGGGCGGCAGCGGCTTTCACCGAATCGAGGCGTAGCGAAGCGAGATCTCCGCCTACGCCGAACGCCCTGCCTTCGGCCTTCAAAACGAGAGCGCGGATGCTCTGGTTCCGAGCCGCCTCTTGGCAGCAGAGAAGAAATTCAGTTGCAGTGGCCCGATCCAAGGCGTTCAATGCATGCGTACGCGAAAAAATAATGCTTGCAACCGTGCCGTCCAGCTCCATTCGGACGTTCTCGTATTTATGCGCCGGGTTGAATTCTTCATCCATGTCTTGCCTCTTTTGGAGTAATTGGAGTAGCGGGCTCAGATCACACCCATATTGCGAAGCGACGCCAGATCCGTGTCGTCAAGGCCGAGCTCGCGATAGAACGCTTCATTGTCCTTGCCCAAAGAGGCGGCCGTCGAAGCGACATGGCAAGGGTCGTTGGCGAAGCGCGGCACCACGTCCTGAATTCGCACCGTGCCGAAATCTTCATCGGGAACCGGGCGCAGGAAGCCGCGCTCCTGTACATGGGGGTCGTCGAATATCTGGTCTATGGAATAGATGGGTGCGACTGTCCCCCCTGAAGCATTGAACGCCTCCAGTACTTCGCTGAGCCGGTGCTTCGAGAACCAGTCCGAAAATATGCGGTTGAGCTCCTCGGCCTTTTGAACGCGCATCCGGTTGATTCTGAATTCGGGGCTCTCAGCCAGATCCGCACGGCCTATTGCATGGCAATTTTTAAAAAAAAGCGCATCCGTGCTGCCGGCGAGCGTCACCCAGTGGCCGTCTCGAGTGCGAAACACATCGGCGGGGGCGGAATATTGATTGGTGTTGCCGGTTCTCTGCGCAACCTGGCCTAGCTGGTCGTAGCTAATGGGCAATGACTCCAACAGCTTCAATACCGCTTCGGTCAATGACAGGTCTATCTCTTCACCGGGCGCATTGGGGTCTCGCGCCCGCTTCCAGAGCGCCGCCATAATGCCGAGCGCGCCAAAAAGCCCTCCGATCGAGTCGCCGATGGGGTATCCCGCATGCATTGGTTGGCGCTCGGGCTCGCCGCTGATGTAGGCAAGTCCGCCCATGGCTTCAAATATGCGGGCGAAGCCGGGACGGTCTTTGTATGGACCCGTCTGCCCGAATCCGGTTACCCGCAGAATGACGAGCCTGGGGTTCGCTTGCCATAGCGTTTCCCTATCGAGGCGCCATCTATCCAATGTCCCGGGGCGAAAATTCTCGATGAGCACATCGAATTCGGGAAGCAGCTGAAGAAACAGCTCCCGGCCTTTTGGCTTGCGCAAGTCGAGTGTGATGAATTTCTTGTTCCGGTTGATAACCTTCCACCACAGAGGCTTACCGTCCTTGAGCGGAGGGAAGCCCCGCGCCCCGTCTCCCGTCGGGAGTTCCATCTTGACCACATCGGCGCCATAATCGGATAGCAAGGAGGCGGCGGACGGGCCGGCGATGATGGTGGCGATATCGAGTATCCGCAGTCCCTGCAGCGGCCCTTTCGAAGCGCTGCGGGGAACGGCTGGGGGCGTGGCCATGTAAGTCTCCTGTGACCGGATAGCGATGTATGCACCGCCATGATCAAGGGGATGGTCGCCGTTGTCCCCACCCCCGGCGGGGGGGCTAGTCCAACCAGCCCAGGTTTCTTGCCTTGGCGATGGCGCCGTCCCGGCCTTGGACATCCAATTTGCTATAGATATTCTTGAGATGCCATTTAACCGTTTCGGGGGATATGCCCAGCGCCAGCGCGATGCGCTTATTTGGCATGGCGCTTGCCAGGGCCTTCACGATTTCTAGTTCCCTTTCGCTCAAAGACTCTTGGCCTTGCGCTTTGCCGGCATCGGCGTTCACTTGTTTGGCGCCGCCAGGCTTGGCTTTAGTGTGTTCTCGAAGCTGGCTTAGAAAAAATCTGTTCAAAGAAGTGGGCGCGTCGCTGGAGACCGCATCCTGGGCGAGGCTCATGAATTCCTCGCCGTGATCCAACAGTGAACGCACAAGACCCAGTTCTTGGGAAAGTGTCAAGGCCTCGACGCCGTGCTGGCGGGCTGCTGCCGAATTGCCGAGCCTGGCCTCTAGAACCGCCAGTTTTATGATCAATTGGGCGCCTATGCGGCGCTGTCCCAGTAAAGACGGGATCGATAATAAGCTGGAAACAATATCCCTGGCCTCGAGGTTGCTGCCGATGCTTGATAAATATCTGACGCGCGACAGCTGTTGAAGAAGGAAGATCTTGGCGCCAACGGGCGCGTCATCCGGCTTCCACGGCTGCGCCAGACTGTCCAGCATGCATATCGCGGCTTTTGCATCTTCGATCTCATTGCTGCGCAAATGCATCCAGACGCGTTCAGCCAGGCTATGGGCCATCAGCCTGTCCAATCCGCGTCCATGGGCCTGCTCATCGAGCTGATCGAGATACGATACGGCCTCCTGGCGGTTGCCCTGCATGTCGTGTATGCGGGCAAGCATGACGGTGGCCCGCAAGAGGGTGTCAGGCAAAGAGACTTGGTTGATTACATCCATTCTTGGTTCAAGAAGTTCGCGCGCATCATCCAACTCGTTTATTTCATATAGAACGTCGCCCAAAAAAGCCGCTGCATGGCAGGCGGGCTCGCAATATATGCCCAGCGCCCGCTCGGACGTGTCGAGCACTTCACGGAGCACGCGCTCGGCCCGGCGGGTTTCCCCGGCGTGCAGATAGGTGAACCCTATTATGCTCTGTCCAGTCAGAACGCCGAACGCTGAATCGAGCAGCGGGGAGCCGTCTTCCAGCAGCGGCGTCCCGCCTTTCTGCGCCTCGCGGGCCTCGTCGAACCTACCCAGATGGGTATAGAGCCAAGTAAGAATGTTTCGGCGGCCGCCGATCAGGATCGCGTCCGATGCGGGCTGCATTGCTTCAAGCCGGGGGATCAGGTTCAACCCTTCCGTCGTACTGTCATTCTGAATGGCCAGCGAACCCTCCAACAGCGTCATGTGCAGCTTCATGTCGAGGTCGGAAGGGGATAAGGTGGACTTCAATGAAGCGATGCTTTCATGGCATTTTTGCAGCTCCCTATAGCATAGTTGCGACCATGCGAGCCAAAGCCTAAGCGCGGGCCGCTGCTGAATCGCGGCGTGCGGGAGCTCATTCAAGGCGCTGACCAGCCGCCGCAGCTGCCCATTCAAGAACATATCGCGGGCATGCTGCTCGAGCAAATCAGCAGCCTTGTCAGTGTCGCCCGCAGCCAGGCAGTGCTGCACAGCCTCGCGCAGAAGGTTCCGCCGGGCGAACCATAGGCTGATGGTGGCATGGACCTGACGGCGCTCCTGGAGCCCTAGTCCGTTGAATCTGTTCAGCAAAAGTCCGCGAAACAAAGGGTGGAACCGGTACCAGGATTCGTGGCTGGCATCATCAACCGGTATAAGAAAAAAATTCTCTCGGCTAAGGCGTTCAAAGAGCGCCTGGCCCTGTTCGGCTCCGAAGAGCGCCGAACACATCGCGCGATTGAATCGCTTCGCGACGCTCAGTCTCGACAATGCATCGATATCGTCATCGCTCAACTGTGCAAGCACTTCACGGTTGAAGTATTCGGCAAACTCATCCGCGTTCTGAACGGATTTTGCAGTGGGCGGGCTGGAGGATGTGTTGAGGTCGAGAGAGACAAGCTGCAAACCGGCCACCCAACCGTCGGTTAAATCATAGAGTATGCGTATGTCGCGCCGTTCCAGGTTGGATCGGCGTGAAAGAAGGAAGTCCTGGGTCTCTTTGAAGGAGAACCTGAGATCCCGGAAACCTATCTCCAGAATCTCATTCTTGGCGCGCAGACGAGATAAAGAAAGAGGGGGCGAGCTTCTCGATGCGAGCGCGATGCATAGGTTGGGAGAGGCAAAATCCAGGAGCGCCTGGGTGAACTCATGAATGCGGCTATCCGATATGGATTGATAATCATCGAACATCAGTACGATGCTGCGCGGGTATCGCGCAATGCCTTGAACGAGATGGATGGCGATGGCCTCGGCCGAATGGAGATTGCTGTCGCGGTTATAAATAAAGGATGCCTCTCGAGCAATGGCGGGGTCCACACCGTCCAGGCTGGAGAAGACCTGATCCAGCAATGCGTCCGCATCGTCTCCGGAGGTAATGGTCACCCATGCGAAATCGTAGCCGTAGCTGAGCATATGGGTACGCCACTGAAGCGCCGCGGACGTCTTGCCGCTGCCGGCGGGTCCTTGAAATAGGATGCAGGCCTTCTGTCGCGCTTCGATCAAGCGATCCAGAAGCCGGGCCCGGGGAACTTGATGCTTCACAGCCTGAACGGTCCTGCTTGTTGGCGCCGCAACTTGCAAGGAAAAAGCAACTGGCGATTTGGATTAGCAAAATATTAGCACGCAGATATCCGGTCTCCATCGGTATTTCAGAGATCAAAAAAACAGACGGAAATGGCGGCGGGCTGCGGGTGTGATGAATCACCGCACCACCCATTATGGGGGGGGAGCTTCCGGCCGGAAGGGGCTAATCTGTCATGACACAATCATTGACGAGGAGCACCAATGAAGCACCCAGTCCACGTAGTTGGCATAGGGATGATTCCGTTTTCAAAGCCGGGGACCAATCCGCCTTATACCGAAATGGGCATGCAGGCCATACGCGCGGCGCTTGCCGATGCGAAGGTGGAATACAGTGAAGTCCAGCAGGCCTACGTGGGTTACGTATATGGTGATTCGACGGCCGGTCAACGAGTGCTTTATGGCGCCGGAATGACTGGTATTCCAATTTTCAATGTCAATAATAATTGCTCGACGGGTTCCACGGCAATTTACTTGGCGCGCCAGGCTGTCGCGCTCGGCGCGGCGCAATGCGTGCTGGTCCTGGGCTTCGAGCAAATGAAGCCTGGCGCGATCAAGTCGGTTTTCGATGATCGCCCCACGCCATTTGATCTCTTCGATGACGTGGCGGAACGCCTCGTCGACCAGCCGGAAATACCGCTGGCGCTGCGATACTTTGGCGGAGCGGGGCTGGAGCATATGCGCTTGTATGGGACCAAGCTCTCTACGTTCGCGAAAATCCGTGCGAAAGCCAGCCGGCATGCAGCCAAGAATCCGCTGGCCATGATGCGCCGGGAGATTACGGAGGAAGAGGTGCTGAGTTCGCCTCTCGTATGGCCTGGCGTAATGACCCGTCTAATGGCTTGCCCGCCGACCTGCGGAGCAGCGGCCGCGATTTTTTGTTCCCGCGAATTTGCTGCGGCAAAGGGCCTGGATGGAAGGGTGTCCATCGCGGCGCAGTCCATGACCACTGATACGCCGGAAGCATTCAATAGCGGAAGCATGCGGCAATTGGTGGGCGCCGGGATGACCGCCGCCGCCGCGAACGCGGTCTATGACGAGGCGGGCGTCGGTCCGGAAGATATCGACGTCATCGAACTTCATGATTGCTTCGCGCACAACGAGCTCATTACCTATGAGGCGCTGGGCTTATGCGGCGAAGGCGGAGGCGAAAAACTGGTTCGAGATGAAGACAACACCTTCGGCGGGAAGTATGTCGTCAATCCGTCCGGCGGGCTGCTCTCGAAAGGCCACCCATTGGGTGCTACAGGCTTGGCGCAATGCGTCGAGCTGGTTCAGCAATTGCGTGGGCAGGCGGGCGCAAGGCAGGTGGAAGCCGCCCGCTTTGGCCTTCAGCACAATATTGGCCTGGGTGGAGCGTGTGTCGTAACGCTGTATCAGGGCGGACATTCCATTCTATAGAAAACAGGACGCGACCATGCAGTTGGATCAATCCGTATTTTTTATAAGCGGCGGGGCGAGCGGATTAGGCGCCGCGGCGGCGCGCCATATCGTTGCCGCCGGGGGTTATGTTCTGATAGCCGATATCAACGATGAAGCCGGAACGGCGCTGGCAAAAGAGTTGGGAGCGCGCGCGCGTTATGCGCATACTGATGTCACAAATGAAAGCTCGGTGCAGGCGGCTCTGGCAGAAGCCGTCAATGGCTGGGGGCGGATAAACGGCCTTCTATGTTGCGCTGGTATTGCACCTGGCATGAAGGTGCTCTCCAAAGAAGGGCCTCATTCTCTTGAGGTCTTTGAACGCGCCATACGGATCAACCTCATCGGAACCTTCAATTGCATCAGATTGGCGGCTGCGATCATGCAAAATACGCCTGCGAACGCAGAAGGAGAGCGGGGCGTGATCATTTGTACGGCCTCCATCGCCGCGTATGAGGGTCAAATCGGGCAAGCGGCTTATTCCGCTTCGAAGGCCGGTGTCGTCGGCATGGTATTGCCCATTGCCCGTGAACTGGCGCGCTATGGGATTCGAATCATGGCGGTCGCGCCCGGAATTTTCGAAACGCCCATGCTTGCCGCTTTACCCAAGGAGGTGCAGGACTCGATCGGCCGGTCCGTGCCTTTTCCCGCCCGGCTGGGGCGGGCAGCGGAATTCGCTCTGCTTGTAGACAGCATTGTTCGTAATCCCATGCTCAATGGGGAAGTCATCAGAATCGATGGCGCTACCAGGCTGGCGGCAAAATGATTCTTTCTCTAGAACAGACTCAAATCCGGGATTCGATGCGTAGCTATGCGCGCGAGCGCATTGCGCCGAACTCGGCAAAATGGGATGCGGAATGCGCTTTCCCCGGCGAAGTGCTGGCCGAACTGGGCGAACTCGGCGCCATGGGGATGCTGGTGCCGGAAGAATGGGGCGGAGCGGGGCTGGATTACTTATCGCTCGTCTTGTCCTTGGAAGAAATAGCCAGTGGCGACGGCGCCGTGTCGACGATCGTATCGGTTCAAAACTCATTGGTGTGCGGTATTTTGAACGCTTACGGGAATGCGGAGCAGAAGCAAAGATGGCTAAGGCCTCTGGCTTCCGGAACCATGCTGGGATGCTTTTGCCTTACAGAACCGGAAGCGGGGTCGGATGCCGGGTCGATTCGAACTAAAGCGGTACGAACAAGTGATGGCTGGGTATTGAATGGAACCAAGCAATTCATCACCACGGGAAGCCATGCCCATGCCGCTATCGTCATCGCCGTCACGGATGGTGCCGCCGGCAAACGAGGACTCAGCTGCTTCCTGATACCGACCGCCACGCCTGGGTACGATGCATCCCGCATCGAAAACAAAATGGGGCAGCACGCATCCGAAACGGCACAGGTACGGTTTACTGAATGCCGCGTCGGCGCCGACGCTCTGATCGGAAAGGAAGGCGACGGCTATCGGATCGCGCTCGCCAATCTTGAAGCGGGAAGGCTGGGAATCGCCGCGCAATCGATAGGCATGGCCCGGGCGGCTTTCGAAGCGGCCTTGCGCTATGCCCAGGAAAGGAAGGCCTTCGGCAAGTACCTGGCGGAACATCAGGCCGTGTCGTTCAGATTGGCGGATATGGCGGCGAATATCGAGGCGGCGCGCCAGCTTACCTGGCATGCCGCGTCACTGAAAGACGCGGGCTTGCCCTGCCTCAAGGAAGCAAGCATGGCGAAGCTGACCGCATCGGAAATGGCTGAAAAGGTCTGTTCGGACGCGATACAAATTCATGGCGGCTACGGTTTTCTAAAAGATTTTCCCGTCGAAAAAATATACCGGGATGTGCGGGTTTGCCAAATCTATGAAGGAACCAGCGACATACAACGCATGGTAATCGCCAAGAGCCTATTGTCTGAATAAGAGCAGCACTAAACATAGAGCAATCCCATTATGACCTATCGGAACATCCTGTATGAAGTTATCGGAACGAATGCCAAGCGTACAGCCCTTATCACCCTGAATCGGCCCGCGCAGCTCAACGCATTGAACGATGCCCTGATGGAAGAACTGAGCATGGCATTGGCCTGCGCGGATCAGGCCCCTGATATCGGTTGCATTGTGCTGACCGGCGGCGACAAGGCTTTCGCCGCCGGCGCGGATATCCTGTCGATGGCCGGACGCGGCTACCCGGAGGTTTTGAGCAGTGATTTCATAGGCCGGCATTGGACCGCTCTACAACGAACCCGCAAACCGGTGATCGCCGCGGTATCGGGTTTCGCATTGGGAGGGGGCTGTGAACTCGCCATGATGTGCGACATCATTATTGCATCGGATACAGCCCGTTTTGGGCAACCCGAAATTAAGTTGGCCGTCATCCCAGGCGCCGGCGGAACACAGCGTTTACCTCATGCCATCGGAAAGGCCAAGGCCATGGATTTGGTGCTCACGGGGCGGACTCTAGCCGCGGATGAGGCCGAACGTGCGGGCCTGGTTTCACGAGTGGCGGGAGCCACGGAATATTTGGCCGAGGCGCTGGACGCCGCGAAGCGCATTTGCCAACTAAGCCTGCCCTCGGTGTTGATGGCAAAGGAATGCGTCAATCAATCCTTTGAAGGGCCGCTTTCCTCGGGCTTGCAATTTGAACGTCGCTTGTTTCACTCATTATTCGCGACGAAAGATCAGAAAGAAGGCATGAAGGCGTTCATGGAGAAACGTTTGCCGACATTTTCAGATGATTGATTGCGGCAGCCTGGCCGCGGGAGCCCGCCATTCTGGAAGTTGAACCGGGAGACCAGGCCATCCAGCGATAACTAATCCCTACCAGGAGTACATAATGGATTTTATGATACCAGCGGAGATCGTTGACTACTTGGACGAGCTCGATGCTTTTATCGAGCGTGAAATCAAACCGCTGCAACAGCAGGATGATAATGAACGGTTCTTCGACCATCGCCGGGAATGGGCCCGGACTGACTACGAAGCTGGCGGGCTGCCAAGGCAAGAGTGGGAAGCGTTGTTGCGAGAGGCCCGCCGCCGAGCGGATGCTGCCGGGCACCTGCGCTTCACTCTCCCGTCTGAATTCGGCGGCAAGAATGGATCGGCGCTTGCCACGGCAATAATCCGCGAGCATCTGGCCGCGAAAGGGTTGGGCCTGCACAATGACCTTCAGAACGAAAGCTCGATCGTAGGTTCATTCCCATGGGCATTGATGCTGCGCGACTTCGGAACCGAGGCGCAAAAGAAGGCCTATATACCCGGCCTGCTTGATGGCACTCTCGGTTTTGCAGTGGGGCTGACCGAGCCCGAACATGGCTCCGATGCAACCTGGATGGAGACCTCTGCGGTTCGCGATGGGGCTGGATGGAGAATCACAGGCGAGAAGATGTGGAATTCCAGGGTTCACAATGCAGACTTCGATTTTATCTTTGCGCGAACCAGCGGGAATAAGGGCGACGCCAAGGGCATTACATGCTTCATTGTTCCGACAGATGCGCCAGGATTCAATATTGAGGAGTATTACTGGACCTTCAATATGCCTACCGACCACGCCCGGGTTTCTTTGGACAATGTATTCATAGAGGATGCCGCCATCCTTGGCAAGGAGGGAGAAGGGCTCAAGGTGGCCCAGCATTTCGTGCATGAAAACCGGATACGTCAGGCGGCTTCGTCATTGGGGGCTGCGCAGTATTGCATCAACGAGAGCGTGGCCTATGCGAATCGGCGCAAGCCGTTCGGAAAAGCCCTTTCCACAAATCAAGCCATACAATGGCCGCTCGTAGAGCTTCACACTGAAGCTGCGATGCTGCGGACTTTTATACGGCAGACCGCCTGGGAAATGGACAGAATGTCCAAGGTGGAAGTGGCGGTGCAGCTTTCCGATAAGGTTTCCATGTGCAATTATCGAGCCAACCGGCTCGTGTGCCAGGCAGCCGATCAGGCCATTCAGGTGCATGGCGGCATGGGTTATTCCAGGCACTTGCCATTCGAGCACATTTATCGCCATCACCGCCGCTACCGCATTACGGAGGGTTCCGAAGAAATCCAGATCCGCAAGGTCGCTGCGCATTTATTTGGATTCATAAACAAGAGCGGCGGGAAAAAAGTATCGCGGCATATTCCTGATATAGCGGCTCAGGTTGGGCCATGACTATATTGGAGCAGCATACGGAACGGATGCAGGCTCTGTTCCGAAAAATCTGGGGCCCGGACGCGGTAGCCCGGAATCTGCTTCTCTTGACGGGAGGCGCATCGAAGCGAACCTATTCCGCCGATGTGGTTCGATGTGGCAAGGTATTGCCCATCATCCTGCAACTGTTTCAGGCTCGGGGAGAAGAGTCCGGAGAGCATGACGTCGTGCCGCGTCTGACACCCGAGCAGGATGCCTCGATTCAAACCCTTATGAAGTCCGCAGGCGTGGCTGTTCCCAATGTGCTTTACATCCTGAAGCCCGATGATGGTATTGGGCTGGGATACATCACGGAAAGAATATCCGGAGAATCCAGTGGCCGCCGCATTATTCGGGACGACCGATATTCCGGTACGCATGCCACGCTGGCCCGGGATTGTGCCCGGACATTGGCAGCGATACACACATTCGATACTGAGCCGAATTGTGATTTTCTGCCATACACCCCCGCCGGAGATCTGATCGCTCGTTTCAAGCATCAGGTAGACCAGGCCGGCCTTGTTTGCCCAGCTTTGGAGTGGGCATTGGAGTGGCTGGATCAGCATATACCATCGCCCGTCCGAACGAGCGTCTGCCATGGGGATTTTCGCCTCGGAAATTTTATCATCGGGCGTGAAGGGCTCCGGGCCGTCATAGACTGGGAACTGGCTAATCTTGGCGATCCGGCGCAAGACATAGGGTGGCTGAGCGTCCGTAGCTGGCGCTTTGGCGGCGCCCGGTGCTGCGGTGGTTTTGTCAGCCTGGAAGAATTCATCGAAGCATATGTTGAAGCGGGCGGCCCCTCTATTTCCTTGCCCGATGTGATGTATTGGCAAGCTTTTGGCAACGTGCGTTGGGCGCTGCATTGCTTGCGCAGGGGTGTGCGCTATTTGGATCGAGGGCGCGCCGTCTCTCTCGAAGATACGGGAATCGGGCGCCGCTTTTTTGAACCGATACACGACTTCATCAACCTGGTGGAAAAACATGGTTATCGACAGTAACTTGGCCGGGCCGCAGCCACCGATAGAGGTGCTGGTACGCGCGGTAAAAGATTTCCTTTTGGAAATCGCATTGCCGGAATTGCAAGGCGTAGCAGCTTTCCAGGCCCGCATGGCAGCTCGTCAGCTTGAAATTGTCGAGCGTACTTTGTTGCTTTCGGCCGATAACGAGCATCGGGAACTCGCGGGCTTGCAAGAGTTGCTGCACTCTGAGGAGGAATTGGGGCGCTTGAGAAAAAAACTGGCCGCAATGATAAGAAGCGGAGCCATGAGCATCGATACGCCGGGGCTCTTGGAGCATCTGAAATCCACAACGATCGCTGCATTGGCAATCGACAACCCTGCTTGGCTTGATCGGTCCAATGGTTAGCAGCGATGCATCGCTACTCAATATACAAGGAGACACAAATGAAGAAAGCAATCGTATTGACGCTTTTGATGCTGGTGAGCGTGTTGGGAATCGCGGACGCAAATGCCCGCGCCAAAGTGTATCCGGAAAAACCCATCCGGCTCATCGTGCCTTTCCCACCGGGTGGGCCCACCGATATCGTTGCTCGCCTTGTAGCCGCCGAAATGTCGAATGGATTGAAGCAAAGCGTCATCGTCGAGAATATACCGGGAGCGGGGGGCAATATAGGAACCCATAATGCCGTGCAGGCCAAGCCGGACGGCTACACTTTGCTGATGGGCACGTTGCAGAATATCGGAATCAATCCGCATTTATTCAAATTGGGGTATGACCCCCTGGTAGACCTCGTGGCGGTAAGTCCCGTTGTCATGAATCCCAACGTAATGCTCGCCAACGCCACGCTTCCCTTCGATGACCTGCAAGGATTCATTCGCTATGCCAAGGCGAATCCAGGCAAGGTGGCCTATGCGTCCTCCGGAAATGGGAGCTCCACCCACCTGTCGGGCGAGTTGCTGAATAGAATGGCGGGGCTTTCCTTATTGCACGTACCATACAAGGGCTCCGCTCCGGCATTGGTTGATCTGATGGGTGGGCAGGTGCAGATTTCATTTGATAATGTGGTGTCGGCCTACCCTTACCTGAGCGGCGGGAAACTGAAGGCGATCGCCGTAACGACGCCGAAGCGGGTGCCGAGCTTGCCGGACGTTCCCACTATGGAAGAGTCCGGCCTGGTTGGCTTCGAAACCGCCGGCTGGTCGGGAATCTTCGCACCGGCGCATACCCCCGATGCGATAGTTCAACAATTGAACGCGGAAATCCAGCGAGTATTGTCGTTGCCGCAAATATCCGAGAAGCTCGTTTCATCTGGCTCTTATCCCGAGACAGGAACGGCGGCTGAATACGCCGACTTTGTAAAGGCGGAAACGATACGGTGGGGAAAAGTAGTGAAAGACGCGAAAATCGTTGTTCAATAAATAGAGGCCTGCGGCCTGCCGGATTTATGGCGGGCCCCCCCGCCGCGCCACTACACGTATTAAAAACCATGCAGCCTTGCCGGATTGGTGACCAGGATCTTTTCGCGTAGGCTTTCGTCCGGCGCCCAGGCCGCCAGTTGCTCAGCTTTCCGGTATCGACCATTCGATCGATGTGGACATGCGGCCAATCGCTGCCCCATACCGCACGGGATGGGGCGGCCGATGCCAAGCCTTGCGCCCAGGGCGCCACGTCGCGATATGCATCGAAATCCTCGCTGATGCGGTAGGCCCCCGACAGTTTTACCCACCAGCCGTAATCCTGGAGCATATGAAGCAGGGCCTGATAGCCGTTGCTGTGCAGGCCTTCGGCGACGGGCATGTGTCCCATATGGTCCACGACTCCTGGCACAGGCAGCTTTTTGAATTGCGGCATCAGATCGACCAATTGGCGCGCATCCATAAGGAACTGCATGTGCCAGCCCAGGTATTTGATCTTAGGCGCTATGCGCTCCATGTCACCGAATCCCACTCCTCCTTTGAACAGCACATTGATTCTGACGCCGCGCACCCCAGCCTCATGCATGCTTTCGAGTTCGGCCTCGCTTATATCCGGGCCGACCACTGCGACGCCTCTGAGGCGGTCAGGGTGGCGGCGGAGTACGTCGAGCATGTAGCGGTTGTCGGTTCCATAAACGCTGATTTGCACAAGCACGCCTCTAGTCATTCCCTGCGCTTGCAACATTTGCAGGTAGTTGTTTTCGGCGGCGGGAACGGGGGTATAGCTGCGTTCCGCCACAAGCGGGAAACGCGAGGTATCGGGCGATATGACATGCGCATGGCTGTCACAGGAACCATGGGGAAGATCGAAGCAGCTTGGCTCCTGATCTTGTATCGGCGGCAAGCAGGTCGGTGCGTCCATATTCATCAAGTGTCGTAGTGCGGGCTGCCTTCGTTATTCAACAGTCCCCAGTC
>Ga0182744_1001793_pt1 | contig 18391 bp, 15 predicted proteins | sample eDN3rd30CKraftMG_FD_128525 | JGI IMG/M metagenome (GOLD analysis project Ga0182744, IMG submission 128525) | Enriched Miracle-Growth compost microbial communities from Emeryville, California, USA - eDNA 3rd pass 30_C Kraft MG (version 2) (version 2) ...
AAGATCGCGTCATTTGAAATATGTTGGCCGCCGCGCGACCGGCGGCCGGCCGAGCCCGGGAGAGTACCCTTGAAATTCGGCGTGTTCTACGAACATCAGTTGCCGCGCCCGTGGACCGACGGCGCCGAGCTGCAGGTCTTTTCGGATGCGCTCGACCAGATCGAGCTCGCCGACCGCCTCGGCATCGATCACCTGTGGCAGGTCGAGCACCATTTCCTGGAGGAATATTCCCACTCCTCCGCGCCCGAGGTTTTCCTCGCCGCCTGCTCGCAGCGCACGAAGAACATCCGGCTCGGCCACGGCATTGTCCTGATGCCGCCGAATTACAACCATCCGGCCCGCGTCGCCGAGCGCATCGCGACGCTCGATCTCGTCTCCGGCGGGCGCGTCGAATGGGGCACGGGGGAATCCGGCAGCGCGATGGAGCTGGGCGGCTTCGGCGTCAGCCGCGACGAGAAGGGCGCGATGTGGCGCGAGGCGACCGAGCAGGCGGTCAACATGACCGTGATGTCGCCCTATCCCGGCTTCACCGGGAAATACTTCCAGATGCCGTGCCGCAACGTGGTGCCCAAGCCGGTGCAGAAACCGCACCCTCCGCTGTGGATGGCATGCTCCAAGCGCGAGAGCATCCACAAGGCGGCGCGCAACGGCGTCGGCGCGCTGGCGTTCGCCTTCGTGGAGCCGGAGCAGGCGGCGAAATGGGTCGCCGAGTATTACGACATCATCCGCTCGGAGGAGTGCGTGCCGATCGGCTGGACGGTCAACGCCAATATCGCGCTGGTCAGCGGCATGTCGGTGCATGCCGATGCCGGGGAGGCGGTCCGGCGCGGCCTCGATGGATTCAAGTTCTTCGGCTACTCGCTCGGTCATTACGCCGGTTTCGGCGCCCATCGCCCGACGCTGACCGATGTCTGGTCGCGATTCCTCGAGGTCAAGGACCAGTTGCCGAACGACGCGGGGCAGGGCGGGATCGGTACGCCGGAGCAGGTCAGCGCGCATCTTGCGCGCTACGAACGCGCGGGTGTCGATCAGGTCATCTTCGTGCAGCAGAGCGGGCTCAACCAGCACGCCCATATCTGCGAGTCGCTGGAACTGTTCGCGCGCGCGGTGATGCCGGAGTTCAAGGCGCGGGCGGCCGCCCGCGAAGCCGCAAAACAGCGGGAGCTGGCTCCCTTCATCGCGGCCGCGCTCGCGCGCAAGCCGCGGATGGCGCCGATCCCCGAGCAGGATATTCCGACGGTCGAGGCGTTCGGCCGCAACCGGCCGCGCGGTCAGGTCTTTTCGGATCGCGAGGGCGCGATTGCCGCACCCGCCTTCGATCCCCATGCGGAGCCGACCGCGGCAGGCTAGATTTTTCATCAGCGCAAGGCACCGCAGCGTGTCGCGCAAACCTTGGGAGGGAACGATGCAGACCAGGCATTTCCATTTATCGCTTTTCCGTTCACTGGCATTGATCGCGGCCGCATTCCTGGCCGCGGTCACCTGTGTGCAGGCCGAGAACTATCCCGACCGCCGCATCACGCTCGTCGTCGGCTATGCCGCCGGCAGCGGCGCCGACATCCTGGCGCGCTACTACGCCGCCAAGCTTTCCGACGAGACCGGCCAGACGGTGATCATCGAGAACAAGCCGGGCGCCAACGGGATGATCGGAGCGCAAAGCGTGAAGCAGGCGAAGCCCGACGGCTACACGCTGCTGTTCTCGCCGAGCGCGGGCATGGCCGGCGGAAAATTCCTCTATGCCAACCTGCCCTACGATCCGCAGAAGGATTTCATCATCGTCGCGCCGCTGCTCGACGTCGCGTTCGCGCTTGCGGTCGGCGCCAACTCGCCGGCGAAGTCGGTCGCGGAACTGACCGCGCTGCTCAAGTCCAAGCCGGGCGCGCGCTACGGCACCAGCAATTCGACCGGCATCGCCGCCACCGAGCTTTACAAGACCATCATGGACTTCAAGGCGCAGCAGGTCGCCTACAAGACGACGGCCGATGCGCTTGGCGATCTCGCCGACGGCACGCTTGATTTCATGTTCGTTGACGGCGTTTTCGCGCTCTCGCAGCAGAAGGCCGGCAAGGTGCGGATGCTGGCGACCACCAGCGCGAAGATCGAGGGCGCGCCGGAGGTTCCGACCATGCGCGAGGCCGGGGTCGGCAGCTACGGCTTCGCGGTCTGGTGGATGATCATGGCGCCCGCCGGAACGCCGCCGGACGTGGTCGGCAAGCTCAATGCGGTGTTCACGAAGATCGCCGACATGCCGGAGACGCGCGAGTTCCTGAGCAAGACGGCGTCGGTCCCGCTCAAGGGAACGCCGGCGGAGATGGTCGTGAAGATGGCGAAGGACATCGAGACCTGGGCCGACATCGCCAAGACGGGCAACATCGTGCCGCAATAACCGGCGATCGCGCCGGGCAAGAAGCGAACGTTGAAGCGGAACGGCGGCTCGACGACAGGCCGTTCCGCTTCACCGGCTTCCGTAGATCTCCACCGCGAGCTTGTTCATCATGGTCTGCTCCTCCGGCTTGCTGGCGCCCCACAGCGGCGCCTGCAGCAGGGCCATGATGTCGGAGGGCGTATCGGGCGAAACCGTGTCGGTGGTGCTGCGCGAGCCCAGTCCGCTGATGGTGAGCTGGCCGTCCGCCTCGAGCAGGAAATTGAGGAACAGCCGCGCCGCGTTGGGATGCGGCGCGCCTTTCACGATGGCGGCATTGAGCGTCGAGTAGAGCGCGCCTTCCTGCGGGATCACGACGCGCAGCGGCAGGCCCTTGAGCCCCTTCCAGTCCTGGAAGCTGAAGCCGACGTAGAGCGGAAACTCGCCGAGCGCGATCCGGCGGTTGGCGAGCGCCGGGTCGGCCATGATCGTCGGCTTCTGCGCCGCGAATGCTTCCTGATACGCGCGTCCGAGCTTTTCATAGGTCACCGCGAAGAACACATAGCCGACGCCGCCGACGCGCGGCTCGTCGAGCAGCATCTTGCCCTTCCATTTCGGATCAGTGAGATCGCGCCAGCTTTTCGGCTCGTCCTCCGGCTTGACCAGCCGGCTGTTGACCAGCAGCGCCAGCGCGTTCGCGGTGTAGGGCAGCAGGATGCCGTTGTCCTTGAATGGAGCCTTGAGGTTGCCGAGCGCGGGCAGCGCGCCGTGCTCGACGAAGCGGCCCTCGTTCATCATGTTGGTCGTGGTGACCGCGCCGTTGCAGGCGACGTCGGCGTTGACGCGGCCCGAGCTCTGCTCGGTGCGGATGCGCTCGCGCACCTCGGTGGTGCGTCCTTCGAGGAACTGCGTCGGGATGCCCGTGACGGCCTGGAAGCGCTCCGTCAGCGCCTTGGTCACGATGCCGGAGCCGTAGACCGTGAGCTTGCCTTCCTGCTTCGCGGCGGCAACGACGGCCGCCCAGTCGGCCGGGGACTGCGCATGCGCCGGCACGGCCGCCAAAGCGCAAAGCATCGGGAATACCGCTATCCTCCACAGCCGGCGGCAGGCGTTCATGTCGTCCCTCCCTGCAATTTTCCGTTTTCGCAAGCAGGGCAGCGGCCGCGCGGCGCGTCAAGCCGCGCGCGGGCAGACCTGACCGGCGATTTCCGAAAACACAGGCGTCCCGACGGCCGCGCGCGAACGGCGGCGGGTTGGAGCGGGCGAAGGGAATCGAACCCTCGTATGCAGCTTGGGAAGCTGCCGTTCTACCATTGAACTACGCCCGCATCTTTCCGGCGCGCCGCGACCATAACGTGAAGCGGGCGCGCTGAAAAGTAGCCCGCGCACGGCGGAACGGCGCTACTCCTTCGGCAGCCTGGCGGCCTCGACGATGCCGTGCCACTTCTCGTATTCGCCGGCGATGGTCTTGCGCATGTCCTCCGGCGAACTGGAAAGCCGGACGTCGGAACCGATGTCGAACAGGAATTTCTTGGTCTCGGGGCGCTTGGAGACCTCGGTCAGCCAGTTGAACATCTGCGTGACGATGGGCGCGGGCGTGCCCTTGGGGAAGAACGCCGCCCAGATCACCGAATAGGCGAAGCCCGGCACGCCGGCCTCCGCCATCGTCGGCATGTTCGGCGCCGCCGAGACGCGGTTGGCCGGCGTCGTCGCCAGCAGGCGGACCCGGCCCTGCGCGGCCTGCGCCATCGCCAGCGTGATGTCGGGGAAGAAGAAATCGATCAGGCCCGCCGTGGTATCGGCGGCGGCGTCGCCCGCGCTCTTGTAGTTCACGCGCGTCGCTTCGGCCTTGATGGCCTGGAGATACATGTTGGTGGCGACGAGCCCGCTCGAGGTCTGCGCGCCGTACAGTGCCTTGCCCTGCTTCTCCTTGATGAAGGCGGTGAGGTCGGCCACCGAGTGGATGTCGAGCTTCGGATTGACGACGAGGCCGAGGCCCAGCTCGTTGAGCGTCGTCACCGGCTGAAGGGCATTGACCGGGTCGTAGTCCGCGCCCTTCATCAGCAGCGGATTGCCGACCCAGGCCGACATGCCGGTGATCATCATGGTGTAGCCGTCCGGCCTGGCGTCCATCGTCGCCTGGTTGCCGATATGGCCGTTGGCGCCGACCTTGTTCTCCACGACGACGGTCTGCCCGGTGAGCTCGCTCAGCGCGCGGGCGTAGAAGCGGACCATCAGATCGCCGCCGCCGCCCGCGACGTAGGTGCAGATGATCTTGATCGGCCGGTCGGGATAGGCGGCCGATGCCGGCGCCGCGAACAGCGCCGTCACGGCGATTGCAACGACGAATGCGACTGCCCTGTGCAAATTCATCACGATCTCCCGTGGTGTGTGTATTGCTAGCTCCAGACCTTTCGTGCCGTATCGGCGATCAGCTCGAGCTTGCGCCGCTGCTGATCGATGTTCATGTGCGCGCCGTCGCGGCTGGCGGAACCCTGGAAACCGCACTGGCTGGAAATGGCGAGCTGCTCGAGCGGACAGAACTTGCTCGCCGTCTCGATGCGCCGCATCAGATCGTCCTGCTTTTCGAGCGCCGGATGGGTGCTGCTGACGAGTCCGAGCACGGCGACCTTGCCCTTCGGAACATGCTTGAGCGGCTCGAAGCCGCCGACGCGCTCGCTGTTGTCGTATTCCAGCAGGAAGCGATCGACGTGCAGGCGCGAGAACAGGTGCTCGGCGAGCCAGTCATAGCCGCCGTGCCCGCGCGCGAAGCTCGCCCGGCTGCCGCGGCACAGGTGCATCGCCAGCGTGAGACCGGGCCTGCGGACGGCGTCGTAGCAGGCGTTCTCCAGGGCGATGTCCTCCTCCAGCGCGCGCTCGGGATCGGCGATGCCGGTCGCTTTCATGCGGTCAGGCTCGGCATAGATCGTGAAGCCCTCGTCGAGCTGGAGATAGGCGGCGCCGTCGGCGGCCAGGGCGGCCATTTCGCCCTGCACGATGCCGCGGATGTCGTTTCGCAGTTCGGCGATGTCCGGATAGGCCCTGTCGGTCACGCCGGCCTTGTAGCTGTTGCGCGCGATCACCGCCGGGCTCGGCATGGTGATCTTGAACGGGCCGGGCGAATGCCGCTTGAGGAACACGGCATCCGCCTGCGCCAGCCGCCGCGTCTGCCGCAGCCTGCCGTTGATCGCCTTGGTATGCATCTGCAGGCGCACGCGCGTGCCGTCCTCGCGCGTCATCTCGCGGACCGGATAGGTCGGCTCGAAGCCCTCGACGGCTTCGGAGAAGTTGGTCTGCCAGGCGTCGCGGCGCATCTCGCCGTCGGTGAAGATCGGCATGCCGGCGTCCTGCTGCATCTTCAGGACTTCCAGCACCGCCTTGTCTTCCGCCGCACGCAGCGCATCGCGGTCGATCTTCCCGGCCTTCCAGGCGTCGCGCGCATCGAGCAGCGCCGCCGGACGAAGAAGACTGCCGACCTGGTCGGCGCGATACGTTTCCTGCATGCGGGCTCCTCGCCGCCGCCATCCGCGCGGCTTCCTGCGAAGTGTAACGGCAAACCTCGAGATTCAGCTCCACAGTTCCTTGCTCGCCAGCCGTGCGCCCTCCGCAAGGCTTTCGAACTTCGCCCACACCACCTGCGGATGCACGCGCTGCACGCCCTCGGACTGCGCGAAGCCGCAGTCGGTGCCGGCAATGACGTTCTCGCGTCCGACCAGCCGGGCGAAGCGCACGATCCGTTCGGCCACGAGGCGGGGATGCTCGACCGTCGTGGTGTGGTGCGTGACGACGCCGGGAATGAGGATCTTGCCCGCCGGCAGCTTCGTCTTCTCCCAGACGTGCCATTCGTGCTCGTGGCGCACGTTGGCCGCCTCGATGGAATAGGCGCCCGCGCGCACCTTCAGCATCAGGTCGACGATGTTCTCGAGCGGCGCGTCCGACGTGTGCGGGACATGCCAGCTTCCGAAGCAGATGTGATAGCGGATGCGGTCCTCCGGGATGCCTTCGAGCGCGCGGTTGAGCGCGGCGACGCGCAGCTCCGCCCATTCGCGATAGCGCGCCGGGCTCTGCTCGGTGAGATAGTCGTACATGTTGGCGAGCACGGCGTCGTCCACCTGCAGCACGAAGCCGGCATCGACGATCGCCCGGTACTCCTCGCGCAGCGCGTCGGCGATCGCGAACACGTAATCGTGCTCGTTCCTGTAGTACTCGTCAATGCCGTCATAGCCGACGCTCGCCGGCGCCACGGCGGTATAGAAGGCCTCGGTGCAGGTCTTGCCCTTCAACGCGTCCTTGAACGCGGCGAGGCCGAGCTGCAGCGCCGCCTGCCCGGTATAGGAAATCTTGCCGACGCAGGCGTCCGCGGGCGAGCCGACGACGCCGCGCGGAAACTCCTTCTCCATGAACTGGGCGAAGCGGAAGCGCTCACGCCCGAGCCAGACCGCGGGCTGCATCTGCTTCGGGCGGTGCTCGAAGCCGCTCATGCGCGTCAGCGCATAGTTCGCCCAGCTCGATTTGCCGTGCTCGCCGTCGTTGACGATGTCGATGCCGGCGGCGATCTGCTTTCCGACGACATCGGCGATGGAGCGGCGCGTGGTTTCCTCGAAGGCGCGCCGCTCGGCCTCGCCCTTGCCCGCCTTCGCCGCCGCCTCGACCAGTTCCGGCGGGCGGATGATGCTCCCGACATGGGTGGTCAGGATGCGTTCCTCGCTGCGGATCATCGTCTCTCTCCCCGTCGCGGCCTTGTTCCGGCTGGCTGCGGCGTTGCCGTCCGCCGTTTCCGGCGATGTTCCGCTGGCGCCTCCGCAGGGGAAAATCGCACGCCGCTGTGACCGGAGGCAACGCCCGCCGCCTTGCGCCGGCGCCGTTCGCCAAACGAAAAAGGCCCGGGCGAAAGCCCGGGCCTTGACGAGTGCGGTTCGCGACCGATCAGAACTTGTAGTTCAGGCCGACGCGGATCAGGTTCTCGTCGAGCGCCACGTTGGTGGCGCCGAGGTTCGAGTAGTTGTCGTCGGTGAAGCTGACGTAGAGATACTCGGCCTTGACGGTCCACTGCGGCGCGAAGGCGTATTCGGTGCCGAGGCCGAGGGTCCAGCCGCTGCGGAACTTGTCCTCGGAAATGCCGGCGACGGTGCCCTTCACGTTGGCGCCCGCATAGCCGCCGGTGCCATAGATCATCAGGCGCTCGGTCCAGGTCCAGCCGATGCGGCCGCGGATGGTGGTGAGCCAGTTCTCGGTGGTCTTGAGCGGGCCGACGCTGCCCTCGTTGGACGAATAGGAGAGGTCGCCCTCGATGCCGTAGACCATCCGGCCGGCCTGCCAGTTGTAGCCGAGCGTGCCGCCCGCCTGGAAGCCGCTGACGTCGAACGAGTTGCCGCCCGGCGAGAACTGGCTGCTGCCCCAGACGCCGCCCGCCACCGCGCCGACGTAGAAGCCCGACCAGTTGTAATAGGGAGCGACATACTGCGGCGCCTTGTAGACGGGCGTGCGCAGGTCGGCCGCGGAAGCGGCGAACGAAGAAGCCGCGAGCAGGGCGGAGGCCGCAACGGTGGCCTTGCCGAGCGTTAAGAAAAGATGAAGCGAACGGCGCATGAAATTATCCCCCTAAGGATATTGGTGATGGCCAGACGCGGCCGCATCCTGCGGGAAACGCGCCAGCAGAGGGACTTTTCGGTTCGACGGGTACGCAAACCAGATCATGGCCGGCGAAAAATCTTTAACCATCGAACCAAGCCCGTCTCCACTGCGCGAGACGTTATGGGTACTCGGATAATAGACGGTTAAAGTTGAAGCTTGCCGGCAACGCTTGAGTCACCAAGATCGCAGGTGTTGCTTGCGCGCAACAAAGGACGTGCGGCAGGCGGCCCGCGCTCAGCGGAAGTGCTTCGACAGTTTCAGGTTCTGCGCCTGATAGTTCGAGCCGATGCCGCGGCCGTAGAGCGACTCGGGCCGCTCCAGCATCTGTTCGTAGACGAGCCGTCCGACCAGCTGCCCGTGCTCGAGAATGAACGGCACCTCGCGCGAACGCACCTCCAGCACGGCGCGCGCGCCGCGACCGCCCGCGCCGACATAACCGAAGCCGGGATCGAAGAAGCCGGCGTAATGGACGCGGAATTCGCCCACCAGCGGATCGAACGGGACCATCTCCGCGGCGTATTCCGGCGGCACCTGCACGGCCTGCTTCGACGCGAGGATGTAGAACTCGTTGGGATCGAGGATCAGCGTCTCGTCGCGCCGCGCGACGATCGGCTCCCAGAAATCCTCGGTGTCGTAGCTTGCGCGCCGGTCGACATCGACGACGCCGGTGTGGCGCTTGGCACGATAGCCGACGAGGCCGCGCGGCCCAAAGCCGGAAAGATCGACGCCGACGCCGACCCCTTCGCTCACGTCGGCGTCGCGTTCGTCGACCAGGCGCTCGACCTCGTGCAGGTCGCGCAGCGCTTCGCCGTCGAGTGCCGCGTGGCCGTGGCGGAAGCGGATCTGCGACAGGCGCGAGCCCTCGCGCACGAGGATCGGGAACGTGCGCGGGCTGATCTCGACGTAGAGCGGTCCGTGATAGCCGCGCTCGATACGGTCGAAGCCGCGCATGTTGTCGGCGATCACCCGCGTGAAGACGTCGAGCCGCCCGGTCGAGCTCTTCGGATTGGTCGCCGCGGCGACGTCGGGCGGCAGCGCCAGCGTTTCCATCACCGGCACGATGTAGACGCAGCCGGTCTCCAGCACGGCGCCGTCGGCGAGCGAGAACTCGTGCAGCTTGAGGCCCTCGATGCGGTCGGCGACGGTCGCGCGCGGGCCGGGCAGGAAGCTCGCGCGCACGCGATAGGCGACGTCGGCGAGCCGCAGGTCGAGGCTTGCCGGCTGGATCTGGTCGGCGAGGAAATCCTGCGCCGGCAGGATCGCGCCCGCTTTTGCGAGCAGGCGGATCATCCGGTCGGGCAGGATGCCTTTTTCGTCGGGATCGAAGACGAGGTCCACGATGTCGGTTCCGATGTCGGCTCCAAGCAGTAGCCGGATCGCATGCCGGCGGCCAGCCTGCGCGGGAGTTGCGCACAGTCCGCGCCGGTGCCGCGGCGCGGACCTTGCGACGTGCCTCGCATCCGCGGTGCACGGCGGCGGCGCCATGGAGTGGGCAGTGGCCATGCCGTCGTTTTTTGCCATCGCGCCCATATCCGGCAGCGATCTTGACGCATGAAGATCGCGGGCGTAGGTTTTTTTCGCCTCGTGGTCCTTTTGAGCCGGCCGGCTTGCACGCCACGTAAAACAAGATGCTAAAAGGCCGGGGGACATGCGTAACCCGGCCGAGAACCATTCTCCGGTCGGGTTTTTTGTTGGCTGCGAAGGAGCCCCTTATGTCTGCTGCGTCGTCCTCATCCACCCCCGCCTATCGGCCGGAAACCCAACTCATCCACGGCGGGACGATGCGCTCGCAATGGGGCGAGACCTCCGAGGCGCTCTTCCTCACGCAAGGCTTCGTCTACGACTCGGCCGAGCAGTGCGAGGCGCGCTTCAAGGGCGAAGACCCCGGCTATCTCTATTCGCGCTTTTCCAACCCCACGGTCAGCATGTTCGAGCAGCGCATGTGCCTGCTGGAAGGCGCCGAGGCCGCGCGCGCGACCGCATCGGGCATGGCCGCGGTGACGGCCGCGCTGGTGAGCCAGCTCAAGGCCGGCGATCATGTCGTCGCGGCGAAGGCCCTGTTCGGCTCGTGCCGCTATGTCGTCGAGGACCTGTTGCCGCGCTTCGGCGTCCCTTCGACGCTGGTGGACGGCGCCGATCTCGATCAGTGGCGCAAGGCGATGAAGCCGAACACCAAGGCGGTGTTCCTGGAGAGCCCGACCAATCCGACGCTCGACGTCTACGACATCGCGGAGATTTCCAAGATCGCTCATACGGTCGGCGCCAACGTCGTGGTCGATAACGTGTTCGCCACGCCGCTCCTGCAAAGCCCGCTCAAGCTCGGCGCCGATGTCGTCGTCTATTCGGCGACCAAGCACATCGACGGCCACGGCCGCGTGCTCGGCGGCGTCATCCTGTCGTCGGAGCAGTTCATCATGGAGAACGTCCACCAGTACATGCGCCAGACCGGCCCCTCGATCTCGCCGTTCAACGCCTGGGTGCTGCTGAAGGGACTGGAGACCCTGCCGCTGCGCGTGGCGCGGCAGACCGAGAGCGCCGGCAAGATTGCCGACATGCTCGCCGGCCATCGCAAGATCGCGAAGCTGATCTATCCGGGCCGCCCGGACCATCCGCATGCGGCCGTCGTCAAGAAGCAGATGCGCGGCGGCTCGACGATGATCGCGTTCGACATCGATGGCGGCAAGCCGGCGGCGTTCCGCTTCCTCAATGCGCTCAAGCTCGCCAAGATCAGCAACAATCTCGGCGACGGCAAGACGATCGTCACCCATCCGGCAACGACGACCCATCAGCGCCTCAAGCCGGAGGACCGGGCGGAGCTCGGCATCACCGACGGCACGGTCCGCTTCTCGACCGGCCTCGAGCACGTCGACGATATCATCGCCGATCTGGAAACGGCGCTGTCGAAGGTCTGAGCCGTACCTGCGCAGCCGCTGCCTTCTCGCGCGGGAAGGCGGCGGCGCGGCGTTTCGATACGAACGAGATCGAAATGCGCCGCGCGCCGGAGCGTGGTGCGCGCGAATGTAATCGTACCGGGAAACCGTTTCGCCTGCGTCCCGTCCGCGCTTGTTGCGCGCGTCCGTGTCTTGCCGGGCGAATGCCGTTCAGACGGGCCGGCTGAACCGGGCGGGCGAGGCGACGCCGTTCCTGCGAACGGCCTTGCCGCTCGCTATGACGATTCCATCAAACGTAAGTTGCTCGTGCTATCGGACGGGCGCGGCATTGGCGGACGCGGTCGGCCGCGTCGCCGCTTCCGCGAGCGCGAGGCCGAGCAGCTTCGCCCAGCAGCCGTAGCCCCAGTCGTTCATGTGGATGCCGTCGGGCGTCACGAAAGCGTCGAACGGCATCGCGTCCCGCTGGTGCCAGTGGCGCATGATGGCGAACCGGTGGAACACGCCGACATTGGTATCGCGCGCGGTGGCGTCGATCAGCTCGACCATTTCCGGCGCGTCACGCTTCTCGATGATCTTGGGCGAGAACTGCGGGTCGATCAGCACGATGTCGGCGCCCGCTTTCTTGATGCGGCGGATGCCTTCGCGCAGCAGGCCGCCTTCCGGCAGCACCGGATGGTCGCGCAGGATGGAGTTGCTGCCGACCTGCCAGAGCACGAGATTCGGCTTCTCGGCGATCACGTCGCGGTCGAGGCGCGCGAGCATGTCTTCGACGGTGTCGCCGTTGACGCCGCGGTTGATGACCTCGATGGCGTCGCCGGGGAAATGCGCGCGCAGCTCGGCTTCGAGCCGGGCCGGGTAGGAAGCCGAAGGCGCGCTGGCGCCGGCGCCGGCGGTCGACGACGATCCGATCGCGATGATCTTGATCCGCTGGTGCGAGCGCAGCAGCACCGAAAGGTTCGGCAGCGCGTGATAGAGCCGCGTCTCGCCGTGCGGCGCTCCGCATTTGCTCTTGGCTTCGGCGGCCGATGCGGGCGCCGCCGCTACGGCGGCCACGGCGAGAGCGAGGCCCGCGATGATGAGGGAAAGGTGCCGCATCGTCACTTGTGCGAGTTGTTTCCGGACGACGCCTGCACGCCAGCTCCTTCGAGGACCAAGTCGCTCAGCAGCCGGCCGATGCAATCGTGCACGCGGGCCGCCGTATCCGTCTTCTTGGTCGCTTCATTCAGGTCAAAGGTATTAAGTTCGCCCCAACGTCGCATAATTGCGAACCTGTCGAACAGCAAAATCTCTCGTTGCAGCGCAACAAAACGGATGGCGTCCGAATATGGCGACAGCGAGATCATCATCTCGGTGCGCGGGCTGTATTGCATGTTCATCAGCACGATGTCGCTTTTCGCGGCCTGGATCGTGTCGATGCCCTGGTCGAGCCAATCCCGGAAGGTATCGGGATCGACTCCCCGGACCGCTTCGACCGTGCCGGTCTGCCAGATCGTCAGGGCCGGCTTGTCGGCCTGGAGGAATTTCGGGAACTGGGGAACGGCCTCGCGCGAAAGCTCGCGCATCTTCACATGGGGGACCACGGTGACGGCTACGCCCGGGAGCTTCTGCGCCAGCGCCGCCTCGAGGCGTGCCGGATAGGCCTTTTCCGGACCGGCCGGCGGGCCGAGCGTCGAGGAGCCGGTGCCGATGACGGTGATCGTCAGCTTCTTGCCGGCGATCGCGGCCGCGACCTTCGGCAGGCTGAAATCGGCGCTGACCAGCGCCGACGCGGTGCCGCAGGCCGGCTCGCCCTGTGCCCATACGATGCCGCAACCGCCCAGCACGACGGCGACCGCAGCCAGCAGTCCCTTCGAAATCGCCCTCATGCCTCGCCCCCCGCGAGGTCCGCATCGGCGTCTCTTGGCGGACGCGACCCGGAACTTCGGCCCTCGATCTTCTTATACCACGACATCAGCGCCGCCGCTGCAACCATCAGCAGGATGCCGAGCAGGCTCAGGGCGATCTGCGCGGCGACGCGCGCGGAAATCTGTTCCAGCGTGAAATGAGCGGCGAACGCCAGGAAGACGCCGAGACAGAAAACCTCCAGCGAATGCTGGCCGCACAGGATCGCGGGCTTGAACAGCGGACTTTTCAGGAGCGGCCAGTCCTGCGGGATGAAGCGGACGGTGATGATCGCCAGGGCCAGAAAATGCGCGAAACGCAGCACGTCGAGGTTGGTCTTGTCGATCGGGTACATCCAGTCGGCCAGCCAGCGCGGCACCAGATGCCCGTACCGCGGAAAATACCAGGTCATCACCACCGCGAAGGCGAACAGCAGGTAGAGAACGGCGGCCGCCAGCGCGGCGTTCGAGCGCGTGACGTCGGAGAGCCGCTGCGCTCCGCCGAGCGCGCACCAGGCGCCGAAACCGAACAGCAGTTGCCAGGCGAACGGGTTGAAGACCCAGGTGCCGTCCGGATACGACGGCAGCGCCCACCCGTAGTGCCAGCTCAGCGCATAGACCACCGCGGAACCGATCAGCGCGATCGTCGGCAGGCGCAGCAACAGCCAGATGAACGGCGCGAAGCCGGCAAGGAGCGTGATGTAGAGCGGCAGCACGTCCATGTTCGCGGGCTTGAACTTCAGCAGCAGCGCCTGCACCAGCGTGACGTCCGGCTGCTTGAGGAAATCGAAGATTCCCATTTCCTCGTTGAAGAGCGGGTTCTCGAAGCTCGCCGACACGTAGGCGATCTCGGCCATGTAGATCACGAACAGGAAGATGTGCGCGACGTAGATCTGCCACGCGCGCTTGAGCATGCGCGCGCTCGCGATAATGACGCCGCGCTCGCGCATCGCGCGTCCGTAGACGAAAGCGGCCGTGTAGCCGGAAATGAAAACGAAGATTTCGGTGGCGTCGCTGAATCCGTAATTGCGGATGGTGATCCAGCTCACGATGTTCGAGGGAATGTGATCGAGGAAGATCAGCCACAGCGCGATGCCGCGGAAGAGGTCGAGCCGCCGGTCGCGCACGGGCGCAGCATCGGGCGCTTTCGCGGGCCGCATCGGCCGGGCGGCGTCGACGAGCACCGGCGCCTCGACCATGTTCGAGGCCACCGGATTTGCCGCAGGTGTCGTATCCACGGTGGCTCAGGCCCTCCGCCGGCGCTTTCCAGCCGGATTTCCAAGCACGGTCGGGTTATTGTATCCGGGGTCGAGATGAGATTCACTGTCCGCCCGATCGCCGTCCCGGAGTATTCGTGTCCCTGCCATGTACCTGGCCACCACCCGCAAGATCGCCGTCAGCGTGACGCCTCGTTTCATGCCCGAGCGATCGTCCGCCGAGAAGCGCTATTTCTTCTGGAGCTACACCATCGAGATCACCAACGGCGGCGATCAGACGGTGCAGCTCAAGACCCGCCACTGGAAGATCACCGATGCCTATGGACGGCTGCAGGAAGTGAAGGGGGCCGGCGTCGTCGGCGAGGAGCCGGTGCTCGAGCCCGGCGAGTCCTATGAATATACCAGCGGCGTGCCGCTGCCGACGCCGTCCGGAATCATGATGGGCAGCTACGGGATGGTGACGCCGAGCGGGGAGCATTTCGACATCGACATCCCCGCCTTCTCCCTCGACGGTCCCGACACCAAGCGGACGATGAATTAGATTCAGGTGAATTGGATTCACGTGTCCGGGGATATCAAGAAGCCCGCATCCTGAGGAGGCGCGAAGCGCCGTCTCGAAGGACGAGGGCTGGCGCTCGAATAATCCTTGAACGGCCTCGATCCTTCGAGACGCGATGCTTCGCATCGCTCCTCAGGATGAGGCCTTCGTGAGGTGTTGTGTAAAAACAGGAAGCCGCGCGCTATTCGCGCGGCGCCTCTCCGTTCGCGCCGACTTCCTCCGGCTTGAACGCATAGGTCGTGCTGCAGAACTCGCACGTCACCTCGATCCGGCCGTCCTTGACCATGTGGTCGCGGTCGTCCTGCGAGAAGCTTTTCAGCATCGCCTCGACAGTCTCGCGCGAGCAGGTGCACTGGGCCCGCACCGCCTGCGCGTTGAAGACGCGCACGCCCGGCTCGTGGAACAGGCGATAGAGCAGCACTTCGCTCGACAGGTCCGGGTCGATCAGCTCGACGTCGGTGACGGTGTCGATCAGCGCGCGGCCTTCGACCCAGGCATCCGCTTCTTCGGTGGGATCGGCGGCCGTGCCCTCGGGCGCATCGCCCGGATGCAGGTCGGGCTGGCGCGCGGCCTCCGCGTTCTTCGGCAGGAACTGCAGCAGGATGCCGCCGGCGCGCCAGCGGTGCTTCGGGCCGTCGGCGCCCGGCGTGAGCTGCTCGGCGACGGCGAGGCGCACCCGCGTCGGAATCTGCTCGGAGCGCAGGAAGTATTCGTGCGCGGCTTCCTCCAGGCTTCCGCCGGTCAGGGCGACGAGGCCCTGATAGCGGCTCATGTCCGGCCCCTGGTCGATGGTCATGGCGAGGTGGCCGCGGCCCATCAGCTCGCCGGGGGAAGCCAGGTTCGCGGCGATCGCCTGTTCGACGCGCTCCTTGCTGAAGCGCGCGCAGGCCCGCACGTTGCCGGGCGAGATGAAATCGACGACCAGCATGCCGACGGGACCGTCGCTCTGGGTCTGCAGGATGAAGCGGCCGTCGAACTTGAGCGAGGAGCCGAGCATCACGGTCAATACCGCCGCCTCGCCCAGCAGCTTGGCGACCGGTGAGGGATAGTCGTGCGCGGCCAGGATTTCGTCGAGCGTGCGGTCGAGCCGCACCACGCGCCCGCGCTGGTCGAGCGCGGCGACCTCGAAGGGAAGGATGGAGTCGTCGTCGGCGAGCGCGGAGGGCAGGCGGGAGGGGATATCGCCCGCCGTCATGCCCCGTCGACTCCCATGCACCAGGCCAGGATGCCCTTCTGCGCGTGCAGGCGGTTTTCCGCCTCGTCGAAAACGACGGACTGCGGACCGTCGATCACGCCGGCGGTCACTTCCTCGCCGCGGTGCGCCGGCAGGCAGTGCATGAAGATGGCGTCGGGCTTCGCCTTGGCCATCAGCCGGGCGTTGACCTGATACGGCCGCAGCAGGTTGTGCCGCCGCTCGCCGTTCCTGTCGCCCATGGAAACCCAGGTGTCGGTCACGACGCAGTCGGCTCCCTTGACGGCCGCTTCGGCGTCGGCGCCGAGGCGGATCGCGGCGCCGGACGCGCGCGCCCAGGCCACCACCTCCCTGCTAGGGGACAATTCGGGCGGGGTTGCGACATTGAGGTTGAACGCGAAGCGTTCGGCGGCGTGCATCCAGGAGGTCAGCACGTTGTTGGCGTCGCCGCTCCAGGCCACCGTCTTGCCCTTGATCGGGCCGCGATGCTCCTCGAACGTCATCAGGTCGGCCATCACCTGACAGGGATGCGAATGGCGCGTGAGACCGTTGATGACCGGCACGGTGGCGTGTTTCGCAAGCTCCAGCAGATCCTTGTGCTGCAGCGTGCGGATCATGATGACGTCGACATAGCGCGACAGCACGCGCGCGGTATCCGCGATGGTCTCGCCGCGGCCGAGCTGCATCGCCTGCCCGTCGAGCATCAGCACGTCGCCGCCGAGCTGGCGCATGCCGACGTCGAACGAGACGCGGGTGCGCGTCGAAGGCTTGTCGAAGATCATCGCCATGACCTTGCCGGCGAGCGGCTGCCGGCCGGCGCTGCCGCTCTTGCGCACCTTCTTCATGGCAAGGGCGGCATCGAGGATCGCGCGCAGTTCCGAGGCCGGAATGTCGGTGAGATCGAGGAAGTGCCTGGGCGTGGCGCTCATGCTGCGCCTCCCCGGGTCTTGTTCTCGAGCGCGGTCGCGGCGCGGTCGAGACGGGCGATAGCCTCGCTGACCTCGGCCTCGCCGATGTTGAGCGGAGGCAGCAGCCGCACGACATTGTCGCCGGCGGCCACCGCGAGCATCTTCTCCGCGCGCAGCGCGTCCACGAGATCGCCGTTGGGCACCACCGCGCGCACGCCGAGCAGCAGGCCCTCGCCGCGGATTTCCGCGATGACGGCCGGATGCCGGTCCTTGAGTTCCGCCAGCCGCTGCTTCAGCAGCAGCGAGATGCGCTGGACGTGCTCGAAGAAACCGGGCTCCAGCACGACATCGAGCACCGCGTTGCCGACCGCCATCGCCAGCGGATTGCCGCCGAAGGTCGAGCCATGGGTGCCGGCGGTCATGCCCCTGCCGGCCTCCGCCGTCGCCAGGAACGCGCCGACCGGGAAACCGCCGCCGAGGCCCTTGGCGATCGCCATCACGTCGGGCGTCACGCCCGCGCGCTGATAGGCGAACAGCGCGCCGGTGCGGCCGAAGCCGGTCTGGACCTCGTCGAACAGCAGAAGGAGATCGTGCTTGTCGCACAACGCGCGCAGCTCGCGCAGGAATGCATGGGGAACCACTCGCACGCCGCCTTCGCCCATGATCGGCTCGATCAGGATCGCGGCGGTGTTCGGTCCGATGGCGCGCTTGGTGGCTTCCAGATCGCCGAAGGGGACCTGGTCGAAGCCTTCGGCCGGCGGCCCGAAGCCCTCGAGGTATTTCTTGTTGCCGCCGGCGGCGAGCGTCGCCAGCGTGCGGCCGTGGAAGGCGCCTTCGTAGGTGATGATGCGGAACTTCTCCGGCCTGCCGTTCACCGCCTGGCACTTGCGCGCGGTCTTGATGGCGCCCTCGATCGCCTCGGCGCCGGAGTTGCAGAAGAAGACGAGGTCCGCGAACGTCACCGCGCACAGCCGCTCGGCGAGCCGCTCGGCGCCGGCGATGCGGAACAGGTTCGACGTATGCCAGAGCTTGCCGGCCTGCTCCGTCAGCGCCGCGACCAGGCGCGGGTGCGCGTGGCCGAGCACGTTGACGGCGACGCCGCCGGTGAAATCGAGGTAGCGGTCGCCGGCCGCGGTCATCACCCAGGCGCCTTCCCCCCGCTCGAAAGCGAGTTCGACGCGCGCATAGGTCGGCATTACATGCGAAGTCACGGTATGGCTCACTGGTTCGCGCGGCTCGCGCTTGCAAACGGCGCCGGGAACATATTCGGGGATTGAAAATGCAATGTGCCGCCATTGCGGCGGCACGGGAAGGCATTTTAAGACCGGTCCTTGGCGTGTCAACCGCGTGCAAACGCAGCAAAAACGCCACAATGACCGCGGAATCTGCGATTGCCGCCGACGATCTGTGGACGTAGCGGCTCCGACTCTTGCGGCCGAGTCACGACGTATTGTAGCGTTTTTGCCGTCAGACACGAGATGTCGTGTAGCGGGACGATACTCTGAGTTTGTTGGCGTGAGCGTAACGGTGGCCGGCTTCCAAGCGGGTCTCCGCTCGGGGACGGATTCCGGGTTCGGCGGAAATGGCGGCGGCGAACGAGGGCTAATATCGATGTGGACCGATGAGCGCGTCGAACTTCTGAAGAAACTGTGGTCGGACGGCCTGTCCGCCAGCCAGATTGCGAACGAGCTCGGCAGCGTCACGCGCAATGCGGTGATCGGCAAGGTGCATCGCCTGGGCCTGTCGGG
>Ga0182744_1001798_pt1 | contig 18365 bp, 5 predicted proteins | sample eDN3rd30CKraftMG_FD_128525 | JGI IMG/M metagenome (GOLD analysis project Ga0182744, IMG submission 128525) | Enriched Miracle-Growth compost microbial communities from Emeryville, California, USA - eDNA 3rd pass 30_C Kraft MG (version 2) (version 2) ...
CGGCCAGTGCCCTGCTATACCAATGTGTGTGGGGCGTTATTCTTGTATTTTCGGGCTCTTTTGATATGCTGACGGATCTTTTGATTATTGCTGCATTCGTTTTCTATGGCCTTATCGTGCTGGGGGTGGTGATCCTAAGGATCCGTAAACCGGGTATTTACAGGCCCTATAAAACCTGGGGATATCCCATCGTTCCCTGGATATTTTTGATTTTCTGCGGTACTTTGCTTATTGTCTCGCTCATTGAATCTCCGGTTAAATCCCTGATTGGGTTTTGTCTGATCTTTTCCGGTCTGCCTTTTTATTTTTACTGGACAAAAAAGTCAGCTATTAGCCATTGATCAAAAGTGTAATTGCATACCGGCATAGTAGTTTCTGCCGGGCGCCGGATTAAAATACCTGCCGCCATAAGCATTGATGTCATTTCCAAGGCTATAGGCCTGATCTAAGATATTATCTAACCCGACATAAAGGTTAAAGGCCAGCCGGTGTATGGCGAACCTATAGCCCAGTTTGGCCTGCCAAAGCGTGTACGCTGCTGCATAAACCGTGCTGGCATCATTTAACGCAATGCGACTGGTGCTATTGACCATTGAATGAAGATACAGGCCGTTTTTATTCACAAGACGCAAAGAAAAAACAGCAATATTTTTCGGCACGCCTGTCAAAGGATGACCGTTATAGTTTTGATCTCCTGCCTGGTAATCTAAAAAGCGATAAGGCTGATAGCTGTAGCTGGCACTTAGCGTGGCCTGCTGAAAATAGCTGTCGGTGGGCCGTCCGGGTGGCTCCGATGGGAGAAGCTCGTAGCGCAGCCAAATCTCGGCGCCTGATTGCCTGGTCTTACCCGCATTGACATAATATTCCGTATTATTTTTATCCACCCTGCGCACAATTGCGTTATTTAACCCGAACCTGTAAATACTTCCCTGAAACTGGAGTCTCGTGTTCAGGTACCGACCTTTCAGGCCTGCTTCCAGATTCCAGCCGTTTTCCGGTTCGAGTGAACGGTCAAAACGGCCGTCTGAAGGATGTATTTCCGCCAGGGTCGGTGTGGAAAATCCTTTGGCTGCATTGGCGAATACAGACGCAGCTGGTAGTAACCGGTAAGTAAGGCCAATTTTTGGGGCCCACTGGTAGGCGGTCCGGGCGACTTCGGTCTGTCCGAAGCTGCTGTCTGAAAGTCTCCGGTAACTTAAGCGTTGTTGATTGCCGCTGATACCTGCCTGCAGATGCCATTTGTTTTGCTGTCCCGGGGCCATACTGAGTTGCATAAATAAGCTATGTTTTTCAAGGACCAGGTAATCTTTATACTGGACCGTATCCGCTACGCCTTGTCTGTTCCCGTAATTATCGATGTGGTCATGGGCCCCCATCCATTCAAGACCGGCGAGAACCTGCAGGTTGGAAGGTTTGCCCCTGCCATGGAAGGTAAAAACGCTGCGGCCCCCGTAATTGACTTCATTACGTTTTTCGTAATTACTGGTAAACGGGTTCTTGAAACCTGTGTGACTGAAAACAAGCGCCGTCTCATTGTCAATCACCGGGCTGATGCTTGATTTTAATGCGGCACCTAATAACAGGCTGCGGTTAGTGACACCTGCTTTTTGGCGGATGGCCAGCGGATAGGCGGTTGTATCTGTTCCCCATTGGCTTCCGGTAATGCCGCCCGGTGTTTGATAATCAAGGTCACTGTAAAATCCCAATAAACGCAACTGAAACGCCTCTGAAAGCTTATAGGTGGCATTGTAATGCAGTATTGTTTGGTGTGTTGTGTCTTGTTGCCTGTTGCCTTGGCTGTAAAAATGCGCCGCACTTATATAAGTATAATTGGTAGCAGCCGTATGCAGCCAGCTGGCGGACGGGTGCATACGGCCAAAGCTTCCGCCATCATAGCCAAGTTCGAAGCGGTTGATGGTGGTATCTGTAAATTCCCCGGGCGTATGCAAAAGTACGGCGCCCCCGGTGCCTGCACCGTATAAACTCGCAGCAGGTCCTTTTATGATTTCAGCGGACTGGAGCTGCGTGCTTCCTATGGATTGCAAATAAGTATTGCCTCCGGCGTCTGTCAGGGGCATGCCGTCCATATAGAACTTTACGCCCCTGACACCGTAAGGGGACCTAAGCAGGCTTCCCCGGATGGATAGCCTCAGGCTACCCGCAGAGCGCTGTTCCAGTCTTACGCCCGGTGCCGCGTTAAAGGCGGACAGCAGGCTACTGTTATCCAATAACTGGAGTGCCTGCTTGTTAACCGGGAATATGCTTTGGGCGATGTCTGTCCCGTCACCTATGCCCTGAAAAGCAGTAATGGTAACAGGGGCAAGCCGGTGCGTACCTGTACTGTCGTTTATAGGCAGGCTGTCCGGTGCATTTATTATGGCCTTCTGGCTATTTGATTGTCCATGCAATGGTTTTGAAAGGCCCGATAATAAATATATGGTGCCGACCAACATAAGGCTCCTTATTGTAAAGCGATAGCCGAAATGTCTGGCCGGACCAGCTGTTAATTCCTGTTTGAATAAATGAAACAATTTTACGAACGCCATAGGTCAAAAATAAGCACACAAAGCAAATAAGGTGCTTTTTGTTCTGTGATCATAAAAAAACAAAAAAATCAAAGAAAGATCAAAGAATTATCATGGCTATGAAAATAACTATGATAGTGGATAGGATAACAGGTATTCCTTCTTATTTACGCAAAATCGAAAGCAACCCACTGCAGCGCTATGGCATGGTTATTTGTAAAAAATTATGTCAGCTACAAGGGCCGGCTGGATGCCAAAATACAAGCATCCCCATTTTTTTTATTGCGCTTTAGAAGCTATCTTGCCAGAGAAATCTGTCACTTCTTTAAAAAGTATTTATGAGAAAAAATATACGACTCGCTGCTATCGCATTACCCCTTATTTTTTCAGCGTGTAATAAAGATGCGACAACCACGCTCACCCCTGAGATTCCAGAGGTGCAGGCACATTACGTATTTAAAAGCATCCGGTTTTCAGCTGCCGGTAGCAGCGAGAGGGCAACCGTTGAATCTTTTCCAAGGACGGATTTTATTTTTTCTAACCGAACCTCTGTTGCGCAGACCGCAGTATTGGCCACGGAGCAAAAGTCAAGCTCTGCCTTTACCTTTGGACATGCCTTGGATACCTTATTGCAAAAGCTGGATACCGTTTTTCTACAGGTGCCGGTGAGCTTTGGCAGCAATGGCCAGGTAAGTTTAGGTACGCAGCGCTGGCCGCTGGTCAATAATTACACCGTCCGTCCCATAGACAAGGAGCCTACAAGGGTAAGCGTAGCGCCATTTGAAAAATTGACGGTTAGCGGTAAAATTACGCAGAAGGTTCTTAAGGCAGATTTTATGGTAATGCTTCAGGACCAAAACTCCCAAAAACAAAAACAAATAACTGGCTCATGGACGGGTACTGTTCCAATGGGTGAAGACTTTGATTTTCAGGTGGAGGATTTAAAATAGCGTAACGCTTGAAGGCTGTGAAATCCCAAATCTTCAGGAAGCCTTTCAAACACGAGATAATATGATAATATGGAGGCCTGTGAATAAAGGCTGGCAAAGATGTATTATTCGCGCCCTATTTTTTCCTTTTTGCCAATTTTCTAAAGGCCCCCGCCAAGTTTTCAATGATGTCATGGGCTATTAAAGATTCTTCACTGTTCTTTTTGGCATATAAATCACCGGCCTTACCGTGCAGAAAAACCCCTAAAAGGGCGGCATTTACCGGCTTGTAACCCTGCGCCAGTAAGGAGGTGATAATGCCCGTCAGAACGTCGCCACTCCCGGCCGTCGCCATACCGGCGTTGCCTGTAAGGTTGTAACGGATTTTTCCATCCGGAGTGCATATGGCCGTATGATGCCCTTTCAGTACAATAATGACCTGCCATTTTTGAGCCGCTCCGCTGGCCTGATCCACCTGCGCCATTGAATTTTCAGCGGGACCGAAAAGCCGGCTGAATTCTCCCGGGTGTGGTGTCAGGATACTGTTAGGGGGTATCATCGACAGGTAGTTTGCCGGATCTGTAGACAGGATATTTAATGCATCAGCGTCCAATAACAGGGGCGTCTTACATTGACTTAAAAATGCGCTCAAAGCACTGGTAGACTCTGGATGGGTATCCATGCCCGGGCCAATGCCATAAATGGCTTTTTCTACTACACTGAGTTTTTCTATATAAGCTTCACCGGCGGGCTCGAACATAGCCTCCGGTATAAAAGTCTGTAAAACTTCATACCCACACTTCGGGGCCTGAATAAAAACCTTTCCTACGCCGGCCGTGAGAGCCGCCTTGGCCGATAAGGCAATGGCTCCGATTTTTCCATAACTGCCTCCTGCAAGTATGGCGGTCCCGAAACTGCCTTTATGGCCAAAAGGGTTGAGGGACCTGGGACGAAAATGTTTTGCGGCGATTTTTTTATCAAGGGTATGAAGCAGGGTATTTTCATTATGATAAAATGAACGGGACAGGCCGATTTCTAACAGATGAATTTTTCCTGTAAAAACGGCTGCTTCGGGATGCAGGAAAGTCCTTTTGTACGCCTGAAAGCTTAAGGTGTGATTAGCCCGGATAACAGGCTCGGCCTTAGTGGCTAAGGGAAGCGTATCTGCGCCCAGGCCGCTTGGCAGATCAATGGATACAACGATGCTGTCAGAATGTTTTTTGCCCTGTTTTGCATATTGGTTGATGGCCTGGATAGCGAGACTGGCAAGGCTCGTTTCACCTTCCACCGCTTTTTTGGGTGCAAAACCGGTTCCTAGCACAGCGTCTACAATGACCTGCGCCGCTGTCTGATCAAGGATGGAAAGTAAGGAGGCTGTAGTCAGACGGTCCTTTTCCTGCTGCAATATCCGGATATGCGCCTGATGAATATCTGAAATATGTTCCTGTAATAAAAGCCAATGCTGCTTTGTAGCTCCTTTAAAAGTCTTGGGATCATACAGCAGAATAAGGGAAACCTTATAGCCTTTTTCCATCAGCCTCCGGGCGATCACCAGACCGTCTCCGCCGTTACCTCCCTTTCCGCATACAATACAGATGGGTACCTGCCTTGAAAAATGGCGCAGGATCCAGGCAGTGCAGCGGGCACCTGCCCGCTGCATTAAATCCGCAGAACTGATGCGCTCCTCAAGGAGGGTAGCCGCATCCCAATTTCTGATCTGCTGGGCATTGAAAATCTTCATGACTGGTAGTTATTCGTTATATACCCCGATCCATCTTAGCCGCCGCTATTGCTTTTAATACAATGCTGAAATTTACTGACAATGTATTTTCAGCGAATTGCGAACGGGCATTGCGAAGGACTTAAATTAACCTGTCAATCCCACCTGAATATGGATATCGGGGTGGGCATTTAGGAATTCGATGAGCTCATCATTTAAAGTGACGCCCCCTCCCAGGGAGTAAAGACTGACGGCGCTCTCCTGTTCAAAGTCCAGGACCTTGAATTTAAGGGTGGCTGTACCCGGATACTTTTGTATGTTTTCTTCCATAAAATTGACCAGCTCATGGGTGACCTGTTTTAAAGGAAGTTCCATGTCCAGCGATTTTGGCATGGAGGTCTTCAGGGAATCCAGCAGACTGATGGAAGTAATTTTAAATTCATACTGGCCTGCAGTAAATCTTTGTTTAAAATACCCTGTTATGCTGAGCATCAGACCGGTTTCTACAAAATGCTTAAAGTTTAAGAAATCCTCCCGCCAGAGCATCAGTTCTGTCTTACCCGAATAATCCTCTAAGGACAATACGCCAAAGTCCATTCCTTTTTTAGTTTGCCGGTGCAGCGCACTCACTACCATGCCAGCCAGGCGGATGGCTATCCCTGTTTTAGGGTGGGCCTCCAGTCGCATGGCTTCAAAATCGCTGATGGGCATTATATTGAAATGGTTCATTTCAAAACGATAATTATCCAGTGGATGACCGCTGATATAGATGCCGGTTACATCCTTTTCATGCTCAAGCTTTTCAATTAACGACCAGGGTTCTGAAGGTAATATTTTGGGGGTGGCGATCTCCGGCATGGTGGCGTCACCAAACAGGCTTCCCATAGAGGATTGTTTGCTGGTTTGCACCACATTGCCGAACTTGACGATCCTTTCCAGGTTATTGACAGCCTCGCCGGTCTGTATGGCAAAATACTGTCCCCGGTGCAATTGATCAAAACAATCAAAAGCACCCGCATAGACCAGGCTCTCCAATGCCTTTTTGTTGACCACCCTTTGGTTGATCCGCTGAATAAAGTCAAAAATATCTTTAAAGGGGCCGTTTTTATCCCTTTCCAGAATGATTGCGTCAATGGCAGCATCTCCGATCCCTTTGAGGCCGCCAAAGCCAAAGCGGATCTCTCCTTTACTGTTGACTCCAAAGCCTTTCTGCGATTCATTGATATCACAGCCCAGTACTACCAGCCCCATCCGCTTACACTCTTCCATAAAAAAGGTGATTTTTTCAATAGCGCCTGCATGGTTTAGGATGGCAGCCATATACTCACTGGGATAGTGCGCCTTAAGATAGGCGGTCTGGTAGGCCACAAAAGCATAACAGGTAGAATGCGATTTATTGAAAGCGTATTGTGCGAAGGCCTCCCAGTCCTTCCAGATTTTATCCAGTTTGTCCTTCGGGTGGCCTTTTTTGGAAGCGCCCTCTACGAACTGCGCCTTCATTTTATTCAGTACGGCAATTTGCTTTTTACCCATGGCCTTTCTGAGGATATCCGCATCCCCTTTGGAAAAACCGGCCAGCTTCTGGGAAAGTAACATCACCTGTTCCTGGTAGACGGTAATGCCATAGGTGTCGGCTAAATATTCCTCCATTTCCGGGAGGTCATAAGTGATTTCCTGTTCGCCGTGCTTGCGTTTGATAAAGTCCGGTATATAGGCAATGGGGCCCGGACGGTATAAGGCGTTCATGGCAATCAGATCGGCAAATACGTCCGGCTTAAGTTCCCTTAGGTTCTTTTGCATCCCGGCGCTTTCAAACTGGAATATCGCATTGGTTTCCCCTTTTTGAAAGATCTCAAAAGTTTTCTCATCGTCGAGCGGGATATTATCAATCTCTATGTCAATATTATAATTCTGTTTGATCAGCCCAAGGGCTGTCTTGATAATGGATAGGTTCCTGAGCCCAAGAAAGTCCATTTTAATAACGCCCGCCGATTCGATACTGCTGCCCTCAATCTGGGTAACCCATAGGTCAGAATCCTTGGCCACAGATACCGGTATGAGTTCGGTAAGATCTTTGGGAGCGATGATAATGCCAGCTGCATGGATACCGGTATTGCGCACGCTGCCTTCCAGCCTTTCTGCTTCGTGGAGGACCTGCGCTCTCAGATCATTGCCGTTATAGATCTCCCGGATCTGTTTAATATTTTCAATATCTTCCGGCTGATAGCCTTCCTTGTCTTCCAGTGATTTCTCCCCTTCCTTTGCCTCGGCTGCTGTCAGGGGAGCCTTGAGCACACGGCCCAGTTTAGTGCCTGGTTTATCGGGAACAAGCTTGGCCAGCGCATTAGACTCTGATAATGGCAGATCCATGACCCTTGCCACATCTTTAATGGACATTTTGGCGGCCATGGTACCATAGGTGATAATCTGGGCTACCTGTTGTTTGGAGTATTTTTGAACGACATAGTTGATGACTTTCTGACGGCCCTCATCGTCAAAGTCCGTATCAATATCCGGCATGGATTTACGGTCCGGGTTTAAGAAACGCTCAAAAAGTAAGTTATATTTAATCGGATCGATATTGGTGATGCCGATACAGTAAGCGACCACGCTGCCTGCAGCAGATCCGCGACCAGGCCCGATAAATACGCCCAGGTCCCTGCCTGCTTTAATAAAATCGCTCACAATCAGGAAGTAACCCGCAAATCCCATGGTTTTAATTGTAAACAGCTCAAAATCAAGCCTTTCACGGACTTCTTCTGTGATTTCGCTATAACGCTGCCTGGCCCCTTCATAGGTCAGATAATGCAGGTAATTCCATTGATTGATATTGCTGTCACTGGTGGTCTTAAATTCTTCCGGTATAGGGAAAGCCGGCAACAGGATTTCCTTTTGCAGATTCAGTACTTCAATTTTGTCAACGATGGCCTGGGTGTTTTCCAAAGAATGCGGGATGTCTTTAAAAACCTGTTCCATCTCCGCCGTGGTTTTGAAGTAAAACTGATCATTGGGAAACTTAAATCTTCTGTTTTTGATAATAACGTCGTCATTGACAAAATCGTCAAAACCGGGCGTAGTTTGTTTCTCACCGGTATTGATACAAAGCAGGATGTCATGCGCGTTGGCATCTTCCTGGTTGGTATAATGGCTGTCATTGGTACAGATGACCGGTACATTGTATTTGGTCGCCAGTTGAAGTAGTACTACGTTGACCTTATCCTGATCCGGGATGTTATGGCGCTGAAGTTCCACATAATAATCGTCACCGAACAGATCCAGCCACCATTTAAATTCCTTTTCTCCTGCCGCTTCTCCCCCGGTTAAAATGGCCTGCGGTACGCTTGCGCCCAGACAACAGGTGGTTGCAATCAACCCTTCATGGTGTTTAGCAATGAGTGCCTTGTCTACTCTTGGGTATTTGCCATATAAGCCTTCGATAAATCCCATGGAGGTAAGTTTGATCAGGTTGCGGTAGCCCAGCTCATTTTTGGCAAGCAGGATCTGGTGGTACCTGCGGTCTTTTTTCTCCTTGGTAAAGGTCTTTTGAAACCGGTCCTCCACTACATAAAGTTCACAGCCGACAATCGGTTTTATTTTAGGTGCCAGGATATCCTTGCCATTTTCGTCCTTACCGATCACCTTCGTATTTTTCCATGCCTGCGCCACGAATTCAAAAGCACCGAACATATTGCCGTGGTCGGTCAGGGCCAGGGCGTTCATTCCGTCAGATTCGGCTTTTTTGTACAGACTGCCGATGGAGGCGGCCCCGTCCAGTAATGAAAATTGAGAATGAACATGTAAATGAGAAAACTGTGGCATATAAAGTTGATTCTTATAATGGATTTAAATATAGCTTACCCCGGCAAATTTCGCCAAAAATCAAGGAACTAAAAAGATAAAACTACCTATTGGGGATAATTCACTTATTGCAAAATAATTTATGTGTAAGTCATAAGGATTAATAAAATTATAGATGAATTATATCCTATTGTATTGCTGACATGACAAAACGAATTATCAACTGACCTGTACGCGGTGCGGTTTGCCGTCATCAATTAAAACAATGCTGTCTTTTTGCTGAATAACGCCATCGACCTGATAGGTCCTGGGGATAAAATTGCCAGGCTTTAACAAAACTTCAATATTGTAAATGGTTTTTCCAAACCTGTATTCCACTTTAAAGCGTTTCCAGGACTCCGGTGTACAGGGTTTAAAGCATAATTCATTGCCGCTTCGCCGGATGCCTAAGATAAAGCGGAACATAAACTGCTGCATCCAGCCGGCAGATCCGGTATACCAGGTCCATCCGCCCCTGCCTCTGTGCTGTGGCGCATTATAAACGTCCGCCGCCATGACATAAGGTTCCACTTTATACACCTCCAGTGTCTGTCTGGTCATAGTATGCGTAATAGGGTTTACCATTTTAAATAGTTCCCAGACTTTGTTTCGTTCACCCATTTCAGCGAATGCCATCATGGCCCAGACAGCCGCATGGGTATACTGCCCCCCATTTTCCCGCACACCGGGCGCATAGCCTTTAATGTACCCCGGGTTCAGGGCAGCATTGTTAAAGGCGGGATCCAGCAGCAGGATGACACCTTCTTTTGGCCGGACCAGGTGCGCATCCAGTGAATTTAATGCCTGCAGTTTTTTGTCCGGTAGTCCTGCGCCAGATAAAATGGACCAGCTTTGTGCAATGGAATCGATCTTACATTCCTGATTTTGATGGCTGCCCAGCGGGGTGCCGTCGTCAAAATACGCCCTTCTATACCACTGTCCGTCCCAGCCGTTTTGATCCAGGCAGGCTTTAAGTGCATCGGATTTTTGGATACATAACTCAGCTGTCTGCTGATCCATCATGCGAAGGGCTATTTCCTTAAACTGCATAAGGACACTGTACAGGAAAAATCCGAGCCAGATGCTTTCGCCCTTGCCCTTTTCGCCCACTTTATCCATACCGTCATTCCAGTCCCCGGAACCCATCAGCGGCAGGCCGTGTTCTCCGCTCCTTAAGCCGTGTTTAATGGCTCTTAACGCATGCTGGTAGATGCTTTCTTTTTCTTCGGTGATCATTGGAAGATCATAATAAGAGTCTTCCCCTTCGTTTAATGTTCTTCCTTCCAGATAACTGACCGGATATTCTAAAATGGACTCATCGCCGGTGGTAAAGACATACTGAGCCAGAACGAAGGGGAGCCAAAGGTAATCATCTGAACAACGTGTCCTTACCCCCCGGCCGGTAGGCGGATGCCACCAGTGCTGGACATCGCCAAGTTTAAATTGCCTGGAAGCTGACAGGATGATCTGCTGTTTGGCGATATCCGGACGGGTATTGAACAGCGCCATAACGTCCTGCAGCTGATCCCTGAATCCGAAGGCGCCGCCCGACTGGTAATATCCGCTCCTTCCCCAAATACGGCAACCAAGTGTCTGATAAGTAAGCCAGCCACCCGCCAGAAAATTAAGTGCCGGATCCGGTGATTGGATTTTGGTTTGTTCCAGGATCTCATTCCACTGGGCATGTACTTGGTTGAGTGCCTGAGCGGCATATTCATTTTCTTCAGTTTGCGCCATCAGTTCCAGCGCATGGGCTTTATCCTTACCTGCACCCAATCTGAAATTAAGTTCCCTTTCCTGATCTGCATATAAATTAACCTGCACCTGAAGGGCGGCGCAGGGATCCAGTGCAGCCCCCGCCTTGCCGGAGAGCCTTGAACGGCGCAGTCCGGCCGGGCTCCTCATGGTACCGGACCTGCCGATAAATGCCTCTCTATCGGCGGTCAGGCTATAAGCTTTTGACACATTGACCGCAGAAAAGCAGACGCTTGCCGGGTAACTACTGCTATACCGGTTAAAAGCGAGCAGTGCCGCTTTATCAGGTACTTTTTCTGTAACGATATACTGGCCTGTTTTTCCTTTTACGTCCCCAAGGACCCATTCCACATAACTGGTTACCGAAAGTTTCCTTTCCCTGCCACTGAGGTTATGCAGTTTCAGCCACTGATAACGGACAGGCAACTGTGTATCCACAAAAACCCAGAGTTCGCTGCTGATGCCATTTTCGGTATGCTCAAATACCGTGTATCCAAATCCGTGACGGGTGATAAAATCACCTTTTGAAACGGCCGGTAAAGGCGTAGGCGACCAATAGTGGCCGGTCTGTTCATCACGAATATAAATGGCCTCTCCGCAACTGTCCTGAACCGGGTCGTTGAGCCAGGGCGTAAGCCTGTATTCATGGGCATTTCCTGCCCATGTATAACTGCCGCCACTTTCAGTAATCACGGTTCCGAAATCTTCATTGGCTAAGACATTAGACCAGGGCATCGGCGTCCTTACCTGGGCCGAGGTGCGGATAATATACTCTTTACCGTCTTTTGTAAAGCCGCCAATGCCGTTATTGTAAACCAGCCCTTCCGGTAATAATTTTCGGTTAGAGATGATGCTTTTATCCTGTCTTGTGCCTGTCGCTACGGTTTTCTCCAGATCAGGCGGTAATAGTTTTGCTTTTTGGCTGGCACTGATCTGTTCTTCCAGGGTGCCTAACTGATCGTCTATTATGATACGGGCAACCGTCTGCATGAGAATCCTGTCTTCCATAGGGATTTGATCGGCCGAGCGCAGGTAAATGCCCCCGTATTGCTGATTGATCGAGACGCTGTTGGCCAGCGCGATCAGGCTCTGGATCTGTTCATGCAGGTCCTGCCGGTAAGAACCGAAATTCTCATTCCAGATGACCAGGTCAGCCTTGATACCTTTTAAACGCCAGTAGGTATGTGCATTGATGAGTTGCCTGATCAGCCCGATATTTTCCTCGCTTTGTACCCGAAGTAATACGATGGGTAAATCTCCGGAGATAGCATAGGCCCATAAGCCGGACTGCGATTTATTATTGCTGGAAATTATGGAAGGGGCCGCCCTGAGATCGGGGCTGGGATATAAAATAAACCCTGCCATTTTACTATAGAGTTTGGCCTCTGTCTGTGTGGCGTTGATCTGCCTGAGCAGGACCTGGCTATGGGTCCAGGATAATTCAAATGCACGGTTTTTTAAGTGTCTGTCCTGGTATTTGTCGAGCAGCGCTGCACATATGGTTTTATCGGCCGCAACGCCGATGACCAGATCGATGGTGGCCGTATGGCCAGCCTTCAGTTCAAACGAACGCCTTATGGAAACGATCGGGTCCAGCACGGAGCCTTCACTGCCGGATAGGATACCAGGCTTTTCCATAGCTGCAGGATTACTGCAGTTTCTGCCCCTGCCGATAAATTTAGCCCGGTCGGTTTCAAAGGAAATGACGTTTTCATTGAGACCGCTACCCGATAAGGACATCAGGTGGAACATCCAGGGTGGCTGTTCGCTGGTTGAACGCGCCCTTCTGGTACAAAGGATCGCCTGCTCCTCTTTTAAAATACTGGTTTCCACGAAAAGGTTACTGAAGGCAGGATGCGCTTCATCTGCATTTTGCGGGGCAAGTACGACCTCGGCATAGCTGGTGATCTCCAGGCTTTTTGTGACAGAACCTCTGTTGGTAATACGGATCCTTCTGACCTCTACATTGTCTTCGGGAGAAACGACGATTTCCGTTCGGGTTTCAATATTTTCATCTTTTCTTCTGAACTCGGCGTGTCCCTGGGTAAAAACGGCTTCAAACAGGTCTGTCGTTCCAAGAACCGGCTGATAGGTATTAGACCAGTAGGTCCCTTCCTGAAGATCCTTGATATAACAAAAAGTGCCCCAATTGTCCATGGTGCCGTCTTCTCGCCAGCGGTTGATGGCCAGGTCGTTCCACCGGCTGTACCCGCCTCCTGCGTTGGAGATCATTACATGATAATGCCCGTTGGAAAGTAATTTGATTTCCGGATGGCGGGTAAATGGTGTCCGGATAACTTCCATACTCGGCTGTTCAGCGGCAAGGCCGGTCTGCCCGGTGTCCGGCGTATGTGCATAAAATATCGTCGCCCGTGGAATTTTTTCCTGTAATAGCAGCAAGGAAGACTGCAGGGCAGGATCTGCCTCAAAACGCTGTTGCATTTTACCTTGCCTGAGTACATAGGCCAGCGCCAGGAATCCCATGCCCTGATGGTGTACCATAAATGACTGGATGATCGCCTCCTGGGCACCTCTTGGCAGCCGCGATTTGGTGTAATCAATGGCTTCATAAAATCCAAACCTGCCGGTATAGCCTTTTTCTGCCATTCTTTTCAGGTTGGCTGTCGCAAGCGTCGGACGGATCATCAGGGCCAGCATGGTCGCATAAGGCGCGATAACCAGATCTTCCCCAAGACCTCTTTTTAAGCCAAGTCCAGGGACGCCAAAGGCACGGTATTGATAATTAAGGCTGGCATCCACGGTATTATAACCGGATTCAGAAATCCCCCAGGGGACATTTCTGGAGCCGGCAAAGACCATCTGTCTTTTAATAAGGCCTTTACTGGTCTGCTCTAAAAGTGTATTTTCATAAGTGGGCATGACAAGTTGTGGCATGAGGTATTCAAACATCGATCCACTCCAGGAAAGAAGTACAGGGGTCTTGCCTACTCCGGTCAGCAACCTGCCCAGAGCAAACCAGCTGTCCTGGGGAATTTTGCCCTGTGCGATAGCGACATAAATACCCAATCTGGCCTCGGAAGCCAGTAAATCATAATAGCTTTTATCAGCCTGATCTTCCTGAACATTATAGCCGATGCGCAGCAGGTGTTTGGATTTGTCATATAAAAAGCTGTAATCCATATCAGCGAGCTGCTCGCAGATTTCTGCCAGTTCAACGCAGCGTACCGTAAGTTCCGTTGCAGCCTGGGCACCTTGCGCTATAAATTGCTGAAGTTGCGAAGGCGGGATGGATATGGAGCTCGCACCTTCTTCTATATTCGATAAATTGACTGACTTTTTGGTGTAACCTTTGATTTTTAAAAGATGCGCATTATCTGTCAACCAGGGACAGGATTGCAAAATGTTTTCCAGTTCTACCGGCGGCGCACTTTCTAAAGCGGGTATCCAGGGCGCGAGTTTGCCGATCAGATCAATCACTGCCATTAGTTGCCGGTGGCAACTGATGATGCCGGCCGGAGTTATAACCTGAATGGGGCTTGCATTAGCGTCAGGACTGCTTTGTTGCAATAAAGCAGCGGCTTGTTTAGCCTCAGGGGCCTGGCCGGCATGCTGCTGTTTTTGCCCCATATCGGATAATTTTTTAGAGACCTCTTTTTCTTTTTTAGTCTGATGCTGATGGATCAGTTCCTCTGAAATGGCGGCCAGTTCCATAAAATTCCGGTAATAAAATAACAGATCACTTCTGTCGTTTACCGTTGCCATGCAGGCCTGGAGCTTGCGTTGCATAATGAGATAGCCGTCCAAATCTTTGTGCGTATCATGATCCATTAAAAAAGTATCATTTAATCCTTTAAATATTTGAGGAGAAATGATGGGGTCAAAACTTAGTTGCAGTAGACCCTGTCTCAATGTAATTAAATGACCTGCGAGATTACCACTGTCCACCGCGGAGATGTACCTGGGCGGTAAGGGTTGTAAGGTTAAGGTGTCATACCAGTTATAAAAGTGACCGTGATATTTTTCAAGTTGCTGCATTGTTTTAAGTGTATTGCCTGTTCGCGCCATCAGTTCAAACAATGCTATATAACCAAAATCATAGGCCGATAGGGCTGCCAGCAGGGATAGCCCCATATTGGTCGGTGAAGTCCGGTGCGCAATGACTGCTTTTGGTTCCTCCTGATAGTTGTCAGGAGGCAGATAGTTTTCTTCCTTGGTGACAAAAGTCTCAAAAAATAACCAGGTTTTTCTGCTGATCTGGTGCAGGAAATCAATATCCTCGTCACTGAGTACTTCGCGGTTTTGTTTTTTGGGCTGATTGGTCCGCCACACCAGGGCAGGTGCAAATACCCAAAGGAGCAGTACCGGAAGGGCCACTAAAAAGGAGTCGATTGATAATCGATATAGAATAACAGCGATAACCAGGGCCGTAAAAGGCGCTGTCCACATGGCCGCATATACGCCCCAAAAGGTGGGGCGTTTTTTTCTGGCCAGCATGCCGGAAGGCGTCCATTGAAGTAAATGCTTTTTAGTGAAAGTCATGCGCCACATGGTCCTGGCAATGGCCTCCAGATGCTGCCAGGCCTCATAAGGGAGGCAGGCGATATAGAAAAGCTCAATTAAAAAATTTTCCCAGGTTTTCCAGGCAAATTCCCGAAGATGCGGTTGCATGTCCACATCCTTTGGCTTATGTATCAGATGCCAGAGCGAATTAAGTAATATGGGCACCACAAAAATGGCTATGACACAGGTGGTCCATAACCAGGGATAGGGCAGCATCAGCCAACCCAGGCATAATAATATTACCAGCGAAGGAGCCACCAGTGAACGTCTAATATTGTCCGCAATTTTCCATTTTGAAAGCCCCGAGAGTGGATTTTTGTGCAGGCGGTTATCTGCGCTGGGGGCCCAGGGAAGCGCCCAGCTCAGGATTTGCCAGTCGCCCCTGATCCATCGGTGTTGTCTGGAACTATCCAAAAGGTAACTATCGGGGTAATCCTCAAATAATGCCACATCACTGATGAGTCCTGAACGCAGATAACAACCTTCCAACAAGTCATGGCTCAGAATGCGGTTTTCCGGGAAACGGCCTGAGAGTGCCTCTTCAAATACTTCTACCTGATATATGCCTTTTCCGATAAAAGAACCTTCGCCATAAAGGTCTTGATAAACATCAGAACTGACCCGGGTATATGGATCCAACCCGGAATCCATGCTGTGCATCCTGACAAATAAGGAACTGGTTGATTTAGGTAAGGTGACTGCGACTCTTGGTTGTAAAATGCCATGACCGGCCACTACCCTGCCCTTGGTCAGGTCGTATAGCGGCTGGTTGAGCGGATGGGCCATAGTGGCGATCATTTTTGCAGCCGCCTCTCTGGGGAGTTTGGTATCCGCATCCAGAGTAATAACGTACTTGATGGCAGGCATAAGCGCCAAGTTTCCTGTAATGGAAGCAAAAGCGCCAGTGAATGAAGTTTCCTCCTGGTTTGTATAAAGTGCATTACCCTGAGTAGTTACAGGCAGGATTTGTTTTCTCTGAAGTAAAAACTGGTTCAGATCGCCTAACTTCCCTCTTTTTCTTTCCCGGCCCATCCAGACTTTTTCTGCTTCTGACCACTGTCTGTTGCGGACAAACAAATAGAAAATGTCAGGTGTTTGATCCGAGCCCGCAAGGCCACTATTGTCAGCGACAGACCCAGTGTGGTCTCTTGTCAAACCGCTATATTTTTTATTCAGCCCTTCAATGTTCTTAATGGCGTGCTGTAATAAGTTATGATCCTCTGGCAGTACGGCTTTATCTGCATCCCTGTAATCAGCTACCAGGCTATAAAAAAGATTTTTATGAGGATTGGCTAAATAACGTACTTCCAGGGCTTCTACCAATTCTTCAATCCCTGTGAGGCTGGTCAGCATACAGGGAACGGCTATTAAAGTCGCATCTTCATCCGGAACTGCGTTTCCATAATCCATTTTTGGAAGCATTCTTGGCTTGACGGTCCGGGTGACCAGCCAATTGGCCAGTGAAATAGCCAGCTGGCTGCCGCCAATAAAGCTTAAGATAAAAATGAGCAGGATAATGCTGTAATGAACATGTTGCTGATAGGCAAAAAGGCAGACCAGCAGGCATAATATTAACGTACCGATCACAATCCCCCCGCTGTAATAAAACAGGCGGCGTCCCAAAAAAAATGCCTTCAGTTTATCTGTAAAGGTACAGACCATGCGGGCTTGTTTTTGGGTCTGGCCAATGCCTTTGTCAATCAGGTAATATCCTACATGTCTTTTGCGGTAATCTTCCTGATTGTCTTTACTTTTTTGGGACAGCTGAAGCGCAATATTGGCGATGTCTGTCTCTGATAAAGGACTTTTTTGGGCGATCGATTCGATGACATGGCGATAAGTGTCCCTGGTGGTAAAGTCCATCCGGCTGTAAACAGTATCCTGTTTTAGCACCTGGTCTACGGAGCTGATGCTTTCTACAAAATCCCGCCATTCTGTTGTACGCAGTAATCTGAGGCTTTCAATGCTGTTACGCATGGAAACCTGATCAGCCGCCTGGGATTGATTTTCCATATGGATCAACTCAGAACTGGTATAGCCTGTTTCTACCAATTGCTGGTCTACCCAATTCAGTGGCAGGGCAAGCCCTGCTCCTTTTCCCTGCAACCTGCGGGTAAATTCTGCGACAAAACAGCTGGAGAGCACCGGGCCGGTCCTTGCCATGTCAGCGACGGTAAGGATGATGTTCTTGGGTTGGCTTTCGGCGTCTTCCAATAATTTGCCGGCCCAATAGCCGGCAATATTCTGATCAATTCGGTCCAGTGCAATGCTGACAGCGACCCTTCTTAGGTTTTCAATCAGGGCCAGCCTGAGCATAATGGGGATTGCCCAAAGCTCTCCGAGCGTCAAATTGCTTTGCTTCTGATAGGCATTAATAAAACTACTCAGGTTAATCAGATCTACCCTGCCATCACTGTGCGATATAATTTCAAGGGCGATGTCGTACACCCTTGGAAAACCGGCGCTGGCACCTGTGAGTAGATGAGGCAGATTCTGGCTATAGCCTTTTGGTAAATGTTTGCGCCCAATGGATATTTGTTCCTCAATTAAGTAAAAATTATCCAATAGCCATTCACTGGCGGGCGTTAACGGAAGTTTGTCACGAAGAGCCTCTACCAGCAAATCCCTGACCTGTAATAATACTTCTTCATTCTTATCTAATCTTTTAAGGAGTTTATCGCTGTTTTTACCGGACATGACTCGGTGGCTTGCTGCTACCTTCGTTCCGTGTTTTTGCATCTGCCAGGCACTGAAAAGCTCAGAGCGCAATGGCTGTTCTTCTTTATAGGTCTTTTTCAGGACGCTCTCGCCCTGAAAATATGACCGCATGCGTAATAGTAAGCCACTGGCTGTCGTTGATATCTTTGTTTTCATTCGCTTTCTTTCTTTCCTTTCTTCATTCCCGTGTAGGGAGGGTCGTGACTTTTTAATTTGAAGTACGCGGTACTGCAAATATTATGTGAGGTTTGGAACTTGAAGGCACGCGACGCTTTTTTTCCGTCGAATCAGGTGCTGCGGGCTTTCGATATGCCATTTAAAAAGGTTTGTAACCTCACGTAATATATTAATTCAGTGAAA
>Ga0182744_1001799_pt1 | contig 18361 bp, 18 predicted proteins | sample eDN3rd30CKraftMG_FD_128525 | JGI IMG/M metagenome (GOLD analysis project Ga0182744, IMG submission 128525) | Enriched Miracle-Growth compost microbial communities from Emeryville, California, USA - eDNA 3rd pass 30_C Kraft MG (version 2) (version 2) ...
ATGGTGAATGGTGAATGGTGAATGGTGAATGGTGAATGGTGAATGGTGAATGGTGAATGGTGAATGGTGAATGGTGAATGGTGAATGGTGAATGGTGAATGGTGAATGGTGAATGGTGAATGGCCTATTGAAGCGCCGTAGGCGCACCGGTTTGGTAGCAAGAAATATTATCCATTAAAGCGCCGTAGGCGCGCAGCTATGGTAGCAGAGAAATATAGAAATCCATGCAGCGCCGTAGGTGCGCCGGTATGGTAGCAAAAGAAAGCCGGATGAAAAATCACCCGGCGTTAAAATCAATCGCAGACGCAAGTAATCGCTACGTTACGCAGGTTGCGCGATGCGGCTCTGAAAATATTCCAGCGTTTTCCTGAGGCCTTCGCTGCGGCCCACTTTTGGTTCCCAGCCCAGCAGCTCGCGCGCCTTGGTAATATCCGGACGGCGTTGCTTGGGGTCGTCTTTGGGCAGCGGCTCGTACACAATTTCGCTGCTGGCGCCGGTGAGCGCTTTCACTTCTTCCGCAAATTCTTTCAAAGTAATCTCCGAAGGATTACCAATATTGACAGGCATAAAATAATCACTCAGCAGCAGGCGGTAAATGCCATCCACCAAATCGCTGACATAGCAGAAAGAGCGCGTCTGGGAGCCATCGCCATACACAGTGATGGGTTCGTTCCTCAAAGCCTGACTCATAAAGGTGGGCAGCGCGCGGCCGTCGTCCAGGCGCATGCGCGGGCCGTAGGTATTGAAGATGCGGATAATGCGCGTATCCACGCCATGAAAATTGTGGTAGGCCATGGTGATGCTTTCCATAAAGCGCTTGGCTTCGTCATACACACCACGCGGGCCGATAGGGTTCACATTGCCCCAGTATTCTTCAGTTTGCGGGTGCACCAGCGGGTCGCCGTAAACTTCAGAAGTAGAAGCCACCAGGATGCGTGCGTTTTTTGCCTTGGCCAGTCCCAGCAGGTTATGCGTACCCAGGGCGCCCACTTTCAGCGTCTGAATGGGCATCTTCAGGTAATCTATGGGCGAGGCCGGCGAGGCAAAATGCAGGATGTAATCTATGTGTCCCGGCACATGCACGAAGCGGGAAACATCGTGGTGATAAAAGGAAAATTCCTTGTTGGGAAACAAATGCTCTATGTTGTGCAGGCTGCCGGTTAAAAGATTGTCCATACCAATCACCTCGCAGCCTTCAGCCAGAAAGCGGTCGCAGAGGTGGGAACCAAGAAAGCCGGCGGCGCCGGTGATGAGCACACGTTTTTTCATAAAGAAGATAAAGGTAGTAACTGCCCGCAGGCAATGATTTTTTTATTGTTTAAAGGCCCCGGCTGCGCACGATGGTTTCTTCAGGAAGCTGTATCGTTGTCCGCAACCGGTCGTGCACCACACTGCGACCGATGGAAGCATAGTAAAAGCCCAGCTCTTCCATTTTTTCCAGAGTGTACACATTGCGGCCGTCAAAAATTACAGGGTGCTTCAGCAGTTGCTCCATGCGTTCAAAATCCGGATTGCGGAAGGCGCTCCATTCTGTAATGATAAGCAGGCCATCGGCGTTTTCCAGCGCTTCGTACTGACTGTCTGCATATACCACACTGTCGCCCAGCACCGTGCGCGCATTATCCATGGCCTCCGGGTCATATACAGCTAGAGTGGCGCCGGCCTCCAGCAGCCCGTTGGCAATGGTAAAAGCAGGCGCTTCGCGCACGTCGTCTGTCTCCGGCTTAAAGGCAAGGCCCCAGAGCGCAAAGCGACGGCCGGAGAGGTCGTTGCCAAAGATTTCTTTTACCTTATCCACCAGGGAAAGCTGCTGCCGTTCATTCACCTGCATCACTGCCCGCAGGATAGAAAAATCATAATCCAGCTCACGGGCGGTTTGTGCCAGCGCTTTTACATCTTTCGGAAAACAAGAGCCGCCATAGCCTACGCCGGGAAACAGGAATCGCTTGCCGATGCGGCTGTCTGAACCCATGCCCAGGCGCACATTATCTACATTGGCGCCTGCCTTCTCGCAGAGGTTGGCCATTTCATTCATAAAAGAAATGCGCATGGCCAGGTAAGCATTGGCAGCGTATTTCGTTACCTCGCTGCTGCGCTCGTCCATGAAGTAAACGGGGTTGCCCTGCCGCACAAAAGGCTGGTAGAGCTCTTCCATCAGTTTGCGCGCTTTTTCTGAAGAAGTACCCACCACCACGCGGTCGGGCTTCAGGAAATCTTCCACAGCTACGCCTTCGCGCAGGAATTCGGGGTTGGAAACCACGTCAAACAGTGCCGCATCCAGGCGCTGCAGCATTACCTGCCGCACGCGCTCGGCCGTGCCCACAGGCACAGTGCTTTTATTGACAACAATGGTATATTCCGTAATCAGGTGGCTTAAATCTTCGGCCACTTTAAGTACATATTGCAGGTCGGCGGCACCGTCTTTACCGGGCGGCGTAGGCAGTGCCAGGAAAATGATTTGCGCGTCTTCAATACCTTCTTTCAGAGAAGTGGTAAAGCAAATGCGTTCATCGCGGATGTTGCGTTCCAGCAGGTTTTCCAGTCCCGGTTCATAAATGGGCGTTTTGCCGGCTTGGAGCTGCGCTATTTTTTTAGCGTCCACATCCACACAGCAAACGTGGTTTCCGGTTTCAGCCAGGCAGGTGCCGGTAACAAGTCCTACATATCCGGTACCGATGACAGCAATCTTCATGAAATTTTAATAAAATAATTAGGCAAATATAGGGTACATATGGGGTTGCATTACTGCGTAGAAAAACGTGGATTTGCCTTTATGCACGTCGGGCATCCTTTCTTAACCGGCATCCAGGGCCTCCAGCAGCAGCCTGCATGCTTTTTCAATTTCCTCTTCGGAAATGCTCAATGGGGGCGCCAGGCGAATGCAATGCGGGGCAAACAAAAACCAGTCGGTAAACACCCCTTTTCCCAAACACCGGCCAATCACAGCCAGCACCTGTGCGCTGCTTTCCAGTTCCACAGCCATAAGCAGGCCGCGGCTCCGGATAGCCTTTATAGCAGGATGTTTCAACTTTTCCAGAAACAAGGCTTCTTTCCCGGCTACCGTAGCCACCAGCCGCTCTTCCTGTAATACCTGCAGGGCAGCCAGGCCGGCCGCGCAGCTTACCGGGTGCCCGCCAAAAGTAGTGATATGGCCAAGGACAGGATTTTCGGTCAGTGCCTGCATTTTTTCCCGCGAAGCGATGAAAGCGCCCAGCGGCATGCCACCACCCAGGGCCTTTCCCAGCAATAAAATGTCTGGCATTATGCCTTCCTGTTCAAAAGCCCACAAGCTGCCGGTTCGTCCAAAGCCGCACTGGATTTCATCGAGCACCAGCAGGGCGCCTTTCTCGGAACAGCGTTCTTTTACTTGTTTGAGCCAGCCGGCAGGCGGCGTGCAAACGCCGGCTTCGGCCTGTACGGTTTCCAGCACCACGCAGGCAGTATTTTCATCAATGGCCTCCAGTAGTGTGTCGCTGCCATAATCCAGGTGCCGCACCCCGGGCATCAGCGGGCGAAAAGCATTGCGCCAGTATTCGTCGCCCAGCAGGGTGAGGGCGCCGGTGGTGCTGCCATGGTAGCTTTTGTTGGCAGCAATGATGCCGGGCCGGCCGGTGAGGCGCCGGCTGAGCTTAAGGGCGCCTTCCACCGCTTCGGCGCCACTGTTGGTAAAATAAACGGTGCTGAGCGCCGGCGGCAGTTGGCTGGCCAGCAGCGTGGCAAAATCCACCTGCGGACTTTGCACCAGCTCGCCGTAAACCATGATGTGCATATAATCGGCAGCCTGCTGCTGCACCGCCGCTACGACGCGCGGATGGCTGTGGCCGGTGTTGCTGACGGAAATGCCGCCGATTAAATCCAGGTAGCTTTTACCGTCGGCATCATACAGGTAAGTGCCCTGCGCACGGATGATGTGCAGCGCCAGTGGCGCAGGCGAGGTTTGGGCTACGTGGTTTAAAAAAAGTTGTTTGAGGCGGGACATGGGGCAGTTGAAAAGTTGAGATGCTGAATTTTCAAAGGGCAGCAGGTTGCGTCAGCTTTATCGCATACAGATACCTGGCGCCTTTGCACGAAATCAGGTACAAATTTACAGCTCCTGCGCTCGTCTGCTTTTTTCATCTGGTGCTGGCCTGTAGCCGGCGCCAATTGCTATCATTGAAAAAAAAGAGTTCCTTCTCTTTTGAAAAATTACTTTTGCACTTTCAAAAAAATCATTTCATCGCATGAAAGTAACCGTAGTAGGCGCAGGCGCAGTAGGCGCTACCTGTGCCGATAACATTGCCCGCAAAGAGCTGGCCGAGGAACTGGTACTGGTAGACATTAAAGAGGGTTTTGCCGAAGGCAAGGCACTGGACATGATGCAAACAAGCAGCATGCTGGGCTTCGATACCCGTATTACCGGCACTACCGGCGATTACAGCAAAACAGCCGGCAGCCACGTGGTGGTTATCACCAGCGGCATTCCCCGCAAGCCCGGCATGACCCGTGAAGAACTGATTGGCACCAATGCCCAAATCGTTTCCGGCGTAGCCAAAAGCCTGCTGGAGCACAGCCCGGAGGCCATTTTCGTAGTGATCAGCAACCCCATGGACACCATGACTTACCTGACCCTGCGCGCTACCGGTCTGCCCAAAAACCGGATCATTGGTATGGGCGGCGCGCTGGACAGCTCCCGCTTCAAAACTTATCTGCAACAATCGCTCAACTGCTCGCAGCACGACCTGCAGGCTATGGTAATCGGCGGCCACGGTGATACCACCATGATTCCGCTGACCCGCCTGGCTACGCTGAACAACATCCCGGTAAGCACCCTGCTCAGCGAAGAACAGCTGAAGAAAGTAGCTGCCGACACTATGGTAGGCGGTGCAACGCTTACCAAGCTGCTGGGCACCAGTGCCTGGTACGCACCGGGCGCTGCCGGCGCTATGGTGGTGGAAGCCATTGTGCGTGATGAAAAGAAAGTGATTCCCAGCTGCGTGCTGCTCGAAGGGGAATACGGCCAGAATGACATTTGCCTGGGCGTGCCTGTGGTAATTGGTAAAAATGGCTGGGAGAAAATCCTGGAACTGAACCTGAATGAAGAAGAGCAGGCTGCCTTTAATAAAAGTGCAGATGCGGTACGCAATATGAACGCTGTTTTAAACGAACTGGTGTAAAAGCCAAATTGGTATCAACTAAAAAATCCCTCTTTTCAGAGGGATTTTTTTATGGTTGGGATAGCCATCAATTACATTTTCCAGTCGTCCATACCGCCTTCTTCGTTGAAGGCAGGCAATGGCTGACTTTCCTGGGGAGCAGCAGTTTCAAAGGCATTTTCCTGATCGTGGTTAAAGGCGTCGAAGTCAAAATCCGGCATCAGTTCTGTTTTCACGTAGCCAATGGTTTCCTGCAGTGCATTCAGGAACTTATGAAAGTCCTCTTTGTACAAAAACATTTTGTGCCGGTCATAGCCGCCATCATCAAAACGCTTCTTGCTCTCCGTAATGGTAATGAAGTAGTCATTACCACGGGTAGCTCTTACGTCAAAGAAATAGGTACGGCGCTTGCCGGCCTTGATGCGCTTGCTAAACAGGCTGTCTGAATTACGGCCCTCATAGTTATTGCCGTAAGCATTGTTGTTATCGTACGCCACAGTTGCAAATGTTTTGGTGTGTAAGAAAATTTTTCCGCAACAAAGGTTAAACAACAATCTGATGTAACCAAATGTTGGTTTTAGGAGCTTGTAAAGAACTTGTGAATGGATCCGGGCGTGGTAAGCAGCCAAAGACGCGCCCACCACCTGAGTGGAAAAAACGCCAGCACCATTACAAGCATCTCGGCAAAAAACACCTCTGCAAACAGGAACGTAAGCAACAGAATAAAAAAGGCCAGCACCAGCAGCAGCCGGTCTGCCCCTCGGGTAAAAAAGCCAATGATAAAACAACCTTCTGCCAGCATAAGTATTTTGGCGCCAAGGTTTAAAAGAAAAGGATGCCGGAAGAGCCAGGAATAAACATCTGCCTGCCAGGTATCCGGGAAATGAAAAAGAAAATCTGCCTGGTTGGCCTGGGTGGCAAGCAGGCCGAAATCCCACTGCCAGAAGGCGCCATTGACGAGCTTCATTAAAAAAGTGCTGCCAAATGCCCAGCAGGCATAATACCGGAAACCCAGCCACAGCCACGCAAAATCTGTGTCTTTGCGCGGCCAGCAGGCAAACAACGCCCATACCATCATCGCGTTGAGATGCGCCGCATGCGTCAGGTACAGGTTAAAGCAAACGCTGTAAAAAAAGTAAAAGATGCTGAAGGGTATCACGAACCAGCGTTCTTTGGGAAAACAGAAAGCAAGCAGCCCGCTCAGCAAGAGCAATACGGTAAAAGCCTTGGCACCCAATGGGTTTTCCACCAGCCACCAGGAAAGGCCGCTGAGCTTAAAAAACCAGGCAGTCATATCATAACCGGTCCGGGCCATGGGCGGCTGCAGCAGTTGGTAAGGCAATAAATGCTCGGCCCACCGCACCAGCAAAAACAGGAACGCATACCCCAGCACCATACGGCTGATGAGCAGGCGGTACCTGGCTAAAAGCAATATCGTGCCCTTGCTCATGGATATTGAATCAGGATTTGGGAATCAACAGCGTAGGGCCTGCCATCCGTTCCGTATTTCAGGCTTAGCTGCTGCACGTTCAGGCGGTACACAGGCAGGCCGGTTTCCTGCTCCAGGTAGCGGCGCAGCCATGCCGGATAAGCCTGCACCTGAGCATGTGTCACCTGAATGGGCTGGCTGTGCGGCAGGCCGGACAAAAGGCTTGAAAACAGGCGCGCCGAAACGGTTTGCACCGGCAGCGTATCTCCGGTGCTCAGATAAGCTTCATATTTAGGCAGGGTGTAAATCCACATCATCCTCCCAAGATCCCGGTAGGTATGTGCCCTGGCAATTACTTTTCCCTCATTGCAGCGAATGTGAAATACAGGATAGGTTTCTGAAGCCGTGGCCGGCATGGTGTACATGCCCCAGAAGTAAAAAGGAGTCAGGAACTGAAAATTTAAAAAAACCGGCAGCAGGTGGCCCGCCATCAGTACCAGCACCAACCAAAACAGCCTGCGCCTTTGCCGCCAAAGCTGCCCCAGGTATGTTTTTTGCCAGGCCATGTGCGGCGAAATTAATATCAACCCGTCCCTCTTTGTACTTTAGCCACTCAAACCCCATGGCTTTCTTTCCCGTAAACCCACAACTGGCTTTTGAACCGGCGCCACAGCAACAGGCATTTCAGCTACAACAGTTAAAAGCGTTGTTGCCTTACCTGGCAGCAAAAGCACCATTTTACAGCCGGCTGTTTCAGCAGCAAAACACAGACTTCCGCAATATTCGCCAGCTTGGCGATTTAAGTACGCTGCCTTTTACCACCAAGTCGGATATGCAGCAGCACAACTGGGATTTCCTGTGCGTGCCGAAAACGGAAATACGGGAATACACGGCCACCAGCGGCACCATGGGTAGCCCGGTAACCATTGCCCTTACGGAAAATGATTTGCAACGCCTGGCCTACAACGAGCAGCAGTCTTTTGTAACCGCAGGCGCCATGCCCGCAGATGTCTTCCAGCTTATCCTGACGCTGGACCGGCAGTTTATGGCAGGCATGGCCTACTACAGCGGCATCCGGCAGCTGGGCGCCATTTCTGTACGAACCGGTCCGGGACTGCCCGCCATGCAGTGGGATATTGCGCAGCGCTACCAAAGCACCGTGGTGGTTACCGTGCCTTCTTTTCTCTTGTCTTTGGGCAATTGGGCAAAAAATCATGGCTACCCGGTAGAAGCTTCCAGCTTCCGGCAGGCGGTGTGCATTGGCGAACCGCTGCGACAGGCAGATTTTTCGCTGAATGCTTTGGGCAGGGCGGTGCAGGAGGCCTGGCCGCTGCTTGATTTGAAAAGCACCTATGCCGCTACAGAATTACAAACTGCTTTTACCGAATGCAGTGCCCACCAGGGCGGACACCTGCAGCCGGACCTTTGCATGGTGGAAATTATAGATGAAAATGGCCTGCCGGTCAAAGAGGGCGAGCCGGGAGAAATCGTAATCACCACGCTGGGTATTGAAGCCATGCCCCTGCTGCGCTACCGTACCGGCGATATTGCTGTGCTGCACCATGGGCGCTGCAGCTGCGGGCGGCAAAGTCCACGCTTAGGTCCTGTAATAGGCCGCAAAGGGCAAATGATTAAATATAAGGGCACCACGCTTTACCCGAATGCTATTTACGAGCTGCTCAACGAGCTGAGCTGTATCGAGCATTACGTGGTGGAGGTTTACAGCAGCGAACATGGCACCGAGGAACTGTTGCTGCATCTGAGCACCAATCAGGAGCCGGCGCATTGCGAGCAGGTATTAAAGCCACAACTGCAGGCAAGGCTGCGTGTATTGCCCGAAATAAAATATCATTCTAAAGAAGAAATGCTGGCCATGCAATTGCCGCCGGAAAGCCGGAAACTCATCCGGTTTATTGACAGAAGAAATGGGTAATGTGGGAATGTGGAAAGCACATGCTGCGCATGCCCACATTTTCTACAGCAACGGTACGCTGCCCCGCTGCTGGTAATACTGAATCTTGCTTAAAAACATTTCGGCCATGCGCGCTGCGCGCCAACGGGCTTCATCAGCTACTGCACCGCTAAAATGCGCGTCCAGGGTTTGATAAAATAATTGGATCCAACGCTGAAAATGCGTTTGATCTACCGGCAGCTGCGCATGCGGCGGGAAAGGCCGGCCTTCATATGTATGCTGATCCAGCAATACGGTTTGCCAGAAGCTGTACATTTTCTCCAGATGCTGCGGCCACCGATCCTGGATTACACCATTAAAGATGGGTCCCAGCATTTCATCCTGCCGCACCAGCCCGTAAAAATGATTCACCAGCAGCTTTATATCTTCCAGTGATTGTATGTCTTTTGGATGTTCCATTAAATATTATCTGCAGGCGCCCCTACTCTTTCCGGTAATTATTTGCAGCCGCTATGGTTTGAAATTCCGTAGACAGCAATCTTTCTAAAAACAGGTAAGCACAAAATTACGCCACAGGCTGCAATTAAAAGACAAAGATGTCTTGATTACTGGTCGCCGGAAGCTTGTGCCTGCTGCCCGCTAACTACTAATTTCGCGCGGTATGCAAGCACGCGATTTTATAGCCGTTTTAGAACAGTTTGCTCCACTGCCCTACCAGGAAAGCTACGACAACAGTGGCCTGCAAACAGGCGATCCAAGTCAGGAAATCACCGGCATCCTGGTAAGCTTTGATATAACAGAAGCCGTTTTGGAAGAAGCAATCGCCCGCGGCTGCAATATGATAGTGGCCCATCACCCGCTTATTTTTTCGGGTATTAAAAAATTAACTGGTCAAAACTATGTGGCGCGCACGGTGCAAAAAGCCATTAAAAACGACCTGGTGCTGTACGCGGCGCACACCAATCTGGACAATATGCGGCAGGGCGTAAACCATGAAATGTCCGAACGCCTGGGCCTGGAGCGTACCGCCATCCTGGATATGAAAGCAGATACGCTGACCAAGCTTTATACCTACGTGCCAGTACACGCAGCAGAGGCGGTAAGAGCGGCCCTTTTTGCCGCCGGCGCCGGCGATATTGGCAAATACCGCGAGTGCAGCTTCAGCACACCAGGTACCGGCACGTTTAAACCCGATGCCAATGCAAACCCGGCCATCGGGCAGGCTGGCGGCCCGCGCGAATGGGTGGATGAGGTAAAGCTGGAAGTTTTGGTGCCGCGCCATCTGGAAGCAAAAATCCTGGCCACGCTTTTTGAAGCGCATCCTTACGAAGAAGTGGCTTATGAATTTGTGCACCTGCACAATGCCAATCAGGAAATTGGCAGCGGCATGCTGGGTTATCTGCCACAGGCGCTGCCTGCCATGGAATTTTTAGCGCTGCTTAAAGAAAAATTAAAAACCGGCTGCATTCGCTACACATCGCCTACCGGAAAAGCCATTCAGAAAGTGGCTATTTGCGGCGGCTCGGGCAGCTTTTTGCTGGGCAAAGCCCTGGCAGCCGGCGCCGACGCCTTTATTACCGGCGATTTTAAATACCACCAGTTCTTTGATGCCGACGGGCGGATATTGATTGCCGACGTAGGCCATTACGAAAGCGAACAATTTACCCCGGAACTGCTGCAACGCCTGTTAAAGAAAAAATTCCCTAATTTTGCCATCCTTTTGGCCGATACCAAAACCAATCCCGTAAATTATTTCTATTAATACAATGGCAACCGTTAAGGACTTTTCCGTCGAAGAAAAACTCACCGCCGTGCTTTCTCTTCAAAAAATTGATTCTAAAATAGACGAAATCCGCACCCTGCGCGGAGAGTTGCCTATGGAGGTAAAAGACCTCGAAGATGAAATTGCAGGCCTGCAGACCCGCCTGAACAACACCCAGGGCGATGTGGATGGCATCAATACTTTTATTGAGCAGAAAAACAACGCGAAAAAAGAAGCGCAGGCCCTCATCAAAAAATACGAAAAACAGCAGGACAACGTAAAAAACAACCGGGAATTTGAAGCGCTGAACAAAGAGCTGGAAAACCAGGAACTGGAAGTAAAGCTCAACGACAAGCACATTAAAGATGCCCAGATTGCGCTGCAGGAAAAAACACTGCTGCTGAACAAAACCCGCGAGCGCCTCGAAGAACTGCAGGCACGCCTGGATGAAAAGAAAGCAGAACTGGATAAAATTGTAGCCGACACGGAAAAAGAAGAGCAAAAACTGCAGGAGCAAAGCAACGAGGCCAAAGAAAAAGTGGATCCCCGCCTGTTGGGCGCCTATGAGCGCATCCGCCGCAGCTTTGGCAACGGCCTGGCAGTGGTACCTGTCTTACGCGAATCGTGCGGCGGCTGCTTCAACGTGATTCCGCCCCAGCGTCAGAGCGAAATTCGCCAGCACAAAAAAATTATCGTTTGCGAACACTGCGGCCGCATCCTGGTAGACCCCGAACTGAACGAACAGGTAAACCTGTAAGCGGGATCTGTTTTTTTAAAGGAAATTTGAAGGCCGCGTGTTGCGGCCTTTAATTTTGTAGCACAGTATTTGAGCCATATCCGCTATGCAGGCAAACGAAGTACCCCAGGAAGGGCTGCCCTACAAAGGCCGCGATAAAGTAAAGAAGGTAGTTTATGCCACCACTCAGGATGGGCAATACACCCATGTGAACTCCATAGGCTGGGAAGCTGAGAATGTGGCCATGCGCCAGGCCTGGCAGGAAGTGGAAGACACCCTGCAGCAGGTAGCGGCAGCCGTACAGGAAGGCCGCCTGAGTCCGCTGGCCTGGTGGATGCATAAATGCCTGATGGATGTGGGCCTGCTGGCTAAATATGCAAGCAAATGGCGCTGGACTGTAAAAAAGCACCTGAAGCCGAAAGGATTTAATAAATTAAGCAATGCGGATCTGGAAACGTACGCACGCGTATTCCGGATATCGGTATCAGAACTAAAAAATATGGGCGGCGCATAAACACAGGCATCGCTAACAAACTATAAATAAACATAGCTGGGTACGGCTGTAACTTTGCCGCCGAACCAGTACATAACTTCTATGGCGAAACAACAGGAAAGGAAATGCTCTTTTTGTGAAAGGGCAGAGAGCGAAGTGACGATACTTTTTACCGGCCTGAAAGGCAACATCTGCGACAGCTGCATCGAGCATGCCCATCAGTTGCTGAATGAGCAGCTGGGCGGCGCCCCTGCACAGGCTAAAGCTAAAAAAACCAAAGGTGCCGACCTGAGTCAGCACCGCATCTATAAACCCCGTGAAATAAAGAATTTCCTGGATCAGTATGTAATTGGTCAGGACGACGCCAAGAAGGTGCTGAGCGTGGCTATTTACAACCATTACAAACGCCTGCTGAACCCGCCTGCTGCCGATGAGGTGGAAATCGAAAAAAGCAACATCATCATGGTGGGCGAAACCGGCACGGGTAAAACCCTGCTGGCCAAAACCATTGCCCGCCTCCTGCAGGTACCTTTTGCCATTGTAGATGCCACTATTTTCACCGAAGCCGGCTATGTGGGCGAAGATGTGGAAAGCATCCTGAGCCGCCTGCTGCAGGCTGCCGACTATAATGTGGAAACCGCCGAACGCGGCATTATCTTCATCGACGAGATAGATAAAATAGGCCGCAAGGGCGACAACCCTTCCATCACCCGCGATGTAAGCGGCGAAGGGGTGCAGCAGGCCATGCTGAAGCTGCTGGAAGGCAGCGATGTGCTGGTGCCCCCGCAGGGCGGCCGCAAGCACCCCGAGCAAAAGCTCATCAAAATCAATACGCAGAACATCCTGTTCATATGTGGCGGCGCCTTTGAGGGCATCGACAAGATGATAGCCCGCCGCGTGCAAAGCAGCGCCATTGGCTACAACGCCATCAAAACCACCAAAGAGCTGGACCGCAGCAACCTGCTGCGCTACGTTAATGCGCAGGATTTGCGCAGCTTTGGCCTGATACCCGAGCTGCTGGGCCGCCTGCCCATCGTTACCTACCTGAACCCGCTGGATGCCGGCGCGCTGAAGCGCATCCTTACCGAACCCAAAAACGCCCTTATCAAGCAGTACACCAAGCTGTTTGAATACGAAGGCATTAAGCTGGTGGTAGAAGATGCGGCGCTGGATTACATGGTGGAGAAAGCCGTAGAATTCAAGCTGGGTGGCCGCGGCCTGCGCGCTATCTGCGAGCTTATTCTTACCGACGCCATGTTTGACCTGCCTTCTGAGCGTACAAGCGACGAGTTTCACCTTTCAGCCGACTATGCCCGCCATATGATGGAAGGCGCGGATGGCAGCAGGTGGGAATACCTGCGGGCAGCCTAAGTGGCAGCGTCCATCAACGATTACGCAAAGTAAAAGAAACCGGTTTTTCTTTCTTTTAAAACCGCGGAAGGACTTCCTTCCGCGGTTTTTATTTACTTCGCCGCATGAACGAACTTATTCAGGAGCTGGTGCAGAAAGCCGGCCTTACCGAAGAACAGGCCCGCAAAGCCGTAGCTGTGATGACCGAATTTGTAGAAGGAAAAATACCGCCCATGATGCGGCCTATGGTCAATAAATTTTTAAGCAAGGCCAAAAAGGATCAGGAAGATGATGTGATGGATGACAGCGGTTTGTTTTAATGAAGCTGGAAGGACTGAAGGACTGAAGGACTGAAGGGTTGAGGGTTGAATTGTTGAAACGTTGAAAATTACATGGAATACCCGTAGATGGTTGCAATAAATTCATTGTTCCGTTAAGGCGGGCCACATACCCGCCCATAGCGCAGGAAATATACCGTAGCAATAAATTCATTGTTCCGTTAAGGCCCGTAGGGCCGCAGGTTTGGTAGACGAACGCAGGTAGGGCCAGGTTACACCGGATACCGCAACCAGAAATCCTGTTTTTCTTTAAAAGAAGCGTCAAACAGCAGCAGGCCAAAATGCCATAAATCAATGGTAGCACTGGCGCCCGCTGCTGTTTTTAAATGTTCCCACGCCGCGGTGGCTGCTTTGTTTTTATAAATGCCCTGAATCAGCACGACGGTTTTATCTGCAAAACCCTCCTGCGGCAGGCGAACGGCATCCGGCGCTTCCGCGTAAATAAACCTCTTATAGAAAATTGCTTCTTTTTTGGAAAAAGCGATTTGCCAGTGCCGGAAAAAATAATGCAGCACTTTCACGTGTTTCATGGCAATGACCGACCAACTTTCCGGGTTAAAAAATAAGAGCAGCCGCAGAAACAAAGCCCATTTTAACCCGGACCATTTCACCGTCCTGATGTTTTCCACTTCCCGGAGCAGGTTTTGCTCATGCGGACCCAGCGCCGGTTTCAAACCCACTGCCACCAACCGGTAGATAAGGGGCGAATGGGTACCGTGCCTGCCTTTGGCACGCAGCCGGTGCCGCAGGAAGGTTTTGAGTTGATAGAGCGTCATGCACTGATTTTAATTCTAAAACTATTGCCAACGGTCAGAGACCGCGAACCACCTTCGCGAAATCAGAGATTTCGCGGAACGAAGCAACTGAGCGGCACCCCGGCGTCAGCTGCTAAAAAGTTCTTCGCGCCTCAGCTATTCTTTGCGTCTTTGCCAGAACTCCGTTCCCAGACTTCAAACACCATGTCAAAAGCATTCCGCTCATCTTTTGCTCTTTTTTCAGCCGACACCAGTTGCCATTCCGACAAATTCATTTCCGGAAAAAAAGTATCCGCATCCGGCACGGTAGTATCAACGCGGGTGATATAGGCACGCTGAATCAACGGCAGGGCTTCTTCAAAAAGCACCGCGCCGCCAATCACAAACATTTCTTCTTTGTCCTGCGCTTTTAAAACGTCCACTCCTGCTGACAGGGAATGCACCAGCACAACGCCCTCCGGTAAATCTAAATCCTGACGCGACAACACCACGTGCAGCCTGCCGGGCAGGGGTTTTGGAAAAGAGGTAAAAGTCCGGCGACCCATCAGCATGGGTTTGCCCATGGTTTTTTCCTTGAAAAATTTCAGGTCGGCGGGCAGGTGCCAGGGCAACTTACCATCTTTACCCATGGCGTTATCTTTAGCAATAGCTACAATAAGGGAAAGAACAGGAATATTCATGGATAAAATAAAGCTTTAGAATTTGGGGCCACGCCAAGAAACAGTGCTGCTTGAAGACGAAGGTTTTTTAGAGGTGTGCAGGAAAAATTGGCAGAGCAACATTCCATTTCAACCTCCTCCGCTTACACCGCCACCGGTGCTTTGATGTGGGGATGCGCCTGGTAATTTTCCAAAGTAAAATCTTCAAACGTAAAGCTGAAGATGTCTTTTACCTCAGGATTAATCTTCATGGTAGGCAGCGGGAAAGGCGTACGGGAAAGCTGCAACCTTGCCTGTTCCAGGTGGTTGCTGTACAGGTGGGCGTCGCCAAAAGTGTGGATGAATTCGCCGGGTTGTAAACCACAGACCTGTGCCACCATCATGGTCAGCAAAGCGTAGGAAGCTATGTTGAACGGCACACCCAAAAACACATCGGCGCTGCGCTGATAAAGCTGACAGGAAAGTTTTCCATCGGCCACATAAAACTGAAACAGGGCGTGACAGGGACTGAGCGCCATCTGCGGCAGGTCGGCCACATTCCAGGCATTCACAATCAGCCGGCGACTATCCGGGTTGGTTTTTATTTGTTGCACCACTTCTTTGATTTGGTCAAAGGTTTGACCATTGGCGCCCTGCCAGCTGCGCCACTGATGGCCGTAAACAGGGCCCAGGTCGCCGTTTTCGTCTGCCCATTCATTCCAGATCGAAACGCCATGGTTATTGAGATATTTTATATTCGTATCCCCATTTAAAAACCAAAGCAATTCATAGATAATGGACTTCAGGTGCAGCTTTTTGGTCGTAACGAGCGGAAAGCCCTGTTGCAGGTCAAAACGCATCTGATAGCCAAAGACGGAAAGGGTGCCGGTGCCGGTGCGATCTTCTTTTGAGGCGCCGGTTTCCAGGATATGCTGAAGAAGCTGCTGGTATTGCTGCATGGTGCAAAAATGGGGCATTTAATCGTGAATAGGCAAACGTGAATGGTGAATGGTGAATGGTGAATGGTGAATGGAAGGGGAGATAAGTAATCAGTCACAATTAACTTGAAGCATGATTTTTCCTTCAGAGATTCAACAGACCCTAATTGCCACCCCCTAATTGCCATGCCCTTCAGGGCGTGGAACATACAAGTAACATAAGCGGAGGCCTTCAGGCCTTTAGCGATTCCTGTTAGCCCTGCCTGCCAAATGAACAGGCAGCTTGTCTGTGGAGGTGTAATGGATAGCTTTAGTCAAAGTAGAAAAGGCCTGAAGGCCTCTTCTACAGCCAGGATAGCACGAGTCCCCGCCCTAAAGGACGGGGCAATCAGCTTAGTTGCCCCCGCCAACTGCGTTGGGGCACGCCCTAATCAAAAATTTTCTCCCGGAAATCCTGCAACTTTGAAGCTTCCCTTTCCAAAGAAAAATATGGCAGTCATCTTACCTGTAAAAGGCATCAGCCCCATCATTCCTGAAGGTTGTTTTATAGCGCCGAACGCCACGATTGTGGGCGATGTGGTGCTGGGGCAGGAATGCAGCGTCTGGTTCAATGCCGTGATTCGTGGCGATGTAAACAGCATCCGGATGGGCAACCGGGTGAATGTACAGGATGGCGCCTGCATTCACTGCACCTACCAAAGATTCGGAACCACGATTGGCAATAACGTCAGCATTGGCCACCATGCCATTGTGCATGGCTGCACGGTGGAAGATAATGTGCTGATAGGCATGGGCGCTATTGTCATGGACGGCGCGGTGATTGGCACCGGCAGTTTGATAGCCGCCGGCGCAGTCGTACTGGCAGGCACCATGGTACCGCCGGGCAGTGTATTTGCGGGTGTACCGGCCAAAAAGGTAAAAGACATCAGCCCCGAACTGCAGCAGGGAGAAGTAGAAAGAATTGCACGGAATTATGTGCTTTATAGTTCCTGGTTTCAGCAATAGTGTTTAAAAATTGCTTAAAACCCGGAAAGATTTTAATTATCTTGCCGGCCAAAATAAGCAAAGGCTTACCCAACGCATGGGTATCAATACCCTGTCTTTATTTATTTTACAAAGCATTTTGTGTTTTTATAAAATGAAGATGAAAACTACTATTCTGAGAATATTGATTGCAGTTGCCTGCCTTTGCTCGTGGCAGGGTGCCCATGCGCAGCTAACGACCACTACCGGCCTCACTGCTGCAGATTTGGCATCTGCCATTACCGGCAGCGGCGTTACGGTATATGGCGCGACCCTGGTTTGCGGCAGCAATGGCAGCGGGAAGTTCAACTCTATAGCCACCTGCCTGCCCCTGGATAGTGGTATCATCCTGACAACCGGCGCAGCCACGGGTATTGGCAGTCCGGTAACAACGTTCAACAGTTCCAGCACCGGCACCGGTGGCGACGCCGACCTGGCAGCCATCTCTGGCGTATCAACCAATGATAAATGCCTGCTGGAATTCAATTTTGTACCTACCGGTGATACCATCAAGTTTCAGTATGTATTTGCTTCAGAAGAATATCCTGAATTTGCCTGCAGCTCTGTAAACGATGCTTTTGGCTTTTTCATTTCCGGTCCCGGCATTGTGGGTACGCCTAACCTGGCCCTGCTGCCGGGCACCTCTACCCCCGTATCCATCAACACCGTGAATAACGGTGGCTGCGGCGACCCTACCTATTATGTAAGCAATGCCGGCTGTACCAACCTGGTATATGATGGCATGACCACGATACTCACTGCCCAGTATGTGGTAACGCCCTGCGATACCTACCACCTGAAACTGGGTATAGCCGACGGCGGCGATTCCATTTATGACTCCGGTGTATTCATCAAAGCCGGCTCGCTTTCCTCGCCCAGCCCAACGGTTGCTTCCAGCAGCGGTTTTGGCGGCCTGGCAGGCGATACGGCCAGGGTATTGCGCGGCTGCGTACCGGGCGCTTTTAATTTTGCCATTCCAACACCCTACCCTTTCCCCGTTACCATCTATTATACCGTTGCCGGCGATGCCACCAATGGTGTTGATTACTCGCTTATCGGTTCCAACGTCAGCATTCCTGCCGGCAGTACTACTGCCAGTGTGCCCATCGTGCCGCAATATGTACCTTTTTCACCGGCTGTAGAATTTGTAACGCTGATTGTAGACAGCATGTCCAGCGGTTGCACCGGCGCTACTTCTATCTCCATTCAGGACTCTGCGACCATTGCCATTCTGGATACGGTGCCCGTACAAATCCTGACACCGGATACTTCTGTTTGCATCGGCAATTGTGTGGATATACAGGTGTCCAACAATTTCGGGGATACCATGTACCGGTATTTCTGGACTTCCAGCGCTACCGGCACCACCGTGCTGGATACCACCAAAAACTATACGGCCTGCCTTACAGGCGGCACCACTTACACGCTGAATTATTATGTGCCACTGCCCGGTGGCTCCAACTGCGATACATTCCAGCGGGATATCACTATTACCATTGCACCATATGCCACGGTTTATGCAGGCGAAGACGATACCACCTGCCTGGGTACACCCATAACACTTGCCGGCTTCGCGCTACCCGATACTGTGACGTTCGATTACTTATGGACCGGTGCAGGCGGCATATCGCCGGCTACCAGCAATATTGCCACATTCGATCCCCCGGCTGTAGGCACCTTTAACCTGGTGCTGACTGCCAGCCCTACCGGCCCTGCCGCCTGCTTTGGTTCAGACACGGTGCAGATATATGTGTTACCGAATGACATTACCTTAAACACGACAGACACCACGGTATGCCAGGGCGCCTGCGTGCAGGTATCGGCCACCGGCCACGACCTGTTCTCTTACCTGTGG
>Ga0182744_1001804_pt1 | contig 18336 bp, 16 predicted proteins | sample eDN3rd30CKraftMG_FD_128525 | JGI IMG/M metagenome (GOLD analysis project Ga0182744, IMG submission 128525) | Enriched Miracle-Growth compost microbial communities from Emeryville, California, USA - eDNA 3rd pass 30_C Kraft MG (version 2) (version 2) ...
CCGCCGGCCTTGGCCAGCACCGTCGTGATCGCCGCCGTCAACGTCGTCTTGCCGTGGTCAACGTGGCCAATCGTGCCCACGTTTACGTGCGGTTTGGTCCGCTCAAACTTACCTTTTGCCATGGCTTACTCCTGACTATGGAATTACGCTGTAAAAAATAAATAATCGGTGTGGTGCCCATGACGCGGATCGAACGCGTGACCTCTCCCTTACCAAGGGAGTGCTCTACCACTGAGCCACATGGGCAACTGCTTTTCTGACACTGCCCGCCCCTATAACCAGGCGCGGACATCAAAAAACTGGAGCGGGTGAAGGGAATCGAACCCTCGTCGTAAGCTTGGAAGGCTTCTGCTCTACCATTGAGCTACACCCGCGAGGGGATTCTATTCTTTCCCGGCTTGATACTTAAACAGCCGGCCGCCTATGCCTTTTGCCGCAGGAAAGGGGCAAAAACATTCGGCAACCAGCCAAAGCCCTGGTGGTGGGAGTTGGATTCGAACCAACGTAGGCGCAAGGCCAACAGATTTACAGTCTGCCCCCTTTAACCACTCGGGCATCCCACCAAAAGAGAACCACGGATTATGAAGGGTTTTTCTTTGCTTGTCAAACGATGCAGACGCCTCATTCGGGCATGAAATAGGTTTGCAACACTGCGGGGTCGCGGCTTTGGGTCAGCGCGAGCATCAACCGTATCCGGGCCTTCTGTGGGCTTAGATGGCCCGAAACAATGAAACCCTCGTTGTCGTCGTCGATTTCGGCATTGCGGACGACCCGCCCCGATCCTGTGCGGCTGGCGCGAACCACCGCGACGCCGTCTGCGGCGGCCTTGGACAACACGGCAAGCACGTCGTCGGGGGCATTGCCGTTGCCTACCCCCGCCATGACGATTCCGTCCGGTTCCAAGCCTACACAGGCTCGCACCATGGCAACATCGGCGTCCGCGTGGACATGCAAAATGAATACCCTGGGAGGCGTTTCGGGCAAGACACCGAACATCGGCGCCGAGGCGGACGGAGCCGGGCTGTAATAGGCCAGATCCCGGCCCTGCACCCAGCCTGCCGGACCGCTGTTGGGCGAGGCAAAGGCATCGACCCCTGTGGCGGCCGTTTTTTGCACGTCGCGCGCACTGTGGATTTGCTCGTTCATGACGACCAGAACGCCGCGTCCGGCGGATTGCCTGCTGGCGGCCACCGCCAGCGCACCCAATACGTTGCCGGGGCCGTCGGCGCCAACGGCATGGGCCGGACGCATTGCGCCGGTGAGCACGACGGGAATCCCGCAGCAAAGCGTCTGGTCCAGAAAATAGGCGGTTTCCTCGAGGGTATCAGTGCCGTGCGTGATGACGATGCCGTCGACCGTTTCGCCATCTGCCAGGGTCTGCACCCTGGCAGCCAGCCGAAGCCAATCGGCATAGGCGATGTTTTGGCTGCCGATATTGGAAAGCTGTTCGCAATGCAGCTGCAGCCAGCCTTCTACACCCGGCAAGGCAGACAGGATGTTCTGCACGGACAAAGCGCCGGCCCGATAGCCCGGGCCGCCCTGCAGCGGTGAACCCGCAATGGTGCCGCCCGTTCCCAGAACGGCAATGCGGGGGCCTGCGGTATCAGGCATCGACGACGCCGGCCAGGCCCTGACGTTCGAGCAAGGAATTAAGATGCTCCCAATCGTGAAAGTCGATGAGCAGCTGGCCGCGGTTGCGGGGCCCGATTTTCAGGGTCACCTTGGTGCCCAGATGGTCGGACAGCGCGGCTTCGAGGCGTTTGGCGTCGCCCGACTGCGCCACGACGGCGCGCGCAGAGCGGGTGGGAGGCTCTTCGGCTGCGCGGATGCTGCGGCCCACCAGCTTTTCCGTTTCCCGCACCGACAGGCGCTTGGCGATGATTTCGTTGGCAAGCAGGATTTGCTGCGCAGCATCGGTGGCCAGCAGTGCCCGGGCATGGCCCATATCGATATCGCCGGCCAGCAGCATGGTTTGCACCGGACCGGTAAGGTTCAGCAAGCGCAACAGGTTGCTGGTGGCCGAGCGCGAACGGCCGATGGCCTGCGCCGCCTGCTCGTGGGTAAGGCCGAATTCGTCCAGCAGGCGCCGCACGCCCTGGGCTTCTTCAAGAGGATTGAGATCTTCGCGCTGGATGTTTTCAATAAGCGCCATGACCGCGGCGTTTTCGTCTTCCACTTCGCGAACCAGCACCGGAACTTCGGCGAGTCCGGCGATTTGCGCGGCGCGAAACCGGCGCTCGCCAGCAATGATTTCGTATTTACCGGCATCCGCGCCCTGCAAGGGACGAACCAGAATGGGCTGCATGATGCCCTGCGTGCGGATGGAATCGGCCAGCTCGTTGAGCGCGCCTTCGTCCATGCGGGTACGAGGCTGATACTTGCCCGCCACCATGACGCCAACCTTGAGCACCGCGGGCGGAGCTTCCGGAACAGCTTCGGCGGCCTTGCCGAGCGTGCCGATGACTGGGGTGTCGGCGCCCAGCAGTGCGTCCAGGCCGCGGCCCAGGCCTTTTGGTTTTTTCACAGGGGCTTTTGCCGCGGGTTTCGTCGCCGTTTTCGGCGCTGCCTTTGTTGCCATGACGGTATTCCTTTAAATATTTGCCTGTTGGGGCGGCCGGGCAACAGCCTTCAGAGCTTCTTTCTTTACCCGTTTTACCAGTTCGTTGCCAAACTCGATATATGCCTTGGCGCCACGCGAATTCTTGTCGTAGACGGTTCCCGGCATGCCATGGCTGGGCGCTTCGGCCAGGCGCACATTGCGTGGAACGATGGCCTTGAAGACCCGATCTCCGAAGTGGGACTCGATTTGATCGGACACCTGCTGCTGCAGCGTGACGCGTGTGTCGAACATGACCCGCAGCAAACCAATGAGCTGCAAATCGGGATTGATGTTGTTGTGCACGCGCTTGATGGTGTTGACCAGGTCGGAAAGCCCTTCCAGCGCAAAATATTCGCACTGCATGGGAATGATGACGCCATGCGCCGACGCCAGGCCATTGAGCGTCAGCAGGGACAAAGTCGGCGGGCAATCGATGAGGATGAAATCGTATTCGTCCAGCACCAACGTAATGGCCTGCTTGAGCTGCTGCTCTCGCTGGTCCATTTGAATGAGGTCGATTTCGGCGCCGGAAAGTTCGCGGTTGGACGGCAGGACATCGTAGCCGCCGGACTCCGACCGCACGGCGGTTTCGGCGATGCCGGCTTCGCCGATAAGCACCTGGTACAGATTGGCCTTGAGCTTGTTTTTATCGATTCCGCTGCCCATGGTTGCGTTGCCTTGGGGATCGAGGTCGATGAGCAGGACACGCTTGTTCAGTGCGGCCAGAGCCGCCGCAAGGTTGATGGCGGTTGTTGTCTTGCCGACGCCCCCCTTCTGGTTCGCAATGCAAAAAACCTTTGCTATTTCGACGGCACTATTTTGATTCATGGGTTTCCTTGACGACTCATCCAGACTAAGCAACGTTGGGCGTCCAGTTCGGGCACCGTCAACGGTTCGATACGTTCGACAAACCAGCCAGTTTTTTGCTGCAACGCAGCAATCTCCTCGGTGGGCTCACGCCCTTTCATGGCCAGCAGACGGCCATTTTGCGATACATGGTGGCCCGCAAGCGCGGCAAAATCATCGAGCGATGCAAAAGCCCTTGAGACCACAATATCGGCATCCAGGGACGGCAGGCTTTCGACCCGGGCATGTTCCGCATGCAGGTTGGGCAAGCCCAACACGCCGGTCATCTGGCGCACGAACGCCATTTTCTTTTCGACGGCATCGACGCAACGCACCTGCCATTGCGGTTCCATGACGGCGATTACCACGCCAGGCAAGCCGCCACCCGACCCGACGTCGACGATAAGCCTCCCAGACGAGACAGTAGCATCGCCCAGAGCCCGCCGCAATGGCTGGATGACGGCCAGGCTGTCAAAGACATGCTGAACCAGCATCTGCCCCGCGTCGCGCAGCGCCGTAAGATTGTAAGTGCGGTTCCAGCGCTGCATTTGCTGCATATATATCAACAGCGTCTGGGCCTCGCGAGACGTTATGGCAAGGCCCAGGGCCTGAGCCGCGCCATTCAGGCGGCGCTCGAAATCATCTTGTGCCATTACGCCGCTTTCTTGCCGTACTGCAAACGTTTTATATGGATGAGCAACAGGGATATTGCCGCGGGCGTTATGCCCGAGATTCGGCCAGCCTGACCGACCGTAGCGGGCCGCGCGGCTTTCAGGCGCTGGCGAACCTCGATGGAAAGACTGGTGATGGCGTCGTAATCCAGCTCTTCGGGAATAGGCTGCTCGTTTTGTTCAGCCTGCTTTTGCACGTCGTCCATCTGGCGAGCCACATAGCCCGCGTATTTGACCTGGATCTCGACCTGCTCCGCCGCCACCTCGTCGGAAAGCCCCGGCCCGCCCAGATTTTGGCCTTCGGTATTCTTGAGTTCGGTCAACGCCTTGTAGGAGACTTCCGGGCGCCGCAGCAAATCGTAAAGTGAGTACTCACGTTCTATTTTCTTCCCCAACAACGCTTCCGAAGCCTGAACGCTTAGTATCCTGGGGTTCACCCAGCTTGATTTCAGGCGCTCGATTTCCTGAGCTACGGCATCGCGCTTACGATTGAAAGCATCCCATCGAATATCGTCGACCAAGCCTAATTTTCGGCCAGTTTCGGTAAGGCGCAGATCGGCATTGTCTTCGCGCAGGCTTAAACGGTATTCCGCCCGCGATGTGAACATTCGGTATGGCTCGGTAACCCCGCGTGTAATCAGATCGTCTACCAGAACACCCAGATAGGCTTCACTGCGTTTGGGCGTCCAGCCTTCCTGACCCGTAGCTTGCCTTGCTGCGTTTATACCTGCCAGCAAACCTTGTGCGGCAGCTTCTTCGTAGCCCGTAGTACCGTTGATTTGGCCGGCAAAAAACAGGCCCTTGATCGCACGGGTTTCCAGGGTTGCGTGCAATCCACGTGGATCGAAATAATCGTATTCGATCGCGTAGCCCGGGCGCATGATGATTGCATTTTCCAGACCTGGCAGGCTACGGACCAAAGCAAGCTGGATATCGAACGGCAGGCTGGTAGAGACGCCATTTGGGTAAATCTCGTTGGTGCTTAACCCTTCCGGTTCGAGGAATATTTGGTGGCTGGCTTTGTCAGCAAAACGATGGATCTTGTCTTCAATGGATGGACAATACCGGGGACCTATACCTTCGATCTCGCCCTTGTCGCTATACATGGGCGACCGATCCAGGCCCGACCGAACGATGTCATGGGTTTTTTCGTTCGTGTGCGTAATCCAGCACGGCATTTGCTGCGGATGCAGATCAGCGGAACCCATGTACGAGAATACGGGTACGGGGTCCAAGTCCCCCGGCTGGACTTCAGTTTTGCTGAAATCAATACTACGCGCATCGATACGAGGCGGTGTACCGGTTTTAAGCCGCCCTTGGGGCAGTTGCAATTCTTTTAACCGTTGACCCAGGGATATAGCCGGAGGATCCCCCGCACGCCCGCCTGAGTAATGATCCAGTCCCACATGAATCAGCCCGTTCAAGAACGTACCTGTGGTCAAGACAACTGTTTTTGCCTTGAACTTGATCCCTACCTGGGTGACTGCCCCAACCACTTTATCGCCCTCAACCATCAAGTCGTCTACCGCTTGTTGGAAGATCATCAGGTTTGGCTGATTCTGCAAAATGGTTCTTATCGCCTTGCGATACAAGGAACGGTCAGCCTGGGCACGGGTAGCACGAACAGCCGGCCCTTTGGAACGATTCAATATCCGAAACTGTATTCCTGCCTGATCGGTGGCATAGGCCATTGCTCCACCCAACGCATCCACCTCTTTAACGAGATGGCCTTTACCAATTCCCCCAATGGATGGATTACAAGACATCTGTCCCAGTGTTTCCATATTATGAGTAAGCAATAGCGTTTTGGCGCCTGACCGCGCCGAGGCCAAAGCAGCCTCGGTGCCGGCATGGCCTCCGCCAACAACTATTACATCGAATTCATCGGGGTAGATCATTTTAAAGATAGGTAGAACAGAATAGAGTCCGAATTATACTTCCCCGTTCTCGACGTTTCACGTGGAACAACTTTATTGTTTGTAAATCTCGTTGTGTTTCACGTGAAACACAACGAGTTACCGTATCGACGGATAAATAGCCTAGAGTATTCTCGGTTTAACTCTCTACACCGATTGAAGCTGCAAGTTGAAGAAGTTGTTTCGCTACTTATGCCATCGCGAGGCCGTGGCGTACCTGTGCCGGTAAGCGAAGTTGGAGCAAGCCATGGCGGCGGCCGTTTTCGGGGTGCAAGCGAACAGCTGTTTGAGGACGGCGTTTACGGCCAGCCGGGGGCTGGCCGTTCGTCCGAGTTCTGTGAGCGCCCGAAAACGGTTGTCGACATGGGAAGCCTCGGCAACGCCGAGGCCGCAGCGACCTGAGCGCGCCGGTGTAGGTACGCCACGGCCGCTCAAGAACTCAAAAGCCGCTTGTCCCAATAACAAAGATCCAAATCAAACAACATCAGATCATGTTTCACGTGAAACAAAGATAAGCCATACTTAAAGTGCTCAAATCCTCTATGTGAATAACTCTGTGTATAACCCTGTGGTTTGAAGTTTGATAATTTCGGACGGCTCAAGGCTACAGGCTATCTTCAACGACAGCGCATCCAAATGCCCCTATATCCCCCGAGGACTCAAATCCGAAAACGGGTATGGGCAAACACGATCGAACAAGGTAAATGTTATCCAGTAAATTGTGAACAACCTTGTGTATAACAAGGTGGGAAACCGGTGCATAAAGACGCAGCACCCAGGTAAAACCTAAGGCATTCTTAAAATGGAAGGCCCGACAAAAGAGGCTTATGCCCGACAGATCAGCAGCGGATATGAAGGACCCATATCTGGCAAAGAAATCACAAGGCCAAAAATAAAACGTCCCACCGAAGTGGGACGTTTCCTAATTTGTGCGGATGCCACACAAACCAAACAGCTTTAGATTGCGCGGATTCCTGCTGCTTGCGGGCCCTTGGGGCCATCTTTTACTTCGAATTCAACTTCCTGACCTTCGTTGAGGCTGCGATAGCCGCGGCCTTCGATTTCCGAAAAGTGAGCGAATACATCTGCTCCGCCTTCATCGGGGGTAATGAAACCAAAACCCTTGTCAGCGTTAAACCATTTAACTTTGCCCTTCTGAGCCATAATGCGTAGCGTCCAAAAAAATAAACAAAAATGCAATGAATCAAGACGCTCACATCAACAGCCTGAAGCCTGCAACAGGAGTTCAATATTGATTGAAGCCTGGCGCAAATACCCATAGCGGAAGCTTGCGTGCGGCCTGTTTCAAATGCAGATGTGAGCATACCTATAGGGATTGGTATTTTCAAATACTTATTAACCCCAATGTGGTTTTTTATCGTCAAATAAAAATTAATATAAAGACCGTCAAATTAGAGTTATACGAGACGACGAATAAAAATACCTTTTGATTATTTTGAATATAGAGCGGTTTAATACCTACAAGCTATTTTCCAGAACCCAGGCAATAAATGCATCCGAATGGAAAACAGCATTAATACCCATCAACAATATCCTTTTCCAGCCATCAATATATTAGCGGCATGAACATTCAATCCAAACTACCCAACGTGGGAACCACCATATTTACCGTCATGAGCCAAATGGCCATCGACAACAATGCCATCAACCTCGGCCAAGGCTTTCCAGATTTCAATCCCCACCCGGAGCTTGTTCACCTGGTAAGCCAGGCCATGGAACAGGGGCATAACCAATATGCTGCTATGTCAGGGGTGCCCGCGCTTCGGCATCAGATCAGCAAGAAAATAAAAACCTTATACGGCCATTATTACGATCCGGATACGGAAATTACCGTTACCAGCGGTGCAACCGAAGCCTTAATGGCCACCATTCTTGCTCTGGTCAACGCAGGTGATGAAGTCATAGTCATCGAGCCGGTTTACGACCTATATATACCTGCAATCGCACTGGCAGGAGGGATTCCCGTAGTCGTTCCAATGATTCCCCCGAATGAAGAGCAGCCAAAATACAGCATGGATTGGCAACGCGTTCGTGACTCTATAACTGCCAAGACAAGAATGATTATCCTGAATTTTCCTCATAACCCAACCGGAAACATTCTTGCCGAACACGAATTGGATATTCTTGAATCCATTGTTCACGATACAGGCATCCTGATATTGTCCGATGAAGCCTACGAACATATTGTTTTCGACGGAGAACCGCATCGAAGCATTTCCACGAGACGCGCTTTGGCAAACAATGCGATCGTGGTTTTTTCGTTTGGCAAAACGTTTCATACAACAGGCTGGAAAATCGGTTACTGCACAGCACCGGCAAAATTAACCACCGAAATACGCAAAGTGCACCAATTCAGCGTTTTCAGCGTAAATACCCCCATGCAATATGCATTGGGCCAGTTTCTGGAAAATCCGCAGCACTATATGAATTTATCCGGCTTTTACCAGGCAAAGCGGGACTATTTTTCGAGTGCGTTGGCAACAAGCAGGTTCAAACCATTGGTAAGCCAGGGTACGTTTTTCTTGCTGGCCGACTACAGCAGCATCTCCAATGAAACCGAGATGCAGTTTGCGCAAAAAATGACCAAGGAACATGGTGTAACCGCTATCCCCATGGCCGCGTTCTACCAGAATCCCGAAGCACCCAAATCGAATCACGGGCTCGTTCGCCTGTGTTTTGCCAAGCAAAACGCAACGCTCGATGCCGCCCTTGAACGATTGAAACAAATCTAAAGTCCGCAAACCACCTCCGGGGCCAACTGATCAAACCTGCCTGCCAAAGCCCGGAACGCTCTTCCGGGAACCACCAAGACGGCCAAAACTTCCGTGGATCGAAGTATAGGCCAGGAATGGAAGAGGGTGTGAAGCCAGGATGGCAGGCCGAAAAGGGTTGATGTTTTTGGTTGTTTATCTTTTTTATATATTAAATTGGTAAGAATGATGGGTGTCTGTGGATAACTCTAACAAGCCAATCTTTTGATGTTTTTTCAACAGCCTACAAGCAATTTTTTTGCGGATAAGTCGGGTTTAGCAAAAGGATGGATTCTGGACAACTTTTGGCTGTTGAAAATAACGATAGCTTGTTAGCCTTCCATCCACAAGCTATCCACAAACCAGCCTTCCAGTACTTATCCACAATGTAATATATTGTAAATAACCATCTACGACAGAGGGCTCGGCACTGTTGATCCCTTATTTTTGCCGTGGAACTATTGCCGCGGCAAAAAACTCTTCATGATGGCGAGTTTTGCCTGGTAGCGTTTTGTGCTGTGCGGCTGTTTGGTTTGAGCAGGCAGGAACCGGCCTGGCTGCTGCCTGCCAATCCCATGCGAGGTATTCGTGCTGTTGCTATTCGGTGGCGATGATTTCGCCGGTGTCGAATACAAGGCGGTTTTCAGGCCACTGGAGCGCTGCCAGCCTGAACCGGGAGGGATGGGAGCGTCGCGCCTTTCTATCGCGCCAGCGGGCTCCTACAGAGTAATCAACGCAGAATACATTGCGATGCCTGCCGTGCCAGGCCGTGGGGGGGATATTGCGGAACAGCTGGCTGTAGCGCGGCGTCTGCGTGGAAGCGCCGGGCTTGAGCAGGCGCCAGTAATGACCGATGACAACGGGAACCCGGTCGTCGTAATGGTCCCACCAATTGACCCTGTCTGAAAACCGCCAGCGGTTGCCGGCGAAGAACGGCGTGTCGGCCTGCTGCTCGACGCCCGAGGTCAAGACCTTGAGCGGGTTGATCATTTGCTGGGTAGCTTCGTATTCGGCAATGGAATACAGGAATGGCGGAGGGTTGTGTTCGTCCTCGAGTTGGGCTGCCCAGCGGGCTTTCTCGGCCTGGCAGCGTTGAAATAGACCAGAGGCTTCCGCCTTGGATTGCGCGATGGAATCCCATAGCTTGAACTGCTGGGTGACGCTGCCTATGGGGACGTCCTGGATGGCTTCGATGGCGGAAGTGGTCCAGGCGGCGTGGACGACACGGATATCGTCGCGTACTAGGGCTATGGGCAAATTGCCCAGAAAGTCGCGCACCGCCTGCCGGCGCTCCGGCGCGGTGCGCTGGAACGGGGCGTAATTCTTGAGATCCGCCTTGTAACGTTCGTCGAAGAACCAGCCGGAACCGTCCTTGATATCGTCTATCAGCAAATTGATTTCGTGATTGCCGAGTATGGAATAAGCGTTGCCACTAGAGATAAGCGATTGAACCAGGGTAAGCACGCCATCGCTGTCCGGGCCCCTGTCGACCAGATCCCCGATGAAAACCAGTTTTCGCTGCTTGGGGTGATGCCCATGCTCGTCGTAGCCAAGCTGAAGCAGCAAGGCCTGGAGTGCCGTAAGTTCGCCGTGGATGTCTCCGACAATATCAAGAGGGTTGTCTGGCAGTTGTTTGACTAGGTACATGCAATCATGGATACGGATGGCAAAAAAGCAGGTGGGCGCTAACTAAGATAATCGGTTGCGCGCCTGTCCAGTAAATAAAAGATGGAATAAAAATCGGCCTTTTTATTTTAAAGCACTCGGGATGAATATCTGCAAAGACCCTTGGGTTGTCATAGACGTAGCCCACGCTTCCGGTTCAGGATATAGCCAGGCTTAATCGATTAATTATTATCGTGCAGGAATACTTTTTGCAGCAGGCGCATTAATTCGGCGCGTTCCGCCTGGGTCAGTTGCGGTATGGCTTCCAATTTTTCGGTGCTGGCCTGGGCTTTGGCGCATAATTTGGCGCCTTTGGCAGTCAAGGCAAGAATTTGCGAGCGTTTGTCCAACGGGTTGCGCTGGCGCATCAGTAAATCGTCCGCTTCCATGCGGTCGAGCAGGGTCGCCAGATTGGGCGGCGACACATTTATGGTTTGCCCGAGACGTTTTTGATTGATGTGGGGGTTGGCTTTTACCAGCGACAACACTGTAAATTCAACCGGCCGCAAAGAATATTTAGCCAGCTGCTTTTTTATGATGGGAATGACTGCAAGGTAGGCCTGCAGGCAGTTGTAGCCCAATAGACTGAGCAAGTCGCTTTGGTCTATTGGGAGGGATGCAGACCCGTGGGCCATGGCGGCCCGCTTAGTTGTTGCGGCAGGCATCGCTGATGGCCCCGGCAAAAAAAGTGGTTTGCTTGCCCTTGGCGCTATTTTTCAGCCCGCCTTCGATAACGGACAAGAGCTGCTCGGTCTCGGGCAGGACAAACGAATAATAATAGTCGGCGGTGGACAGTTTTTCAGTGTGGAAGCCAGGGTCTTTGTCCAGATTGGCCTGGGCCGCGTGGGCGGCGCGCAGCCATAGCCAGGCAAAGGCGCTGTGTCCGACCAGGCGCAGGACTTCGGGGGCTATTTGGTAGGGCAGTTCGGGGTATTGCGAGTTGGCGTCGATAATGCCGGTGATGACGTGGCGAATGCGCTCGACAAGGGTTTTCAATTGTTGGGCGTATTCGGCGAACTGGCCTTGCGCGTGCTGCTGGACGGTGGTTTCGATATTGCCCAGGAATAGATTCAGTCCATGGCCGCCGTCGGCCATGATTTTACGGATCAGCAAATCCACAGCCTGGATTTCGTTGGTGCCTTCGTACACCATGGTGATGCGCGAGTCGCGCACGTACTGTTCGATGCCGGTTTCGGTTACATAGCCGTGGCCGCCGTATATTTGCAGGGCCTGGCTGGCTCCCTGAAAGCCTTGCTCGGTGAGCATGGATTTGATGATGGGGGTCATGAGCGCCAGTTGGGCGTCCATGGATTTGCGGACTTCGGCATCCGAATGATGTTCGGCATGATCGAGCAGCAGCGCATTCCAGTAGGTGAGCATGCGCCCGCCTTCCAGGTAGGCGCGTTGCGTCATGAGCAGGCGCTGCACTGCCGGGTGCATGATGATGGGATCGGCCGCTTCGCCCTTGCGGCTGGCCGGCCGGCTGGCCGATCGCATCTGCAGCCTTTCCTGGGCGTACGACAGGGCGTTCTGATAGGCGGTTTCAGAGATTCCAACCCCGTTTATGCCGACCGCCAGGCGTGCGGAATTCATCATGACGAACATGGCGGCCAGGCCCTTGTTGGGTTCGCCGACCAGCCAGCCGGTTGCCTCATTGAACTGCATGCTGCAGGTGGGGCTGCCGTGAATGCCCATTTTGTGCTCGATGCCGGTGCATTCAACGGCATTGCGTGCGCCCAGTTCGTTACCATTCAGCAGGAACTTGGGCACTAGGAACAAGGAAATGCCTTTGCTGCCGGCCGGCGCATCGGGCAGGCGGGCCAGGACCAGATGCACGATGTTGTCGGTCATGTCCTGTTCGCCGCCGGAAATGAAAATTTTGTTGCCGCTGATGCGGTATGAACCATCTGCCTGCGGCACGGCCTTGGTGCGCAGAAGCCCGAGATCGCTGCCGGCGTTGGCTTCGGTAAGGCACATGGTGGCCAGCCATTCGCCGCTTACGATCTTGGGCAGATAGCGTTGCTTGAGTTCGTTGGAGGCGTGGCGATGCAGGCAGGCGTAGGCGCCGTGTAGCAGCCCGGGAAACATGGTCCAGGCATGGTTGGTGGCGCTGAGCATTTCGTACAGGATGCTGTTGAGCGTATGGGGCAGGCCCTGGCCGCCATATTCAGGGTCGCACGCCAGCGCGGGCCAGCCGGCTTCGCAAAACTGTTTATAGGCTTGGGCGAAGCCTTTCGGCGTGGTGACCGTACCTTGGCTATAGCGTGCGCCTTCACGGTCGCCGACGGCATTCAGCGGGAAGAGGACTTCGCTGGCGAACCGGCCTGCTTCCTCCACGACCTGGAACATCAAGTCGTCATCGACTTCGGCGAAGGCGGGAATGGCCCGCAAGGCTTCGGACGCATTGAGAAGGTCGGACAGCACGAACTGGATGTCCTTGAGCGGGGCCTGGTAGGTGAACATATTGAAAAATCCGGTGTTGTGGATATAACGTGCGGCGGTGAAGCTCAGGACTTGAATTGAACCTTGTTTTTCTTGCCTTGCAGGAACTGGTCCAGAAGATCCAGGGTGGCTGGGTCGGTTTGCGCGACAGCCGCCATGAGGGATTCGGTGGCCAGGCCGTCCTGGATGTTTTGATCGGCAATGCGCGGCAACATGTGCATGACGCCATAGTTGGTCATGGCGGCGTTGGTGGCGATGCTTTCGGCCAGTTCCATGGCCTTGGCCAGGCCTTCGCCGTTGCCTACCGAATATTGAGAAATGCCGATGTCGTGGCCTTCCTGGGCATTGAGCACCCGGCCGGTAAGCATGAGGTCGGTCATGCGATGCACGCCGATGAGACGTGAAATGCGCACTGAGCCGCCGCCGCCGACGAACAGGCCGCGCTTGCCTTCGGGCAGGGCGTAAAAGGCCGAGGGTTCCGCAATGCGTATGTGGGCAGCCGAGGCCAGCTCGAACCCGCCACCCACAACGGCGCCATGCAATACCGCGATGACCGGCGCGCGCCCGAACTGGATATGTTCGAAGGCGGCATGCCACCTGCGCGAGTGCAGGACGGACTCGGGCACGCTCATGGCGCTTACTTCGGAAAGATCCAGCCCGGCGCAAAAGTGATCGCCTTCGCCGTGCAGGACAATGGCTTTGACGGATTCGGGCATGGACTCGAAGCAGGCGTTGATGGCCATGACCAGTTCTGTGTTGATCGCATTGCGTTTTTCGGGACGAGTGATTTTTACCTGGGCGACAGCGCCGACGTGCGTGACGGACAACAGGTTGGAGTAATCGGGCTGGCTCATGGTGGCTGGGCTCATAAAAGAAGGGATAGGTTAATTTAGTTATAAAAAATAATAGTTATTAATTATAAATATTTTCAGGGAATAATCAAGAGAATCCAGGCTGCGAAGGGGTATGGGGACGTGGAGGAGCGGCGACAAGGTCGATGAAATGCAACGCTTTTTCGGGTTATTCCGGGTAAACTGACAATTATTGATATATGTAAGTATTAAAAAGTGGCGACAAATTTTATAATTGCAGGAAACGTTGCTCGACGAGAGCCTTTTTGAGGTGGATCAAGCATGAACCCTCCCAGGAAAATCGACCCGCAGGTTCAAGGCGCCGCTAATGGGAAGCCGCCGAGCGTGGCGTCGTGGAGCCGCGAAACCCGTGCCCAGATTGAAGCGCAGTATCAAGCCTGGAAGCGCATCAGCGAGAAGATGATCAAAAGCGCCGAAGAGCTGTCCAAGGAAGCGCCGGCAGCTTACACCAAGGAAGAAATGCAGCAGCTGGGCGCCATGCTTGAAAACATGATGCAGCTTTCTTTATGGATAGGTGGCGAAACAGGCCAAAAAATAGAAATTCTGCGTACCGTGGCCAAGCTGGCCTACGAACGGCATCTGGCGCATTCTGCCGGAGCGCATGCGCCGCAGGACTGAACCCAAGCCGTAAAACCGCCCTCGGCCGAAGTCGAGGAAGAACACCGGCCGCCTCGGAAGAACGAAATCAGGGCTTGACCCAGCTTCGATCGGATTTGATTTCGGCGATCTGGATCGTATAGTGCGTGAACAGTTCTTTCTTGCCCAAGGGAATCGCCTTCCGGTGTTCCGCGTTGCTCATCCAGGCGCGCAACGACTCGGCGTCCCGCCAATAGGAAAGGGTAATGACCTTGCCCGGTGTGTCGCGGCTGACAAAGCCTTCTTTTGAAATAAAGCCGTCGATGGTCTTGGCCTCGACCAGCAGTTCCGTGACCAATGCCCGGTTTTGTTCTTCCTTGCCGGGAACCGTTCCGAATTCAATAATACAAACCAGCATTTCTCGTCTCCTTGTCAGGTGTTGCTGCGCGCCGTGGCGTATTCGGACGCCTGGCTGAGCGTCTTTTTGTCGATTTTTCCGACCGAGGTTTTCGGCAGCGCGCCGATAACGTCAATGTGCGCCGGTAGTTTGTACTTGGCAAGGTTTCGGGCGCAGTGATTCAGGAGTTCATCCGCCTTGCAGGTACCGTTGCGTCGCAGAACGACGAAGGCGTGCAGGCATTGTCCACGATAGTCGTCGCTTCTGGCGATGACTGCCGCTTCGATGACTTCCGGGTGGAGCAATAAAACCTCTTCGACTTCGCGCGGATACACGTTGTATCCGCCGACAATGATCAAATCCTTCTTGCGGTCTTGAATGTACAGGTATCCGTCTTCGTCGAAGACCCCTACGTCGCCCGTGTACAACCAGCCGTCGCGAAGGGCCTCGGAAGTCTCCAGCGGCAGGTTGCGATAGCCCTGCATGATCTGGGGACCCCTGGCGCGGATTTCACCGGGTGTTCCCTGGGGCATTACCGAGCGGCCGGTTTCAATGTCGACGATTTCGATTTCCGTGTCGGGCAGCGCGCGCCCCACGGATCCCGCCTTGATCGCGGCGCGCGGGCCGTTATAGGCCAGTACGGGGCCGGCTTCTGTTTGCCCGTAGCCTTCGAAGATGGGCACACCCACGATGGAACGCCAACGGTTGAGCACTTCGACGGGAAGGGCCGAGGCGCCGGAGTAGCAGGTTTTTACGGAATGCCAGTTTGTGGCTGTGATTTTGGGATGATCGAGCAGGCCGATATAAATGGTGGGACTGCCGGGGAAGATGGTGATGGCATGCGCCTCGATGGCTTCCAGAAGCGCCTCGCGCCGGTAGGCGGGCAGGATAACCAGGGTGCCGCGGCAGCGCGCGGAAAGATACAGCCCCATTGCCATTCCATAGGAATGGAACAAAGGCATGGTGCAGAGTATACGTTCTTCATCGTCCCGCGTGGGGAGGACGGCTTCCCGCTGCTGTACATTTGCACGCAGCGAAGCATGGGTCAGATTCACGCCCTTTGGCTTTCCAGAAGTGCCGCCCGTGTACTGCAAGATACCCAGTGATCCGGGGTCGATGCCGGGCAGGGCCGAGGCGTCGGCAAGCGGGGTGTCCGCCAAATACCGTCCTTCATGGCCGACCCATATTGCCCGGATGCCGAGCCGGGACAGAAGCGGCTCCAGCACAGGCAGCAGGGTGGCGTCGGCGAGCACGAGGTCGAGATCGGCGTCTTCCAGTTGATAAGCCAGTTCCCTTGCCGTGTATGCGGGATTCATGGGCAGCAGTTGAGCGCCGGCGGCCATGACCGCAAAGTGGGCGATGCATGCGTCGATGGAGTTGGAAATGATGGTTCCAATTCGTCCTTTCACGGGCTTTCGGCCGTGAAGCTCGACCGCCAGGCTCAGCGAGGCCTGCGCATAAGTCCGGTAGTCGATCTTTTTGGCCTCGCAGACCAGTGCGTGGCGGTCCGGACTGGCAATGGCGGCATCCAGCAGAAGCTCGACGACGGATCCTGCAAAGCGTTCTTTCAATTGGTGCAGCGAAACACTCATTGGCGCGCGTCCTCGACCTTGATGACCACGGCCATTGCGGAATCCCCCGCCGCGCATCCTGTGAACAAACCGATGCCGCCGCCTTGCAGCTCCAGTTCCTCGATCAGTTCCATGATCGAACGCAAGCCGGTGGGCCCCTGAGGATGTCCCCAAATGAGCGAGCTGCCGTAGTTGTTGATTTGCATGACATCGAGCCCGGTTTCCCCGGCCAGGGCGATATCGTTGATGACGAAAGGGTTATGGGTTTTGACGGCGTTCAACTGGGCAACGCTTGTCTGAGCGCGCTCCAGGGCTTGCCTGGCGGCGGGAATGGGCGCGTAGGGCATGAAGGCGGGCTCGGCGCGAGCCTGCCCAAAACCTAGAATCCGCACCTGGATTTCGGGGCGTGCGCTGAGTTCCCGGGCCCGCTCACGAGACGTGACCAGCATGCCGGCATTGCCGTCGGCAGGATGGGTTTGCCCGCCGTAGGTTACGGATCCGCCCGAGGCTACGGGCCGGAGCTTGGCGAGTCCCTCGGGAGTCGACGCGAAAACGCCTTCGTCGCCGCCGATGTGGTTTATGGTCTTGGTCAATGCGGCATTGGGCACGTCGAATGGCAATGTCATGAATCGTTTTAGGAAGGCGCTGTCGCTTTCGAGCGCGGCTTGATACTGCCGGTAGCGTTGCAGGACGACTTCGTTTTGTTCCTGGGTGGAAATGCCGTACTTGGCGGCGACATTCTCTGCTGTGGCGAGCATGGAAAGCGACGTGGCGGGGTCTTTTTCAATGTTCGCCAGCACCCAGGCTTCGGTTTCGCCCGTGCCGCCAGGCCCCTGCGGATTGGGGTAATAGATTTGCGGGCCGTTGGAAATCCGATCCGCGGTAATCACCAGCGTGCATTCCGACGTGCCGTCCGCGACCGCCTGGGCGGCGGCTGCCAGGCATCTTGCGGACGTTGCGCAGGCCTGGGCAATATGCGGGCCTGCCAGATGGGGGGCGTCCAGCATCGTGCCGACCCAAGGCAGGCCGTAGAAGGCGCCAGGCTGGGGAACGGTCGAACCCAGAATGCCCATATCGATGCGGGATGCGTCGATCTTGCGCTGTGCAAGTGCATGCCGCGTTACGTGGGCGGCGAATTTCAGGCTATGCAGATGAGCGAAGCTGCCCTGCCATTTTGCGAAGGGCGTGCTCCAGTATGCGCCGTAGGGAATATAGGCGGGTGTCATTTAGCCAGCCGCCATTGTCCGTCTTTGACCTGAACCATGACGCGGGCCCGTTGGTCCAGGCCGTTATGGTTGGTTGCGGATATGTTGTAGATGCCGTTGGTGCCAACCAGGCCGGTGGTGTGGTTTTCCAATGCGTCCCGGATCGCGGCCCGGAATTGTTCCGTGCCGGGCTTGGCGGTTTTCAGTGCGACACCGGCCGCGTGATCCAGCAGCAGGTAGGCGTCGTAGGCCCAGGTGGTAAAGGCGTTGACCGGCCCGTCGCCGTAGGCTTTTGAATACTTGTCCATGAAATCGGCCGATACTTTCTTGATGGGATCGGAATCGGCAAGATCCTTGTACACGACGACCGGGCCGATGGGAGCCAGCGCACCTTCCACGCCCTTACCGCCGATGCGCAGGAAATCGCCGTTGACGGCGCCGTGCGTTTGATAGACCTTGCCCTTGTAGCCGTTGTCGGCCAGCGTGATCTGGGGAAGCGCGGCGGGGGTTCCCGCCGCCCCGATCAATACGGCGTCCGGGTGCAGCGACTTTGTCTTGAGGGCCTGCGCGACAACGGAACTATCGTTGCGGGCATAGCGTTCGTTGTTGACCACCTTGAGTCCGTACTTGTCCGCGAGCGAGGTCAGGGTCTTGTAGCAAAGATCGCCCCAGGAGTCCGAGTAGCCGATGTAGCCTACGGTTTTCACGCCGGTTGCCTGCATGTTTTCAAGGATGGCCTCGATCATCAGACCGGCGGGTTGCGGCACCACGAATACCCATGGAAACTGGGCGGGCGCGGGCGAGA
>Ga0182744_1001805_pt1 | contig 18334 bp, 16 predicted proteins | sample eDN3rd30CKraftMG_FD_128525 | JGI IMG/M metagenome (GOLD analysis project Ga0182744, IMG submission 128525) | Enriched Miracle-Growth compost microbial communities from Emeryville, California, USA - eDNA 3rd pass 30_C Kraft MG (version 2) (version 2) ...
GGAATAGGCGAAAAAACGGCTAAGAAGCTCATTCAGGATTTTGATTCCATCGAAAATATCATTGCCAACAGCCATCAATTAAAAGGAAAGCAACGCGAAAATGTAGAAACTTATGCAGAACAAGGGCTCATTTCGAAAAAACTGGCCACTATATTGTTAGATGTTCCGGTCGATCTGGATACGGTGTCATTGACCATCCAAGAACCTAATAAAGACGTCTTGGAACCTTTGTTTGCCGAACTAGAATTTCGGACATTGGGGAGGCGGGTATTTGGAGATGAATTTAGTGTTGCTGAAAGCAAGGGAGCACCTGGCGGGCAAATGGATCTTTTTGGTGAAACGTCGCCTGTTGTAAGTAGTGAACCTTCGAAAGAACCCGTTACCGCAGGGAAACACATCGGTAATACAGCGCATACGTATACGTATGTTGATACTCCTGAAAAGATAAGCGACTTGCTGATACAGCTGAACCAACAGCAAGCTATTTGTTTTGATACAGAAACAACCGGAACAGATGCTAACTGTTGTGAATTGGTGGGATTGAGTTTTGCCTTTGAAAAAGGGCGAGCTTGGTATGTGCCAGCGCCGATCGACCAAACGGCGTGTACCGCGTTGGTGCATCAATTTAAGTCGGTCTTTGAAAATGAGCGGATTGCTAAAATCGGACAAAATTTAAAGTTTGATATGTTGGTACTTGGCTGGTATGGTGTGCAGGTGAAGGGTGAACTGTTTGATACCATGTTGGCGCACTACCTGATCGATCCGGAGACTCGGCATGGAATGGATGTATTGTCAGAAAACTACCTCGGTTATACCCCTGTATCCATCACCAGCCTGATCGGGCCGAAAGGGAAAAAACAGTTGAACATGCGCGATATTGATCCACAGGTAGTGAGTGACTATGCGGCCGAGGATGCGGATATTACCTTGCAATTAAAAGAAGTTTTTGAACCCATGTTGCTTGAGGTAGAGGCCAATAAGTTAGCCCGTGAAGTAGAGTTCCCTTTGGTCAATGTATTGGTAGATATGGAGCGCGAAGGTGTACGTATTGATGTAAAGGCTTTAACGGATTTTTCTTTAACGATACAGAATGATGTGCAAATATTGGAGGAGCGTATTTATGAAAAGGCAGGTGTTCCGTTCAATATTGCATCGCCAAAGCAGCTTGGTGAGGTGCTTTTTGATAAATTGCAGCTCGATCCGAAGGCAAAGAAGACAAAAACGGGGCAATACCAGACAGGCGAAGATGTACTATTAGCCTTGGCTAATAAAAGTGATATCGTACAGGATATCTTAGAATATAGGCAATTACAAAAATTGCGATCTACATACGTTGATGCTTTGCCCCAGTTGATTAATGCCAAAACCAATCGGGTGCACACATCCTATAATCAGGCAGTTGCTGCAACGGGTCGGTTAAGCTCGAATAATCCGAATTTGCAAAATATACCCATTCGTACGGAACGTGGTAGAGAAGTACGCAAGGCGTTTATTGCTAGAGACGAAGATCATGTTATTTTATCGGCCGACTACTCTCAGATCGAACTCCGATTGATAGCGGAAATCAGTAAAGATGAAAACATGTTAGATGCCTTTGCAAAGGGGCTCGATATCCATACAGCTACAGCGGCAAAAGTATATGGAGTAGCGTTAGATGAAGTAACAGCTAGCCAGCGCCGGAATGCAAAGGCAGTAAATTTTGGAATTATTTATGGTCAATCAGCCTTTGGATTATCACAGAGTTTGGGCATTCCTCGTCGTGAGGCTGCTGAAATGATTGAACAGTACTTCTTACAGTATCCAGGGATTAAGGACTATATGGCGAATACCATTGCGTTTGCTAAAGAACATGGATACGTCGAAACATTATTAAAAAGAAGGCGTTATCTCAGGGATATCAATTCGGCCAATGCCACTGTAAGAGGCTTTGCTGAGCGCAACGCCATCAATGCTCCGATTCAAGGTTCTGCTGCCGATTTGATTAAAATTGCCATGATCCACATTCATCAAGATATCCAAGCAGCTGGCCTAATGGGTAAAATGACGATGCAGGTACATGACGAGTTAGTATTTGATGTTCCAAAAACGGAAGTTGCTCTATTCAGGGAAATTATCGAAAGAAGAATGAAGTCCGCACTAAAAACGGAGGTTCCTATTGTCGTAGAAATTGGAGAAGGCACGAACTGGCTTGAAGCACATTAAAATGAAATATTCTTATATTTTTTTATTACTTATCACTTCTGTTTGGACTCGACTAGCCTTGGCGCAAACGGATAGTACAAGCGGTCCTGTTTATTTTGAGACATTACAGGATGGGCAAACTCAATTTTATTTTGATGAGCATTATTTCTTAGTGCCTAAAGATTGCCAATATAAGGCAATAGAGCGGGTAGGAAAGTATGATTTAGCTTTAAAAAATTTTGATGGCGATTTTATCGACTATGATCATGATGGAGAAGCTGTTTTAACGGGTAGTTATCAGAAAGGGAAAAAAGAGGGATTATTTACAGCTTATTTTGCCAATGGACAAACCAAATGGCAGATTTTATTCCATGCAGATGTTCCGGTAGATACGGTGCGGTATAATTATCCAGATGGATTACCCATGTTAGAGATTCGATACCATGGTGGCCAAGCTGATATATTGAATTTTTGGGATACTCGTAGAAGGCAACGCGTGAAAGATGGTGAAGGTAAGTTTGAGTTTGCAGTTAAAGCAGAAGGATACAACGAATACGGTTATACCTTTACTACTTATAAAGGGAGCATACAGAACGGAAAACCGGAAGGTAATTGGGATATTTTTTTAGAATATGGTAAGGGGGAAAAAGATTATGCGGGGTATGAGCATTTTGAAAATGGAAAATTTAAAACGGGTTATGATGAGATTAACGGTATGCCTTATCGAACGCAATCTAAAATTCAGATTGGCCCCTCGATGTTTTTTGTCCAAGCAGAAGAGATGGTTAGCAAACGTTGTACAATTGATGAACATGAGGACTTCTCTATGTTCATCATGCAAAAGTTAACCAAGGCATTTGCATTATATGACGCGAGAAACATCTTTGTACAACCGATGCAGTTAAGCCTGGAAGCCAAAGTAGATAAGGTGGGTACGCTAACCAGTTTGGATATGCCAAAAGGATTTGGTAATACGGAAGCGGATCGAGTTTTACTGCGTACTTTAGCCGATATCAGTTATTGGATACCTTCTTACGGAGACGGCATATATGTGGATGACACACTCGACCTCACAGTAGATGTGGCTGTTGACCAAGAGAACGGCCAGTTACAGTTTTATAATTTAATTATTAATAGGCAGAATGGTATATAGATGACCTGTATAGTCTTTATATACCATTCTGAATCCCTTTAGAGGGTCAACGACTCGCCGATTTTTAGCAAATGTAGGGTCAAGCCGGCATCTGCAAACTTTTTGATGGCCTCATCCTGATTGATTTTAATAACGGGAAAGGTATCGTAGTGTATGCCAATGATTTGTTGACATTGTATAAAATTGGCTGCTTTGATGGCGTCGTCTATGCCCATGGTATAATGATCGCCTATAGGTAAAATAGCCCAATCAAGCTTTTCTTCGGCTAATAGCTTCATCTCTAGTGTTAAAGCTGTATCGCCTGCGAAATAAATCTTTTTCTGGCCACTATGGATGAGGTAACCCGCTGGCTGGCCACCATATTGTCCATCAGGCGTGCCATTCGTGTGTAATGCGTAGACCATTTTAGCGGTACCAAAATTCGTTTTTACGGTTCCACCAAAATTCATCCCAATAATTTTATCCGGATTGACGCCTTGCCGACCTACCCAAGCAGCCGTTTCAACGACTGCGATAACCGTTGCATCGGCATTTTTCTGTATCGCTGCTACGTCGGCAACATGATCGCCATGCCCGTGACTTAATAGGATATAATCCGGGTGTAGTGTTTGGATATCGATGGACTTGGCTAAAGTGTTCGGTGTGATGAATGGGTCAAATAATACGCTGGCACCATCTAATTCCAGCGCCATGCTGGCATGTCCATAAAAAGTTGCTTTCATTTTTTAGTATTTAGTACGAAGTACTTCGTATTTAGATATAAGATGTCAGATATGAGACGTGAGATAAGAAACTCGTAACCTGCAACGCACCACTCATACAGCTCCCTATCCAAACATACCACCTAAACCTCCAAGCATATCCTTGGTAGCAGCTTGCATTTCTGTTTGGCTGATATGGTCTGCCTGTTGCATGGCTTTATTTATCGCTACGGTTAGCAGTTCTTCTAGTTCTTCCAAATCAGCGTCCTCATAAAATGATGGATCGATGGTAATGGCTTTCACTTCTTTATTTGCAGTGGCCTCTACTTTAATGAGCCCACCTTCTGCCTCACCAAATACGCTAATGGTATCTAGCCTTTTTTTTATTTCTTCAGCTTTTTGCTGTGCTTGAAATAGTTTGTCGAACATTTTTTAAAGTAAAAAGTAAAAAGTAAAAAGTAAAAAGTAAAAAGTAAAAAGTAAAAAGTAAAACTCATAAGACACTCACAACTCGCAACTCACAACTCGCAACTCACAACTCACAACTGGTATCTCACTCTCCTATATAATCGCCGCTACCATTATAAGCCCCTTGTCTAATAACAGGCATGTCTAACAATTGGTAAAGATCATCCAAATGGGTCAGACTGCTGTTTGCCATATTACTTAACAAAACAATCGTGATATCGTTTTTCAGATCGCGTACAAATAAATTTTTGAAGCCGTGCCACCAGCCGGTATGGTACACGATATGGTCTTTTCCCTGTTCAAAAGTACGCCAACCAAAGCCATAATTGAATACTTCTTTAATTGATTTTTTATTATGTGGAGAGTAGGCAGAATCTTGCCAAGATTGATTGATCAATCGTCCTTCTCTAAGTGCCCGATCAAAAAGGAAGAGATCTTCTACTGTGCTGTAAATACCTTTATCGCCTACAGGTCCATCGTGAAAATTTTGAACAACAGAACGGCGCCAAATCTTGTCGTGTCCAACAACATCTGTCGGAATTTTTTCATAATCTGCTTTCGAGTATACATTCGTGTGCTTCATGCCTGCCGGATCAAATACGTGCTCTTTCATGTAGATTGTATACGATTGTCCGGTTACTTTTTCAATAATCGCACCCAGAATCATGAAATTGGAATTGTTATAATGGAAACGGGTGTCGGGTTTGAAATAAGGGGCAGGCTTTTTTTCTGCCAGAATTTTCATGACATCCATATTGGTCATCCCTTTCTTCTTGTCGGGCCATAGATTATCTGTGAAATAAACATAATTAACGAGCCCTGATCGGTGGGTTAACAACAAACGTATGGTGATACCATCATAGGGAAAGTCAGGGAAAAAATCTTTAACATCTTGGTCTAACTTCAATTTTCCTTCCTGAATTAATAACAAAATACCTGTACTTGTTAAGGGTTTGGAAACTGAAGCCAGCTCAAACTGCGATTTTAATTCTAAACTATCACGGAGTAAATAATTGGCCCACCCGAACGTGTTTTCATAAATGATTTTACCTTTTTTGGCAATAAGTACGTTACCATTGAAGCCAGACCGTTGGTGAAGCTTTTGCATAAAAGCATCTATCTCTTTATTTGCCTTTTGCGGATTGTATAAAAGTCGGATACTGTCGGTTATCGCTTGTTCTTTTGCTTTCTTTTCTTTCTTTTCTTTTGCTGAACTACATGCAACAAAGCAGATCATGGAGAATAAAAAAATTTTTTTCAGTTGTTTCAATGTTAGGGAATTTACTTGTTGTCCAATTACTAGGAGGGACGAAGTTGGTAAATTATTATGTTAAATGCCAGTTTTAATAAAATTTTTACGGAATTTGTTCCTCTATTGCCTGCAATATATCGCTAAATGTATAACTTTTATAACTTTGTAGGGATTAGGAAAACTCATAAATTAAATAACCATGTCATACAGAATAGAACACGATACGATGGGCGAAGTAAAAGTGCCTGCCGATAAGTATTGGGGAGCGCAAACAGAACGGTCTTATGAAAATTTCAAAATTGGCACGCCCGGTTCGATGCCCAAGGAAATTATCCGTGCCTTTGCCTATCTAAAGAAAGCAGCAGCATTTACCAATACCGATGCGGGCGTTTTGCCACAAGAAAAGCGTGATTTAATTGCCCAAGTATGTGATGAAATATTAGAAGGAGAGTTAGATGACGAGTTTCCTTTGGTTATTTGGCAGACTGGATCAGGCACACAGTCCAATATGAATGTAAACGAAGTAGTGGCGAATCGTGCACACGTTATTCAGGGACATCAATTAGGCGACGGTAAGACGTTTATTCATCCTAACGATGATGTAAACAAATCACAATCGTCTAATGATACGTACCCTACTGCCATGCATATTGCGGCATACAAAATATTGATAGAGACGACTATTCCAGGGGTCGAAAAATTACGCGATACGTTGAAATCAAAATCCGAGCAATTTAAAAGTGTGGTAAAAATTGGTCGTACACACTTGATGGATGCTACACCATTGACCTTAGGTCAGGAGTTTTCGGGATACGTTTCGCAGCTTGAGCATGGGCTGAAAGCTTTGCGAAATACGTTGGATCATTTGGCCGAATTGGCTTTAGGAGGAACAGCAGTGGGAACGGGTATTAATACCCCCAAAGGGTACGACGTTCAAGTAGCGAAATATATTGCCACATTTACCGGCCTTCCCTTCCGTACAGCAGAAAATAAATTTGAGGCACTTGCTGCGCATGATGCCATAGTAGAAAGTCATGGCGCACTGAAACAATTGGCTGTCTCGTTGATGAAAATTGCCAACGATATCCGGATGTTGGCATCCGGCCCTCGTTCAGGTATTGGCGAGATTTTTATTCCGGAAAACGAACCGGGATCATCTATTATGCCTGGTAAAGTAAATCCAACACAGTGTGAAGCACTGACCATGGTAGCTGCTCAAGTAATGGGAAATGATGTAGCTATCACCATTGGTGGTGCAACGGGCCATTATGAATTGAATGTATTTAAGCCGCTTATAGCAAGCAATTTCCTACAATCTGCACGTTTATTGGGCGATGCTTGTGTTTCATTTAATGATCATTGTGCTATTGGTATTGAACCGAATTACAATGGAATAAAGAAACACGTTGAAAATTCACTGATGCTTGTTACAGCACTCAATCCGCACATAGGATATGAAAATGCTGCGAAAATAGCGAAGAAAGCACATAAGGAGAATAAATCATTACGCGAGGCTGCCCTGGAATTAGGTTTACTTACTAACGAGCAATTTGATCAGTGGGTAAGGCCTGAAGACATGATCGGGGGGTTGAAATAAGCAACGGCGTCGGTAAATCATGAAGCATAGGCAGCACTTTTTTTATACAAGCACATCTCCGCTCATTTTGGTTGGGATGTGCTTTGTGCTTTTACTAACGGGATGTAAATTTAACCCCAATATCCAGGGAGAGGGCGAGTCATATTTACAGGGTATTTGGGAGCAAGATAGCCTTTCTAATCAGGATAAACGCTTGACATATAGCCTATATCAATTTAAATTTACTTGTGATTCGGTGTATATAACTATCAAAACGATTAGTAAAGTTAAAAATGTGATCGATTCTTGCTTTGGCAACGGAACTTGGCAGGAATATGCGAAAGGCGTCTATTTGGTGAGAAACGATAGTTTACTTATCGAGTCGACTTTTACCCATCCTGACTGGCGGCAGAAATTGACTGGGTGCCATCGTATCGGACAGTTTTTACCTCGCTTTAAATTGGTTAAGTATACCGCTGATTCATTGTATCTAACCAGTCAATATTACCAAACACCGGTTGACCTCAGAAAGACAGCCAGCATAAGCTGTGCTCCCAAACCACTATAGGGTTTGGATTGTTTACAACAGTTGATATGATACGTATAAAGCCGCTCCTTATTTTGCTATTGTTGTGGTCTGCCTTTCCACAGCTTTTGCGAGCTCAAGAAAACGATTCTATAGGCCTCTACAGACGATTCATGAACAGTAGATTGATGCAAAGTCGATTTGTTCAACGATTCATTTCATCTGAAAAGGATTCTACACGTTCGGCCGGATTTGTGGTTGTCCCCTTATTAGGTTATGCCCCAGAAACGGGATTAGAATATGGCTTATCTAGCATTTACAATTTTTATCTAGACAAGGCTGATACATCCATTCGGACTTCCAGTGTGGTGTTACAGGGTTCTTTTACCACGAAACACCAAACCAGCCTCAAGTTTACAACGGATATATGGACAAGGCAAAATAAGGTACATTTGATCACTGAAATACGGTATCGCGATTTTCCATTTAATTTTTACGGCATGGGAGATGAAACCTGGAAAGCCGATAAAGATTCGCTCATACAGCGATTGTTTCGATTTAAATGGATAGGGGAAAAACAATTGGTTAACCATTATTATGCCGGACTTGGAATTACATACGAAAATTATGCTTATAAGGATGAAGCTGCTGGAGGGATTTATGATACCAGCCCGCTAGTTGGAAAGCAAGGTGGTCGTTATCTCGCTTTCGGGTTATCCCAACTTTTTGATACCCGCAATAGTAATATGTATACCACACGTGGCTATTTTGCAAGAGCGATGTATCATTATGCGCCTGATTTCTGGGGAGGAGATCATTTTCATGGAGGTATTTTGGATATAGATTTCCGGGCTTTCTATCCCATAACACGTCAACTAACACTGGGTTTGCAAGGTACTTTCAACGAAGTGTTTGGCAAAGCGCCCTTTTATCTTTATCCTCAACTGGGGAGCGATGAAACGATGCGTGGCTATTATCCTGGGAGATATCGCGATCGTTCATTGTTGACCTCACAAGCAGAATTGAGATACCGTATTCACCCACGCATTGGTTTTGTGGCTTTTATGGGAGCGGGTACGGTGTATCAAAAGAAGATTAATCTCTCTGCGTTGAAACCATCATACGGTGGAGGATTACGCTATTTTTTCGACTTAGAGCACAATTCAAGCATACGCATCGATTACGGTATTGGAGAAAAGAGACCGGGCGAACCTCGACAGGCGGCATTTTACTTATCGTTGGGTGAGGCTTTTTAGTTGCCAGTTGAGAGACACCCACAACGAATACAGGACTAGAATTTTATTTTAAAATGCTCTTTAGCTTGATTCCTTTTAAAGAAGACTAGTCCAATAAAGAATAAGTCGATCGTTAAGCTTACATCTGGATGTGCTTTAATTTCTTCCCAGGCTTCTTTCATGCCTTTGCTCCAATAGATGTCGTCAAAAATGAGGACGGTTTGCTCATGCACTTGTGGCAGACACATCTGGAAATAATTCAATGTAGCTTCTTTACGGTGATTGCCATCTATAAACAAAAAATCGATCTGAGAAAACGCTTGAAGAAGCTGTGGTAGCAGTTCGTCGAAATTGCCTATTCTCAAATCAATGCGATCCACACCCAATTGATGAAATGTTTGCCTTGCTACCTGGGCAATTTCTGGGCAACCTTCTACGGTTACAATGCGCGCTTCTGGAGCCGCCTTTGCCAGATAAGCCGTGGTAATGCCCAGACATGTACCCAATTCGATGATGGAGGGGGGAGCAAATCGCTGTGCGAGCCGACCCAGTAATTGCGCCAATGATTTTGGTTTGAGGGCTTGTTTAGCAATGGTACTAACCGATTTTTTTTGTGCATTGTTTGCGTGAGAGCCCGCACCGTAATCTGTAATGGTAATGAGCTGTGTATCGCGCTTCAACTGTGCGCGTTGTTTTTCGATACCATGTTCATACGGTTTAGGTTTAAAGTTATAAATAACCTCATCTATCAGTTTATATACAAACGGCGAGTGTACGCCGTGCCGTGTCTTGGCAGTAAATCGATGAATGATGTAATCGAGAAAAAAACGGTAATTAGCCATATTGGATGCAAAGATAGCTTTTAAGTCATAAGTTGTAAGTTTTACGTTATAAGTTCTACGTCATAAATTGTAAGAGCGGAAAGCGAAAAACTCAATTACTGTTCTTGTCCGTGCCACTCATATCTCACATCTACTATTAAAATTCGCTATCTTTGTATATGCTCAATGATAATGAAATAGCCTCTTTGATCCATCTACTGGACGACCCAGATGAGGAGATTTATCAACATGTGGAAGAAAAGTTGCTGGCACTGGGTTTGTCGGTCGTTGCTCCGTTGGAAACTGCATGGGAGAAATCATTCGATCCGCTTTTACAATCCAGAATAGAGAACCTGATTCATAAAATTCAGTTTGAACAAGTGCATCGTGAATTGGAGCTTTGGTTGGTAAGTGGTGCGTTTGATTTATTGCAAGGATTGATTTTAGTTAATAAATACCAATACCCCGATTTGGATGAACAAACACTCATCAATCAGGTAGATGAAATTAAACGTGACGCATGGGTAGAAATGATGTATAATATGAGTGCTGTAGAGAAAGTGCGTTTATTAAACAATGTGTTCTACAACCTACATGGCTTTAAGGGGAATACCAAAAATTATCACGATCCTCAAAATTCGTATATCGGCAAGGTCTTGGAAACTAGAAAAGGGAATCCTATTTTATTGGCATCCCTTTATAGTATTGTTGCACAACGGTTAGATATCCCTATTTATGGTGTTAATTTACCTCGGCACTTCATTCTAGCTTACTTAGACGAAAACATGAAATCTGGAAACGAAGAAATTCTGTTTTATATCAATGCCTTTAATCGAGGTCAGATTTTTGGTCGGCATGATGTGCTTTCATTTTTAAAACAATTGAATTTACCGAATGATAAACAGTTTTTTGTCCCTTGTGATAATACGGCCATCATTAGTCGGGTACTGCGTAATTTATTAGCCGCTTATCACCAGTCGGGTAATATCGATAAAGCCAACGAAATACAGCGTCTGCTGGCTATCTTTAATTGAATGTTTATTTAGCGTGCGTCTAGATACATGAATTCCGGTGTGAGGGTGAGCCTTTTGGTGTCGACCGGTGAGGCATCGCCTGCGGCATCAATGGCAAAACGTAATAATTGCTTTTGGGCACGGTCAGCAATATAGATAAACTGATTTCTTCTGGCAGAATCGGCTACCGCTACATCAATGGGATCTCTTAGTGTAGTTGTTGCACCCGAAATAACACGAGCGGGCGTTATGGTGCCGCCTGCGGCTATGGTTGCCTTCGCGTTTTCTATAATGTATACCTTGCCATCGGTTGGGTTATTTCCTTCCGTAGTTGTGGTGCCAATGTCGGTAACAAGCAATAAATCTAGGTTACGCGCGTAGGTAATACCTCGTAGATCTTTGGCTCCTTCAATGGTGAGTGTATGTTGAGGAGCAGCTTGATTAACAACACTATCACCCGTAGCGATTTTTTTTAAATCGAACGCCCAGATTTGATGGGTTGTTCCCTGCATGGTCAATAAAATAAGCGAATCTGTTGCGGAATTCACCCCAGTAGCAATCCCCCAAGGCCTGTTTTCAAGCAATAATTTTCGTTTAGGTGGTTGTTGGCCAGCCAGTCTACTCGGCATATAATAAATATTGAGCGACGGATTTTGCGTGTCGTCATTGGTAATATATAATTGATCAGACGGCCTATTATAACGGATAGAGCGAGCACTACCCAAGTTAATTGTATCTTTGAAATTACGTAATTTACTTAAATTACCCACATCACTTACCGTAAATAAAGTGACGGTTGAGTCACGTCTGCTTACTTGAAATGCTTGACCCAGATCGGGTGAAAACGTAATCCCCATGCCTACCTTGGGGTTAGATGGATAACCCAATCCGTCGGGAATATATCCCGTACTATCGGCAGGGTCGAAGACAACAATATTTTCGAAAGTTGTGGTGGCATCGCTGGTTTCCTCATCAGAGAAAGAAATATAGAGACGGGAAATAGGTGATGGTGGATAAATGGGTTCGTCGTCACTGCGTTTGCAAGCTATCCAGATACCCGTTAACAAGAGAAATGAAAAAAATAACACCCAGCTGCGTTTCATGTGCCTATCATTGAAGTAAACGTACTTTTTCAAAACAAATATCATTTGTTTGATAGCAACAAACTTAGCTAAAATGCTTGGTATTTACGAACACTATATGCATTTAATAGCTCATTTGAAATTGATTATCTTTGTATAATTAAAATTGATAACATGACGCTTGTTCAATTAGAATATATTATAGCATTAGATACCTATCGTAGTTTTGTTGCTGCCGCCGAAAAATGTTTTGTTACCCAACCTACTTTGAGCATGCAAATTCAGAAATTAGAGGAGTCGTTGGGTGTACGCATCTTTGATCGAACCAGGCAACCTGTGGTACCAACCGAAATAGGTGAAGAAATTATTCATCAAGCTCGGATTGTTGTACGAGAAAGCCAGAAGATACAGGAAATGGTGATGGAGAAAAAAGGCGAATTGGAGGGAGATTTGAAAATTGGTGTGATCCCTACCGTTGCCCCTTACTTACTTCCAAAGGTCTTAGGCAATTTTATGGAAAAGTACCCTAAGTTGCATTTGCACGTTTGGGAATATACAACAGAAAAGATTGTTAGGGAATTGAAAATGGGACTGTTGGATTGTGGATTATTATCTACACCTGTTCATGAGCCAGGTTTGCAAGAGCATCTCTTGTTTTATGAAACCTTTGTTGCTTATATCTCGAAGGCGAGCGAACTCAATAAAAAGAAGGCTGTTACGGCCAGTGATATATTAGGCGAAAAGCTGTGGTTATTAAATGAAGGTCATTGCATGCGGAATCAAGTGCTCAATATTTGTAACAGACGTAAATCTATACAGCCAAATGATGCTTTTGAATATAATACGGGTAGTGTGGAAACGTTAAAGCGGATGGTAGATACCAATGCTGGAGTTACCATTATGCCGGAATTGAGCATTGCCACTTTTTCGGTCAGGGAGTTAGACCAAATTCGTTATTTCAAATCGCCCGAACCGGTTCGTGAAATAAGCCTAATAACACAAGAAAATTACCTAAAGAAGAAAGCAATCGAGGCGTTTAAAGCAGAGATTTTACATGTACTGCCTAAGCGATTCAAAAGTAGGAAGAAAAAGGAAGTGATGGGGATTGAATGAGTCGAATCACTCCTTGCTCAAGGTCTCTGTTTGTTCTATCCGTACAGCAATGGCTGAAGGCTTAATGCCGTCGCCGTACATCTCTGCGTTTTTTTCTGTAAATTCTGCTCCAAAAAATAGAATGGATGATGTGTAATTGATCCAGAGTAAAATGATAATAATCGAGCCTGCTGCACCATAACCTGATGCAGGCGCAGCGTATTGCATATAAAGGCCAATAGCCCATTTCCCAATCATGAATAATATGGCGGTGAAGAAGGCGCCAGCACGAACATCTTTCCATTTGATTTTTACATCTGGTAAGAATTTAAAGATACAACCGAAAAGAACGGAGAGGACAATAAATGTAATCAGGGTATTGATTATATATAATACCACGTTGGTTGTTTCGTCTAATAGATTAAGCCCGAAAATAGTTAAATCAGGCAAATAATGAATTAAGGAGGTGCTGATAACAGATATGATCACATTGAGTAATAAGGATACCACCAGTAAAAAGCCTAAAGCCAATACGATAGAAAATGAAAGTGCCCGATCGATTAACAGTTTTACCCAACCCCGTTTAGGTTTAGGTTTTACGTTAAAAATCAAATTCAGCGAGTCTTGCATTTCTACAAAGACTTTTGTTGCGGCGAACACCAAGGTTCCGATACCTATAATCGATGCGATGAACGATCCTTTTCCTACAGATAAATTTTGTATTAATGATTGAATGAGTGCTGCGGCATCAGAACCAACAAAATCATTGATTTGTTGAAAGATTTTTCCCTGTTGAGCGTCGTCTCCTAAAATAAAGCTGACCACAGCAAGTACAATAAGTAATAGAGGAGCCAATGCAAATATGGTGTAGTAAGATAGCGCTGCGCTCATTTTAGAGACCCGATCATCGCTAAAGCCATCGATTGTTGCTCTGAGTAATTTGAAGGTATTTGTATAGAATGCTTTCTTTAAAATCTTCATATATAGCTCTTATACGCGTTGATGATCCACTAGCGATGGGAAACGATAAGCAACTCCAAATCCTTTGGTGTTAAATTGAATTTATTCGCCATATCCTTATTCGTTAGCTGACCTTGATAAAGATAGATAGCATTACGGACACCTGGTTTATTCCAGATGACATTTAACAGCCCTCCATGTTCCCCAATATCCAACAAAATGGGAGCAAAAATGTTTGTTAAAGCATAAGTAGCTGTCCGAGCCACACGCGATGCAATATTAGGTACGCAATAATGAATGACATCGTAAGCCCTAAAAATGGGTTTATCGTGGGTAGTGAGCGAAGATGTTTCAAAACATCCACCTTGGTCAATACTTACATCAATTAATACGGAATTGGGTTTCATTTGTGAAACCGTTTCTTCAGTGATAATGCAGGGACTTCGGCCATTGGTGGCTCGCATGGCACCAATGACGACATCGCAGGAGCGTACGGCCTTTTGTAGCACAATGGGTTGAATAACCGACGTGAAAACCTTATTACCTAGGTTGTTTTGTAAGCGTCTGAGTCGATACAAGGAGTTATCGAATACTTTTACTTGTGCACCCAATGCCAGCGCTGTTCGAGTGGCGTATTCGCCTACTGTCCCAGCGCCAATAATGACCATTTCGGTGGGTGGAACTCCCGTTATTCCTCCTAACATCAATCCTTTTCCGTCAAAAACATTGCTTAAATATTCGGCGGCAATCAAGATGGATGTAGCACCCACAATTTCACTCATAGCCCGAACAACCGTTAAAATATTGTCTTCATCGCGCAGATATTCATAAGAAAGTGCGGTGATTTTTTTCTTCATCATCGCCTTTAGATGTTCAAAATCAAGTAAGGAAGGTTGTTGACTGGAAAATAATACTTGCCCTGTTTTCATCAGCGCAATTTCTTCCAATGTTGGTGCACCGATTTTCACGATGATATCGCATGTATAAATGCGCTCTTTATCATGAACAATGACGGCACCTTGTTCACTATAATGATGGTCTAAAAAATTTGCGCCGTTTCCTGCGCCGGATTCTAGCATGATGTGATGCCCATTGGCAATTAAAAGTGCTACTGAGAGTGGGGTCAATGCGATCCGATTCTCTTGCAGACTTAATTCTTTTGGAATACCGATAAACAAGCTGTTTTTCTTTTTTCCAGTTTCAAGCATAGCCTCCTGTGGCTGCATCATTGCTTGACGTGCCAAGTTAGATAACTCAGTCATAATAGCATTCAATTACACAAAAATCGGGTTAAGTTACGAAATTTATCGGTTATTTTTTATTAAAGAAAAGGCTATAACCCAATACGAAGATGAATATGCCGTGTTCCTGTTTCATCTACTTGAATCTCCGCTACAACGGCATCTTCAGGTAACAGATGCTCAATTTTATCTGGCCATTCAATGAAACAAAAATTACCTGAGAAAAAATAATCCTCATATCCCAAATCCAATGCCTCTTGTTCGGTCTTCAATCGATAAAAGTCAAAATGATAAATGTTTCCCGTAGGGCTTCTATATTCGTTGACAATGGAAAAAGTTGGGCTTGATGGCTGATCATACGTCTGGAGCTGTTGACATAAGGCATTGATTAACGTTGTTTTTCCTGCTCCCATAGGAGCAAAAAAAAGTACTACCCGATTATTTGCGATAAAATTCAGCATTTTAGCGGCAACTTCGGGTAGTTCTGCAAGATCATTTACAGTAATTGTCATGAAGCAAAGTTACTGCATTTTTTATTTCGTGCTATAGGTAATGTAAGGTATAATCATTTCTTCTAACGAGATACCTCCATGTTGAAAGGTTTCGTTAAAATAATTGACAAACTGATTGTAATTATTCGGATATACAAAATAGGTGTCTTCTTTGGCAAAAATAAAGCTAGAACTTACATGAAGTTTAGGTAGTTTGGCATCGTGTGGATTTTTAATATGCAATACATCCTTATCAATGAAATTCAAGTTCTTTCCTTGTTTGTAACGGAGGTTACTATTGGTATTCCGGTCGCCAATAACCTTGCTCGCATGTTTCACTCGTATGGTGCCATGATCAGTGGTTATAATGACTCTGACATTCTTTTGTGCTAACCACTTCAGCGTATCGAGCAAAGGCGAGTGCTTAAACCAAGAAAGGGTTAGTGAGCGGTAAGCCGCCTCGTCGTTAGCCAGCTCCCTAATCATGGCCATATCGGTACGTGCATGCGAAAGCATATCGACGAAATTATAGACCAGCACATTCAAGTCATTTCCTATGAGGTTAGATAGGTTCTCTGTGATGTCTCTTCCCTGTTCGAGTGTCAGGATTTTGTTATAGCTGAACTTGCACTCTTTGCGAAATGTGTTTTTTATTTGGGCTGCTAAAAACTGTTCTTCATACAAATTCTTCCCACCTTCATCTTCATCATTTTGCCAAAGTTGAGGGAAATTTTTTTCCATATCTAAGGGCATCATGCCACTAAAGATGGCATTACGTGCATATTGAGTAGCTGTTGGAAGAATGCTGAAATACATTTCTTCGTTATCCATACGGTAATAGTTACCAATAATGTCATTAATTACTTTCCATTGATCATACCGCAAATTGTCGATTAAAAAGAAAAAGGTTGGCTTGTTATCTAACGCTGGGAATACTTTTTTCTTAAATAGTTGGGGTGAAGTGATGGGGCCACTTTCCGGATTCTTGATCCATTGGAGGTAATTTTTTTCTACAAATTTTGAGAATTGAGCATTTGCTTCTGCCTTTTGCATGGTCAAAATTTCATGCATGCCTTCATCTTCCAATTTTTCTAATGAAAGTTCCCAATATACCAGTTTTCTATAAACCTCTTGCCATTCATGGTAATTGAGGTTGTCATTCAGCGTCATGCCCAACGTTCTGAATTCTTGTTGGTATGCCATCGATGTTTTTTCACTCACCAATCGTTTATTATCGGTCAGTTTCTTGATTGTTAATAGAATTTGTTTCGGATTAACCGGTTTAATGAGGTAGTCGTCAATTTGTGATCCGATGGCGTCTTCCATTAAAAACTCTTCTTCATTTTTTGTGACCATCACCATGGGGACCATCGGGTTGATTCCTTTCAGGATGCCCAGTGTTTCCAGCCCGGTTAAGCCCGGCATATTTTCATCGAGAAAGACTAGATCGAAAAATGAATTTTTGAAGGCTTCTACGGCATCGTGCCCATTGGTAACGGTTTTAACCGTATAACCTTTTTCGTTTAATAGTAAAATATGAGGCTTTAGTAGATCAATCTCATCATCTGCCCATAATATATTTGTTTCTTGCATAATTTGTTATTTAGTGTTCGGGACGGTAAGGGTGTCAGATGCTCCGTATACTCATCTTAAAAGGCCATCTTAAATCCGCTATCCGATTGTTTGTGCCTTACGTCCTGATAAATCAAATACTACGAACATACGCAATTGTTTGACGGCTTTTGTGATTTTTAACAAAAATTAACAGCGAAGTATGCTGAATCCGTGTAGTTTTGATAGGAATAAGATATGATAATATATGTTTACGCATAGAGGTTTCGCGAAAAAGTAGCATTTTTGTGCTTTAAATTTTTGATTCTTGAATAAGAAGAAGATTATCAATGATCCCGTATACGGCTTTGTATCGATACCATCCGATTTGGTGTTTGATTTAATAGAACACCGCTATTTCCAACGGTTAAGATATATCAAACAAGTAAGTTTAACGCATCTGGTTTATCCGGGAGCATTGCATACGCGATTTCAACACGCATTAGGAGCGATGCATCTGATGGGGCTTGCATTGGAAACCTTAAAAAGTAAAGATGTTGTCATTACGCCAGAAGAAGAAGAGGCTGCAACGATCGCCATTCTTTTACATGATATTGGGCATGGCCCTTTTTCGCATTCTTTGGAACATACTTTAGTACAAGGTGTATCACACGAATATATTTCTTCGTTAATAATGAATGAGATGAATGAGATGTTCGGTGGGAGGTTAACTTTGGCATTAGAGATATTTAACAATCGGTATTCCAAGCGTTTTTTGCATCAATTGGTGGCCAGTCAGCTAGATACTGATCGGATGGATTACTTGAATCGAGATAGTTTCTTTACGGGTGTTTCGGAAGGAGTGATTAGCTTTGACCGAATTATCAAGATGCTCCATGTGGCAAATAATGAGCTCGTTGTGGAACAGAAAGGGATCTATTCTGTTGAGAAGTTTTTAATTGCACGAAGACTCATGTATTGGCAGGTTTAC
>Ga0182744_1001806_pt1 | contig 18334 bp, 16 predicted proteins | sample eDN3rd30CKraftMG_FD_128525 | JGI IMG/M metagenome (GOLD analysis project Ga0182744, IMG submission 128525) | Enriched Miracle-Growth compost microbial communities from Emeryville, California, USA - eDNA 3rd pass 30_C Kraft MG (version 2) (version 2) ...
AATGGTGACTCCGGTTTGCGCGGAAGCATTGATCGCAGGCGCCGTAAAAGCCAAAACAGGGGCCACGTTATCACGCACGAAATTTCTAGAATCCGTGCCAGTGTTCCCAGCAAGGTCCGTTTGAGAAACCGTGATCGCTTTCGCGCCGTCTCCCGCCGTAAAAGAAATTAACTGCGAAAAGCTTCCGCTGGAACAAGTCGTCGTCGAGGGAGAAGAAAGTCCCGTTCCCGACAAATGCACCGTCAGGCCGTCTTCACAGCTTCCTTCAATGGTCACGCCCGTTTGCGCGGAAGTATTGTTCGCCGGCAAAGTAAAGGCCAAAACAGGAGCCACGGTGTCCTTAATAAAATCCCTGGAAAGAGAAACCGTGTTTCCACCAAGGTCCGTTTGGGAAAGCTCCACACTCTTCGTCCCATCCCCGGCGGAAAAAGTAATCGCCGCAGAAAAACTTCCCGCCACACAGGAAACCGAGGAGGGCGCCGAAACTCCCACTCCCGAAATATCCACATCCATTGAAGAGTCACAAGTTCCAGTCAACGTCAGCCCTGTTTGAGCGGAGGTGTTCGCCGCCGGAGCACTCAAAGTCAAAGTCGGAGCGGCGCTCTCTAAGTTCATGGTGACGTATTGAGAGGACTCCGAGATATTGCCCGCGGAATCCCTGACCCACACTCTTAAATACTTTGGCCCATCCGTTTGATCCTGAAGGGTGTAGTGAAAGATCTGGTAAGGATCATCGGTGCAGTGAAGATTTTGCGAATCAAACTCTGATCCCAAGGGGGCCACTAAAGATCCCTCCACAATAGCCACTTGTGAAAAGCTGTCACAGTTTTCCAAAGAGGTCCCTGTGTCCATTTGAAGACTGACCACGGGGTTTGCAGTCAAAGGACTGGAAGCCAAAACCACAGCGGGAACAGTGGCTGGCAGGGTGTTTTCAATGTCTCTTTTAAAAGTTCTTAAAACGTAAGGTTTGGTAAAATCAATGGCACTCGATCCATCGTCTTTTCCCACATAAAGACTAAAGAGGGCTTGGGTTTTTTGAGTGTCGCCGCCTGGAACGTAAACGAAGTCCTCGGAGGTGGAGAGGTTTTGGGAATCCTTTTTCCATAACACGTCGGTGGTGTAAGTGGGATCCCAGTGAAAGGTCAGGGCTTCGAAATGTTCACTTTGTCCTTCTTTTAAACTTTGAAGGGGAAAGCTTTTAATGGCCACAAAGGGGGCCGCGTTTTCCAAGAAGGACGGGTCAAAGCCAAAGAGGCTTGTAAACATTTGTTTGGTGGAAGCATCGTTCGTTAAAAAGTCATAAGCCGCTTGAAAATCACTTTGAGTGTTTAAGGCCGTGATCAAAGCACTGATTTCTTTTGATTTGGAGTGAAGGAAAGCTTCGTAGGCGTTGGCGGAAGAGGTGGTTCCCATGACAAAGGCCACCATGGTGGAGCCGTAAGAGATGTTTTGGTTGACCGATCCGGTTAAAAGAGTGGCAAAGATTTTTCCACAGCCAACGACCATGATCATATGGGCGGAGGAAACGGAGGCGGGCTTTAGTCCCATCTCCGAGCCGTTGATCTCAAGGAATTGATAAGTTCCGTCTTCAGCAACGGGAGTGGTGGCTTCTGCGGGAAACTTTAAGCTTCCATCTTGGTTAATAGCATAGAGATAGGCTTTGGCATTGACGCAGGAAAAACTCTGCACGCTGACTTTTGTGGAAGAGGTCGAGGCGGAGATGGGTTCGACCACTCCTTGGATGTGGGAGGCGGCGGTGATGTTAAGAAGACCTGAATTGTTGCAGGCAGTTAAAAGCAAAGAAGAGCTCAATAAAAGAAGAGCGTGAAGGATAAAAAATCCTTCGATTTTTTTAAAAAGCATAATGATTTTGCTTTTCAAAAGAAGCACGGCCCTCACCCTTTAAATAACGAACTTTGTGTAAAGATCAGCTAAACGTTCCACTAATATCTTTTCGGAGAAACTGGACGTGGGCTTGAAACGAAACGTCTCAGACTGAGACAGTTTTAAAAAATTTTGGAACAAATTTTCCTTACCCACCCCTTTGAAATTAATTCCTGAGGTGATAAGAAGATAACACCCTTCCCATTAAGAGCGCTTAGAGCGCGCCGGTGAGTGCTCGTTAAAAAAAATCCCACACCTCGAAAAACATAAGTTATTCCGACGAGTTCCAAGCACCCCGCTCGTTCTCTCTTTTTTGCAGAAATTTCAAAAGCAGGAACAAAAAACGGCCCCTCTTTTGCTTTCATACCAAGCATACAAATTAATAAGGATTCACGAGTGTGGGAGTGTCTATGCGCCTGAAGGCTCTACTGATTGGATGGGGTATTTTATTTTCTTTTTCCGCTTGGGGATTGAGCCCGCTCACCTCTTGCAAAATTCTTCCCTCCTCTCTCAACTTGCCCATGGATGAACTGATCATTCAACTTCAAGGTCAAGACCGCGCCCTCGTTCACTTTCACATGAACGACGAGGACGTCACTGACTCTTGCAAAATCAGCGAAGACACTCAAAGCACCGCCAAAGTGACCTGCTGGGCGAGCCACGGATACATTGAAATTACCGTCGGCGTGAACGAAAGTTCCATGCGGATGCGCGCCATCGGCCGCAGTGGACGGATGTTCAAAGCCGTCACGCCCCTGTCCTGCAATCAATAAAGACCCGGGCTGACGAGCTTCTTTTCCAGATATTGAAATAAAATTTGAACGAAAAAGGCCATCACGCAAACGGGAATCGCCCCTTCCATGATCGTGGTGTAGTCATTCAAGGCCAATCCCGCAAGGATCGGCGTTCCGAATCCTCCCGCGCCGATCAGGGCCGCCAAAGTGGCCGTTCCGATCGCCGTGATCGAAGAAGTTTTCACTCCCGCTAAAATATACGGAAGAGAAATCGGAATCTGCACGTGCCACAACATCTGCCACCGGTTCATCCCAAGTTGCCGGGACATATCCAAAAGAGTTTTATCCACCAAGGAAAGTCCCGTGAAGGTATTCACCACAATGGGAAGAAGAGAATAAAGAACCAATGCGATCACCGAAGGCAAAAATCCCACGCCGAAAAAAGGGATCATAAAACACAGTAAGGCTAAAGAGGGAATCGTCTGAAAGGCGGAACTCATAAACATCACGATTTGTTTCAGGGCGGCGTTCTCCGTCGCTCCGTACCCCAAGGGAAAGCCGATCAGGATCGACAACAAAACGGACACCACCACCAAATAGGCGTGTTCGACGGCATAAGTCTTAATCCGATAGGCCAACCCGGACATCGGATTGGCTTCGCCTTGTTCCATCACTCCGTTCTTCACCAAGACATCCCGCCGGCTCGCCCGCTTTTCCTCCACATCCGCATTGAGCTTGGTCATCAACTGATCGTCGATTTTTCCTTCCCAGGAGCGCACCCTCTCCCATGCTTCCGGATGCTCTTTAACGAAAGAAATCCTGGTCATCCAAACCGCGTCGTAGCGGGGAAAAAAAGCGCGATCATCTTTGAGGATCACAAAGTCGAACTTATGTAATTTCCCGTCCGTCGTGTAAGCATCCGTCAAATCCACGGATCCTCCCGCCAAAGCTTCATAAAGCAGGCTGTGGTCCATGGCCTTCATATCTTGAAGTTGTGGGAGACGGTAAAAATCCCGAAGCGCATAAAAGCCGTCACTGCGCTCCAAAAATTCGTGCGTGAAACCTCCACGAAGCCTTGCAGCGACGTTGCGAAGATCACTGAGATTTTTTAAATGATATTTTTCCGCCGTCTCCTTGCGGACGATCAAGGCATAAGTGTTATTAAACCCCAACGGCCGCCCGATCACCAGGCCTTGCGGCTCCAGAAGTTCATTGATCTTTTCAATGGGCATGGATTTTTCTTTTCGGTGCAGAATGGCTTGGATGATGGTCCCGGTGTACTCGGGGTAAATGTCGACGGCGCCGTTTTTAAGACTCTCCAAAACAAAACCGGTCCCTCCCATTCCGAACTTCGCGGAAACGGGAATTTTCTGCTGCTGCAAGGTCCCCACCAAAAGCTCGGCCAGAATATAGCTTTCCGTGAAGTTCTTGGATCCGACCGTCACTCCATAAGCCTTCGAAAGCCCCGTGGACACCAGCAGGAAAAAAAATAAAACCCACGTTCTCATTGAGGCGCCTCCTCATGGCGGGAAATAAAATCCCTGACGAGAATCGAATTTTCATTTTGTGAGAGGTCCTGATAGCTGCCCGACTCCACCAAACTTCCTCTTTTCATGACCAAAATCTGATCGCCCAACATTTGCGCTTCAAAAAGCGAGTGCGTGACGAGGATCACCAATTTCTTGAGCTGACTGAACAGGGAGCGCCATTCTTTTAAAATATCGGTCTTTGTTTTCATGTCCAAAGCGGACAGAGGTTCGTCGAACAGAAACACGGGTTGATTGAGAAACATACAACGCATCAAAGCCACGCGCTGTCTTTGTCCCCCGCTCATTTGTGAGGGATACTTCTTCAGTTGCTCGACGGGCAGACGCACCAGATCCGTCATCTCCTGAAGGCGCTCCTTGCGCCGCTTGGAATTCCAGCCCAACAAGCGCGCCTGCAGACAAACGTTCTCACTCACCGTCAAATGGGGAAAAAGACCATAATTCTGGGGCATGAAGCCCACTCTTTGCGACAAGGCTTTCAGATTCCCCGCCTTCACTTCCAATCCATCCACCTCGATGCGCCCGTGGTCCAAGGGCAAAAGGCCCGTCAGTGCGCGCAGAAGAGTGGATTTTCCCGAACCGCTCTCCCCCAAGAGGGCGTACACCTGACTGTGGTTGAATTCATAAGAGATTTCATTAAGAGAAAAATTCGGAGAAAGCCTCACCGAAGCTTTCTCCACTTTGATATTTGAATCAGACATGAACTTTGGGTGTAACAGACTTTTTAAGAGGACATCACCCCCAAGGCCCGAAAAATAGAGGTTTTCTTCCCCTTGGTCCAGGAAGGAGGCTTTCAAGCCTTTAATTTTTATGAGTTATTTCAATATATTAAGCTTGTGGTCTGGTTTGAAAAAAACACCACAGACTTACACTTGACTTACACATTACTTACACCTAAAAATGATCTCATGGCAAAGAACGAATCCTCCAAAACACCCATCCTGACCCCCAACGAGCTGAAGGTTCTCGCCTTCATCGAGGCCTCTTTGGAGACGAATGGATACTCTCCCTCTTTTCAGGAGATCAAAGATCACTTCGGATTCGCCTCTTACAATTCCGTGCAACGCTACATCAAACAACTTCAAAGCAAACAGTTCTTGTCCACTCCGGCGGACAATTCCAAACGCGCGCTGCTTGTTTTGAAATCTTCAAAAACGTATTTAAATTTGCTGAAAATAAGTTCAGCAATACCGACCAAAACCAACCAACCCCAACCCTTTAAAAATGTGAAGAAGGAGGCTCTACTTATGGAAGTGTCTCCTCCCTTAGGAGAGTCTCTTTCTTTACCTCTTTTAGGACGGGTCGCGGCGGGCGCCCCCATCGAAGCCTTTCATCACGACGAATTCGTGGACGTGCCGGTCTCTTTGGTGAGATCCGCGGCAAAAACTTTCGCTCTTTCCGTGCAGGGACAATCCATGATCGAAGACGGCATCCTGGATGGTGACGTCATTCTTGTCCAAAAACAAAGTTACGCCCGCAACGGCGAAACCGTGGTCGCCATGATCAACAACCAAGCCACGGTAAAACGTTTTTATCTTCATTCCACTCCCAGTATCCACAACTCTCCACAGACAAATCCACAAATTGAGCTGCGTCCTGCGAACTCAACCATGGAATCCATGTGGTTTTCCACAGAGGAAGTGGACATTCAGGGAGTGGTCGTTGGCCTGATCCGTCGTTTCTGAAGGACGTTTGAAATTTTTCGTTCAATGAGGAGCAGCTATGGCTATGTTGCAGCGGCAGAGCTTTGTCTTTTTATCGCCGGAACAGCTTCTTCCTCCGGAAGGACTCTCCACCGGTCATTCCTCTTTGGATCAATTCCTTTTATGGAAAGGACTTCCCAAGGGGGCCTTGAGTTCTTTCAGCGGGGAATGGGGGCAGGGAACCACGTCCTTGTGGATGCAAACGGCCGCTCCGTTGACAAAAAATTCCAAACACGTCGCCTACATCGCGCCCGCGGACACGGCCCTGAACCCTTGGGGCTTAAAGCGTCTGGGCGTGTGTCTGAACCGACTCTTTTGGATCTCGCCTCCGCAAAATTTAAAACAGAAATTATGGATCTTGCAGGAACTCTGCAGTTTGGATTTGTTCGAAATGATCGGCTGTCCTTTGGGAGGAGATTTTTTAAAGGACCACCATCTTTTAAAACTCAAGCGCTTGGCGCGCAGACATAAGACCGCCGTGGTGTTTCTCTCCCGAAAACCTTGGACCCACTCTTACCTGTCTTTGTCCCTGCATCTGCAGGAAAACAACTTGTCCGTTTTGAGAGCTTTGCACCGTCCCACCCCCCACGTTTTTGAAAGGAGAGAACTCTATGCGCACACTGTGCCTGAATTTGTATCAGAAAGAAAAAGCCTCCCTGGCTGAAAACTTTTTGGTGTTCAGCCCGCGGGTCCATTATCGGGATCCGGGCCTGGTCTTTCTGGAAATTTCAACCACCGCTCCTCTTTTCGGAGGGGAAAAAGAATTATTCAGTGAGGCGGCGCGCTTGGCGCGGGAATTTTTTCCCGACACGCAAGGGGCCATCGCGGACACTCCCGCCGTGGCCCAACTGCTTTGCGAAGAGCGCCCCTTTCACATCGCAAAACCCAATCAGGAACTGGAGGAACTTCATGAGGCCCCTCTTTACCAACTGAAGAACTTGGAAGGATTGATCGCGTGGAGTTCGCTGCGGGAAGTGGATCAGATCATTGATTTCTTTTCCACGCTGGGAGTCCACAAAATCGGGCAATTGAAACAATTCGAAATCGATTCACTCAGGGAGAGATGGCATGAAACAGGAGCTCTTTTATGGAAACGGCTGCATGGACTCGATCGACAAGTTATATCCCCTCTCGTTGCTACGGAGAGTCTGGAGGATTACGTTTACCTGGACTTCGCTGTGTCTCATCTTCCTTTTCTACTTCACTGCTTAGAAACAAGTCTCGGGTTGCTGATGCAAAGACTGCTGGGGCGCGGAGAGTGCGCCCGCAAGGTGGTCCTGCAACTTTTTTGCGAGTACTCCGGGCAAGTGCACTTGATCGAGCTGGTTCCCAATGCTCCCAACCGGGATTTGGAACTTTATTTGAAACTGCTGGAAAACAAACTGGTGGATTTGTCTTTGGAAAATCCCGTCAAGGAATTCAAAATCGAAATCCTTCCCGCCACTGAGAAAATTCAACAGTTGGATTTCTGGGAGCCCCGCCACAAAGAAAGCGACAAGCTCAACCAAGCGGTCAGCCTTTTCAAACAGGCCTCCCTTTCCACCGGCTACCTGTCTCCGCGGGACGAAGTGTTTCCCGAAGATTCCTGGGAACTGATGAACATCTACGAGGAAGCCTCCGTTGCCGAGGACGTGATCGAAGTGTCGGGACAAAGCCTAAGGATTCGCCCCGCCTATGCGAAGTCGTTGCACACCGCGCCCCGCCCCTCCCAGCTTTTGAAATCCCCACGCAGGCTTTCCTCCCGCGAAGTCCGGCGTCTTCAGTTTTTAAGCACTCATCCGGTGGAGCGCTTGGAAGGGGATTGGTGGGAAGACACCCGGGGCCGGGATTATTTTTTCGCCACTTCTCCGCAAGGACATTTTTTATGGGTTTATTTCGACCGCATTGAACAGCAGTATTTCCTTCACGGCTATTTTGATTGAAGCTCCCCCACACTCAACCCAGAGAATACTACGGAGACGGAAGCCTGGCCTCCCGTCCGTCTCCCTCCTACAAAAGTCTGCAAACCAAACCGGATGTGGACTTTGTCGAACTGCTCGCCCGCTCCAACTTTTCTTTCCTGCAAGGCGCCTCCCACCCGGAAGAAATGGCCATCCAAGCTCAAAAGTTAGGTTACAAAGGACTGGGACTGTGCGACCTCAACGGACTTTACGGAGTGGTGCGCGCTTTTCAAGCCGTCGAGTACCCCTCACAATTTCTTTTGGAAGAAACCCTTTCGGAAAAAATGCGCTACCATGTCGGCGCGGAGTTATGGGTGAATTCCCGCAGCGAAAAGCAAAAGGTCTTCTCCCTGGCTCTGTTGCCGATGAACAAAGAAGGCTACTTTCATCTGTGCCGGATCATCACTCTTTCCAAACGGCGCAGTCCCAAGGGTTTCGCGGCACTCACTTTGGAGGACTTGCGCCAAGGCGGCCATGAATGGATCGCCCTGCCTCTTCCGCCCTGGAATGAAAAAGATCTGGAAGCGCTGGTGGAAATTTTCGGAAGCCAACTCTACCTTCCCGTGCACAAGGACCGCACCTGGGAAAGTTTTGAATTTTACCAACAGGCGCTGGCCTTGGAAAAAAAATTTCAAGTTCCCATCGTGGCCACCAACCGGCCTTTGATGCACGCTCGGGAAAGAAAACCTTTGCTCGACGTGCTCACCTGCATTTTGCATCAAACGACGCTCAAAGAGGCCAAGACCCGGCTCACCGCCAATGCGGAACGCTATTTAAAACCGCTGCACGAATTAAAGACCCTGTGGAGTGATTACCCCGAAGCCCTTTCCCGAACCTGCACTCTGAGCGATCGATTGCGCTTTTCCCTGCATGAACTCCAATACGAATACCCGCAGGCGGTGGAGGGAAACAAAGATCCTTCCCTTGTTTTGCGCGCTCTCACCGAAGCGGGCCTCCAAAAAAGATTTCCCACGGGAATTCCAAAGGAAGTGCTTCAGCAAACCGAGCATGAATTAAGTCTGATCAAGGAATTAAAATACGAAGATTATTTTCTGACCTTGTGGGACGTGTGTCGGTTCGCGAAATCAAAGGGAATCCTTCATCAAGGACGCGGTTCCGCCGCCAACTCAGTGGTGTGTTACGCGCTGGAACTCACCGCCGTCAATCCCACCAAGGTGAAACTGGTGTTCGAACGCTTTATCTCAAAAGAGCGCGGGGAGCCCCCGGACATCGACATCGATTTCGAAAGCGACCGCCGGGAAGAAGTGATCCAATACATCTACGCGAAATACGGCAGCGAGCACGCCGCCATGGTGTGCACCGTGATTTGTTACCGCTCCCGCATGGCACTGAGGGACTGCGCGAAAGTTTTGGGCCTTCCTTTGGAAAAAATCAACGCCTTGTCCAAACAGTTGGGAAGAGAAGGGCTTTCCCATCTTCAAACCAATATGGAGCTTTCCGAGCAAGCGGGAATCCCGGAAAAAACTTACCGTCTGCTTTTACAAACCGCCGCCGCCCTGGTGGGATTTCCCCGTCACCTGGGAATTCACACCGGTGGTTTTTTAATCAGCCGCCGTCCTATTTTTGAATGCGTGCCGGTCGAACAAGCCACCATGGAAAACCGTTACGTGATCCAGTGGAACAAAGACGATTTGATCGTGCTGAAGATGCTGAAGATCGACGTGTTGGGACTGGGGATGCTCGGTGCTTTGAGGCGCTGCTTTGAACTGCTGAAAAGCCATTCTCATCTTGATTACGATCTTTCGTCTTTCCAAACGGAAGACCCGAAAACTTACCGCATGATCCAAGAGGCCGACACCGTCGGCGTTTTCCAGATCGAATCCCGTGCGCAAATGTCTTTGCTTCCCCGTCTAAGACCGAAGAAATTTTACGACCTCGTCGTTCAAGTCGCCATCGTACGGCCCGGACCCTTACAAGGAGGAATGGTTCACCCCTACATACGCAGACGCCATGGGTGGGAAAAAGTGGAGTATGCGCATCCGTCTTTGCGCCCCATTCTAGAAAAGACGGAGGGGATTCCCATTTTCCAAGAGCAGGTGATCCAGGTCGCCGTGAGCGTGGGCGGATTCACTCCCGGCGAAGCCGATGAACTGCGCCGGATCATGTCCTCCAGCTGGAAGAAAAAAGATCTGATGCACGGAATGAAAACACGCTTGGTCAACGGCATGCTTGGAAACGGCATCTCTTTGAAATACGCCGAACAGATTTATCAAACCATCGTGGGCTTTTCCGCTTACGGTTTTCCGGAAAGCCACGCGGCCAGCTTCGCTCTTTTGACTTACACCAGCTGCTTTTTGAAATGCCATCACCCGGACGCGTTCGTCTGCGCTCTTTTGAACGCGCAGCCGATGGGGTTTTACTCTCCACGGGCCTTGATCGCGGACGCTCAAAGACATGGAGTGAAATTTCTTAGCGTGGATCTGCAAAAGTCCCATTGGGACTACAACTTGGAGCAACGCGGAGAAGTGCGGGTGGGGCTTCGCTCTCTTTACGGCCTGAATCACGACGCAGCGGAAAAAATCCTGAAGGAGCGGGAGGAAAACGGTCCGTTCAAAGACCTGACGGATTTGGTGAAGCGCACGCAACCGTCCCGCCGCGCGCTTTTGTTGCTGGCGGCGGCGGGGGCCTTTCAAAGTTTCGGTCTCACTCCCCGCGAAGCTTTATGGAAAGCGCAGTCTCTTCAGCTGGAGCCGCAGCATCTTTTTTTCAGTCACTCTTTTTCAGAGGTGAAAGACGAACACTTGCTGCCGAAGGAAAACGACGGGGACCTCATCCAGCGAGAATATCATTCCAAGGGTTTTTGCCTGCACAAACACCCTTTGGATCTTTTTCGAAAAGATTTGCTGGAGGAAAAAGAGCGCTACGTCACCGCGAAAGATCTTAAAAACATTCCCGGAGGGCGCAAAATCGCCATTGCCGGATTGATGGCTCTGCACCAGCGCCCACCCACGGCCAAAGGATTTTCCTTTCTGACCATGGAAGACGAGACCGGCTCCTTCAACGTGGTGCTGACCCCTCCCGTTTACACGAAGCACCGCTCAGAGGTGATTTTTCATCCTCTTTTGAAAATTCACGGCGTCCTTGAGAAAAAAGGCGGAGTGACCAACGTGAAGGCCACCCGGCTGGAACCTATTCTTTCGTGAAAATCGCGTCGTAATAAAATTGCGTGCGCTTCATCTGTTCCGTTTCCGTAACGGTGACCACCAAGTTCATTTTGTCGGCGGAAGTGAAGAAGGGCCAGAACGGCTCGCGCTTGATTTCAAATTGAAGTTTATTGAGGCCTCCGTCCAATTCCCAGTAAATCACGGAGTCCGTCTTTCCCCGCGCATTGTACACGCGGCCCGGATAAGACCACTGAACAGCGGAATCCCCGGACGTGATGATCTGCGGTTCGCCCGGATCTTTTTCGATTTCAAAATCTTTTCCCTTTAAAAGAGCGGCCACTTTGTCCCGATGGGCTGGCGAAGGCGTCCATTTCTCCTGGGTCATCTTCACGCAGCGGTAAAGATTTCTGTCGGCGTAAACGCAAGTGAAACCCTGAGACTTCAATTCCGTGAGCCGGGAGGAATCCTTTTCCGAGCGCATCGGCAACAACACCAAGGTTTTCGTGAAGGAGGGCTCAATCTCTCCCCGAAAACGCCACTGCCCGTAAACGTCCAAAGGCTTTGCCGTCGCGACGGCACTCCAAATAAAAACGATGAAAAATGCGGCTTTTCCCATAACTCCCCCTCTTTTGACTTTAGAAACCTATCCCGACTCTCCCGACCAACGCAGCCTAAGACGCATTGCAACTCAAAAAACAACCTGGTACCTTGGCGGCATGATCAAAGTGTGCGGAACCGGAAACGATTTTCTGGTCGTGAATCACCTGCAAACGCCCGCCGAGCCCTTGCCTTCCGGGGAAGAAATCTCCCGGCTTTGTCATCGTCATCAAGGTTTCGGCGCCGATGGCTTGGTGGTTTTGAAACCTCACTCTCAATATGCTTTCGAGTGGGTGTTCTTCAATTCCGACGGCAGTCCCGCGGAAATGTGCGGCAACGCCGCAAGAGCGGTGTCCCGATACTACGCCGCACTCACCAAAAAAGCCCAATTTGATTTTCTCACCCACAAGGGAGCCGTGCACGCCTCCGTGGAAAATCCCGGCGACTTGTCCGGCGATGTTCTGGTGAAGCTTCCGTTGTGGTCGAAATATGAATCCGGCAAAAGCTTTCCTGGAGGAAATTTTGATTTCGTCAATTCCGGAGTGCCTCACGCCGTGTTGTCCGTGGAGCGCTTGACCGACTTGGAAGCTCTCAAAAAAACCGCGCTTCAAATAAAAGCCCTGCCCGAGTTTGCGAAAAGCGGCGTCAATGTGACCTTTAAAGCACCCTCTTTGGAAGCGGGAAAAATACACTCCGTCACCTTCGAGCGCGGCGTGGAAAATTTCACTCTGGCCTGCGGCACCGGCGCCATCGCCGCCGCCGTGGCGGAATCCAAGGCGGTGACGCCCTTCGAACTCATTGTGCAGGTCCCTGGGGGCGTGTTATGGGTGTCTTCCCACGGCAAAGACGTTCTCCTCAAAGGCGAGGGACGCATCATCGGTGAGTGCCGTCCAGGAGTTTTTCATGAGCCTTAAAATCGAAGATTTCACCTTTCCCTTGAAAGTGGCGCAAAAAGTCGAAGAGACCCGCGAAGCCACCAGTTTCGTTTTTGAAATTCCCGCCGAATTGAAATCCAAGTTCGAATACCAACCGGGGCAATTCGTGTCCCTGTTTCTGAACGTGAACGGAGAGGAGCTCTCCCGCAGTTATTCCTTGGGCTCCTCGCCCGAAGCGGACCGGGACTTTAAGATCACGGTCAAGAGAGTGGACGGCGGGCGCGGCTCCAATTATTTGTGCGACCACATTCAAGTCGGTGATTCCCTCCGGGTCTCCCCGCCCTCGGGCCACTTTTTCAAATACCAGGGCGAGGTCAAACATTACGTCCTGTTCGGCGCGGGCTCCGGCATCACGCCGCTTTTCTCCATTCTGAAATATGTGTTGAAGAAAAATCCTCAAGCTCAAGTCACTTTAGTTTTCGCCAACCGCTCCGAAGAACACATTATTTACCGTCAAGAACTTCAAAAGTGGGCGGAGGAGCATTCGTCCCGTTTTCAAATTCATCACCTGCTCTCCCAACCGGGGACGGCCTGGGAACTTCCCACTTCCCGTCTGACCGAAGGCTGGCTGAAAGCTTTCTCGAAAACTCTCGACGTCAAACCCTTTGAAATTTATCTGTGCGGACCCGACGGCTACATGGAGTTGGTGAAAAACACCTTGAGCGGCTGCGGCGTGCCCGAGGAAAACATCCATCAGGAAAGTTTCACCACCACCACGTCCGTCACCAACAAGCCGGCAACCGACGTGGACGGCAAAACCCTGATCGGCACGGCAACTCCAGAGATGGAAGACACTTACGAAGTGGAAGTCACTTTGTCCGGTGAAACCAAAACTTTCACCATCGACAAAGACAGCTCCATCCTGGAAGCGCTGATCGAGCAAGGAGAAAACCCGCCTTACTCCTGCATGGACGGCGGCTGCATGGCCTGCATGGGAAAAGTTTTAGAGGGCGTGGTGATGCAGGAGGACCCCGGCATCCTGACCCAGGAAAACATCGACGTGGGCGAGTGCCTGACCTGTCAGGCGAAACCCCGCGCGCGCAAAGTGAAAGTGACTTACGACATCTTTTAGCCCCTTTTTTCCGGAGAAAGAGTTTTTACTTCATGAAAATTTTCGTTCTTTTGTTTTCGCTCTTTCTCTCCGTCCCCGCTTTTTCCTCCACCGTCAGCTACCGCGCCACTCACCCCATCGCGTGGATGCACGGCCTTCCCACCGGCGAAAGCCCCGGTTGGAGTTCCAAACGCTGGTTCATCACGGAAATCCAGGAAGGAAATTTCTGGAACGCTGAAATGGATTTGACCGATCTTCGCACCGGCGACACTTACACCTACGCCGAAGACTTCGAACAAATTCTTTTTCAAATGGAAGCGGGATGGGAGGTCAGTAAAAAACTCTCCTTCAGCGTCGCCCTTCCCGTGGTGGAGCGCTTCGGGGGGATTCTGGATCAACCCTTGGACGACTGGCATATCTTCGTCGGCGCGGACCGGTTTCGCCGCAACGAATTCCCCAAGGGAAAAAATCATTGGAAGATCCAAAAAAACGGCGAAGACACCCTGGCCACCGACGCCGCTTCCGGTTTGGGAATGGCCGTGCTCAAGTGGAAGTGGTGGTTTTACCAACCTCACCTCACCACGCCGAAACCTGATTTCGAAGGAATGGCGCTTTCTTTTCAGACCCGTATTCCCTTAAGAGGAGCGCGCAGCACTCTTTCCACCGGCCACGTGGAGGCCTCCGCGCTTTTTCACGCCGGAAGCCGCGTGACTTCTTGGTTTTATATCTGGGCCACCGCCGGGTTGACGAAACTCACTCCCACTCCGGGCCTTGAAGGCTGGCCGCAACGCCAATGGGCGCAGGTTTATGAAGCATGGATGGAATTTCCTTTAAGCGATCATTGGGACATCGTCGCTCAAGCGCGCTACCAATCCCCTCTTTTGGACAAGCAGCACTTGGAATTTCAATACGACTCCACGGAGGAAAAATACCAACAGGCGGAGAGAGCCGCTTCCGGATGGAACGCGCTGACCGCCTGGCGCGGGAACGAAGCGCTCGGCTTCAGATATCACTTCCAAAAACAAAACAGTTTTCTTTTTCTCTTTCAGGAGGACTGGGCGATCGGCGACAACGACGGACGCCGCAATTTTTTGTACGTGAACGGATCGCCCGACGTGGCCCTGGTCTCGCAACTGCAGATCGCTTTCTAGAAGCGGTCTCCCGAATTCTTCGTGGTCTCATTGATGAAAAGCTTCAGGCGTCTGACCGCTTCCATGGGAATTTCGTGCTGGCCGGGAAAGGCGTAAAACTGCGTGGGAAATTCGTTTCGACGCAAAAAGGAATCCAGCTTTTGCGCCTGGTGGAAGGTCAATACCGGATCGAACTGGCCGTGGGTTTGAAAGACGGGAGGACGCTCCGGATTTAACTCGCAGAATTTTTGCCACTCCTCCCGGTTGCAGAGGGTTCCGGACAAAGCGATCAATCCCTTAAAGCGCGAAGGATTTTTCAAAAACAAATGCGTCGTCAACATCGATCCCTGACTGAAACCGCCGATCAAGATGTCTTCATGGGGAAGCGAGGACAGAAATCTTTCCGCTTTATGCACGATCTCATCCAGGCCCACGGGGCGGATGTTCTCAAAGTCGAATCCGTCGTTCAACTGACTGACGGGAATCGGAAACCAAGCGCGCCCCATTTGCGCGAAACCGATGGGAATTTCAAGAGGCCCGTCCGGAAAATAAAAACTCAAACGCTCGTCAAAATTTAAAGAGGGGGTCAAGCCCGCCAAGTCTTCCGCGTCCGCTCCGAATCCGTGAAAAAGCACCACCGCCGGACCATCGGCCTGACCGGACTTTACCAAAGTGTGCAGACTACCTATGCGCTCAGATCTGAGTCGTGACATCTTTCTTAAATACCTCCAAGATCAGAAAAATGAAGACCATGATGCGGGAAAAGCTTTCGGTTTGGCAAGCGCGCTATGACAAATACCGCCCTTACTGGCCGGCCACCTTCTTTATTCTCGGCTTTGCCTTTGACGTTTTTACATTGGATCGGGTGGATTCCACCTGGGCCCTGCTTCAACAACTCCTTTATCTGTCGGCGTGTTGGCTGATTCTGATCTTCAGTTTTTTTCTTCAGACCCGTCCCGATCAAAGCGCGGGTTGGGGGAAAATCCGGCATTTCTACGAGGAATATAAAACAGAGGCCCTGCACTTTTTCTTTGGCGCGCTTTTAAGCACCTACACCCTGTTCTTCTTCAAAAGTTCAAGCCTGGTGGTGTCCTTCGGATTCATGGTCGTGATGGCCGTGCTTTTGGTGGCCAACGAGTGGTCCCGCTTTCAGGCCGCAAGCCTTCCGTTTAAATTTGCTCTTTTGTGCTTGTGCACGCTGTGCTTTTCCCTCTGTGTGGTTCCGATTTTCGCCGGCTCCATCGGGCTGTTGGTTTTTCTGGCGTCTTTAGTGTTCGGCGTGACCCCCTTTGCGGCTTTTTCCTATTGGCTTTTAAAGCGGCGGGCCCCACTGTTCGAACTCTGCAAAAAACAGATCTTGATCCCCTCAAGCCTGGTCACTTGCGCGTTTTTGATTCTCTATGTCTTCCATTTGATTCCTCCCGTTCCCCTGTCCGTTCAGTTCATGGGCGTTTATCATGACATCAAAAAAAATCATGGCGTTTACGAGCTTTACCATGAGAATCCCTGGTGGCGTTTTTGGAGCAGCGGCGATCAAAAGTTCGCGGCTCAACCGGGAGACAAAGTTTACGTTTTCTTCCGCATCTTTTCCCCCACCCATTTTTCCGACCGCGTGCGCCTGGTCTGGTCCCATGACGATCCCAAATACGGATGGGTGAAACAGGATGAAATTCCCATCGAAATTTCCGGAGGCCGGGACTTGGGATTCAGAGGCTACGGTTTGAAATCAAACTACGTCCCCGGCGACTGGCGCGTGCAATTGGAAACCTTGGACGGCCGCGAAGTCAGCCGCATCCACTTCAACTTGGATCTGGCCCCCGAAATCCCCCGCCGCTTTGAAATGGAGGTGCAATGATGATGGATTTATTTTTACCGATGTTTTTTTACGTCGTTTATATCGTTCTGCTCGGAATTCTGAACTTCCTCACGCGCAAAGACCACGCCCGCAAAAGGGAAGTGTCTTTGGGATATTTCCGCACCTATACGGGCGCGGCTCCGGACCGGGTGCTCGTGGTGGGGCGCCACTTCGACAATCAGTTTCAAATTCCGCTGCTGTTTTTCATCACCTGTTTGGCCACTCAGTTTTATGGCGCGTCAGGTCCCGTCGCCGTGGCTCTCGCATGGTTGTTCATTGCCAGCCGTCTGGTGCACTCCTTCATTCACCTGGGAAGCAACAATGTTCTTTACCGGGCCACAGCCTACATGGTCGGAGTGATTTTGGTTTTAACCCTGTGGGTGCATCTGTTTTTTCATCTGATTTTTTAAAGATCTTAATGCCTCTTCTGAACGAATAATTACTTTAAGACTTGGTCCAAAGAGGGCCGCGGACGGGCCGCGGGGATCACCTCCGGCACTCCGATCAAAAGCATTCCCATCAGGTGAGTTTTTTGCGGATCCACCCCGAGAATCTCATAAGTCTTCGGGTGCAGGGTGTAGCCTCCGGTGCTCCACTTGGAACCCACGCCCTGATCCCACAAATACATGGAAGCAATCTGCACGCTGCACGCCAAGGTCAATTGGTCTTCTTGAAAGGTCGAAGGATTTTCGCTGCGGTGAACTCCCAAGGACACCCAATGGGAAGCGGCCGCCAAATTTTTCCTTACCGCATCGGCTTTCACTTCGGAAAAAACGCCGCCGTTCTTCGCCTTTTTCAACTCCACGGCCAATTCCGTCAAAAGCCTTCTTTTTTCTCCCGTCACCACCCGGTACTCCCAAGGAAAAGTCAGCTTGTGATTGGGCGCCCACAGCGACAACTCCAAGGCCTTCATCACCAAAGCGTCGTCCACTTTTTCCGGTTTGAATTGATTCACAGTGCGGCGTTCTTTAATCAAATGTTCCAAATTTTCCATGGCGCCAAGATAAAGGACTTGACGCAAATGCACTACCAAAAAGTGCGGCGCACCTTTTAAGATGAAAGCGAAATGAAAGTGTTGTTTGTGTGTTTGGGAAATATATGTCGGTCGCCGGCGGCGGAGGGGATCTTTCGCCAGATGGCGCGGGAGAAGGGGCTTTCCGAAAAGGTCGGCCACGATTCCGCAGGCACCGGGAACTGGCACGCGGGAGAACCGCCGGATGCACGCATGATCGCGCACGCCAAAGAGCGGGGCTATGACTTAAGAGACTTGCGGGCCCGCTCTTTCAATCCCGAAAAAGACTTTCAGAATTTCGATCTGATCCTCACCATGGACGACTCCAATTTCATGAATGTGTGTTCTTTTGCCACCGCGAAGGAACATCTCGAGAAAGTGAAAAGGATGACGTCTTATTGTAAGATCCACGACGTGGACGTCGTTCCCGATCCCTACCATCAGGGTTTCGACGGGTTCGAACTGGTGTTGGACATTCTGGAAGACGCGTGCGAACAGCTCCTTCAGGAAATCAAAGCGAAGGTTTAAGAATGAAAGCCCTACGGGTGCCGGACAAAAACAAAGAAGCCTCCTCGGTCGAAATGTCCTCTTCGGAATTGAGTGCCGGCGACGTTCACCTTCAAGTCCATTACTCCAGCCTTAATTACAAAGACGCTCTGGCCGTCACCGGCAAAGGGGCCATTCTCAAAAAATTTCCCTTGAATCCGGGCATTGATCTTTCCGGCGTCGTTCTGTCCTCATCCTCTCCCCGCTTCACGAAGGGTCAAAAAGTTTTGATCACCGGCTGCGGCACCGGAGAAGAGGTCGACGGCGGTTTCGCC
>Ga0182744_1001807_pt1 | contig 18334 bp, 15 predicted proteins | sample eDN3rd30CKraftMG_FD_128525 | JGI IMG/M metagenome (GOLD analysis project Ga0182744, IMG submission 128525) | Enriched Miracle-Growth compost microbial communities from Emeryville, California, USA - eDNA 3rd pass 30_C Kraft MG (version 2) (version 2) ...
CAAAAAGCGTCCGTGTCGGATGCCAACCGCTGAGCACCAAATCGGTCTTGTTGTAAAAGTCCTCGCGCATGATGCCAGGGTGCATGCGGTTGAACATCGCGAGATCATTGGATGGGTGCGTTTGGGTAGAAATAAAGAGCCAGTCCGGCTGCATGGCTGACAACATATCAAGCATCAATTGCGGATGCCTAAAGTGATAAACCAGTCCGAGACAAACGATCACGTCATGTTTTGGAAGTTCGCGGCATTGGAAAAAATCAAGTTCCTTGATTGTCAGGTCAAGGCCCTCATCGGCAATCAATTGATCGAGCACGGAACGAGAAAGGGCTAGCGCGTTTTTGTAAGGGTCCGGCTCTGTCATTGTGACGATGGCGCCGGCCCGTGCCATTTCGACCGAGAGGCCACCGGTGTTTGCGGCAATCTCTAAAACGGTCTTGCCCTGCCAGAATGATGGGTCGGGCGTCAGCACCTTGAAGATACTTTGCGGATTCCACGTACCCGAGAACACTTCAGTGCCGTCCGCCGCGAAGATAGACTGGGCCGCGAATAGCCTTTCATGTTCTCCCAGCCAGCCTCGGTTCCAGCAACTGAACTTGGTACGAGGAAGTTGGCCTTACCGGGTGCATCGGAGACAGCGCGTTTGTCGAGTGTCACGCGCGGATCGTCGCCAATGTGTTCATTGAAAAACTTGAAATTGCCGGGGAATGGCTCGAAAGCATGGACCCGAGAGGTCGGAGATGCTCGCAACATGAGTCCGGTCATATGCCCTGCAGCGGCTCCGGCATCGACCATCAGCCCCGGAGGGTAGTGTTTCAGGATCTGGTAAATGGCATTGGACCGGTCTTTGAAGATCGTTCGGCCATTGAGCATCGGGCGTGGTTTTGAAGGCGCTAACGCGATCTTGGCGGGAGTTGGAGTTTCCGGAGCTTCGTCTCGACGTTTTTTTCGCAATCCGAGCGCCGTTCTCAGTCCCATCGAAACCCCCCACTGATGACCTGAAGCGGAGCGTACCTCTCACGAATCCGACAATCAACCTACAGAATACGAGGCCCAATGCCTGTTGGACTTGTCCCGAGGCTTGCGCTGATCCTGATGCCTGCCGAGCCTCGGCGCAAAGCCAAACCGCGGTTCGACCAAAGTCGAATTTGGACAGCTTGCCAACCGGGGCATGAGAGCGTGAAATGGACGGCCGCACAAAGCGGCTGGCCGGGTGAGGCAAAATCAGCGTAAACGGACGATGCACCCGCTATCCTCGGAGGTGAAGTTTGGCCGCACCGGCACGTGTACTGATCGTCGACGACCATCCGTTGTTCGTTGAAGCGCTGCAACGCGCCATCGTCAGCGCCTTTCCCGGCACGGCGACGCGCGAAGCGATTTCGATCGAGGCCGCCAAGACGGTGCTCGACAGCAAAGAGCTGTTCGATATCGTGCTGCTCGATCTCGCCCTTCCGGGAACGCGCGGTTTCGACGGATTGCTCGAATTGCGCAAACTGCATCCAAGTCTTCCGATCGTCGTCGTCTCGGCGCTCGAAGACCCGCGCATCATCCAGGATGTGATGCGTTATGGCGCTTCCGGGTTCGTCGCCAAATCCGCCGATCGATCCGAGATCGCCGCCGCGCTGAAAGAAGTCATGGACGGGTCGCTGACGTTGCCCAAGGGCTACAAGCCGCCGGAAGCGCCGCCATCATCGGAGGCGCACGGTGACCTCGTCCAGCGATTGAAAACGTTGACGCCGAAGCAACTCAGCGTTCTTCGCATGTTGCGGCAAGGCTTGCTCAACAAGCAGATCGCACACGAACTCCAGATCGAGGAAACGACCGTCAAGGCCCACGTTTCCGAAATTTTGCGCAAGCTCAATGTGTCGTCGCGCACGCAGGCGGTGATTGAAGCGCAGAAGATCGATTTCGAAGCCGTTGTCGGCGAAAGCGACGACAGGGCCTGACGTCAGGCGAGCAGGTGCTGCATCAAGGCGCGCAGTTCCGCCGGTCGCACCGGCTTGTGCATCAGCTCGCAATTGAATTGCTGTGCCGCCGTCGCCGTCGTCTGATCCCGGTCGGCCGTGATCAGAATGGCGGGAACGGCGCGCCGCGCGCTCTGCCGGATCCGTTCGACGGCATGAACCCCGAGCACGCTTCCGTCGAGATGATAATCGGCGAGAATGATCGCCGGCGAGAACGACGGGTCGGAGAGGATGTCGTTGACATCATCGAGATCGCGGGCAAGGCGCACGTCGGCCCCCCAACGCGAGAGCAGTGTTTGCATGGCGCCAAGGACGCTGAGATCGTTGTCGATGACGATCAGCGGCTTGGCGACCAGATGGTTGTTGCCGAGCGCCGCCGTCGCCGTTGCGGGTTCCGTCTTGGACGCCGGTGCGGCGAACGGCGCAACGATGCGGAAGCGAGAGCCGTGCCCGACGCGCGTTTCGAGTTCGAGTTCATGTTCAAGCGATTCCGCCATGCGGCGGACAATCGCGAGGCCAAGCCCGAAGCCGGTGCTGCCGGTACGCTCGGATGCGGCGCCCCGTTGGAATTCTTCGAAGATGCGATCACGTTCTTGCGACGCAATTCCGGGCCCCGTGTCCCAGACGTCGATGGCGACCAGAGAGCCACGCCGCCGCGCCGCCAGCAGAATACCGCCGCTCTCGGTGTAATGAGCGGCGTTGGCAAGCAGATTTTGCACGATCCGCCGCAACATCAGCGGATCGGAACGGACGCCGAGCGAGGTCGGCCGCCAGCGGAAATCGAGATGCTTGCGCCGCGTCAGCGGTTCGATGTTGCAGGCAAGCTGCTCGAAAATCGCGCCGAGCGCCACTGTCTGGATGTTCGGCACGAAGACACCGGCTTCGAGCTTCGAAATATCGAGAATGCTCGTCAGCAATTCTTCGATCGTGACCAGCGCGCTTGAGATGTTATGGGCCAGCAGCTTGTGATCGGACTCCGTCTGCACATCCATCAGCTCGGAGAGCGTCAAGCGCGCGGCGTGCAGCGGCTGCAGGAGATCGTGACCGACGGCGGTAAAGAAGCGGGTCTTGAAGACGTTCGTGCGTTCGGCGGCATCGCGCGCTTCGCTGAGTTCGACGTTGGCCTGCGCCAGCTTCGTCAGCGCATTGTTCAGCTCTTCGGTGCGAACCCGGATTTGCTCTTCCTGGTTGATCGCCGTCTGGAATAGCGAGAACGCATTGGCCTGTTGGTCCATCGACCGTTCGACGCGCTTCATCAGCGCCTCGTTGATCTTGCGCAACTTGTCGACGGCCCTCCCAAGATCGGAAGGACTCTGCGCGGCAGGATCGGGTGGCGGACCGTTGGTCATGGTTCCTTAGGACTGTGCATGGCGGTGGCGAATGCGATGCCCGTCAGCGTCTGATTGAGGTGCATGGCATTGAACTGCTCGCCGTAGGTATGAAAACCGGCGATTCCAAATCGCTGGTAAATTTCTTCCACGCGATGGCGAACCTGGCGGCTTTCTGCGTCGAGGCGGCGCAGAATGCAGTCAAATCCCAGCACAAAATCGGTTCCGCCGAGGGAAGCATCGACAGCTTCAAGCGTCTCGATCGTCGTGCGCAACATATCACGTGGCCGGGCGACGGTGAAAACCAGACCTTCGTCGATGGCACAAAAGAACGAGAGGCTTCCGTCGGGATTCACGCTGCGAACACAGCGGCAATAGTAGTTGCCGCCAATTTTGACGACGAGCGGGTAAGACGCAAAGCTGTAAGGCCCAAGCTCTGCCGGATCGATGCCGATCGCAGCCGCGTATTCGCTGGCGGCCGGTTCCGCGTTGAGTTCGTAGACGATGCGATTTTCGGTGTCGGCCGATGTCACCACGAGCTTGGTCTCGGTCGGTTCAAAATTCTGTGTCTTGAAAATGCGAATGGGAAGCGCCGACTCGATGACGAACAGAATGGCGCCCCGGCGGATCAGCTTGCCGCGGTGAATGAGAACAGTATCCCGGAATGCGAGGCCATCGCCCGCCGAGCCGCCGACCAGTTCGATGCCGTCAAGCGACAACGTCAACGCCGAAATCAGCGATTCCTCCGCGTTCGACAGTCCATCGACCAGCACCAGCGCAAAAAGATGCTCGCGAGCCGATCGGCTGGCGCCTCCGATCATTTGAATGCGCAGGCGGCGCGCGATCTCGGATGCACGCTCGACGCCGCCCTTGTCGATGTCGTGGATCACTTCGCTCATCAAACGAAAGCCGGATTCAGGGATAGCGATGAAGACGATGCCGCCTTGCATCATGCCGAGCGGACCGATCTCGCCCGAGGTGCTGCAGCCCGATACGGTCGTCTCAGGAAAATTCTTCTTCAGGGCGTCGATCAGGACTTCGGGATGATGCTCCGTCGAAAAGAAGACGATGATGTGCTGGAGGATTTCACCGGTTAGCTCAGCGCGTGCGGCGGCGACGGCTTCTCGCGTGCCGAGAGTACTGGCGACGGCACGAATACCGCATGCGGCGCGCGTGGATCTTGTGGTCATTCAAAGTCCGGATCTATCCGCTGTCATGTGCGGACGGCTTCGTATCTCATCGGTTGGCATTGCCGCGAAACCTGCCATAGGAGCAAAATCGCGGCAACGACGGCATTCGCGGGCACGGCTACTGCGCGTCGATCAAGCCCGAATCTATCAATCGCCGCTGAAAAGCTAGGATTTTTTTCGACTTCGAGCACGTGTAGTAACGGCCGTCGCAGAGCGTCAGGAAGTTGAGCCGCGCCTGATATGAGTCCGGCAGCGGCAGCCTAGCTTCCTTGAGCAGTATCGCCGACAGATACGGAACTTCGACGATCTCCTCCTCCGGCAGCGGTGGCGGATCATAATTAACGCCATCGACAGAGTAGTAGGTCAGCAGCCCGCGGCTTTCGGGGGTCAATTGAATGTCTTCGGCGGCATACTTTTTGTCGAAGCCCAGCAGCGTACGCGTCGCCACGGGCTGATGGTCGCCGTATTGGACAATCAGAAATTGCTCGTTGGGAAACCGTTCGGCAAGCGCCGCCCGGAACTCGTCATAGTCCCGGTGCGCCAGACCAAGGCGGCGGAGATATTCGTTCATTTCTGGATCGGTGCCGGGGCCGCCGCCGGGCACATCCACGTCCGGCGCATACTTTCTCGTGTAGGGCAGATGCGTCGCCGAGGTGACGACGAACGTGAACAGCGGGCCTTCGGAGCGCGTGAGGTGCCGGCCGATATTGTCGAGCACGTTGGCATAATAGAAGCGATCGCGTTCGTTGAAACGCGTGGCGCCTTGTGCCTTGTAGTCGAAAATATCCGACAGCCCGATCGTCGCGTAGAAGCGGCCGCTCGCCACAAAGTCTTTCGGCACCGGATAGAAGAGGCTGTTGTGATAGCCGCAAAGCGCCAACATCTGCGGCACCGCTCCGTGGATTTTGCCTTCCATCAACGACTGCACGAACGTGCGCATGCCGCCGAACGAATAGGTCGACAGGCCGGTCAGCACGGAGAATTCGGTTAGCCAGGAAGCGCCGCCGTACGTTTCGACGCGCAGTTTGTGCAGACGTCCGTCGAAGGATTTGAAGAAGGAATCGAGCGAATGATCGTAGTCGAGCTTCGGAAAGTACGATGGAGGAACGGCGCTTTCCTGATGGATTAAGATAATGTGCGGTGGCTTTTCGGCAGGCGTACATGATGCCGGAATGACGAACGGCGGCTGCGGCTGGGATTTCAATGCGTCGAGCAGTTGACCGCGCCAGAGCGTCTCAAGCGTTTCCGACCACGATGAGTAGAACGACGCGAGATACTGATTATCCCAGAAGAAAAGTGTATTGCGCCGCTCGCCCTTGGCATGGCTCGCCCAGCCGGCGATCGCGATGCAGAGGATCAGGAGCCCACCGCTGACCGCGCGCGAGATGCGCGTTCCATCGACTTGCCACAGCACGAGGCCCGAGCCCGCCATGAGCAACGCCATGCCGAGGATGGCCAGAAGCATCAGCTTATGATCGGCCCACAAGAAAACGAGCGTCGACCAGGACGTCAGATAGAAAACGACATCATAGGCGTGCAGCACCATCTCGATGTAATGGCGCTTGACGTCCGCGGCGATGACGATGCTCGTGACGAGGAGCGCGATCAGGACGATCGAGAAAAGCGCCCGCCGCGAAATGAACAGCGCGGCAAAAATCAATGCCGCCGTAATCGAACCGGAAAAGATGATTGTTTCGCGCCACCCTTCAAAGCGCCAATGATAAAGGACCAACGCCAGCGCAATGAGCGCGATCGCGCTCCACGTCACGGCTGGCGATAGCGTGGTGCCGAAGGGGCGAATGCTGACACGCGGCGGCGATGAGGCTTGCTTGCTCGCAATGGGGTCAGCTGTCATATCGCCTTGGACGCAAAAAATAAAAAACCAACGCCCGACGTTGCAATGCGCCGGATGCGAAGTGGGACATGCCTTTTGTGACAGGTCAATGGCCTCATAGTGCCCCGCAAAAAATTAACCCCCGGTGCAACTTGGCAGCAGGGGGCGTGTGCTCTTGCGGGACGGCAGAGGCTTAACAGTCGAGCGTGTGATCTCGTTCCCACTCGGTGAAGTGGGACGTGAAGGCATTCCAGTCGTTCGTCTTGAGTTTGATGTAAGCGGCGGCGAAATCCTCACCGAGAGCGCTCTTCAACGAAGCATCTTTGTCGAATGCCCGGATGGCGTCGAGAAGGTTCAGCGGTAGGCGCGGAGCGTCCGTAACCGTATGGCCGTGCTGATACATGTCGATGTCGAGCCGCTTGCCAGGGTCGGCTTTCGAGCGGATGCCGTCGAGCCCCGCCGCGATAATAATGGCTTGCATCAAATAGGGGTTGGCGGCGCCGTCAGGTAGACGCAACTCGAACCGGCCCTTTCCCGGCACGCGCACCATGTGGGTGCGGTTGTTGCCCGTCCACGTCACCGAGTTCGGGGCCCAGGTCGCGCCGGACGTCGTTCGGGGCGCATTGATGCGCTTGTACGAATTGACGGTGGGATTGGTGATCGCGGCGAGCGCCTCGGCGTGCTTCATGATCCCGCCGAGGAAATGGTAGCCCTGTTGCGACAGGCCCAACGCGTCGGCGGGATCGAAGAATGCGTTTGTCTTGCCGTCCTTGTCCCAGACCGAGATATGCGCATGGCAGCCGTTTCCGGTCAGCGTCGGGAACGGCTTCGGCATGAACGTGGCGCGCAAACCGTGCTTTTCCGCGATCGATCGCGCCATGAATTTGAAGAAGGAGTGGCGGTCGGCAGTCGTCAGCGCATCATCGAAATTCCAGTTCATCTCGAATTGGCCGTTCGCGTCCTCGTGGTCGTTCTGGTAGGGCTGCCAGCCGAGTTCCAGCATGCAATCACAAATTTCCGCGATCACATCGTAGCGCCGCATCAATGCCTGCTGGTCGTAGCAGGGCTTGGCCGCGCTATCCTTGCTGTCAGAAATTTCCGAGCCGTCGGGGCTGATGAGGAAGAATTCGCATTCGACACCGGTCTTGACGTAGAGACCCATGTCTTCCGCCTGCTTGACTTGGTTCTTCAGGACGACGCGCGGCGCCTGCGTGACGGGCTTGTCCTCCATCACGCAATCGGCCGCGACCCAGGCGACATCCTTCTTCCACGGCAGTTGGATGACGGCGTCGGGGTCAGGCAATCCAAAAAGGTCGGGATGCGCCGGTGTCATGTCGAGCCAGGTCGCGAAGCCTGCGAAACCGGCGCCGTCCTTCTGCATGTCGGCGATGGCCACGGCCGGAACGAGCTTGGCGCGCTGCGCGCCAAAAAGATCGGTGTAGGAAATCATGAAGTAGCGGATGCCGCGGTCCTTCGCGAACTGTGCGAGATCTTGGGCCATGCTGTTTGTCCCTTAACGCTTGCGTTTCAACGGAATTGCTCGAACGGACGGCAAAAAAATAGGCGGCTTGGAAGCCGCCTGCACAAAGGGAAAATCATTTGCCTCAAGGAAGAGAAGCGCATCAAAGCGCGAGGCGTTACGCTTTGCACCTGCGTCGCCAGTACCGTAAAAATCGCGCGGTGTTCTGAACGAGGGTGTTAGCGGCATCAATAAGCGTCCGCGTTGTCGATATTAAAATTATAGAGCTTGCGCGCCGAGCCGTAACGGCGAAATTCGCGCACGGCGACGCCGGTTATGCCGGCATCCGAAAGGAGCTTGGCGACCTGGTCCATGTGCTCAGCTCGCATCTCTTTTTCGATGCAGTCGGCGCCGAGGCTCTTCACCTTGCCGCGCACGAACAGCTTGGCTTCGTAGATCGAATCGCCGAGCGCGTCGCCGGCATCGCCGAGAACGATCAGATGGCCGGATTGCGCCATGAAGGCCGACATGTGGCCGATATTGCCGCGCACGACGATGTTGATGCCCTTCATCGAAATACCGCAGCGCGACGAGGCGTTGCCTTCGACCACAAGCAAACCGCCGCGACCCGTCGCGCCTGCATATTGGCTGGCATCGCCTTTGATGATGACCTTGCCGGACATCATGTTCTCGGCGACGCCTGGGCCCGCCGAGCCGTGCACCACGATCGTGGCCTTCTTGTTCATGCCGCCGCAATAGTAGCCGACGCTGCCGCGAACATCGACATGGATCGGCGCATCGATGCCGACGGCGACGGCGTGTGCGCCACGCGGGTGCAGAACTTCCCAATAGGCTTCGTTGGAGCCATCGGTCTGCCGATGCAGCGCCGCGTTGAGATCGCGCAAAGAGCTTTGGGCCAAATCGATCGTTCGCATGTCGCGCCCCCGGGTGGATGCTCAACGTTGGCAGGAAGAGATTGTCGCTTTATCGATGCGCATCGAGCCTGGATGCCGTTCGCCCACCGCCGATAGCATCCGCCCGCGCCGCGCGCCGGGCAGATTTTCTCTCTCCGGTTTTTTCGGAAAGAGTCCGACAACGCCGCACATGGACCGCCTCCGGGCTCCAGCTCAACGACATTTTCGAGACTAAGCGGCGCCCGCGCGATCTGTCAATTCGCAAGAAATTTGTTTTCTCATTGAGAAATCCGCGCGCGACCGGCGGCGGCTAGGGGCGCTGGTAGATGATGATCGACAGATAGGTCATCGGCGTCTTGATCAGACGCGCCGGACCGTGCGGTGCAGCACTGTCAAAAAGAATGGCATCGCCGGGACTTAGCATATAGCTGCGGTCGGCATGGGCATACTCGATTTCGCCGGTGAGCATGAAAATGAACTCGACGCCCTCATGCTGGAACCCGGTGTAGGGAACCGCATCGTCGGAAAGAGTGATGAGATAGGGCTCCACCACGACGTCGCCGTCGAGGGAATGTCCGAGAAGCTGGTACTGATGCCCGACCTTGGTGCCGCGCCGGCGGATCACGACGCCCTCGCCGGACGGGACATAGGAACAGTCGCGGCGCTGTTCGAAGGATGCGAACAGCGCCGTCAGCGGCACATTCAAAGCCGCCGCCAACATCTGCAAAGTGCTAAGCGACGGAGAGATCTGTCCGTTCTCGATCTTCGAGAGCATGCCAGGCGAAATTTGCGCCGCCACGGCGAGCTCGGCGACGGTCAGGCCGGCGTGCTTGCGATGATGGCGAACCTGATGGCCGATGGCCTGCTCAAGCGTATGTTCTGCGGCGCCAGGAGCGCTCGAACCTGTTGCGAGGGGTTCGGGCTCCAGGAGAGCGACCGAAGACTTACGAGGTTTATCTGCCATGAAAGGCCTTCCACACGGAGATTACGCCATGAAGGATGGCTGAAGGTCCCTGCAGGTTGGCACGTCTGAAAAAATATTTCCACCCAGTCACGCTGAGGCGTTATAGCCGGCGAGAAATCGTTGGAAAATTTACCGCAATTGCTTCATCTGCCGCAGGCGTGGGCCAGCCAGCTCGAGAAATCCACCGAAAAAGTGCGGGGACAAGCAAAATCATAGCTCTGTCCGTCGGCAAGCCGCCAGACGATCACCCCGAGGTGCGACACGTGCGTGATCGCAACGTCGCCGGGCGTGAAAGCGCTCGTGTGAAAGTCGATGCCCATGCTGGGCGACAGCACTTCGGACGCCTTGGCTCCGGTGACGCGGAACATCGCGCGGCTGTCGCTGACGTCGACGACGGAAGCCACACCTTTCAACTCCGAGGCGAGCACCGCGCTGGGATCGCTGTTATCCGATCGCGGTTCAATGACGAGCCACTGCTCCGGTCCGGCCCAGACAACCATTTTACCGGCGGCTTCGACGACGCGCGGCGTCCAGGGAAGGGTGACCCCGAGTGTCGCGCTGGCGCGTGCTTCGAGGTCGGCGCGCATGCCACGCCGCAGCGCAATGTGAGTGACGGCGATGTCTTTGCGTTCGGCGATCGTCAGGCCGTTGCGCTTCAGAGCCACTTCGTTTGCAGGATTAGACACGGAGTCTCGCTCCTTCGCTATCGTAGAATACGGGTGAAACGACCTCGACGAGCGAGTCGCCGCCACGCACCGGATCGTAGGCGCGCACAATCTCGCCCATCCGCGTTTCGGCGCGCTTCAGAAAACCAAGTCCGACCCAGTGGCCGAGCGATGGCGAGTAGGCGACCGATGTCAGGTAGCCTTGATCGTTAGCGGCCGTCGGTTCGGCGCTGCGGGCAACGAGATGCGATCCGGCCCGCAACCTTGTGGCTTTATCGACCGGCCGGAAGCCGACGAGACGCGGGCGTTCGGGATCGGTAAGGCCCGGCCGTTGCGCCAGCACGCTGCCGATGAAGTCTTTCTTCTTGGACGCCATCTTGCCGAGGCCGACGTCGGTGGCCGTCGTGGTGCCGTTGATCTCCGGTCCGCCGACGTGACCTTTTTCGATACGCATGACACCGAGCGCTTCCGTTCCGTACGGTATGACGCCGAGGTCTTTGCCCTTTTCCATCAGTTCGCGCATCAGCCGCTCGCCGTATCGCGCCGGAACGCCGACCTCGTAAGCCAGTTCGCCCGAGAACGACAGCCGGTAAAGCCGCGCCTTGATTCCGCCGAGCACGGTGAGTTCCGCGACCGCCATATAAGGGAAGGCTTCATTCGAAACGTCGAAAGGCTTGTCGACGATGCGCGCGACCAACTCTCTCGCGCGAGGACCGGCGACGGCGTACTGCGCCCACTGGTCGGTCGATGGGATGATCTGGACGTCGAGTTCGGGCCAGTGCCACTGCTTGCACAATTCCATGTGCTGCACGACTTTGACAGCGTTGACCGTCGTTGTGGTGACGAAATAACGATCGTCCGCGAAGCGTGCCGCCGTGCCGTCATCCATCATGATGCCGTCTTCACGCAGCATGGCGCCGTAACGGGCCTTGCCGACCGGCACCGTGCTCATCATGTTGATGTACAGGTGATCGAGGAACTTGCCGGCGTCCGTGCCGTGGACTTCGACCTTGCCGAGCGTCGACACATCGCAAACGCCGACGCCGTTGCGAACGGTCTCGACTTCGCGGTTGACCGTCGTCTGGGAATCCACCTCGAACGGCTTCGGGAAATAGAGCGCGCGCAGCCAGAGTCCGGCTTCGACGAAGACAGCGCCCTGCTCCTTCGCCCAGTTATGGGATGGCGTCAGCCGCAACGGCTTGAAGTGTTTGCCGCGATGCTCGCCCGCCAGCGCACCGATGGAAACCGGCGTGTAAGGCGGCCGCGCCGTGGTGATTCCGGTGGCCGGGATTGTCTTGCCCGTCAGTTGGGCGAGCATGGCAAGTCCATTGACGCTCGATGTGCGGCCTTGGTCCGTTGCCATGCCGAGAGTCGTATAGCGTTTCAGATGCTCGACGGCGCGGAAGCCTTCACGCTCCGCCAGCACAACGTCATTCGCGGTGACGTCGTTCTGGAAATCGACGAAGGCTTTGTGCGTTGCCTGATCGACATGCCAGAACGGCTTGATGCTCGTCGCCTCGTCATCGGACTCTGGGATAACGACCGGCTTCGTCTCGAAACCCGCCGCAGTCGCCGCGGCGGTTCCCGCACGCGCACCTTCGGCGAGGCACGACGCCAGTGAGAATGCACCGTTTGCGGCACCAGCCGCCGCCATGCCTTGCGGCATCGTCCCGGGCACGAACCCGACCAGCTCGTCATTCCATAGCGGCCGTCCGCCGAGATGCGTCGTCATCTGCATGTTCGGATTGAAGCCGCCCGACACGACGATGAGATCGCAAGGAACGGTGGTGATCGACCCGGCGGCGTTGACGATGCGCGCGCCATTCACCTGTAGGCGGCCGGTCGCGTCGGTCACCATGCCGCCTTTATAAACGGGAATGCCGAGCGCTCCGGCACGCGCTTCGATTGTCTCCGGCAGGGCGTGCCGGGTATCGACCAGCGCCGCAACCTTAATCCCCGCTGCCGTAAGATCATTGATCGTCGATGCGCCGTCGTCGTTGTTGGAGAAGACGACGGCCGTCCGGCCCGGCGCCACGCCATACCGGTTGATGTAGCTGCGTGCGGCGCTGGCGAGCATCACGCCCGGCCGGTCATTGTTACCGAACACGATCGGGCGTTCCGTTGCGCCCTGCGCGACGATGGTCTGCTTCGCAATGATACGCCACAAGCGCTGACGCGGCTGGCCCGGCGCAGGCTGAACGAGATGATCGGAAACGCGCTCGACGGCGCCGAACGATCCGCCGTCGTAGGCGCCGAAGATGGTCGTGCGCGGCAACAGCTGGACGTTGGAAAAAGAGCCAAGTTCCGCAACGGCGGCTTTCGCCCATTCGGCCGAGGTTTTGCCGTCGATGGTCCGGCTTTCGGCCAGCAGCCGCCCGCCGAACGTGAAACTTTCATCCGCCAGCACGACTCTTGCGCCCGCACGCGCCGCTGAAAGCGCTGCCATCAATCCGGCTGCGCCCGAGCCGATGACGAGAACATCGCAAAACGCATTGGCTTTGTCGTAGGTGTCGGGGTCGGCCTCGTTCGCGGCGCTGCCGAGACCAGCGGCGCGACGGATGATCGGCTCGTAAAGTTTTTCCCAGAACGACGCCGGCCACATGAACGTCTTGTAGTAGAAGCCTGCGGAAAAGACCGGCGAAAGGAGGCCGTTCACCGACATCAGGTCGAGCCGCAATGACGGAAAGCGATTCTGGCTCTTGGCTTCGAGCCCGTCGTAAAGCTCGATTGTGGTTGCCTTGGTGTTGGGCTCGCGGCGCGCTCCGGTGCGCAGTTCGACCAATGCATTCGGTTCTTCCGAGCCCGACGTCAGGATGCCGCGTGGCCGGTGATATTTGAACGAGCGGCCGACGAGATGAACGCCGTTGGCGAGCAGCGCCGAAGCCAGCGTGTCTCCGGCGAAGCCTTCGTAAGGGAGACCATCGAACGTGAAGCGCATCGGCTTCGAACGATCGACGACACCGCGATTTGCGATCCGGAAAGCCTGGTCTTTACCGCTCATGCTGCACCTGTGGTCGACTTGGAGCGCGCCAAAGCTACGTCCTGGGCGAGCTTCACTTCGGAAATCTCATGTGTACGCGTATCGCGCGTAACGACGAGCCACGCATGGCAGCCGGCCTGGTGATACCAGAGCTCCTGCGTCGGCCCCGCGACGTTCCGGCGGATGTAAGCGTAATTGTAGAATTCATCCTTGGCGTCGGCGGCCGCCGGGTCCGGGCGCGTGACGCTGGCGTCGCCCAGGTACGTGAATTCGTCGTTGGGACGTTCGCCGCAATGCGGGCATCTGATGCGCATGGTTTTTAGCCTTCAGTGCAAGTTGGGTTGGTTGCCCATGCCTTTTTCATCGACCATGTGGCCGGTGCGGAAGCGATCGAGGCGATAAGCGCGCGCCACCTCGTGAGGCTCGTCCCGAGCGATCAGATGCGCGAAGCAGAGGCCGGCAGCCGGCGTCGCTTTGAAGCCGCCGTAACACCAGCCGCCATTGAGAAAGAGACCATCGATTGGCGTCTGGTCGATGATCGGCGAGCCATCCATGCTCATGTCCATGATGCCGCCCCAAGAGCGCAGCAGCCGGACACGGCCGATGCGCGGCATCAACGCCATACCACCTTCAAGGACGTCCTCGACGACCGGCAGATTACCCCGCTGCGCGTATGAATTGTAGCCGTCGAGATCGCCGCCGAAGACAAGGCCGCCCTTGTCCGACTGGCTGATATAAAAATGTCCTGCGCCGAATGTGACGACACCGTCGATGAACGGCTTGATGCCTTCCGAAACGAAAGCCTGGAGGACATGACTTTCGATCGGCAGGTTCAAACCGGCCATCGCGGCGACGCGGGAGGAATTGCCGGCGCAGGAGAGGCCAACTTTACGGGCCCCAATGTAACCGCGGCTCGTTTCGACGCCGCTGATCCGTCCATTTTCGATGCGAAAGCCGGTGACCTCGGCGTTCTCGATGATGTCGACGCCGAGGCGATCGGCGGCGCGGGCATAGCCCCAGGCCACCGCGTCGTGGCGCACGGTGCCGCCGCGCTTTTGCAGCAGCCCGCCTTTGATCGGAAAGCGCGCGTCGTCAAAGTTGAGCCAGGGATACATGGTGCGGACCGTGTCGCGGTCGAGCAACTCCGCATCGACGCCGTGCATCCGCATGGCGTTGCCGCGCCGCGCATAGGAATCGCGCTGGCCGTCGGAGTGATAGAGATTGAGCACGCCGCGCTGCGAGACCATCGCATTGTAGTTGATGTCCTGCTCCAGGCCTTCCCAGAGCTTCATGCTCGTTTCGTAGAATGGGATGTTGCCGGGCAGCAGATAATTCGAGCGGACGATCGTCGTGTTGCGGCCGATGTTGCCGGAACCGATCCAGCCCTTTTCGATGACGGCGATGTTCGACATGCCGTAGCGCTTGGCGAGGTAGTAGGCTGTCGCAAGCCCGTGCCCGCCGCCGCCGACAATGACGACGTCGTAGTTGGGTTTCGGGCTGGCGCTGCGCCAGGCTTGGCGCCAGCCGGTCTGGCCGCGAAACGCCTCGGTGAGCACGGAAAATATGGAATAGCGATCGGACGTCATGTTCAATTTAATCCTCGACGCGGATGTCCCGGATCGTCCCTGAGCTTGTGATTGACTTATACATCACCCGATAATTGACCTTAATATAAGTCATACTTATTGTATGGGCATGAGCACTCGCATTAGCCGTCTGCCGTTCGACCTGCACGCGCTTGAGGCGTTCCTCGCCGTCTGCGAAGCGCGCTCGATGGCGGCCGCCGCCAAGAAGCTGGCGCTGACGCAACCCGCTGTTTCGCAAGCCATTGCCGATCTTGAGGCGCGGACGCGCGTGAAACTGTTTGACCGCAGCGTACGCCCGCTGGCGCTGACCCCGGCGGGCGAGGTCATGCGCCAGCGCGCCTCCGCGCTGATCTCCGAGGCCCGCCAGATCACCGCCGCCATCCGGCACACGGCGCTCGGGCGGCTGGCGCTCATTCGCGCCGGGTTGGTGGACAGTCTATCGCGCGCATTATCAGGGCCGGTCGCATCGTTTCTTGCCGACCATGCCGATCAGGTGTCGATCCAGTCGGGTTTGACATCGTCCCACGCCGGCGCCCTGCTGACCCGCAACCTCGATCTCTTTATCGGCGTTGACGACATGAGCGACGTCGAAGGTCTCGACCGTTTCGACATCGTCACCGAACCCTATATCCTACTTCTGCCGCCCAAGACCCGGATTCCGCGGACCGTGACGGATCTCGCGCAAACCGCGACCAAGCTGCCGTTCATGCGGTACACGGCCCGATCACGCACCGGCATCGAGATCGAGCGCCATCTCCGCCGCCTCAACCTCGACCTTCCTCCCGGTTTGGAATTTGATACACCGTTCGGCGTGACGGATATGGTGGCGCGCGGCAAAGGCTTCGCAATTTCAACGCCGATCTGCATCGCCGAAGCCGGGATCGACGAGAACACCATTCGCAGCGCGCCGCTTCCCGGACCAAGCCTCAAGCGGACGTTGACGCTGGTCAGCCGAAGGCAGGAGCTTGGCACTCTGCCGCGCGATCTGGCGCGCGCCTGCAAGACCGCCCTCGAGACATCTATTCTGGACCGGTTGCGTCAGGCGATGCCGTGGCTTCGCGATCAGCTTAATTGATCCGCTGCCGATAAATAATGGGACACGCCGCAAGGAATTGCGAACGGGTTGGAATGCTGCGGCTGCGGTGTTGCGCCGCGAAGCCCAGTCTAAAGGCGGCCTTCTTTCGCGGGCCCAATCCGGAGGCGGTTTCACAGACTTTACGTCGCGTTGGCGGGAGGTGTGGGACGGAGTACCTACCCCGGAGACGCTGATGGACGGACGGCAATAGGATGACTCTGCAGGTCATCATTATTCGAGCAGACGGTGCACTCGCCGAGACCGAGGACGTACGTTGGCGTGCCTTTGCGCAAGCCTTCGCCGAGTCGGATTACGCGTGGTCGTGCGATCGCGAGGCTTTTGCGCTCACCACAAAGATGGGCAGCAGCGAAGCGCGAATGGCGCATTACGTTCGCGCGCTTCTTCGTGGCCGGCCCGAGACCGAGGACGTCTCGCTTCTCATTCGCGCCATGCACAGGCGCGCTTCGAAAATTTTCGGCGAGATGCTGCGATCTTCCCGCGTCGAGCCGCGTCCCGGCGTCCGCGATCTGATTGTCACGGCGCGCGCCGAAGGCTTCAAGCTCGTACTCGCGTCGACGCTGAAACGCTGTGACACCGAGGCGCTTCTGGAATCGGTTCTCGGCCAGCGCGGCCGCGAAGTGTTCGATGTTGTCGTCGCCGACGAGCCCGGTTACGGCAGCGACTTCGAACGCCTGTATGCCGACGTGCGCGAAAAAGCCGGTACTGAATCCTCGCATTGCATCGTCGTCGAGGCCTGCCATGCCGGCGCACAAGCTGCGAAGGCCGCCGAATTTCCGGTCATAACAACGCGAAGTGCGTTCTGCAGGGATACGCCGGTCTTCAGTTCCGTCGGTGCGGTCGTCCTCGAAGATCTCACGAATCTGATCAGCCCCGACCATACGCTTCTCGATCCGCTGACCGCTGACGATCGCGTATCTTTATTATCGGCATTGCAACGCTTGCATTCGGGCAATTGCAAAGCGTTGGCGGATTTGGACTGGAGTCACTCAATGCGTGTTTCGGATATCCTTAAGGCCAAGGGGTCGGCCGTGAAGACGATTGAGCGGAACGCGACCATGCGGGCGCTGGCGCAGAGCTTCAGAAAAGAAAGCATCGGCGCCATGTTGGTTCTCGACGCCGGAGGCAAACTGGAAGGCATTATTTCGGAACGGGACCTGGCGCGCGGAATCGATGAATTCGGCACGAACCTCCCGGAAATGCGCGTCTCCGATTTGATGACGCGCAATGTCGTCACCTGTGCTCCGGATGACGGAGTGGGCATGGTCGCGAGCGTTATGACCCAACGGCGAATCCGGCATTTGCCTGTCGTCGTTGATGGCGTCGTGGTCGGCCTCATCAGTATCGGCGACGTGCTGAAGTACCGCTTGGACGAAGTGCGGCTCGAAGCGAGCGTTTTGAGGGACGTCGCCCGCGCCCGGCGCTGATCCAGGTCGTTACAACTTTGTGAGCGCCGCCACCAGCTTGCCGCAAGCTCCGCATGGCATGTACGATGCCATGCTGGACCAAAGCTATCTCGACGCCATCAAGAAATTTGAAGGCTATTCGTCCGAAGCCAAATGGGATTACGCACAGAATTCCAATGGCTACGGGACTCGCGCCCGTTACGCGGGCGAGGTTATCGACAAAGCCGAAGCCGACCGGCGCTTTCAAGGTGCAATTCAGAAAGCGGCCGATTTCGTTGACACGGTTGCGCCCGGCCTCGACGACGGCAGCAGGGCGGCCTTGACGTCGTTGACCTACAACACCGGAACGGCCTGGGCGCAAAGCGGCCTCGGCGACGCTATCGCCAACGGCGATATAGACAAGGCCCGCTCGTTATTCCTCCAATACAACAAGGCAGGCGGATCGGTTGTTGACGGGCTCGTTCAGCGCCGGCTGCAGGAAGTCACGTGGTTCGCGCCATCGGCCTCGGCGCCGAACACTCAGCCCACCGCCGTGACACAGAACGCCGTTTCGGAGCCGGACGCTGCGGCGTCGGCATCAACCGTGCTGCTCCCATCGGCCGTCAATCCGGCGAGCGTCGTGCGGATGGCGGCAACGGGCAGCTATATCCCGTCTTCCTCGGCCCGCCCGTTTACCGATCTCGGGAGCGATCCGGCATTGCTGGCGCTGCTGGCTCATGTCGGCAAAAGCCAGCCGACGCGCAATTCCGACGATGACGAGACCGCGAAGTTTCATCCGGCGAGTCTCGCCGCGAAAATGCAGTCCGCCTGAGATTGTTCGACGGTGCCGTTGGTACGCTGAGGGATCTCGCGTCTAACGCATCGCCCATTGCGCGATGAGCAGAAGAAGCCAGCCCGCGACCGCAGCCATGCCCGCAAGGCGAACCACCGACGCGCCTCCCCATACCGGCGAAC
>Ga0182744_1001808_pt1 | contig 18332 bp, 16 predicted proteins | sample eDN3rd30CKraftMG_FD_128525 | JGI IMG/M metagenome (GOLD analysis project Ga0182744, IMG submission 128525) | Enriched Miracle-Growth compost microbial communities from Emeryville, California, USA - eDNA 3rd pass 30_C Kraft MG (version 2) (version 2) ...
AAAAATCAAATTATATATTATTCTTCAAAAATGTACCTATACATATTTAGTACAAAATTATCACTTTTCTTATAACTCCATGTCTGTCCGTTTCAAACAAAACCCTTCATTCATAGAATACATTAATACTGAAGGAAAGGCGGTGATAGAATGGGTGGTTATAACGGTGGAAACAGCTTTGCTTTGATTGTCGTATTGTTCATCTTGTTAATTATTGTAGGTGCAGCATATATTGGCTACTAATTCTTTTCCTTCTTTTCATTACCTTCAATAGCTAGGAATCTTATGGGACATGAGATCCTCCTCAAAAACAAGTGAATGTCTTCGCCATTCCTGCGGCGAAGACCTTCATCTTTAATCCTATCTTCTTATGATAAACATGTTAATTGTGATGCATGTAAAACCGATAAATGCAAAAAAAGGAATTGTAATAAATCCCAGAACATTTATATATTCTCCTGAACAAGGTATCCCACTTGTACATATTTCAAGTTTTTGCATAAACGGAAGCTTCTGTAGAGAATAATGATAGAATGATATAGCCATACCAATCATAGCTATCGGTAAAACATATTTATAGACAGTTCGTTCTCCATAATAAAACGCAACACCTAAAATGAGCGTTAGCGGGTACATAAGAATACGCTGGTACCAACATAAAGTACATGGTATATAATGAAGAACTTCACTAAAGAAAAGACTTCCCAACGTCGCAATAAGAGAGATAATCCATGAAAAAAGTAACCATTTATTCATTCGTACACTTATTCCCCTTCAATAGCTTCTTCAACCATTTCCTTAAGATCTTCATAATTGTTTCCTTCGAATTTTTGACCATTCACGTATAATGTAGGAGTTCCCGTTATGCTTAAATTGTTTGCTTGCTTCATATCCTCATCCCATGCCGCTTCTGATTCTTTTTGATGAAAAGCAGCAACAACTTTGCCAGCTTCTTCATCAGTAACAATTTCTTTTAATGTCTGTTCTAGAAATTCTTCTGTAAAAACATCCATTCTCTCATATTTTAGGTCTTCTGGCTGCTTCTCAAAAAGTAAATGATGAAATTCCCAAAATACGTCATTTCCTAACTCCTTGAAAACAGCCTCTGCAAATTTTGCTGACCGAATAGAATCGACATTAATAAAAGAATAATTAACGAAGTAAAATTTTGCTTGACCATTTTCTACAAAGTCCTTCTGTATTTGCGGAACAAATTCTGCATGGAAATTTTTGCAAATAGGACATTTATAGTCTCCAAATTCTACGATTTGAACAGGAGCATTGTCTTGACCCAGATATGGTTGATTTTCAACGTTTAATGCCTCTACTGTTGTACTAGAGGAACTTGATATAAAAATCAATGCAGCCGTACAAATAACGAGAATACTAACGATCCAAACGATTAATTTATGTGGTTTACTCTTTTTTTTCTTATGAGAAGCCATTGTTTCACCTTACTCTCTTCCTTTATTCCCTATCTTGGATTCCAAAGATAGAGATGACGCAGGATAAAAAACGAAGAAGATAGCCATTACAGCATAAGCTAAATCCAGTTCAAACCCTGATCCTTGACCATTTCCCATAAAACCTGAGGATAGTTTCACCTTTAATGTTGCAACCAACATTATGATAAAAAATAGTGCTGATATGTACCGTGTGCCAAACCCAACAATTAAAAGTAATCCTCCAACTAATTCAACAGCTGCAACTATATAAGCTGCAAAGCCCGGTAACCCGATACTATCAAACCAACTAGCTGTGTTACCGACACCACCTTGAAACTTTGCAAGTCCATGCATAAAAAAGGCAAAACCCAAATAAACCCGAAGAATGAACAAGCCTACTTCCAATCTCATTTTTAATCTCCTCCCACCAAAACACTACATATTGTAGTGTTTGTTACTAAAAAAATATAGTGCGATTCCACTCTCAACTACACTACCTATTGTAGTGTAGTTGGACTTTTCGGTCAAGCGTTAACATAGTAAACTAAACCATCATCATCAAAATCATCAAAAATGCAATCGTATTAATAGAAACAATTATCGATATGAGCGGACATTTAACAGGTATTGTAGACTCAGGTTCTAATAACTGTTTTATACGGTAATTTACAGATCCATCTGAAAATGGTACGAAAACTGGAGCAGAGCTTCGATTTTGGATATAGGATTTTATTAGTTTTATTAAAGCACTTCCTAGTCCAACCTCAGATCCCATACATTTAACCGCATATTCATCCGCAACAAGTTCAACCATTATTTTATAATTTTCATAACACCATTTTGCTATCGGAATGTACCACATAACCTCTGATATGAGTTGTAAAAGAAAGACTTTGAACGGATCATTGTATTTTTGATGCGCTGTTTCGTGGTGAATAACAGCCTCAAGCTCATTTTTGTCCAACAATTCGATAAGATTGGTTGAAATGATAATGATTGGCCGGATAAATCCTACTGTATAAGCAACAGGCTCTTGATTTTGGATCACATAAATATCTTTTTTCCCGCGATTAAATAGTGTATTCATTTTTTCCGTTATCGAATGATTTACTTTCTCTTTCATTCTATTCTTCATTTTAGAGTAAAAGAAAACCTGTTTCATGATTTTTATACATACCATGATAAAAGTCCATGCTATAAACGAGTTTACTAAAAATAAAACGAGATGATAAAGAATCGTACTCCCACTAAAGAGACTAATACAAAGCTGAAATACATTGTAATGAATAAATGTACCAAACACATGATGATATAAATACAACCCCATTTGGATAAATAGAACGATTGCTAAGAAAAGACCTAATCCAAAAACCATTAAGGATTTATATCTCCAAGTCATTGTTTCTTTCCTTTCTTTAGTTGGTCAATTTTTTCTTCTAGTCGATTCAGTAATGGTTGATCGACTTCTGTGAGGGAATCCAACATGTGATTTACAACTAAGCCGCCAAACTCATCTAATAAATTATCTGTTAATTTTTTCGATTGTTCCTCAATAAATTCCTCTTTCGTTTTAACCGGTTTAAAAAAAGAAGTTCTTCCTTCTAACCTTTTTTGAAGGATGCCCTTTTCCAGAAGACGGTTCATCACCGTCATAACGGTATTAAAATTAATGGGTTTCTCTACCTCAAGCTGTTGTTGAACCTGCTTTATGCTTTTCTCAGAGCCTTCCCAAAGAATATCCATAATTTTAGCTTCTAAAGGACCAAAAAAGCGATTTAACCCTACTTGATCGAATCGGAAATTATTAATATTCATACTGATCTCACCTTTCATTACATATTGTAGTGTATGAGAACACATAAGACAAGAATTAAGAAAAGCGCAAGCGCCTTGATTAGCCCCGACAAGCATAAGACGAATAGGAATAGAAGGTGTTCTTTGCCTTCAATTCCTATTTGGCTTATGACCTCGAGGGGCTAGGCACTGGAGCTAGACACCTACACTAAGTATAAGATTTTATTATTCTTACCTTATAAAAAGACCAACCTTTCAATAAGGTTGGCCATCTTAGGATTAATTTGAACCCGTTTTTAATAGAACAGGTTCTTCTTCTTGATTCTTCGCTGCTTTAGACTGAACATATTTAGCTGTGAGGATAACTGCGGCAATAACAAGGATTTCAAATCCATATTTCACAAATCCATTTTCAAACAGCCCACTTAAGAAATGTTCACCGACAATCATTTTAGATGCAGTCCATGCAAGTATACCCGCCCCAATTGTTATAATAATCGGGAAACGATCGATCCACTTCAATATGATTGTACTTCCCCACATAACCACAGGAACTGAAATTAATAGTCCGATTACTACTAATAGCATATTTCCGTGAGAGGCACCCGCTACTGCCAAGACATTATCGAGTCCCATTAATGCATCTGCTATGATAACTGTTCGAAGCGCTGCCCAAAAGCTATCCCCGGCTTTTACATCGTCATGATCATCACTATCAACAAGCAATTTGTATGCAATGTAGACTAGTAATAGTCCGCCAATAAGGTGAAGACCCGGGACCTCCAATAACCAAACAACAGCTAAAGTAGCCACGATACGAATAATAATTGCTCCTAAAGATCCCCATAAAATTACTTTCTTCTGTTGATGTTTTGGCAAGTTTCTTGCCGCTAATCCGATTAGGATGGCATTATCTCCGGCTAAAACTAAATCAATCACGATAATAGATAAAAGTGCAGTGAGAAATTCCATTTCCATTAAGATTACCTCCTGTTTGCTAAATAAAATCTTTTATAAATAGCTAATTAGAACTAAAGCGCAAGCGCCTTGATCGACCCGACAAGCATAAGACGATTTAGAATAGAAGGTGTTCTTTGCCTTCAATTCTAAATTGGCTAGACCATAGAGGGGCTAGGCGATGGAGCTGGATGTCAAAGCGCTTTTCTACAGTACAGGTATTTTATAAATTCCTATACAAAATAAAAGAGACCTTTGCCGATTAGGCAAAGGTCTCGCTAAGCACAATGTATGCCAACAAAGCCGATGAACAATGTTCATGTAATGACGACTTTATTTCAGGATAATCCTGACGCTACTCCCCTTTACATTGGAAGTGTTCGCTATTTAAACTGTCTTTCATTATACCTTATTTTATGGGCCAACGTCTATATATTTATCTCATTCTATAAAAAACAGGATCTTTTCAGCATAATCATTATCTTATATTCGTTTCACCAGATCACTTATTATCAAATGATTCCATCAAATTAAGAAAGATTATAGATGTCATCCCGGATATAAGCTATTGTAAAGATAGACAACACAAAAAAAGGATTTTTACCTAGCAGCAAGTATATAAAGTACAGGGGTGGAGTAAATACATGAGAACTATCGTGGTATGCAAGGAAGGTAATGGCGACTTCACAAGTATTCAAGATGCAATTGATTCAGTACGGGTTCTTACACTTGAACCTGTCAGCATTTATATTAATGCTGGAAAATATGAGGAAAATGTAGTCATTCCTGATAATAAGCCGGATATTCATTTAATAGGGGAAGATGTTGAAAAAACAATCATTAGCCATCATTTATATGCCGAAATGATTGACTCTAAACAAAAGAAACTTGGAACATTTCGGACACCTGTTGTTTCTATACACGCTGATAACATTCAACTGGAAAATATCACAATTGAAAATACAGCAGGATATGGTAAAGAGATTGGGCAGGCGTTAGCTCTATATGTATCTGGCGATCGCGGTGTCTATCAACATGTTAGATTACTAGGTAACCAGGACACACTTTACTCAAGTCGGGGTCGGCAATATTTCTCGAATTGCTATATTGAAGGTCATGTTGATTTTATTTTCGGCTCTGGAACTGTTGTTTTTCAACACTGTGAAATTCATAGTTTACGTGATGGATATATAACAGCTTCTTCCACACCAAAGGATTCAACATTCGGATTTATCTTTTTTGATTGTAAATTAACCGGTACTGCAAATGACAATTCTGTTTATTTAGGAAGACCTTGGCGCCCCTATGCACAAACCACCTTTATTCGGACATGGATGGGGTCACATATAAAACGCGAAGGATGGGATAACTGGAGCGACAAAGAAAATGAAAAAACATCCAGATACTATGAAGGAGAAAGCTACGGTCCGGGTCGTGCAGATGAACATCGTGTGAATTGGGCAACAAGCTTATCAGATCATGACATTGAGGATTTAAGACTTGAAAAAATATTCGAGAGTTCAGACAACTGGGTTCCAAAAGAAATGCGCAAGCGCCTTGATCAGCCCCGACAGGCATAAGACGATCAGGAATAGATGACGTTTTTGTCTTCAATTCCTGAGTGGCTTATGACCGCGAGGGGCTAAGCACTGGAGCTGGACACCAAAACTAAGTTTAAAAAAATATAAGGTTTAAGGAGGTTTATTTCATGACAAATTTATTATGGAATCAAAAAACACCATTTCTTAGTTCTGAAGATGAATTCACTCCAACGATTACTCCGTACCTAATCAATCGTAAGGAAAAACATGGAGCGGTCATCATTTTTCCAGGTGGCGGTTATCAAGGTCGTGCACATCACGAGGGAGAGCCAGTCGCAAAATGGTTAAACACACTGGGTATTTCTGCATTTGTATTAAACTATCGTGTTTCACCTTCGAGACATCCAGCTCCATTAGCGGATGCTCAGCGTGCTATTCGCTATGTTCGACATCATGCAGAAGAATGGGCCATTGATAAACAAAAAATTGGGATATTAGGATTTTCAGCAGGTGGACATCTAGCATCAACTGCTTCAACTCACTTTTTACAAGGATGCTACGAATCTAGTGATCGTATTGATGAAGAAAGCTGTAGGCCGAATATTGCCATTGTCTGTTATCCTGTTATATCATTTACACATTTTTATCATGAAGGCTCTGTTCAAAATTTACTGGGAAATAACTCGTCAGAGCAACTGCGTCTTTCATTATCCAATGAAAACAATGTTACCGCTGATACACCACCGACTTTTCTCTGGCACACAGCTGATGATAGCGCAGTTCCTGTTGAGAATAGTTTACTCTATGCACAATCATTAAGTAAAAATAATGTTCCCTTTGAACTGCATATCTTTCCGAATGGACGTCATGGTTTAGGACTTGCCGAAGAGGACCTTGTAGTGGGAAAATGGACAAATTTATGTGAAAATTGGTTGAAACAACAAGGATTTTAATATGACAAACTTAAAAAGACTTTGTCCTGTCAAGGACAAAGTCTTTTATTGGCTATTAGGATGTTACATTTTTCAACTCAATCATAGAATCATCTGAGCTTGTTTTTTGTTTGCATTGAATAAATTCGATGTCTTCACCATTTTCTACATAAAATGCAGGTCCATCATGGTTACTGATTGTTACTCTATGAAAACTAACACCTTTGACGTTTCCGCAGAAGAAGCCGCGTTGTTTCATCGGCTTTAATTCGGACATCATGGCAGGCATACCTGGTTCTGCATCATCAGCCATATCGACAGTGACATGATCAAATGTCACATCTTCCACATACATCTCAGGCAGGCCGTATAAAAATCCTGCCGCCGCACTTACTTCTCTTGCGGTTATATTTGAGAAATGTATTCTTCTAAAAACAGGAGTTTCATCCGTTACTGGATATGGATTTTTATCCCATACATATTTTTCTTTACCACGTGGTCCACAGAAATAATAGAGGTTTGCAATAAACGGACAAATAACACTTTTCATCACAATATTGCTTACACGAATATCTTCTATCACACCGCCGCGGCCTCGTCTCGATTTTAGACGAATTCCTCGGTCTGTTCCTTCAAATACACAATTACTAACCGTAACATTTCGAATATCACCGCTCATTTCACTCCCAAGGACTACCCCGCCATGTCCATGGATCATCGTGCAGTTTGTAATTGTGATATTTTCGCATGCTACACGTTTTTCGGTGTCTTCTGTTCCCGCTTTAATTGCAATGCAGTCATCACCAACATCAATATGGCAATCTGATATTCTAACATTTCGGCATGACTCTGGATCAATGCCATCTGTATTCGGAGAATCGCTCGGATTTACAATTGTAAGATTATGAATTGTCACATCTTCACAGCAAATGGGATTGACCGTCCAGCTAGGGGACTGAATCATCTTTACTCCTGAGATTACTATATGTTTGCAAGAATCAAAGCTTACTAGCTTTGGACGCGGGTATTTATTTTCCTTTTTTCTAAAAAGATCCCACCAAAAGACACCATTCCCATCCAATGTCCCATATCCTGTTACAGATATGTTTTCACTGTTCTCTGAATAAATGCATGATGCATATACATCTCTTTTAACTCCTTCCCACCTTGATTGGACAATTGGATACTCATTTATATCAGTACTAAAAAGTAGAGTAGATCCAGCCTCTATATATAGATTCATATTGCTTTTTAATATAATGGCACCTGTTAGAAATCGACCAGCCGGGACATAAACCGTTCCTCCTCCAGCTTCCTCACATGCCTGAATTGCCGCGGCAATCATCCTCGTATTAACAGTCTTTCCATCCCCCACCGCACCATATTGCGTAATATCATGCAGGCTGGTTGTACTTGTTGGAATCATTTTTCTCTCTCCTTTCTCTATTGAATACTTTCCATTTCCGCGGCTGCTAAAATAAAAGCTCCAATTCCTTTTAAGTCATTTGTTATAATCGGCTCACTAATATAGTATTCAAATGTTCCATCTCGTTTATCTGGCCCGCCCAGTCCGGCTACCTGGCAGTTTTTATTTAAATTAACCAAGCCTGCACTTGTTTCCGTAATAAATTCGTTTATAATCCCCTCATAAACCTGATGGGCTAACTCCTCCCATTCTTTTGGTAGATACCCTTGCTTTACTCCCTTTGCAATAGCATATAAAATCATGCATGAAGAGGAAGCCTCAAGATAATTTCCCTTTCGATCCCCTTTATCAAGGACCTGATACCAAACTCCTGATTCTTTGTCTTGTACATTTTTAAGGGCAAGTAAAACATCTGTCAGTAATACCAGCAATGCACCTCGGTCTTTATGATTCTCCGGAAGGAATGTGAGTGTATCAACTAACCCCATCACAAACCACCCCATTGATCTTCCCCAGAAATTCTTTGAATGGCCGGTTCCCGGGTTGCACCATGGCTGTATTTTTTTCTCGTCAAATGCGTGATACAGAAGACCTGTCTCATGATCTTTTGTATTTTTCGCACATAGTAAAAATTGCTTTGTTATATCATCAAATTCCTCAATTTGTCCGAACTCCTTTACATACTCAGCGTAAAATGGGGACCCCATATACAGACCGTCAAGCCAAATTTGATGTGGATATACTTTCTTATGCCAAAAAACTCCCTCGGAAGTGCGGGGATGTAAATGCAACTGTTTTCTTAACAGGTCGATTGCCTTCTTATATTTCGTTTCTCCCGTTTCTTTAAACAAAGTAAGTAAAACCTTTCCATTGTTTATATGATCAATATTAAAGTGTTCAATATTGTATGCACGGATATCGCCTTCTTCATTGACAAAAGCATCCATGTTTTTTTTCATATAATGAAAATACTTCTGATCACCTGTTTTCCTCCAGACAAGCTCCGTCCCCTTTAACACAACACCATAGTCATACGACCACTTATCATTTTGAACCCCTTCACACAAAAGCGGTCTTCGGACAATAACAGAGTCTATCATTCTTTGTGACCAATTAAGTGTTTCTGTTTCCACCATTATTCAACCCTCTCTCTTGATTGTTTTCCTTATAACTAAAATAATGAAAATCAGCATGTTTGTTTGTCCCCAAAAGATCCTGTACACACACCCCAACAAAGTTCCCTGTAAATCCGTTCCCCTCATCAGAAAGGTGGGCTATACTGATTGGAATGTCAATTCTTTCCCAATCATTAGCGTTAGACTTATAAAAGAATGTTGCTTCCTCATCATGTAAAATTGCTTTGAGTTTGCAGCTCTTTGAGTCGTTTACAGGAACCCACAGATCTAACTGTTCGAACTCTCCCCACTCACATTTCATAATATTGAGACATTTCCCTTTTTCTTCATCATGTGAAAGATAGAAATAAACATAATTATCAGTATTGTAATAAAGAACCAGACCTGCCATCTGCATAAATGTTTCTGGATCAAATTCGATGTCTGTTTCCAGTTCACATGAGAAATGCTGCTGTCGTCTTGCAACTAAATGCTGATCATTCAGGGAGTGAAGGGATTCTCCTCCGTTTAATCGCAGGCATCCTTTTCGTTCCTTTAATGAGCACCAGGATTCATCAGGAGCTTTGCGGATGGTATTCCATGTTATATGTAATGATTCATGTTGAAAATCATCATATTCATTTTGATCATGTGGAAAAGGATGTTGAGGAAGATTAGGTGCGATGACTTCTACTTGTGCTTCATTTCCTCCGTTCTCAAGTCGAAGCCAGCCATCTTCTGTCCATTTCACACGCTGGATAGCAGTTTCCCGGCCTAAAATGGAGTATTTCCCTTTCACAGGTCTGCTGCATAAGTGGGCCATAAACCATTCACCCGTTTGTGTACAAACTAAACTTCCATGTCCGGCCTTTTGCAATGGTAAATGTTCGTCATGAGCAGAAGTTAACATTGGATTTTGCGGATCAACCTCATATGGACCGGTCAATTCTTTAGATCTTGCAACGGTGACAGCATGTGTTTTACCTGTGCCACCTTCAGCAGTTAGTAAATAGTAATAACCATTCTGTTTATAAATATGGGGAGCTTCTGTTTTCCTTAAATACGTCCCATTAAATATTTTATACATTGGACCGATTAATTTTTTATCCTCCGGAGAATACTCCTGCATCACAATCCCTGCCGATTTATTGCTCCCATCCATTCGATAATCCCACTCAACATTCAAAAACCATTTCCGACCGTCCTCATTATGAAATAAAGATGGATCAAAGCTTCCACTGTTTAAAAGGATAGGCTCTGACCAAGGTCCTAAGATATCGGTTGCTGTAATCAAGTAATTATGTGCATCCTTAAATGGATACTTACTTCTTTTTACATCAGTGTAAACCAAATAAAAAACACCATCATGATAGCTTAAAGCAGGAGCCCAAATACTGCATGAATCCGGATTGCCGATAAAGTGATGATGCTTATTCAAAATATTGGTTAAGTGCCTCCAGTTTTGTAGGTCTCTAGAATGATAGACTGGCACTCCCGGATACCATTCAAAAGTTGAAGTAACAATATAGTAGTTTTCCTCCACCCGAACAATACATGGGTCAGGATTAAATCCCGTCAAGACCGGATTCTTTATATACGACCTTTCCTCCATAAAAAAGCTCCTTTCTTAATGAAACGTATTCAGAAAAGAAGATTCTTTCCCCATTAGGGAGAAAGAATCTTACCTTTACCAATTCATCATCAACCTTGTGCTTTCTTATAAGCCTCTTCGTATTCTTTTGCCATTGCATCTCCACCTGATTTCTTCCACTTATCAACTGCCTCATCAAAGGCCTTTTCATCTATTTCACCCATAATGTATTTGATTGTTGCATCCACAATTATTTTCTCTAATTCTGTTCCACGTTCATTTGCTGTTTCTGAATCAAGCGGTACAGTAGGATCGAGTACGGCAAACTCGGCATTTTCTTTAATTAGCTCATTCACCAGTTGTTTAGAAGGGTCTGCGTCGACAAGTGAGTGAGTAATCTCACTAGGTCTTGAGCTGGAAAATGGTTGTACGTCTTTTTGCCATAAATCATTGTCTAAAATAGTAAACGCGCCATTGCTATCCGTTTCATAATGAGTTCCTTCAATACCGCCTGTCATCATCATAAACACTTCTTCATCAATTAAATCATTAATAAATTGCAGTAAGCGCTTTAACTCAGCTTCTGTTTTCACTTCTGATTTAGGGAAAGCCATTAATCCCCCTACACCGCTATTTTCTGACCAGATATGATTTCCACCATCAGGGCTTTCAATTTTGTTTACTGGCACGATCTCCATCTCATCTTGAATACCCTCTGCCATTGTTTTTAAATTCTTAATATCAACCATACCTGTATAAATTCCCGCTTTACCTTGTGCGAATTTTTGTTGTTGATCTGTTTTAGCTGTTACGGCAAAATCCTGGTCCAAATAGCCATTTTTATATAAATCTCTTGAATAATTCATAGTATCTTTATATGCTTGTGTCTCAAATTCCGGTGTAAATGTCCCGTCTTCTTCAACTTGCCATCCGTTTGGTGTTCCAAAGTAGGAGCTTAATGTTTTGAAACTGCTGTACCTAAGATCACTTCGATCACTGAAAGCGACTGTATCATCTTTTCCATTGCCATCCGGATCATCCTCTGTAAACGCTCTTGCAACTTCAAATAATTCATCCAATGTTTTTGGGACTTCAAGTCCTAAATTATCTAACCAATCCTTACGAAGCAAAAGTCCGGAACGTGCTAAATCTTTTTGAAATGGTACGCCATATAATTTTCCATCGATAGATGCAGCTGTTCGAATGTCTTCAGATATTAGTTTCAAATTATCGTAATCATCCAAGTACTTTTCTACATCCCAAAACATACCGGTTTTTAATGATTGCCTTACAGAAGAATTTGTCATCATTGTTAAAGAAACAATGTCAGATAATTCTCCGGAGGCAAGTGCGGCTGTAATTCTTTCTTCTTTAGATGCATCAGGTACCCAATTAAAATTGATCGTCGAATTTGTCGCTTCTTCTATCTCTTTTAACACGACATCTGTTGGTGGAGAAGCTGTATGCAGGATCGCTGTCCAATTCACTTCAACCTTTGATTCAGGATCATATTTTTCTGTATCTCCGCTTGCTTGTTCATTATTATTAGAACAAGCCGCAAGAAGGATTTGTGATGCTACTAATACATTTACCCCAATTATTTTGGCTAGCTTCTTTTTCATCTTCCATTTTCCCCTTTCTGACTTTGAGCTTTTTATTTTTCTTTTTTTGATTATGCAAGATATCCCCCGTACTCTATGCTTGTTTTCTTATCCACCCCCTTAAAATTGTTTTAAAATTGATTCTCACTTTCTAAGAGCACAGCCTGACTTTCAACTTTTATAAATACTTGGTTTGTCATCCACATAATGACGTAATTCCCAATACTGATCCCAAAGAACACAAGTGCACCTGAATTCATAAAGAGAACGAAATAAATGACCGCCAATGAAAGAAGCAGGATCAATGTATACTGTAAATATGAAATCCCAAATAAGACAGAGCACTTGATTTTAACAATCGTGCTTTTCCAGTCATAGTGGGCCATAATGGGAAACACATAACAAAGTGAGACAACATAAACAAAGCTGACAAAGATCACTAAAACACGCAAATAAAAAGACTGAACATACAAAAGATCAACATATAAAATCCAGCCGATGACAAGATAAATCATGCCAACAACAGACGCCTCTTTAAAGGAAGAGCGATAGGCTTTCCAGAATGTCGAAAAAATGGGAATATCACTATTTCCTCGAATCCACTGCCTTATGACGGTATACAGTGCTAATGTGGCTGGACCGATTCCTGCTAGAACAAGGCCCAGCAGTGTAAATGCGATCCATAAGATATTGAGATATACCAGCTGTAAAATACGGATACATATGTCATTTAACCGCTCAGCCATTTTATCCATTATTCACACTCCTTTCTCCTTCATGATACCGTTATCATTAGTAAAGACCGTCCTCCCCAAATTTCTTCGCTAATTTATTTGCGCCAATAACCAGAATTAGTCCCACAAGTCCTTTAAATAAACCAACCGCTGTACTATAGCTTAATTGCCCATTTTTAAGTCCGGCCGTATAGACATACGTATCAAAGATTTCCATTGATTCTCTATTAAGCGAGTTTAAAAGAAGATAAACATGCTCAAAACCTAAGTCTAATGTTTGACCGATTTTTAAGATTAATAGAATAATAATAACCGGACGAATTGCAGGCAATGTAACATGCCAGATTTGACGAAGACGATTGGCGCCATCCATTTTTGCGGCTTCATATAATTGTGGATCAACAGCTGTCACTGCCGCCAAGTAAATGATGGTTGACCAGCCCATTTCTTTCCATATAATTTGCAGGATGTAAATCGCCCTGGTCCATGCATCATCTGTTAAGAAATCCATTTTCTCGCCGCCTGCTTTAGCAATCAATTCATTAATAACTCCCCCATCTACTGTTAAGAAGACGTAAGAAATCGATACAATAATAACCCATGACATAAAATGCGGGATATATATAACAGTTTGAATTGTGCTTTTGAAGAATTTCCCTCTTACTTCATTTAACATTAATGCCAATATGATAGGAATCGGGAAAAAGACAAATAAATTTAATGCAAATAAAAACAGTGTGTTTGTTAACAACATAAAAAAGGTTGGTTCTGTAAATAAGCGAATAAAATGTTTAAAACCGGCCCAGGGACTTCCTGAAATCCCCAAAAACGGCTGGTAATCCTGGAAGGCGATGATCAGTCCTCCCATTGGTACATACTTAAAAATAATGAAATACAAGAGACCTGGCAATATCATAAAATACAAATATTTATTTCTGCCTATACTTGCAATATTCTTTCTTCTGATTTCCCGCTTGATTGCTTTCTTATCTGGAACAGTTTGCACGCTATGCTGATCTTTTATAGGAATCATTGTTTCCCTCACTCAGAAATCCTCCCTCATTTTTTCTCCGTATATGTTTGTACCATTCAAAATTAATCTATTTCATAGCGTAACGTCTACAATCATTCTGTCAGAAGCCATTCTCCAACACTATTTGTAAACGCTTTCTGTTATCAATATGATCTATTGAGTACTTTTAACCGGTCATGATTATTCTTAGTAAGATCCATAATCATGGCATGAAATAACTACTGTGGAAATGATTATAGACATGCTTATTTTTCCGTTGCTATATTGGAAATAGAAATATAGATAAATATAAATTGAAATGGAGGGTTTCGATTGAAGTATGAAAGTTCATTAGGCAATCGTATTTTTAATTTCCTTAACTATACGGTCCTGCTGCTAATTGGGTTAGCTTGTTTTCTCCCATTTGTAAACGTTATCTCAAGTTCCTTCGCAACAACACAGGAGGTTGTTGAAAAAACATTTATACTTTTTCCAACAACTTTTACTTTGGATGCTTATCACTATATTTTTTCTACACCTACAATTTTTAGAAGCTTTGCCGTCTCAATCGGTGTTACAGGTGTTGGTACATTCGTTAGTATGGTTTTAACTGCTTTCATGGCTTACGGATTATCGAGGAAGTATTTATATGGAAGGAAAGGGATCAACTTTATTGTAGTCTTTACCATGCTTTTTAGCGGAGGGATGATCCCTACCTATCTTGTCGTAAGAAATTTAGGCCTTATCGATACGTATTGGGCACTAATTTTGCCAGTCGCAATTAGTGCATTTAATTTAATTATTATGAGGAATTTTTTCCAAGCCATTCCTGACAGCTTGGAAGAATCAGCAAAGGTTGACGGATACAACGATATGATGATTTTCTTCAAAATTATCCTGCCGTTATCTCTGCCTTCAATCGCAACAATTTCATTATTTTACGCGGTGTCATATTGGAATGAATATACAAATGCGATTCTTTACTTAAATGATTCAGGTAAATGGCCTATTCAAGTGTTACTGCGTCAAATTGTTATCGTATCAAGCGGCATGCAAGCAGATAATTCCGCTGTTGATATCGTTCCACCGGCACAAACAATCAAAATGGCCGTAATCGCAGTTGCAACAATCCCTATGCTTATCGTCTACCCTTTCCTGCAAAAATACTTTGTAAAAGGTGCCTTTGTAGGCTCTGTGAAGGCTTAATAAGAGTAAGAAGAAAATACCTATGTGAATAACAATAAAGACTACTATATTCGATACGGTAGTCTTTATTATTTTTAATTGATTGTTTTAGAAAAAATTGTAAATGTAGATTACTTTTTAATAATAGTGGAATAGAGCGGAAGACACTCGACTCCTGCGGGAAGTAGAGGAAAGGCTTAGAACCCGCAGGCAAAGCTTCCTCCCCGGCGCATGGAGTGTCTGAAGTGCAATGTAACGGCCTGTTCTAAAGGATTTACAATAGAATATTACGGAGCGCTTTACACAGCAAAAACATCCCCCTACAAATTTATAAAGGGGATGTTTCTTATTACTCTATTAATTTTGATGAAACAAAAAGAAACTTTCATCAACTTTTCTTATAAACCAATGTCTCACCACAATGCAATTCCCTATATTTCCCAGGTGTTATTCCTTCATATTTACGGAAGGAACGGATAAAATTTTGAGAATTATTATATTGCAGCTTTTCCGAAATTTTCTTTACTGACATATCAGTTTCTTTCAGCCATTTTTTCGCCATATCATATCGATACAATGCAAGATATTCACTAAACGATTGATTGAACTCCTTCTTAAAAATGCTGCTTAAATAATTTTTATTATAATGAAGACGGGCTGCTATATTTTCTAAAGAAAGGTCTGTATCAAATTCATTTTGAATAATATGAACAATTTTATCTGAGATCGTTTTATATTGATAATCAGTACGTTCAGTAATCGCATTGATCATAGGATACACGATTTTATGTTTTACAAACATTTCAATTTCTTCGGAAGTTTTCATTTCTGAAATGGCATTATACAATGTTTTATGATCCTCAATAATTAACGTGTCCATACCCAACACATGCATGAAACTAACTAAATCATTGATAAACCTCATAATATTAACTTCAAGTTCATGGGGATTATGATTATTTTTAAACAAATCTGCAAGCAGTTGATGTAACGTTTCTTTTGCTTTTTTGTTTTCTCCTAATTTAATTGAATCGAACAACTGATTTTCCAGAATTTTAGGGAAGTATGTCTTAATTTCATTGCTATTAAAAATAGCTGAAACACTTTCATAAAAAATAATCGATTCTTTACCAACCTTTAAGCGGTACTTAAGGGCTTCAATTCCTTGCTGAAGTGCAAGTTTACTGTCCCCTAAATCTTTAAATGGGCTACTTATTCCTACACTAACTGTCAAATTAAAAATCTCTTTCACCACTTTTTGGATTCGTTCCATATAATTGTTTATGACTAAAATATGCTGATCTGTATCCTCGTTTTGGCAAAGGAAAATAGTTGCTTGAGTCCTTGAATCAATAACAGCCGGTGATAACTGCTCATCCTTATTAATTATCTCAGAAACAAGCTGATTGATTGAAAATAAAAGGACGTCTTTGTCCTTTCTTGAATAATTATTGTTTTCAAGATGATCAAATTGAATAGCAAGAACATACAAACTTTTCCACTTTTGCGGGAATTTAAAATCCTGCAGTTGCTCTTGAATTTCCTGGTCATTCATACGTCCGTGAAAAAGATTTAACATAAATAATGTTTTTAATTGTTCATGCTGGCTTGTAATTACATTTTCAAGGGACTGATTTTTATTTATAACTTCACGAATTGACCTTCCGATAAGTTCAAATTCATCTTTACAATCATTTTTTTGCATTTTAGGGATGAATTTCTGCAGTTCACGAATTGGTTTAGAAAAGTAGTCGGAGCTAACATAACCTATAATTATTGTTACTGAAAGCATAAAAACACTCATCAAAACAGTTCCTATAATGGTTGGCTTCATTGCTTCTGTAAACTCCGAATCCTTTATTTTTGTAACATATAACCATCCATTGTATCCTGATTTTGAATAAACCAATTTATATTGGTCTTTTTGTTGTGTATCAACTGGATAAATCCCAGCTTGTCCTTGGTGGTGATTTACTAAGTCAGAAATAATATTATGCTTAATTTCTTTTTCCTGTGGTTCTGCATCATTTTGATAGATTAGTATTCCATCTTGATTATAAATATAGACAGGATTTGATTCAGCTTGATTATAGATTAGACTTGATAATGACTTTAATGGGATATGTACAATGAGAACGCCGTTTTTTGTTGACTGATAATAGGGGGTTTGTTTGATAAGCTTAATCTCATTTTCCACATTTTCTTCCTTCAACCATGTAGAGGGGTGTGGAAGTGACATATAATTTGATACAATATAATCCATTTCTGTCTTAGTAACTGTTTTTAATCCGTATTGATTTATCTTCCAGTTTCCTTGTAAGCTAACTAATTCTATGGTTGTTTGACTTGGTCCGAATGATGAAATGTAGTTTAATTGTTTATCAATTGCTTGATAGATATCAAAGTTCTTTACCGTTAAAGGTTCTTTAATATATTGCTTAAATGAGGAATCATGAACATAGGAATTAAGTGAATAATCTAATGTTTGCATTTTCTGTTCAAGCGTATTCATGATTTGAACAACATTTTCCTGCTTCTCCAAAATAATCTTCTCTTCAAATGAAGCTTTGGTAAAAAAATACGCAAAGCCATTAAATAAGATCACAACTAGAGTACCTGCTAAAACAAAGGGTAAAAAAATGCGATAAAAATATTTTGGTTTTTGTTTCAACATTCATCACCTCTCTCTACCAATAAAACGCTTACATTAGTTATCATTATATGATTCCACTATTTTTCATGTCAATATGCTGTTACACTCATATATTGCCATTTTCACAATCAACTACCTCCTTTTTTTGATTATTTATTTGACAACGCTTACAAATAAACCTACTCTATTTTCAATAAGATCGCTACAATCATCAAAACAGTTAAATCAAATCGGAAGATGAAAATACGGTTTCATATTAAAAAAGTGATCTAGTGAACATGACTTAACGTAATGATTATATAAAAAAATCAACAGATCACAAGGTAAAAAGAGTGGTTCTATATAA
>Ga0182744_1001811_pt1 | contig 18327 bp, 13 predicted proteins | sample eDN3rd30CKraftMG_FD_128525 | JGI IMG/M metagenome (GOLD analysis project Ga0182744, IMG submission 128525) | Enriched Miracle-Growth compost microbial communities from Emeryville, California, USA - eDNA 3rd pass 30_C Kraft MG (version 2) (version 2) ...
AATATCAAGATCATATTTTTTTTACCCGTGGCCCTGTGCGGGTTCCATCCCTTGGTGTTTTTTGTTGTCAGCCAGATCAGCGTCTTATTTCAGTTTTGGGTACATACAGAATATATCCGGAAATTGCCGGGGTTTTTTGAATATGTATTTGCCACCCCCTCCAATCACCGCGTTCATCACGGCTCACAGGAAAAATATCTTGATAAGAACTTTGCTGCCACTTTTATATTCTGGGACCGCATCTTCAACACCTATCAAAAGGAAGAAGAGAAGCCCGTCTATGGCCTGACCAGCAAAATCGGCAACCGAATGAATCCCATATACCTCAATTTCCATGAACTGAAAGATATATTCAGGGATGTAAGGCGCGCAAAAGGCTTGCGCAAAAAGTGGTTTTATTTATTTGGCAGCCCTATAGCCGTTGATCTTCATAAAAAACAAAATGATCCCGATAAATAAAACGAAACCATAAGCCCGCAGGATTTATAATATCAAATAACATTTCATGTGTTATTTGATAAGGGGGAGTTTTTTCCGCTGTACTGCTGACTAGCAGTTCGGCGGAAAAAACTCCCCCTTAATTTGAAACCGTTCATTTATCCGGTTACTTTGCATCCAGTGGATGCTTTGCAACCCAAAACGGATAAATCCAGCTTTGTAATTTCCCTTAATTATTTCCTTCCGGCAAACCGGCTTAGTAATTTTAAGATCTCCAGATAGAGCCATACCATCGTGATCATGAGCCCAAAAGCGCCATACCATTCCATATATTTGGGTGCCCCCATTTCTGCCCCACGTTCGATCATATCAAAATCCAGTATAAGATTCAGCGCTGCGATGGCGACAATAAAAATAGAGATCCCAATACCCAGCAGGCTGCTGTCATACATAAAGGCCACATTGACATGGAACAAACCTAAAATCCAGGTAATAACGTAAAAGATCATGATACCCAGGGTAGCAGAAAAGATGATGGACCGGAACTTTTGCGTGGCCCGGATCACCCTAAAAGCATATAAGGCCAGCATACCGAGCGCGACGGCAAAGGTTAGTCCTACTGCCTGCAGTACAATACCGGGATAGGCCTCTGCAAAGGCACTCTGAACCATGACAGATATACCGCCTAACGCAAAACCTTCCAGCAATGCATATAAAGGAGCAACATATTTGGCTAGCTGGGGCTTGAATATAACGATCATAGCCGTAATCAGTCCGCCAAATATACCTACCATCATCATGGTATTCAATAAAGACATCTGCCCCTTACCCAGCAGGTTCCATGTATAAAATGCACCGCCCATTACCATGAGCAGCAAAAATCCGAATTTGCCGATAGAACCTCCGATGGTCATCGTACCAGCTGAAGCGTCCGCTGTCCCCAGGGAGTTCTTAAAAACTTTCTCGGTTACAGTTGGATTACTTGATTTAAATAAAGCCATAATATTTGGTTTTTATAACGATAAAGATACACGTTAAATTTTAATTTCTTTGTGGACGGGTTATAAACAAAGTCCTAAAAGTTCAACGTCTTTGCCCTTAGACGACCGGGGCTTAATTTCGTTTAGCCCCAGGATAATTTTCAACCGTCTCAAATACGTATTCGGGATGACGGGTTTTTAAAACATCAATCACCTTGTATAGTGAATCCATGTAGTTCTCCCTGTGAAACATACGGTCATGTGTTAAAAGCACCAATGCGTTTTTCTTGTGCGTATAGTGGCCCCGGACAGCATTTTCAACCATGCGGATCATCTGATCTGCAGATTGTACCGGAACTGAGCCTGGCCCTTTAGGGTCTCTTTTGAAAGACCACTCCAAATCCCATCCAAAGACAGAATAACCTGCAGAATCCAGCATTTTACAGACAGGTCTTACCAAATCATGTGCTTTTATGCCGGAGGCGAGTACCCAGCCGCTGTTACCAGGCAGCCGTATATATTTACGCTGCACATTCAGGCTTTTCTGCGCTTTCATAAAATCCTCAAAGCAGGCTTCATGATGATGATAAAAGGACATATAATGTCCGTTGGCATGTGTATAGCTATGGTTAGCCAATAATATATCGGGATATCCACTTCTTATAGAATCCACGTCTTTACGCGCATTTTTACTAAAGGTCTCATGCAGCCCTACCATAAAAAATGTACCCTTTACGCCCAGCCTTTTGAGTGTGTGATAAACATTCATGGTGCCTGGCTGAGGACCGTCATCAAAAGTCAGGTAAATATACTTTTTTGTGGTATCCTGCACAAAATCGGATGCTGGCGGCAAATTGGATTGAGCCGTATTTACCTCTTCCTTAGTTGCAGTGGTGGGCGAAGCCGAAGAATCCGCTGCGGGGGGAATAACTGTTTCAGATTTTATGGTCTGCGTATCCAGCCGGGCATTAAGGGCGGAGTCTGTCGTGTTATTATTGATTACCAAAGAAGCAGAATCGTGCTCTTTTTTATCCTCGTTGGTGCCCTTACAGCCGTATTGAAGGACTAGCGTAGCAGCCGCTGCTACAACTAAAAGGCTTCCTTTGAAAGGTCTAAATTTCAGGTACATAAAAGGTCTTAATACCAGTTTAAGGTTTTTAAATGTGATTGTCCCGCTCTAAGTCAAAGAATATTGCGCCGCATTATTGCTTTGACGCTCAGATCGATTAAACGGAAAACGAAGGTAATTATTAATCAACAGGTCACTGTTAATTTTGGTTAAGATTCAAAGAAGAGGCACCCACAGTGCTCAACATCTAAACCCTAACAATTAAATATTAAAGAGGAATGGTTTTGGCAGCCTCCAATACGGCCTGCTGCCCGGCATCTTTTTTATTAAAGCCCCTGCCTTCGGCAATTTTCTGCCCGTCCAGGATAATGGCGACCGTAAAGACCCTTCTTTTGCCTTCCGCCGATTCACCGACGGTTTCAAACTGGATATCTTTATTATTACGGCCGGCCCACCCAATCAGTTTATTTTTCAGGTTAATCTCCACCTGTTCGAGTTCATCCACGGATAAATAGGGATTCAAGATCTGGGTCATAATCCACTGACGCGTTTTCTCATATCCCTTATCCAGATAAATGGCCCCTACCAGGGCTTCCAGGGTATTGCCAAAAATCTGGCTGTTGCGCAAGGCATTATCGGCATTATTAAAACGAGTCAGGTTTTTAAGGCCCATTTTAATGGCTATATCATTTAACTGGTGGCGGTTAACCATTTTTGACCGCATCTCCGTCAAAAAGCCTTCGTCTTTATATGGATATTTTTTAAAAAGATAATCTGCCACGATGGTGCCCAAAACGGCATCGCCCAGATATTCCAGCCGTTCATTATTTTGGGCCAAGTCCTCTGAGACAGAACGGTGGCTCAGCGCACGCTCATACAAAGCCACATGCCGGGGTTTAATTCCCAAAATGAGCGAGATCTGTTTCTTTATACTGGGCCGTCTTTGGAACTTCCCGACAATATTTTGAACCGATTTCTGCAAAATGATTAAGGGATATACTTTTTCACAATGACTGCTGCATTGTGGCCGCCAAACCCAAATGTATTACTCAAGGCAGCATTCACCACACGCTTTTGTGCCTTATTAAACGTAAAATTCAGCTTAGGGTCCAGATTCTCATCATCCGTAAAGTGATTGATGGTTGGAGGGACAATGTCATGAACAACCGTCATGATGGATGCAACGGCTTCAATGGCGCCTGCAGCCCCCAGACAGTGGCCGGTCATAGACTTTGTCGCACTGATATTGAGTTTATAGGCATGCTCCCCGAATACATTCACAATGGCTTTTACTTCCGCAATATCTCCCAAAGGAGTAGAAGTTCCGTGCGTATTGATATAGTCAATCTCCTCTATTTTCATATCCGCGTCTTTCAAGGCATCCAGCATCACATTTTGTGCACCCAGCCCTTCGGGATGTGGTGCTGTGATGTGGTGCGCATCGGCGGTGGCGCCGCCACCGGCCACCTCGCAATAGATTTTGGCGCCTCTGGCCAGTGCATGGTCCAGGGTTTCCAGGATGATAATGGCTCCAGCCTCTCCCATCACGAACCCGTCCCTGTCTTTATCATAAGGGCGGCTGGCCGTTTTTGGATCATCATTTCTTTCGCTCATGGCCTTCATGGCATTAAACCCGCCAATACCGGCCTCACTGATGACAGCCTCACTGCCACCTGTCAGCATTACATCCGCCTTACCCAGTCGTAGCAGGTCCAAAGAGGTGATAATGGCATGCGTACTGCTTGCACAAGCACTTACCGTAGAGAAATTCGGGCCACGCAGGTTATGGCGCATGGAGACTTGTCCCGGCGCAATATCCAAAATCATTTTAGGTATAAAAAAGGGATTGAACCGTGGGGTCCCGTCTCCTTTAGCAAAATCGATGACTTCGTTTTGGAAGGTTATCAGCCCCCCAATACCGCTTCCCAATACGACACCGGTACGGTCAGGGTCTACATTATCCTTATTCAGGCCTGCATCTTCCATCGCCTGGACACTGGCTGCGATCGCCAGTTGTGTAAAACGATCGATCTTGCGGGCATCTTTACGGTCCATGTAATCCGTCGGGTCAAAACCTTTTACTTCACACGCAAAACGTGTACGGAACTTTGAAGCATCAAATAAGGTGATCATATCGGCACCGGAAACACCGTCGATTAAACTCTGCCAATAATCCTGAAGATTATTACCCAGAGGCGTAAGGCATCCGATTCCCGTTACTACGACACGTTTTGTTTGCATAATTATTGTGTAAAGTTACATACTTCCAGTTTAACGTGATGTTGCCGGCCCTGTGATATTATAAACCGGCATGGGCACGAACCTATAAGAATCCCAGAGCAGCATGTCTGGCTATCCTCATTAAAATCTTGTATTATCAACGAAAGTCCAAAATTCCCTTTTACGAGTAAAGACGGCCAAAATTACTAACAACCATCCATTCCAGCAAAAGAAGGTGGATTTCACTGTTTTAAATATCCCGCACTGCTTCCTTCACAAGGGGAGGAAGAACAGGTGTCCTTACGGATAAAATCTGGTGTTTTTACTGTTTTTCGGCAATGCCAGGTCATCAGAACCGTTATAAAGAATGACCATGTTGGCACTTTTGCCCCTGTGTTTACTCTCCGAAGGTGCCCTTAGATACGCTCATGGGATCTCGCACGCTGGTTATAAACTTAAGATAAGCCCGCCCCGCGGTAATTTAAATTATCGAGTGACGGACTTAAATGCTGAAATATCGTAAAATATTTTCTTCTAAAAACTATTTGGCGTGTTCTTCCAGGTAAGAAACAGCCTGGCCCACGGTTGTAATGGTTTCGGCTTGTTCATCCGGAATAGAAATGTTGAATTCTTTTTCAAATTCCATGATCAGCTCAACCGTATCCAGTGAATCGGCGCCTAAGTCGTTAGTGAAAGAGGCTTCAGAAGTCACTTCAGCTTCTTCAACACCTAATTTGTCAACAATAATTTTCCTTACTCTTGTTGCGATTTCTGACATTGTAAAAAATTTTTAGTTACGGGCACAAAAATATAATTTTTAATCAATTGGCAATGCAATATCTCGGTTTTGTTTTGATTTACCCCTTAAAAAGATGACCAAAACAAGGCATTCTCCATTGATTGTCAGTACAAAATAAACCTTTTTTCCCGAAAGTTTTATTTTTGTTTTGAGAAAAAAATATAATTTTAAGGATATCAATTGATTTAGATACCTTTAAGGAAGCACAATGGCAATACAAATAATAGATTTCGGCAGTGAGCCCTACATGCAAATGCTGCAACTTAGGCACCAGGTCTTAAGGAAACCTTTAGGCATGGAACTATCTAAAAGGGATACGGTGGAGGATGAGTCCGACATCCTGATCGGTTGTTTTGAAAATGATAAGATCATAGCCTGCTGTATGCTTAAAAAGGTAGATAAGCACACTATACGGCTCAGGCAAATGGCCGTTCACAGTATCGGGCAGGGCAAAGGTGTTGGACGGGCCCTGGTCAATTTTGCGGAGAATATTGCCCTTGATTTCGGGTATAATAAAATGATACTCCATGCCCGTAATTCTGCCGTGGGGTTTTACCAAAAGCTGGGTTTTGAGATTTTTGGTGAACCTTTTACAGAAGTGTCCCTGCCACATCGTCTTATGGAAAAAAAACTGGAACGGCTCATGTGAGCCACTTTCTCTTATCTAAGGCTGGAGCAAACTCATTAAAATTCACATTCAGGTACGTCCCTTTCGTATGTGATCAGAGAGCAGGGAGCGGAGTTGGATAATAAAATCAGCACTCATCGGCGTTTTGGGGAATAAAAAAAAGGACCTGGGGCCAAAATAAAGATGGAAGAACTGCCCGGATTCAAAAAAGTTGCTAAATTTTGACCAGTCCCAGCTCATGGAACCTTTTTCGTTTTCTAATCCCACACCCACTTCATTAAAGGTTGCGATATATTGATCCTCAAAGGTTTTAGTAGCTCTTTTATAAACCATTCGTGGCATGATGAACCAAAAGATCAACATCAGGATGAACCAGAGTAGAGAACAAAGCAAAAAAGCCTGGGGTCGGATTTTATTCATATAGAAAAGCACCGCAGCTACTATGGCAAAAATATTGACCGCATAGGCCATGATCTTTACCTCCGGGCGAGAAACAAAATGCACCCGCAATCCTTGCAGCACTTTAGGCTTTTCATATTGAAAACTATATTGCATAATTGCGCCAAAATTAGGTCAATATTCCAAAACATTCAGGTTAAGTCAGAAAATTTCCGGGGCATAAAAGCGAACTATTGTTAACAACGTCGTAAATTGTGCCGGTAATGATTGACAGACAATAACCATTAATCACTTAACCTGCTATTTCTGCCTGAATCTGGCTATAAAGAAGGAACTTTCTGAAGGGCCTTTCTTAGGAGTTTCCATTGCCGGTTCATTGCTTAAAAGCACCCCCGTAAACACTAAATTTAAATTGGATGAAAAAGTATTTTCTATGTGCATTATCCTTACTTATCATAAAGGGCCTCTTTGCCCAGGGCACCGACAGTAAGTATAATCGACACGAAGCATTTGCCCCGGATTTTTATACCCAGTCAGGCAATATGTACCGGAGCGCAAATGGCACTCCAGGACCGGCCTATTGGCAAAACCGGGCAGATTATAATATCCAGGCAAAACTGGATACAGCTGCCAAAACCCTTAAGGGATCCGTTGAGATCAATTACACCAATAACAGTCCTGACCAGCTCCCGTATCTGTGGTTGTATGTTGACCAGAATATATACCGGGAGGATTCCAGGGCTACTGCCACAACAGCTATCAGCGGCGGCCGGTGGGCAACGCCTGTATATACCCAGGGTGACGAAATCAGCAATATCACGCTCAAAATGGATGGAAAGTCGTACCAACCCAAATACCGGGTCAGTGATACGAGATTACAGATCATGCTGCCAAAAGACCTGCCGGCAAAAGGTGGCAAGGTCACCATTCAGATTGATTATGGATTTTCCATCCCTGAAAGAGGTACGGATAGAATGGGTCGTTTAAATACCAAAAACGGCTGGATCTATGAAATCGCGCAGTGGTATCCCAGGATGTGTGTCTACGATGATGTAGAAGGATGGAATACCCTTCCTTATTTAGGTGCCGGAGAATTTTATTTGGAATACGGGGACATTCATTACAGCATTACCGCCCCGTCTGATATGGTTATTGTTGGATCCGGTACGCTTGACAACCCTAAAGAAGTCCTTACTAAAAAGCAGATCACTCAGTTAGAGAAAGCCCAGAATAGTGATGCTACTGTGATGATCCACTCCCTGGAAGATGTCCATAGCGGCAAGGACCATCTTAAAAAGAAGGAGCTCACCTGGAAATTCAGTTGCCTGAATACCAGGGATGTTGCCTGGGCAGCCTCCAAGGCCTTTATTTGGGACGCAGCCCGCATCAAGATGCAGAGCGGCAACCAAATTCTGGCACAATCCGTTTATCCGGAAGAATCTGCGACCACCAATGGCTGGGACAGTTCTACTTATTATACTAAAAAAGCCATTGAGATCAATTCTTATTGGCACGATTTCCCTTACCCGGTAGCGACCAACGTAGCCGGCACTGTAGGTGGCATGGAATATCCGGGAATTGTGTTTTGTAGTGCCAAGTCTACAGGACCGGGCCTGTGGTTTGTAACTTTACATGAATTTGGCCACAACTGGTTCCCGATGCTGGTGGGTTCCAATGAACGCAAATACGCGTGGATGGATGAAGGCTTCAATACTTTTACCAATTTTTATTGTTCCCGTATTTTTAACAACGGGGCCTATAATAATGAACCGGACAAATACAGGGTCGCCAAAAGTTTCTTCAAACAAGGAGCAGAAGTTCCAATGACCTTGCCGGATGTGCTTCAGCCAGGCAATCTTGGAAATGAAGGTTACTACAAACCAGCCGTAGGGCTGTTGATTTTAAGAGATGTCATTTTAGGCCCCGAGCGCTTTGATGCCGCTTTCAGACAATACATTAAAGATTGGGCGTACAAACACCCGACTCCTGCTGATTTCTTCCATAGTATGGAAAACACAGCAGGGGAAGACCTGGGCTGGTTCTGGAAGGGCTGGTTTTATAATAACTGGGCGATTGATCAGGCAGTCAAAACCGTTAATTATACGGATGATGATCCCACTAAAGGCGCTTTAATCACTTTGGAAAATATCGGTCAGATGCCGCTGCCCGTTCAACTGGATATTGAGCAGGAAAACGGCCAGCACATTGAGATGAAACTTCCTGTGGAAATTTGGCAGCGCGGTGGACAGTGGACATTCCATGCTAAAACAACCGCCAAAATTAAAAAGGTTACCCTCGACCCTGATAGACAATATCCGGATGTGGATACCACCAACAATGTATGGCCCAATGCAGCCAGTACAGCAGAGGCCATCCCACAGGGCGTAACCGGCAAAAGCATTATTGAAGACTACCTGAATGCTATTGGCGGCAAAACAAAGCTGGCCGCCGTTACATCTTACCACAAAACGCTCGAAGGATCTGCCAGCGGGACCAAACTAAAGGTGGACATTTATTACAAAGCGCCTGATAAATTTTCTGAAGTTGTCAACCTCCCTGAGATGAATATGCAAGTGATGAAAATTGTACTAAGCGGAGATAAAGGCACGATGACACAACAAGGAAAAACACAACCATTGGAAGGCAAAATGCTGGAAAATATCAAAAATTCAATGGGTATGTTCCCGGAACTTAAATACAACAATGAAGGTTTCCAGGTGCAGGCAAAAGATATCAGGGACCTGAATGGGAAAAAGGCCTACCGCGTGGTGATCACAACTCCTGATGGACAGCAAACAACCGAATACTATGATGTAAAAAGTCATTTGAAACTCCAATCTGAGTCAGCACAAAACCTTGCGCAGTTCAGCGACTACAGAGAAGTAAAAGGCGTTAAAATTCCTTATGGATATAATACAGTGACCATGGGTCATGAATCCAAATTAACCGCTACGAAAGTGGAAATCAACGCTCCCGTTGAAGACAGCGTTTTTCAGTAAAACGCGCCGTCATATTCAATGATAGAGAAACTGTAAAGAGGTTAAAAATCTGCAGATAAAGACACAAGCCCCATTATACAAAAAGTATAATGGGGCTTTTTATTCAGACCAGTTGCAGTTGGAAAATCGGGGATCAATTTATATTACCTTAACCAAAAGAAGATTGCCGGTTGTTTTATTATTTCAGCGGGAAGCAGACAGCCCACTTACATAGCGCAAAAGAAAAATCACCGGACCTCCGGCAACTCGCTGATGGCAAAAAAAATCCCCGTTCCGGTTAAATGGAGCGGGGATATTTTTATTAATATTAAAGGCTTAATGACCCTCGTTTTTCTGTGACGTGTTTCTCTTAACCATTCATGGAGGCCAGGAATTCTTCATTACTTTTTGTTCCGCGCATCTGCTTTAACAGATCATTCATCGCTTCTTCCGTTTTCATGTCACTTAGGTAAACACGCAGCACGTTTATCCGGGTCAATGCTTCCTTACTGATCAACAGATCATCCCTTCTGGTGGAAGAAGAAACGATATCGATCGCAGGGAAAATACGGCGATTGGCCAGTCTTCTGTCCAGTAACAATTCCATGTTACCTGTACCCTTGAATTCTTCAAAGATGACTTCGTCCATCTTGCTTCCGGTGTCCACCAGCGCTGTGGCAAGGATGGTCAGCGAACCACCGTGCTCAATCTTGCGGGCTGCCCCGAAAAACTGTTTTGGTTTTTGCATCGCATTGCTTTCCACACCACCGGAGAGAACCTTACCTGATGCGGGGGCCACTGTGTTGTGTGCACGGGCCAAACGCGTAATGCTATCCAGCAGAATAACCACGTCATGACCACATTCCACCAGTCTTTTGGCTTTTTGTAAAGCCATGGTGGAGACTTTCACATGCTTTTCGGCAGGCTCGTCAAAAGTGGAGGCGATTACCTCTGCTTTTACACTGCGTTCCATATCGGTTACCTCTTCCGGGCGCTCATCTATCAGTACAACCATCAGGTAGCATTCTGGATGATTGGCAGCAATTGCATTGGCCACCTCTTTCAATAGAACGGTTTTACCGACTTTTGGTGGTGAAACAATCAATCCGCGTTGACCTTTACCAATGGGCGTAAACAGGTCCATAATGCGGGTGCTATAATTCATGGAGTTCTGGTAGAGATTCAGCTTTTCAAAAGGGAATAGCGGAGTCAGGTAATCAAAGGGAACTCTGTCACGGACTTCATCAGGGCTCTTGCCGTTAATGGTCTCAACTTTTAAGAGCGCAAAATATTTTTCACCTTCCTTTGGAGGACGTACGGAACCGTAGACCGTATCACCTGTTTTCAGGCCGAATAATTTAATCTGGGAAGGGGATACATACACATCATCCGGTGAAGATAAATAGTTATAATCCGAAGAGCGTAAAAAGCCGTAACCGTCAGGCATCATTTCCAGCACCCCTTCACTTAATATAATACCATCAAATTCGATATTGAAAACGGGCTCTTTTTTCTGAAATTTTGGCCGGCGCTCATTTATTGTCGGAGGTATCAGATCGGATTCATCGAGTTTTTCTAGCTCTTCAACGGAAATATCGCCTTCGTCATTGGATAATAAAGCCAGAAATGCATCTGAGATTTTAGGAATTTCTTCATCGCTTAACAATTCGCTATCTGTTTCTGATGCTTTTTTCTCTTTTGTTTCGGGAGTGGCAGCGTTTGTTTTAGCTTTTGGAGCCGGCGCAGCTGCAGCAGGAGTCTCTTCGGTTTTTTTGCTGACAGGGGGTCTGCCTACGGCACTTTTTGTTTCTTTTTTGGCTTCTAATTTAACGCCTACTTTTTCCTGGTTGTCCCCATCTTCTTTCTTTTCAGCTTTGGCAACCGGGGCTTTTTTAATGGTTTTACGGGCTCTTTTTCTTGGCGTGTTTTCCTGTTCAGGCTCATCACTCATCACTTCCGCATCCTCGGTCGTGTTACCGGTTGTCGCCTTAATGGTTCTTTTTCTACCGGGTTTTTTCTTTTCCCCGGTTTTCTTGTCTTCGCTCTCATCTACGGCCTGTTTGTCCAGGATTTTGTAAATGAGGTCTTGTTTGTCGTTCTTTTTCGAGGCAGGTACTTTTACTTTCAGTTGTTCGGCAATTTTGAGTAATTGCGGCACCAACATATCATTTAATTGCAAAATGTCGTACATAAAATATGTATAAATTGAAATGTGAGGTTCACTTGAGCGCGCATAAAAATAGTGGCGCTGTCGTTCTATGTATTAAATAAATAAGGATAAGTTTGTGATCTTTTTTGAAAAAAACAAGCAAAGAAATGAACTGGTTGTTTAAACTTAAAGCCTGTTTCCGCTGCAATATTACAACAAATATTTAATTCGCAAATTTTTTTTCACGTTAAAGTTTTAATGAAAATCAGGTATTTTTGAGCAAAAGCACCCATGTATTTAGATGATATCCGGGATTTTGCGCTATCCCTTGATCCTGAAATAGATGAATGTTTTCCTTTCGGCCCAGAAACCTTTGTCTATAAAACGAACGGTAAAATATTTTTGCTGATGGCATTCAATGATGTAGATTTAAGGTTAAATTTAAAATGCGAACCACAAAGAGCTATAGAACTCAGGGAAAGACATACGGCCATAATCCCCGGTTACCACATGAATAAAAAACACTGGAATACCTTAATAATGGATGGCAGCCTTGGCCCAGCGCTGGTTAAGGAGCTCATCAGGCATTCATTTGATCTGGTCCACAAAAAGCCTTCAAAGCGCAAAGCCCAAAGTAATCGTCCCAAAATAGATGATGCCTGAATCAACCCGCAATTATAATTATACAAAAACAATATTTTGATGAACAATCATGAAATTGACTATAAAGTCATCGGCGAGGAGATGCAATACGTAGAAATAGAATTGGATCCCGGGGAATCTGCAATTGCCGAACCTGGAAGCTTTATGATGATGGAGGATGGCATTCAGATGCAGACCATCTTCAGCGATGGCAGCGCACAAAATGCAGGAATATTAAATAAGCTGTTTTCCGCCGGCAAACGATTGCTGGCAGGGGAAAACCTTTTTATGACGGCTTATACCAATATTACCAGCGGTACACAAAAGAAGCATGTCAGCTTTGCGGCCCCGTATCCGGGTAAAATCATTCCTTTGGACCTGTATGCTTTGGGCGGCCGGATCATCTGCCAAAAAGATGCCTTTCTTTGTGCTGCGAAAGGCGTTTCGGTCAGTATTGAGTTTCAGCGGAAATTAGGGACCGGGCTTTTTGGCGGCGAAGGATTTATCATGGAGAAACTGGAAGGGGATGGCATGGCCTTTATGCATGCAGGAGGCCATATCGTTCAAAAGGATCTGGTTGCCGGAGAAATCCTGAAAGTAGACACAGGTTGTATCGTTGGTTTTACCGGACAGGTAAATTATGATATTCAGTTTATCGGAGGAATTAAAAATACATTATTTGGCGGTGAAGGCGTGTTTTTTGCCACACTGAGCGGGCCCGGAACCGTTTGGATCCAATCACTTCCGGTCAGCAGACTTGCTGGCAGGATCCTTGCCTATGGCACCTATAAACAAAAAGATGAAGGCAGCATTCTGGGTGCACTGGGAGGCTGGCTGGATGGAGACAACAGCAGATAATACCTACAAATAACGGACATGTTGTATGCTTAATAGCTAAACCGCTTGTAGTTCTATATGACCTGTCCGTTTCATTTTCAATCATTTGAACGCTGAGGGAAATTCCGTGGACAAACAAGCGTATCAACAACTGCCTCAGCTATTAACAGCAATTGCCAAGGGCAATCAACAGGCTTTTAAACAACTGGTAGAACATTATAGTGACCGGTTAGGGCATTTTATTGCTGCCATTACCAAGGACCCCGGCCTGGCTGAAGAAGTTGTTCAGGATGTTTTTCTCAAAATCTGGCTGACAAGAGAATCCCTTTGTAATGTCCAAAATTTCCAAAGCTGGCTTTTCGTCATTTCCAAAAATCAGGCGATCAATGCGCTTAGAAAAGCCATCACCATTGAATACAGCCTGGAAGAAGATATATCGACTCAGGCGCAATCCCATGAACAACTCCTGGAAAAGGAACGTCGGTTAAGTTTACTGGACAGTGCCATCGCAAGCCTCCCTGCACAGCAGAAAAAAGTATTTTTATTAAGCAGAAGACATGGCAGGACTTATAAACAAATCGCCCAGGAAATGAACATTTCTCCGCACACCGTAAAAAAATACCTTCAACTGGCTACAACCCATATTATTAAGCATATTGAAGCAGGAGCTACCTTAACTTTTTTTTATTTTTTTTTAAAATAATGTAAAATAAATACCCCCATTTTCCACTTTTTTGTGTCCTATTAATAATTAACCGCATTTTGTTGTTAAAAGAAAATGGATACATGAACCCTGTTTTAAAAAATTTATTAAATAAATGGCTCCAAGGAAGTTTATCAGCGTCAGAAGCAGCTTTCATCGCGAATCAATTAAAAGATCCCGAAGGCCTTCGCTGTATTGAAGCATGGCTGCAAAAGCAATATGGCTTAACCTGGCAAAGCGATCAACCTTTCTTTTCTGATTCACAGAAAAATAAGATCTATACGCATGCGACCGGTTATATGCCAGGAGAAATCGCAGATTTAAATGAGGCTCCCGAAGGTCTTGTCCAAATTAAATTTCCCCATAAAACCAAAAGAAGAAAAAGCAGCAGAAAAAAACGGCTTATCAGTATATTAAGTTCAATTTCTATCCTAACTTGCCTTTTCTTTTTATTCTATAAAATCAACCGCCCACCTACGCAGATAACAGCAACGAATGCTGGCCTGACTCTGCAACATGATAAAGCAGCGCCTCAACAAGCTACGCCTACTATCAGCTGGGGCAATCAAAATAAGGCCGTTGGAGTGGATCAGGCCATTAAAGACCAGGCCGCCAGGTTGCATAAGGCTGCCGACGGCAGCCTTGTTTTTACTGCCAGTCCGGTTGCACCTTCCAGCACCATCCGAGTTCCTCGTGGCAGCCGTCCAGTAAAGGTTCAGTTGCCAGACGGCTCAAAAGTATGGATCAATACAGCGTCCTCTCTTGAATTCCCGGGGGCGTTTACCGCAAACAAAAGAATCGTTTCACTCATTGGCGAAGCTTATTTTGAAGTTGTCCACAATAAAAAACAGCCGTTTGAAGTACGGCAGGCAGCAAATACCATCACCGTCTTAGGAACGCATTTTAATATCAACGGCTATGAAGATAACGGCAAAACCAAAGTTACCTTACTGGAAGGACTCGTGGAAGTCAACCAGAGTACTTATTTACATCCAGCTGAGCAGGCCGTTTTAAACGAGGGCAATATCCAAATTCGAAAAGAAGTCGACCTACAGCAGGTCATGGCCTGGAAGAATAACCAGTTTTATTTTAATGGCAGTTCAGCCCAGGAAATTTTAAAACAACTTTCCAGGTGGTATAACATAGACATTATCTATAAAGGAAACATTCCCGAGGGCCATTATTCAGGTATTATCAGTAAAAACAATAGCCTTTCTCAGGTATTAACTATCCTTGAAGCCGGCGGTATGAAATTTAAATTAAATCAACAATCCTTATGGATCTATTAAACCATTTTATTTTCTAATCAACATTTCAGCCTTAAAAAGCCAGAACATGGCAGTGTTCCGGCCGGTTACGGGCTGATCTGATAAACGTGCATGCATTTATTTTTTCACCCCAAAACTTGATCAAAAATATGACAAAGATTCTAAAACCTTCCTGGCGAAAACCCAGGCACCAAATTTGGTTAACGATGCGATTTACTACCATCCTTATGCTTGTTTTTAGTTTGCAGCTAAGCGCAAGAAGCACCGCTCAGCAAGTGTCTATTAAGGGCAAACAGATTTCCGTTGAGCAATTTATTCGGGAAATACACCGGCAAACAGGTTACCAGTTCTTTTTTAATGATGCCTTGCTGAAAGATGCACCGGTCATCAAAGATCTTCGGTTAGACCATATCCCCTTAGAAAATGCGCTTCAAAAAGCATTTGAAAATCAACACTTTTCTTACAAAATTGTTGAGAAAACGATTACATTAATTCCCAGAGCATCCAGTGGACAAACAACGGCCAGACAAGAAGAGCAACCGAAAGCTTGGCTATTGAAAGGCACTGTAACCGATTCCACAAATAAACCATTAGCAGGCGTTTCTGTACATTTAACCGGCACCAATAAAGGAGCGATTACTGATCAAAACGGTCGGTTCTCCGTTTTCGTTAAACAGGGGGATCAGCTGGAATTCACCTTTATCGGTTACAAACCCTTACAAATTAGGGTGAAAGCCGAATCGGATTATACCGATGGATTAAAAATCACTTTGAGCCAGGAAGAGGCCACTTCTTTAAATGATCTGGTCGTTGTGGGGTTTGGCAGGCAGAAGAAAGCTAATTTGACAGGAGCTGTATCGCAAATATCGGGTAAGGATCTGGAAAACAGGCCTGTTTCCAATATCGGGCAGGCCTTGCAGGGCCTGATGCCCAATGTTAACATCAGCATTGCCAACGGTAGCCCCAATACCACGCCAAACATCAATATTCGTGGAGGTACATCCTTTTCCAAAAACAGCAGTGGCAATTTTGAAATCCAGACCGGCAGTCCCTATACGCTGGTAGACGGCATTCCAATGGATATCAGTCAGGTGAATCCTGAGGACGTAGCCACGGTAACGGTTCTTAAAGATGCCGCCTCTTCCGCAATTTATGGTGCCCGTGCAGCCTATGGCGTCATGCTGATTACCACGAAAAAAGGCCGAAAATCAGAAAAGCCGGTCCTGAGTTATTCCAACGATTTTCAATGGAATCGTCCGGCGGCGAGACCGGACCTACTTAATGCTTATGAAATCCAAAAAGCAGCCAATGATGCCTACGGTTTAACGGATCAAAGTGTACCGACGGACCAGCAAACCAAATTGGCAGCTATAGAGGCGTATATGAAAGATCCTGCGCATAATCCTCCATATATCATGAGCGTACCCGGTAATGATTCCAGTTCCATTATCTGGGTGGCTAATCAGAATCCATATGATGAAGCGGTCAAAAATTCCACGCCTATGATGAAACATAACATGAGCCTTTCTGGTGGTTCTGAGAAATCTACCTATTATGCCTCAGTAGGCTACCTGGGACAGGATGGTATCTATAAAATGAACACTGACAAGTTTAAGCGTTATAATGCCAATTTCAATTTAAGCTCCAAAATAACCGATTGGTTTACCATGGAGTTTAAGACCAATTATTACAATACGCAGTACAAAGAGCCAGTGTACCCTTCGGGAAAAGGAGGCTGGTGGCGTGCCCTGGCCCAGGAACCTAATCGTAATATCAATATGCCGTTAAAAACACCCGAAGATGCACCCTTTGGTATGGGAGGGTTGTATACGGATAATATTCTCTCTTTTATGGATTACGGCTCTTTAGACGAGCAAAATACGGAAAACCTGTTACTGGCAGCTTCTCCTACTTTTCAAATCACCAAGGACTGGAAAATCAAAGCAGATGTTTCCTATACCTCGAATAATTACAGAGGTAAAACAATTATTCCTGTCCTGGACCGGGTAGAGACTTCCTGGCTGAATACAGACAATGTTTATACAAGTCCCAGTTCTGTCAGTAAAACGGATCAGCATTTTAATCAATACCTGATCAATCTTTATTCAGATTATTCCTACAGCAAGCTGGGCCATAACCTGTACGGGTTGATTGGATTTAATCAGGAATGGTATAATTATGATGAACTCAATGGAAGTGGTAATGACATTATCACACCTGAGGTGCCGGTAATTGATCAGACAACGGGTGAGCGTAACGCCAGCGACGGCGCCTCGGCCTGGGCAGTGCGCGGCGTTTTCTATCGGCTTACCTACAATTATAAAGGTAAATACCTTTTAGAATCCAATGGCCGTTATGATTTGACCAGCAAATTCCCTAAGGATTCCAGAGGTAAATTTTTCCCTTCTGTTTCTGCGGGCTGGCGCATCAGCGACGAACCCTTTATGTCCGGGCTAAAACATACCCTGAACAGCTTAAAGTTCAGAGGTTCTTATGGAAGTATTGGCAATCAAAATGTATCTAATTATATATACACACCGTCCTACGGCACGACAGCCAAAGTCCAGCAGCTCTTTGATGGCAAACGCCCTGTGGGCGTTTATCCTCCGGGACTCGTCGACCCGGATATCACCTGGGAAACAGCCTCTACGCTGGACTTTGGACTGGACATGACCTTATGGAATAAATTAGATGTCAGTTTTGACTGGTATAACAGGACCACGAGCGACATTTTGGTAGATGGGGATAAATACCCTGCCGTGCTAGGTGCAGCTTCCCCCACTAAAAATTCAGGAGAACTCAAAACAGTAGGCTGGGACCTGACAATTGGTTATAAAGACAGAACCTCCTATGGATTAAATTATAGCGTCAATTTTGTCCTTTCCGATTATCAGACAGAAATTGTCAAATTTGACAATAATCCGAATAAACTGCTCAGCACTTTATATGTTGGCCAGAAAATGGGAGAAATCTGGGGATACCAGTCAGTTGGTCTCTTCCAAAATCAGCAGCAGATTGACAATGCCACCAGTCAGAAACTCATCAATTCTGGTATCTGGTATCCGGGTGATATGCAGTATGCGAACCTAAACGGGGATTCTGTGATCAGTGGTGGTGCCGGCACATTGGCGGATCATGGTGACCGTTTAATTATCGGCAACAGTACCCCTCGCTTTCAATTCGGGATCAACTCCAACTTTTCCTGGCACAACTTTGA
>Ga0182744_1001814_pt1 | contig 18306 bp, 19 predicted proteins | sample eDN3rd30CKraftMG_FD_128525 | JGI IMG/M metagenome (GOLD analysis project Ga0182744, IMG submission 128525) | Enriched Miracle-Growth compost microbial communities from Emeryville, California, USA - eDNA 3rd pass 30_C Kraft MG (version 2) (version 2) ...
CGAGGACTGCCTGCAGCTCACGCCGGAGGTCGTGCCGGAGACGCCGTGGCTGCCGAAGACCTGCGGCTATCGCCTGATCGCGGAGGGCAAGGACCTCTACTGGTGGCATCCGCTCGTCTCCGGCGATCCGGATACGGTGCACGCGGCGGGCATTTCCGTGCGCGGCCGGGTGTCAGGAACTGAAGAGACGATCCCCGACGAGGAGCTGGAGGATCACATCGTCGACTGGCCGATGCAGGTGCCGAAGCGGGCGAGGCGGCGAGCGTAGCTGAAATCTTCCTTTGAAAGCGTGGATTGCAAGTCTTTCATGGTGCTATACATGTATAGCAAAGGAACTTGCCCATGCTTGCGTTGCGATTGCCTCCCGAGATCGAGAAACGGCTCGACGCGCTCGCCAAGAAAACGGGCCGCACGAAGAGCTTTTACGCGCGCGAGGCGATCCTGCGCCAGATCGAGGACATCGAGGATTACTACCTCGCCCGGCGTCGCCTGGAACGCGGCGGGGAGCGTGTGCCGCTGGACAGACTTGAACGGGAATTGCGCAAACCCAAGTCCCGTTGATGCCGGCGGTCTGGCAGGTCGAGTTTGACCGCGCCGCCGCGCGCGATTTGCGAAAGCTCGGCGCCGACGCTCAGAAGCTGATTCTGAAATATCTGCGGGAACGGGTTGCGACTTCCGACGATCCCCGTCGTTTCGGCCACGCCCTGACCGGCGATCTCACAGGCCTTTGGCGATATCGGGTCGGCGACTATCGGATCGTTGCCTCGATCGAGGACGATCGCTTTGTGGTTCTGGTCGTGGCGATAGGCCACCGTCGCGAGGTGTATCGATGATTGGACAGCTCACGCCGGAGGTGGTGCCGGAGACGCCGTGGCTGCCGAAGACCTGCGGCTATCGCCTGATCGCGGAGGGCAAGGACCTCTACTGGTGGCATCCGCTCGTCTCCGGCGATCCGGACACGGTGCACGCGGCGGGCATTTCCGTGCGCGGCCGGGTGTCAGGAACTGAAGAGACGATCCCCGACGAGGAGCTGGAGGATCATCTGGTGAATTGGCCGATGCAGATGCCGAAGCGGGCGAGGCGGCGGGCGTAGCCGGTGTCATCTTTATAATTAAGATTATATTCCCAAATATAACCTTGACAAAGCACCTTGGATTTTGGTCCCATGGTGCGACAGGGCGGCGCAAGGTAATCGGCTAGTAGGCAATGGCGTGCTATCTTCCCCCCATGGTTGTGGGGGAAAGTCGTGCCTCAGTTACGCGATTTTTATCGTGCGCCGAAGACCGATATTCAGATCGGCAAATGGCAGTCGGGAAAGGTACCCAAGGGCGACTTTCCGATGGCGCGCTCGGCGTACAATCTCGGAAGCGCGTTCCGTTGGTGCGTGGTCACATTCAAATCGCTCGGCTGTGAATGCCGAGTGCTAGTGATCATGAACAAGGCGAAACAGAAGTATTCTTCCGTGTTCGGCGTTATGGGGCCGAACGGCCTGCGTATCCTCTGCACCTATGAATACCATCCGTCAGAGCCGGGCTGGCATGCACATGCTACCCATGATGATGCGGATTCACTGAGTCGAAGTTATATGCGCGGGCCTTGGATTAAGAGAGTGCCGGGCCCACACGACCCACATAGGGACGGCAAATTCAGTCGTTTCAAGATTGGCGATGAAACCGACGCTTTGCGCTTTGCTATTGATAGGTACAGGATTCGCCAAAAAGGCACGCTGCTATGAAGGAGGAACTGTGTAGAGCCTTCTGCAATGAAATTTCCGTTCGAGAGGTTCCTGCCGGCCTTTCGATCAGGACTCCATTTCAGCGTAGCGACGGCGATGCGATCTCATTTTACGTCATGAAGGCCGATACCGTTCCAGGTATCGCGCGCCTTGAGGATGATGGCGAAACGATTCCGTATCTGGAAGCCTGCGGCGTGGATTTTGAGACGTCTACGCGCCAAAAGGCTTTTCAACATCTGCTAAATGAATACGGCGCCGAGCATGATGCGACCGAAAATGTAATCAGGACGCCCAATATGCGCGAGGCCGATCTTCCGCGCGCAGCGTTGCGTTTTTCGGCATTGCTATTGCGTCTCTATGATTTCCTCTTGTTGACGCAAGAGCATGTTGAAAGCACTTTCAAGGAAGACGCAAAGAAGCGCATTAAGGAAACGTTGGGTCCGCGCGCAACCGTCAAAGAGGACGTTCCGGTAAGTCCAACGTTGTCTGAAATAATTCCAGATATGGTGATTACGGCGGAGGGACGTGATCCTGTTGCCGTGTTCTTGGCTCAATCGGCGGTTCGTATTCAGGATGCAATTATTCTCCAACTGGATGCGCTGTACGTTGTGAAGCAGCCGGTTTCTGTGGTCGCGTTGGTCGAAACTCAAACTACCCTCAGCCGTGATATGCAGAGGCGCGCTGGAAATAGATTGGCTGCGGTTACTACATGGGAAGGCGATCAGAGCGCCGCTCTGCAACGCATCGAAAGAGAGGCTATCGGTGCCCAAGCCACGCGACATTGAGCAGCATCCGGATGCTTGGCAACGCTTTGAGCGCGCCGTGGACGTTGTGGCCAAAAGCCCGCCGCAGCCGCGCAAGGGCGCGACTGCCAAATCGCGGAAGAAGCCAGCGGGCCGTAAAATCAACGCACCCAAATCCTCTTGATTTTAGGCTTGGGCGGCTTCCAGTGCTTCTGACGCCAGCGGATAAAGCGCTGCGCTGCAGCGCTCAAGTCTCGCTTAGTGAGGCCGTCGATAAGTCAGGCGCTTGCCAACGATACCTTTGGCAGCTTCTTCGGCGCGCATGAGATGGTTGTAACCAAGGGCAACGCGAGTGTTAAAGCGGAAATCAAATTCCGCGAGATAACAGTGCAGATGCTTTTCGGCACAGTGCTGATAGGTGCCGCGCATTCCGCGCTTGAAGATCGAAAAATAGCCTTCAACCGAGTTGGTTGTCACATCGCCGCGGGCATATTCCTTGGCGCTGTGATTGATCGTTTCGTGCATTGCAAACTCTTGGCCGACAACCGGGTACAGGCGGCTTTCGTCCGTGTGTAGGCGGGTTTCGCGGCTAACGTTATCGCGCACGATCTCTGCCACGTTGGCAGCTGTGGCAACCGGCACATGGAACGAGCGGACCTTGCCACCGCGTTCAACGAGCGAAACGATTGGGCGCTTGTCGCGCGGACCACGGGAGCCGCGCTTGTAGGGACGGCCCTGACGGTTTGGAGACACGCGGGGTTCTGCGGTTTTCCAGAGGTAGGTTTCGTCAGCCTCGACGATCTTGCCTTCGCCGCCGAGCGGATCGAGGCCGCCAGTACGCATTGCCTCACGCAGGCGGTGCATCATGAACCAAGCGGTCTTGTACGATACGTCTAGCGAGCGATGGATTTGGTGAGCGCTCACGCCTTTCTTGCTGGCAGTCAGCAGGAACAGGGCAGCAAGCCACTTTGAAAGCGGAACCTTCGAGCGCTCGAATACTGTTTTAACAGTCACGGTGAACTGTTCGCGGCACTCGGCACACTGATAGAGGCCGGGGCGGTGAGCCTTACCCTGCAATCCAGTGATCTTGTCCTGATCGACGTTGCCGCAATGGGGGCACATCGGGCCATTCGACCAAACCCGTGCTTCCAGCCATTCGCGGGCTTTGATGTCGTCTTGGAAGATCGGGTTTTGCAGGTTCGCGGTCATTGGTTAGCTCCTATGACCATATTCATAACCCCGCGCCCTGCTTTGTCAAGGTTATAATTGGGATTATATTCCTTGACAGCGTCACGCTGCGTGCGGCATCATCCGGCATCCTCCCACAACCTCATTTGTCTCCATGCCCCGCCGCGAACCATCGCTGCGCGCGCGAGCGCGCGTGATCCTGCGCGAGACGACATCGAACGCGACCGAGCGCGCCGATGTTTCGTGCACCCCTTTCCCTGATCCGCCCCCTCAAGCGGGAAGGGAATGCACCGCCGACGCCGCGCCTTTGCCGGCCGGGACCGCCGGTCCGGCGCCGGTGACGGCGGCCGAACCGTCGCTCACCGATCGCGTGCGCGACCTGTTCGAACGTTCCGCGCTGCCGGTGCGCGAGATCGCGCGGCTCGCCGGCGTCACCGAACGCACGATCTACAAGTACGCGGCGAAGCATCAATGGAAGCCGCGCTACCGCTGGCAGCCGCATGATCCGGCGAAGCGGAAGCCGGTTCGCCGAAAAGAGGATGCGCCCGTGCAGGAGTCCAAGGCCGGTGCGCGCCATCGGCGCTGGCAGCCGGAAGCGCCGTTCGCGCCGGCGAAGGGCGCGGGCGGGCGTTTCGTGGCGCGCGAGCGGGCCGGCGCGGCGCATCCGGTCGGATTGAAGGCGACGGACCCGGCGGCGGCGGCGCGCGCTGCCGCCGCCTGTGTGCGTGCCGGCGAACATGCGGCCGCCGCGCAGGCGAAGGCCGAGCGCGCGCGGCGCGCGGAGGCGTGCGTCGCCGCCGTCGCGCAGGTGCATGCGGCGCTCGCGCGGCTGAACGCGCATGCGCGCAAGCAGTCCTTGAAGGAGGCGCGCCTGCGGCGCGTGAAGGGCGAGGGCGCGCGCGCTGACGCTGGGGCGGCGGATCGCCTGTCGCTGCCGCTGCGCATCGGCGTGCGCTTCGCGCTGCTCCTGTGGGAGCGGGCCCTGCGGGAGATGGAGGATTGACGGAGCGGCTCGACGGCGGCGGGTTGTCCATGGCGCGGCGCGTGTGCGGTCGGGCGCGCGGGCGCGTATCGTCGGGCCGGCATGGCGGCGCGGCGAAGGCGCGCCCCATGGCACGGCTATTGCAGCTATTACAGCCGTGACCCGTATCGCAGTCCTGACCGGATCGTATCCGTGCCCTTGTTGTCCATCCTTGTTGTCCATGACGTGTCACGTAACCGTGACCTTCGGTGCATGCGGCGAATCCCGGCGCTGCTTCCGCGGCCGGTGGAACGGCTTCGCCCGGAATGTCTTCGCGCGGGCGGCCAAGGCTGGCGGACTTGTGAATTCATAGCAGCCCCGCACACCGTCCGGTTGCGGGTTTTTGCGATACATCGGACAAGTGCGGCGCGGAACCAGGCCTGCCGCGCCGCGCTAACGCTGTGAACGCCACGGAAACCCTCGCCGCTTCCATGATAAATCCCGCCCGACAGACGGAACCCGAGCGCGACCCGGAAGCCAACGACCGCGCGCTCGGCGGCGGGCAGGTGCCGGCTCCGCCGCCGGGCGCCGATCCGGGCGCGGAACAGGTGGTCGAGGCGGCCGTCACGCCGGTCGGCGTCGCCGCCGTCGACGTGGTGGCGATCGCGCCGCCCGCGGGCGTCGCCTCCGCGCCGGACCAGCCGCTGCCGGGGCGCTGGATCCTGTCGGACGCCGAGATCCGCTCGATCATCTACGGCGTCTGCCTTGCGATGTTCGTCGCCGCGCTCAACCAGACCGTCATCGCCACCGCGTTGCCGACGATCGGCCGCGACTTCCACAACCTCGACGACCTGTCGTGGCTCATCACCGCCTATCTCCTGAGCTCGACCGTCGCCGGCCCGATGTGCGGCAAGCTCTCCGACATCTACGGGCGGCGGCTGGTGATGATGTCGGCGCTCGGCGTGTTCGTCGTCGGCTCGATCTGCTGCGCGCTCGCGTCCGACATGCTGACCCTGATCCTGATGCGCGGCCTGCAGGGCATCGGCGGCGGCGGCATCGTGCCGCTCGTGCAGGCGACGGTGGCCGACGCGGTCGCGCCGCGCGAGCGCGGACGTTACCAGGCCTATATCGGCTCGGTGTGGGTCGCGGCGGGCGTCGCCGGGCCGGTGCTCGGCGGCTATATCGCGGAGCACCTGCACTGGTCGTGGGTGTTCTGGGTCAACGTGCCGTTCGGCCTCGCGGCGGCGCTGATGATCAACCGCCAGCTCAAGCGGCTGCCGGTCAACCATCGCAAGCACCGGCTCGATATCTTCGGCGCGACCCTGATGACGGCTTCGGCGATCACGTTCCTGCTGGCGCTGACCTGGGGCGGCGTGCGCTATCCATGGCTGTCGGCCACCATCCTGTCGCTGTTCGCCTGCGCGCTGGCGCTGGCGCTCGCCTTCGCCTACCGGCTGGCGCACGAGCACGAGCCCTTCGTGCCGCTGTCGATCCTGGCCAACCCGATCGTGCGCTGGGGCACCATGGCGGCGTCCTGCGCGGTGAGCGTGTCGATCGGGCTCACGGTGTTCATGCCGCTCTACTACGAGGGCGTGCACCACCTCTCGGCGTCGGATTCCGGCCTCGCGCTGATCCCGATCGCGGTGATGACGACGCCCGGATCGGTGCTGTCGGGCCAGATCATGATGCGGTTCGACCGCTACAAGTGGATGCCGATGGTCGGCCTCGCCTGCGCGACCCTGGCGCTCACCGCGATGGCGATCTGGCCGGCGGTCCCGATGTGGCTCGTCATCACGCTGCTGTGCGTGTTCGGCGTCGGCATCGGCACGGTGTTCTCGGTCGCGACGGTGAGCATCCAGAACGCGGTGTCGCGCTTCCAGGTCGGCACCGCGACCGGCGTGATGAACTTCTTCCGCGCGCTGACCTCGGCGCTGGTGGTCGCCGTCATGGGCGCGCTCATCCTCTCGGGGCTCGGCGGCGGCACCGGCGGCCGCGCCGCCGACATGCTCGTCACGCTCTCGAGCGCGGGCAACGGCGACCTCGCGCAGGTCTTCCGCTGGGTGTTCGTCGCGAGCGTGGCCTGCCTGCTGCTCGCGATCTTCGCGCTGTTCATGATGGAGGAGCGGCCGCTGCGCGGGCGCAGCGAAGGCGCGGCGCAGGGCTGATTGCGGGAGGCGCTGATCACGGGAGGCGCTGGCCGCAGGAGGCGCTGATCGCAACGAGGCGAGGGCTTGCGTGGGAACCCGCGCCGGCGCAGGCTGGTTGAGGGGGGGCGGTACGCCCTGGTTGAGGGGCGGTACGCCCTGGTTGAGGGGCGGTACGCCCTGGTTGAAAGGGCGGTCACCGATCGATCGGGAAATTTCCCGGGGAGCGCCGCCATGCCGATGCCGATCATGTCTTCCCTGCTTGTCCTTCCGCTGGCGGCCCCGTTCGCCTTCGGCGTCGCCGCGCCCGGTCCGGACCATTCGCCGTCCTTCGACGTGACGCCGAGCTGCCGTGCCGCGGCGGAAGCCTCGGGCGGACACGACCGCCTGGAGGGTTGCCTCGCCAGCGAGCGCGGCGCGCGCGACCAGCTCGCGAAGGAATGGTCGCAGTTCCCGGCGGCCTCGCGCAGCTTGTGCATCCGCTCGGCGAGCGGCGGCGGCGAGCCGACCTATACCGAGCTGCTCACTTGCCTGGAGATGGACCGCGACGCCAAGCTCGCGCCCGCGGACCGCAAGGTCGGTCCGGCGCCGATCGGCACCGGCCTCAAGCCCGCGGTCGAGCGCGCGCGCGGCCACTGAGCCGCGAAGCCGCACGCCGGCGGCGCGTTGCGTTCTTTCGCGCCGCCTTCAGTCCTGCCGGCGTCCGTTCCGCGGACCGAGCCCGCCCTTCGGCGGCCGCCGCAGGCCCTCCGGCAGCACGGGCTCGTCGCCGGGCAGCGGCTCGCCCTGCATCGCGCCGGCCTTCTGGGCCCGCTCGCGCGCCGTCGTCGCGACCCGGACCTGGTCCGGCTGCGGCCGGCCGGCAGGCGTGACCGGATCGTAGGTGCCGTGGCGGTCGTCGCGCAGGTCGTCCGGCATCTCAGCCTCCGTTGGCGGGCGCGCCGGCGTCCGGCGCGGAAGCGACGGCGCTCGCCGCCGTGAACGCCTGCATCGATTCCGTCAGGCGGTAGCTGTAGGCGGCCAGTCCGGCGAGCACGACGGCGCAGACGCAGACCGGGATGATGAGCCAGCGGTTGCCGGCCGCAGTGTCGTTCGGTTTCGGAAGCGGGTTCATGACGCGCTCCTGACGGGATGGGCATCGCCCCTCAAGGGAAAGCCGCCGGCGGCGGGATCGTTCCGCCCCGCGACGGCGGGCGCGCCGGCTCCTTGCCCGGAAGTCGGCCCGGCGACGCGCGTGATCGCGATCACAGCGGGCGGGCGGCGCGCCGGTTAAGCCTAACGCTCGAAGTTGCCGCGCCGGCGGCGCGCGTGCTCTGGCGCGACGGCGGCGGCGGTGTTTTTCTGGAACCGAAGGATCGCGGCGCGGTTGTCGCGCGGGCAACGGGACGAGGACGATGTCGGAGACTCAATCGGCGCGGTGGGTGGGGCTGGCGCTCGGCGCGCTGCTGGCGGTCATTCTCGCGCTCAACGCGATCTCGCGGACCGAAGCCTCCGATACCGCGGATGCCGCCGACGCAACGACGGCGACCGGTTCGATCACGGCGGCGCCGGTGGATCCGGCGCACCCGTAGTTTCCGGCGCGGAAAGCGTTTTCAGAACGAACGATATCGAAGCGGCTCGCGCACGGCGAAGCTTTGCTCGCCGGTGTTTGCCGCCGTCATGGCCGGATTCATTCCGGCCGTGCAGGGTGCCCTCCTGAGCGGGATGGCGGGGACAAGCCCGGCCATGACGAGCTGAATGCGGGGCGCTTCGTCGCGAATGAGCGCGGCGACACGCCTTGATCGGGTGAGGCGCCGCGGACGAACCGGTTCGGTGCCCGATACCGCCGCCGGGAAGGCTGTCAGGAACCCGGAAGGGTGCTTCCGCATTTACCGCCCATGCCGGGAAAGATCGTCCAGTTCGATCCTGAAACGCTGGGAGCGCTGCGCCTGCTGGCGAGCGATTCGATGAAGGATTTCCAGGAACTGGCCGACGAGGCTTTCGCCGACCTGCTGCGCAAGCATCACCGGCCTGCGGACCTGAAGACGGCGCTCGCCGAAAGCGCGCGCCAGGCCGGCATGCCTTCCCAGAAGAAGAAAAGGAGAAAATGAATGCGCAGCCATATTCCGGTTCGCGCCTACGGCAGCCGGCATCACAACCACTCGTCCTGGTTCGCCTGGCTGGCGAACAAGACGGCGCATCTCACCGGCCGGCCCGCGACCTTCCTGCTGGCGACGGCGGTCGTCATCCTGTGGGCGGTGACGGGGCCGCTGTTCGGCTACAGCGACACCTGGCAGCTCGTCATCAACACCGGCACGACGATCATCACTTTCCTGATGGTGTTCCTGATCCAGGCGACGCAGAACCGCGACACCGAGGCGCTGCAGCTCAAGCTCGACGAGCTCATCCTCGCGACGCAGGCCGCGCGCAACGACAAGGTGTGCATCGAGGAGGAGGACGAGCAGGAGATCGAGGCGGCCAAGTCGGAGGTCCGCCGCCGCGCGGCGCATTGAAGGCGCGCATCGCAGCACCGTGGACGCAGCGCCGTGGTCGTGGCGCCGTGGTCGTGGCGCCGTGGTCGTGGCGCCGTAGCCCGGATGAGCGCAGCGAAATCCGGGAACGGCCCGCCGTCCGCTTCGCTCCAGGCGGGCCGCACCACCATGACCCGACGTCTTCAAGCCGCCGATCGGGCGCACGGCGCTGCGCGAGCCGTCATGGCGGGTTCGCGCGCGGCGCCCGGATCAGGTCTTCGGGATTTTCGCGATCCGGACGTACTCCGCCCATTCCGGGATCGCCTTGAGGAACATTTCCTGCGTCTCCTCCGGCGTGCGGATCATCGGGTCGGCGCCCGACAGGGCGAGGAACTTGCGGCCGTCCTCCGAGCTCGCGATATCGGAGAACCACTTGTTGATCTTGAGCGCGATCGGCTTCGGCGTGCCCTTGGCGACCATCACGCCCCACCACAGGTTCAAGTCCATCGGAATGCCGGATTCCTTCATGGTCGGGATGTCGGGCGCCGACTTGAGCCGCTCGGAGGTCGAGACCGCGAGGATGCGCATGCGGCCCTCGCGCGCCTGGGCGAGCCCGAAGATCGGATCGTACATGCCATAGTCGAGCTTGCCGCTGAGGATCTCGTTGAGCGATTCCGGGCCGCTCTTGTAGAGCACCTCGACGGCGTCGATGCCGATCGCGTTCTTGTAGAGCGTGCCCATGATGGTGCCGGGATTGGCGGTCGAGGCGTAGGTGACCTTGTCGCCTTTCTTCTTCATCGCCTCGGTCAGCTCGGCGACGGTCTTGTAGGGGCTCTTGGCATCGACCATCAGCATGAAGGCGAGGTTGCTGGTGGTCGCGATGGCGTCGAGCGTCTTGCCCGGATCGACCGGCGGGTTCTTGAACAGCGCCATTGTCGCGGCGACCGTCGTGCCGGCGAACAGGTAGAGCGTGTAGCCGTCGGGCTTCGAGCGCGCGACGTATTCGGTGGCGATGTTCGAGTTGGCGCCGACGCGGTTCTCCACGATGACGGGGTGGCCGGCGATCGGGCGCAGCTTCTCGGCGAAGAAGCGCACCAGGATGTCGGCGCCGGAGCCGGGTCCGAAGCCGCAGATCATGTGGATGTCCCGGCTCGGATAGTTGTCGTCCGCGCGCGCCGTGCCGATGCCCGCGCGCGCGGCCAGCGCGAAGGCGGCCGCCGAGTGCAGGAATTGCTTTCGCGTGAAGTCCATGGGTCAGGTTTCCTCTGCTGCGGCGGTTCGTGCGACCGCGGAAGCCAACGCGACCCTGTCCCGCGGAATCGCAGGACGGCCCGCGGCGCGAGTATGCACGATCGACCCGGCGGCCGGCAAACTTGCGAAACGCAATCACCGCCGCCAAAACGCCGCGCCGACGGCCTTTTCATGCCCGGGACATGCGTGCCGCGGCGCGGCGGCGGAATAACCGGCCGGCCGCGGTGTTATCCGCGCCGCCGGCGCGTGCCGGCCCGCGTAGGAGTAGTGTAACCCCCGCGGGTGACATCCGCGGCGCGCAGCCACCGCATGCCGTCACAGCGTTATGGCGTAGATGAAGACCGCGCCGGCATATAATATAGTATGAACCGACTACCCGAATAAGCGGCGCGGTTCCAGCGCAGGAAGCCGCAGCCCGCGCGATACAACCGGAAGCGAACCAAGGAGCGCATTCGCATGGCCGACAGAAAGATGCGGCTGGCAGCCTATTTCAACCCGACGGGGCATCACGTCGCCTCCTGGCGCCATCCGCGCGCCCAGAAGGATGCCTCGTTCAACTTCAAGCACTATGTCGAGATCGCGCAGACCGCCGAGCGCGGCAAGTTCGACATGATCTTCCTCGCCGACGGGCTGGCGACGCGCGAGGCGCACATCGACGCCATCAGCCGTTCGGTGCAGTTCATCGCGCACTTCGAGCCGATCACGCTGCTCTCCGCGCTCGCGGGCGTCACCGAGCGGATCGGCCTCGTCGCCACCGCCTCGACGACCTACAACGAGCCGTTCCACATCGCGCGCAAGTTCGCCTCGCTCGACTGGATCAGCAACGGCCGCGCCGGCTGGAACCTCGTCACCTCGGCGCAGGAAGCCGAGGCGCCGAACTTCGGCCGTCCCGGCGTCGATCCGCACGCGGTGCGCTACGGCCGCGCGCAGGAGTTCGCCGAGGTCGTCAAGGGCCTGTGGGATTCCTGGGACGACGACGCCTTCATCATGAACACGGAATCCGGCCTCTACTTCGAGCCGGACAGGATGCACGTGCTCAATCACCACGGCAAATACTTCAACGTGCGCGGTCCGCTCAACGTGCCGCGGCCGCCGCAGGGCTATCCGGTGATCGTGCAGGCGGGCGCCTCGGAGGAGGGCAAGGAGACCGCGGCGCAATTCGCCGAGGCGATCTTCTCGCCGCATCTCAACGTCGAGGCGGCCAAGGCCTATTACGACGACGTCAAGGGCCGCATGGCGAAGTACGGCCGCCATCCCGATCACCTGAAGATCCTTCCCGGCCTGAGCGCCATCGTCGGCGAGACCGACGCAAAGGCGGAGGAGGACTTCAACTATCTGCAGTCGCTCATCCATCCGATGGTCGGCCGCGAGATCCTCTCGACCATGATGGGCGGGCTCGACCTGTCGAAATACGACATGGACAAGGAGCTGCCCGATCCGCTGCCGCCCAACGAGGGCAGCCGCGGCCACTACGACAGCATCCTGGCGATGGCGCGGCGCGAGAAGCTCACCATCCGCCAGCTCGGCCAGCGCGTCGCCGGCGCGCGCGGCAAGAACACGCAGCACGGCTCGCCCAAGAAGATCGCCGACTACATGCAGAGCTGGTTCGAGGCAGGCGCCTGCGACGGGTTCTGCGTGATGCCGCCCTACATCCCCGGCCAGCACGACGACTTCGTCAACCTGGTGATCCCGGAGCTGCAGAAGCGCGGGCTGTTCCGCACCGAATACGAGGGCCGCACGCTGCGCGAGAACCTCGGCCTGCCGACGCCGCGCAGTCGCTACGAGAAGGAACCGGTGCGCAAGACGGGGTGAGGGGGCGGTGCGGCGCCGTCGCGCGGACGCGGCGGCGCGAGGGGCCGACAGCACTCCAATAAGTGCTCGAATAACGTCGGACCGTTCGGCTCCGTTCGTCACGGCCGTTCGTAAGGATAGCGTCGCTGCGCGCGCCTGTATCCATCCGTCATCGCCGAGCTCGTCCCGGCCACCCCGCTTAGGCGGGCACCCTGCGTCAACACCGTGCCTTCCCGATCGGGATGGCCGGGACAAGTCCGGCCATGACGTGTGGTGGATGGGCCGCTTCCGCGCGTAGATTTCGCTCCGCTCATCCGGGCTGCGACATTCATCCGGGCGACAGCGCCTCCGCGCCGCCGCGACAGCATGACTCACGGGCGGCGGTTCGCCGGCACCTCACCGGCGGTGCCGGTTTCGGGCTATCCTCCGGGCAGGCGATTCTGGCCGGAAGGGGACGATGGGAAGGCTTTGGCGTAGGACGCGCGGACGCGGGCTGGCGGTCGCGGCGCTTGCGGGCGCGGTGCTCATGCTGTCGGCATGGCCGGGGCGGCACGCCTTCGCGCCCGGCGGCGCGGCGGCGCAGGAACGGGCGCCCGTCTCCGAAGCCGCGATGGCGGAATACCGCCGGAAGCTCGCCGCCTACGAGGAAGCCTTCGGCAGGTTCGACGCGGTGGCGAAGGTCTATTGGACCAAAATCGCGGAGAAGCGCCGCGCCCGCTTCGCCAAGCGGCGCAACCATCAGGAGATCGGCCTCGAGGACTATGTCCTCACCCAGCCGCCGCTCTACACCGGGCCGCCGCGCCCGGTCGATCCCTCCCAGCCGGGCAAGCCGCCGGCGCGGCCCATTCCGGTCGTCGCCGACTTCCTGCGCAACGCGCGCGAGCATTTCGATTTCGTTCCGCAGCGTCCGGCGAGCGAGCTCGAATACAAGCGCATCTATGCCGCGGTGGCGCGCGCCGCCGGCCTCACCCGGGACCAGGTCGTGCGCGTCTACGGCTTCGAGTCGGGCGGCAACGGCGGCTATGATGTCCAGGCAGGGCTGGAACGTGGCGGCGGAAAGGGCCGCGCGATCTCGACCGCGCTCGGCTACAATCAGCTGCTCCACACCAACAGCGTGGAGCTGGTGGCGGAGCAGGGCGACGACTTCCTGAAAGCCCTGCGCGGCAAGGCGGCGCGGATGTCCGGAGCGGAACGGCAGGCGATGGAACACAAGATCGGCGTGCTCCAGCGCATGGTGCATTTCACGCGCACGGTCCCCGACACCTGGAGCGAGCACGAGAAGCTCGCGGCGACGCCGCGCGGCCTCGGCGTGCATGCGGTCACCCTCGATATCGACATCGGGCCGCTGGCGCAGACGCAGAAGCTGCTCACCTCGGTGATCTTCGCGCGCCGCAAGGGCGTGACGCGCACGCTCACCGCCGCGGAGCTCGAGATGATGAACCTCACCGGCGACGGCAACGGCTTCGACATGGTGACGATGCCCGACGACCTGCGCGAGAAGGTGCCGACGTCGAACTTCTTCCAGCGCCTCGGCTACGAGCGCAATCCGGTGGCGATCCGCAACAACACCGTGAAGGCGTTGCTGCGCGCGACCGACCAGCGGATGGACCAGGAGGCCAGGATGCCGGGCGCGCGCGACATGGCCGACGCCTACGACGCCGCGCGCTGACACGGGACGCCGCTTGCCGAACCGCCCGCCCGCATCGACCGCCCGCCTGCCCAGGGTCTGGGGGCCATGCGCGGCCGTGACGGCCTTTCCATCGAAACGTGAATTGCGCTAGAGCCTTCCGGCTTTGATGGAATCAAGGGCGGGGCTCCAGCTTTTTGTTTGTCGCATTTTCTTCGCGCGAACCGGTGTCCGCTTCGCTCGAACGCGCTCTAGCGGACCTGCCGATATCGGGAACCAGGGAGAACAGCGGTGCTGCTCGGGGCCTTTTTTGCGCTGATTTCGGCGGGCACCTTCGCCTGGACCAACGCGGCCGTGCGGCGCGGCGTGCTGTCCGGCTCGGTCGCGCAGGCGACGACGCTGTCGATCCCGGTCGGCGTGCCGGTGTTCCTCGCCGCGCTGCTCGTAATCGGCGACATCCGCGTGTTCGGCGAGCTGTCGCAGCGCTCGATCATCGTGTTCGCCTGCGTCGGCGTCAGCCACTTCGTCTGCGGCCGCTACTGCAATTACCGCGCGCTGAGCGCGATCGGCACCAATCTCGCCGGCCCGGTGATGCAGTTCAATCTCGTGGTGTCGCTCTCGCTCGCCATCTTCTTCCTCGGCGAGAAGCTGACGCCGCTCAAGATCCTCGGCATCCTGCTGATCGTGCTCGGCCCGGCCATCGCGACGCGCAGCAGCAAGCGGCACCCGCCGGTGCCGCCGGCGCAGGCCGCGGCGGAAGCCGCCGGGCCGATCCCCGATGCCGCGCTGCCCGATGACGACGCGGCGGACGAGCGCCGCGCGCCGCCGGCCGCCCCGGCGCCGCCGCTCGCGTTCACGCCGCGCATCGTCGAAGGCTACATCTTCGCCTTTCTCGCGGCGCTCTGCTACGGCGCGAGCCCGGCGCTGGTGCGCTATGCGGTCGACGGTCACGGCGTTCCCGGCGGGCTGGCCGGCGGCGCCATCGCCTCGGCCGGCGCGACGGCGGCGACCGCGCTGCTGATGTTGGTGCCGGGACGGCTGCGCGAGGTGCGCGCGGTGACGCCGGAGGCGGCGAAGTGGTTCCTGTCGTCGGGGACGATGGTCTATGTCTCGCAGATCTTCGCCTATTCGGCCGTCTCGCTCGCGCCGGTGACGATCACCGCGCCGATCATGGGGATGGCGAACGTCATGCGCATGCACCTGTCGCGGTGGATGAACCCGCACCACGAGGTGTTCGGGCCGGAGGTGGCGCTGGCGACGGCGTTCGCCTTCCTCGGCGTCGTCGCGCTCACCGCCAGCATGGAGCTGGTGCCGCTGCCGCCGGCGCTGGCGGCGTTCATGAACTGGCAGTGGCCGTAGCGCACGCGCCGTGCGTGCGCGTCCTGAAGATTTGAAGCGCGTGGCGAAGCCGCGGCATGCGATCCCGCCGAACAGGGCGCGGTGCCGCTCTGATCGGGATGGCCGGGACTTAGAATACGACGGTCACTTCCACCTCGTCATGGCCGGGCCTGTCCCGGCTCCCGATCGGGAGGCGTGCCTTTCCGAGCAGGGGTGCGGGGACACCGGCGGGCAATCGAAACGTCGCCGCTCTTGCGCGTCGATTGTCCGCCGGCTTCATGGTCCGGGACGCGCCGCAGTGCGGCGCTCCGCCATAATGCCGTGGCCCGTGCGTTCCCGGATGTCGCTTCGCGCATCCGGGCTACGCTTCCGGCTTTCTACGCGCCCGCGTGCCGGATGAACGTGCCGTCGCGCAGCTCGCGGACCGCCTGCTGCAGCTCGGCCTGCGTGTTCATCACGATCGGCCCGTGCCAGGCGACCGGCTCCTGCAGCGGACGCCCGGAGACGAGCAGGAACCGCACGCCTTCATCGCCCGCCTGCACCGTCACCGCGTCGCCGTTCTCGAACAGGACGAGGGAGCGGTTGCCGGTCTGCTCGCGCACCAGGGTTTCGCCCGCGGGCGTGTCGCGCTCGGTGAGCACGCCGAACGGCTTCGACGCGGCGCGGAAATCGCCCGCGCCCGCGAACACATAGGCGAAGGCGTGGCGCGTGGTCTCGACCGGCAGCGTCTTCTTCACGCCGGGCGGCACCGACACGTCGAGGTAGCGCGGATCGGCCGCGACGCCCTCGACCGGGCCCTTCCTGCCCCAGAAGTCGCCGCAGATGATGCGCACGCGCGTGCCGTCGTCATCGACGACCTCGGGGATCGCCGAAGACGGAATGTCCTGATAGCGCGGCGCGGTCATCTTCAGCGCGGCAGGCAGGTTGGCCCAGAGCTGGAAGCCGTGCATGCGGCCCTGCGCGTCGCCCTTCGGCATCTCCTGATGCAGGATGCCCGAGCCCGCCGTCATCCACTGCACGTCGCCCGCGCCCATGCGCCCCGTGTTGCCGAGGCTGTCGCCGTGCTCGACGGTGCCCGCGAGGACGTAGGTGATGGTCTCGATGCCGCGATGGGGATGCCACGGAAAGCCGGCGAGATAATCCTGCGGGCGGTCGTTGCGGAAATCGTCGAGCAGCAGGAACGGATCGAAGTCGGAGGTCGTGCCGAAGCCGAAGGCGCGATGGAGATGGACGCCGGCGCCTTCGAGGGTCGGCTGCGATTGCACGATACGCTTGACGGGACGGATGGACATGGCGGCTCCCTTGGTGGGTGAGCGTGGAACGAGGTCTCGCTGTTTATATGGGGATCGCGTCAAGGGCGGCGGGGAGGGCCATCGGTCGGCGTTTCCCGGGCGAGCGAAGTTTTTGGCCATGGTCTCGGACCGACCGCATTCATGCCGTCGTGGCCGGGCGCGTCCCGGCCATCCCGATAAACAGGGCACGATGCTCTCCCTGATGGGGCGCGGCTCTCCCGGATGGGCCGCGCGGCAGCGGAGGTGGCGTTCCCGGATGTCGCTTCGCGCATCCGGGCTGCGGGGCGGTTAGATAAAAATCCTCTTTTAGGAAAATAAGCATTGACAGCGTGACGCTCGTCGGGTAGGGTTCGGCCATGCTCGAGAATTGCGACTGAGGCCGAAGGGCCTGCCGCATGCGGGCTTTAAGCGTTTGCAGGCTTCCGGCGTTTGCAGGCTTCCGACAGGCGCGCCGGCCGGCGCGCGCCGATGGCGATCCGCACCATGCCCCGACCTTACGCCGCGCTCACGCGCGAGGATATCGACGCCATCCGCGCAGCCTACGTCGCCGGCATGGCGGTGCAGCGCATCTGCGCGGACCATGCCGTTTCGCGGCAGACGCTGTACATCGCGCTCGACGGCGGGCCGCCGGACGCGCAGCCGCGCCTGCCGGTTATTTCGCGGCGGCGCGAGGGCCTGCGGCGCACGCCGCGCCGCGTCGATCGCGAGGCGCTGGTCGCGAGGCTGTGGCGCACGGCGGAGCGGCAGGTGCGCGACGTCGAGGAGCGGCTCGCCGCGCAGGGACAGCAGCCCGCCGACCGCGAGCGCGAGGCGCGGCTGATGGCCGTGCTGGTGAAGACATTGACCGAACTCGCCGCGCTCGACGCGGCCAACACGAAATCCGGCACCAGGGCGGCCGCGAGATCCTCCGCGGAGCCGGATGCCGATGACCGAGACCAGCAAGACACCGCCCGCGACATCGACGAGTTCCGTCGCGAGCTTGCGGCGCGCATTGCGGCGCTTGCCGCCGACGCAGCGCAGGAAACTGGCGACGGAACTGCCTGACCACCTGCAGCGGATCTTCGTCAGCGACTTCGGCGTGCTCTCGCACGACCATCAGTTGCCGCCGGAGGGCGACTGGACCACCTGGCTGCTGCTCGGCGGGCGCGGCGCCGGCAAGACGCGCGCCGGCGCGGAATGGGTGCGCGGGCTCGCGCTCGGCATCGCGCCGTTCGCGGAGCGGCCGGTGTCGCCGATCGCGCTCGTCGGCGAGACCGAGCACGACGCGCGCGAGGTGATGATCGAGGGCGTGTCGGGAATAAAGGCGGTGCACGCGCGCTACGGCGCGCGGCCGGCCTGGATTCCCTCGCGCCGCCGGCTCGAATGGCCCAACGGCGCGGTGGCGCAGGTGTTCTCGGCGGAGGACCCGGACAGTTTGAGGGGGCCGCAATTCGCGGCGGCGTGGCTCGACGAGTTGTGTAAATGGCGCAGCGGCGAATCCACCTTCGACATGCTGCAGTTCGGGCTGCGCCTCGGCGCGCGGCCGCGGCAGGTCGTGACCACGACGCCGCGGCCGACGCCGTTATTGAAACGGTTGATGGGCGATCCGCGCACGGCGGTCTCGCGGGCCGGCACGCGCGAGAACGCGCACTTTCTCGCGCCGGCGTTCCTGTCCGCCATCGTGGACCGCTATGCCGGCACGCGGCTGGGGCGGCAGGAACTCGACGGCGAAATCATCGCCGACCGCACGGATGCACTGTGGTCGCGCGCGCTGATCGAGTCCTGCCGCGTCGCCGCGTCGCCGGCG
>Ga0182744_1001817_pt1 | contig 18282 bp, 16 predicted proteins | sample eDN3rd30CKraftMG_FD_128525 | JGI IMG/M metagenome (GOLD analysis project Ga0182744, IMG submission 128525) | Enriched Miracle-Growth compost microbial communities from Emeryville, California, USA - eDNA 3rd pass 30_C Kraft MG (version 2) (version 2) ...
ATCGAAGTCCGGCATGGAAATCCGCTCGGGGTTTAAAAACCGCTCGAAAATCAGTTTATTCGGAATGGGATCCAGATCGGTGATATGCAGACAATAGGCCACCAAAGATCCCGCTCCCGATCCACGACCGGGGCCCACCGGAATGTCGTTGGCCTTGGCCCACCCGATAAAATCTTGAACGATCAGGAAATACCCGTTGAATCCCATTTTATCAATAACCGAAAGCTCATAATCCAAGCGCGCTTTGTATTCGGGAATCTTTTCCTCGGGGACGGGCTCCCCTTTTTTTTCCGCTTCTTCAAAACGCTTTTCCAAACCTTTGAAAGCCAGATCCTGAATTTCATCTTTCAGCGATCGGCCCTCTTTCGTCGGATAGCTCGGAAGGTGATAGATGGGCTTTCCCTCATCATCCTTGAGTTTGAATTTCACGTTGCACTGCTCGGCGATCTTCACCGTGTTCGCCAGCCATTCGGGATGATCTTTAAAGAGTCCCCTCATCATTTCCTGGGATTTGAAATAAAACTGATCGCTTCCCAAACGATAACGGCTTTCGTCCATCAAAGTTTTGTTGGTGCCGACGCAGATCAATACTTCCTGGGCCAATTGGTCTTCTTGCTTCAAATAATGAACGTTATTGGTGGCGACCAATTCGACGTCCAATTCTTTTCCGGCTTCGATCAAAAACGGCGTCAGGGCGTCCCATTCTTTAGGACCGGTCTTGCAGACCTCCAGATAAAAATCAGCCCCATAAATTTCCTTAAAAATTCTGATGCGCTCTTTTGCTTCTTCGGGCCCCTTGGTTTTGAAATGATAGGCCACATCGCCCATCAATCCGCCGGAAAGAGCGATCAGTTCCTGATTGTGTTCTTTAAGAACTTCCAGATCCACGCGGGGACGGTAATAAAATCCCTCCCGAAACCCAAGGGTCGCAATTTGGCAAAGCGCTTGATAGCCCTTGAAGTTTTTCGCCAGCAAAACCAGGCGGGTGTTCGGCTGATGACTGGCTTCCCGGTCCTCGCCTTTGACGAATCTTCCTTTGGGCGCCAAAAATACTTCCAGCCCCAGGATCGGCTTCACTCCTTCGGCCTGACAGGCGAAATAAAATTCCACGGCGCCGTACATGTTGCCGTAATCGGTCAAAGCCACGGCGGACATTCCCATCTCCGCCGCCGTCTTGGCGAGCTTCTTGGCGGTGCAGGTCGCCTCCAAAAGCGAGTACTGGGAATGAACGTGAAGATGAACGAATGAATTCTCTATTTTGCTACTCCCATTCGATGGTTCCCGGCGGTTTTGACGTTATGTCGTAAACCACCCGGTTCACTCCTTTAACGGAGTTGGTGATTTTGTTGGACACCATCGAGAGAAATTCCGGATCGAAGTGAAACCAATTGGCCGTCATCCCGTCCACGCTGGTGACCGCCCTTAATGAAAGCACAAAATCATAGGTTCTGCCATCCCCCTGGACACCGACGGTGCGCACCGGCAGCAGCACACAAAAAGCCTGCCAAATCCGGTCGTAAAGGCCGTTTTTCCTCAGCTCGGAAATAAAAAGATGATCCGCTTCCTTGAGGATATTTAAGCGATCCTCGGTGATCTCTCCCAGCACGCGGATCGCCAGACCCGGCCCCGGAAAAGGATGCCGCCACAAAAATTTAGGAGGAAGTCCGAGTTCTTCCCCTAAGCGGCGGACCTCGTCTTTAAACAGTTCTCTTAAAGGCTCGATCAATTTCAATCCCAGATCTTTGGGAAGACCGCCCACGTTGTGGTGGGATTTAATGGTCACGCTGGTTCCCCGGGGGCTGACGCTTTCGATCACATCCGGGTAAAGAGTGCCCTGCGCCAACCACTCTCGATGCCCTCCCAGATCCTGAATCGCTTCTTTAAAAACTTCGATGAAGAGATGCCCGATTTTTTTTCGCTTGAGTTCCGGATCGCTCAAACCACGAAGGCCCGTCAGAAATTTTTCTTCCGCCCGCACGCCGCGAACATTCAAGCCCAGCTCTTGATACATTTCCAAAACGTCTTCGAATTCATTCTTACGTAAAAGCCCGGTGTCCACGAACACGCACTCCACCTGCTCCACGGAGAGCGCCTTGGTCAAAAGCGTCGCGGTGACGGTGGAATCCACGCCGCCGCTGAGGGCACAAAGCACTTTTTCCGTCTTTCCCACCCGCGTTTTGATGTCTTCGATCAGATGTTCTTTGATGGAGCGCGTGGTCCAGTTTTTCTTCATGCCGCATTTTTTTTCGGCGAACTGTTTCAAAATTTCTTGGCCGTTTTCCGTGTGCACGACTTCCGGATGAAATTGAAGCGCCCAATAATTTTCCGCCTTCATGGCCGCCGGATGCCCGCTGTCGCTGACTCCGATCACCTCCGCGCCCACCGGCGCCTTTTCCACCACGTCTCCATGACTCATCCAAACGGTGGTGGCGTGCTCGAAGAGATCAAAATTCTCCGTCCATTTTACTTTGGCTTTTCCATATTCCCGCAGGGAGGCCGGGGAAACTTTCCCACCCAACTGATGGGTCAAAAGCTGCATCCCATAGCAAATGCCCAGAACCGGCGCCAAATCCAAGAGCTCTTTGACGTTTCTTTGAGGAGCGTCCTCTTCAAAAACCGAACAGGGCCCTCCGCTGAGGACGATGCCTTTAGGACTTTTCGCTTTGAGTTCTTCCAAGGAAACGTTGTAAGGCGTGAGCTCGGCGAAAAAACCCAGCTCACGAAAACGACGGGCGATCAACTGCGTGTACTGCGATCCGAAATCCAGGATCACGATGCCGTGGGTTTCACTCATACCGGCGTCACTCAAGCCTGTAGTTGGGCGCTTCTTTGGTGATGCTCACGTCATGAACGTGGGATTCACGCAAACCCTGAGGACTGACGCGCACGAATTTCGCCTTCTTCTGAAGGTCCTGAATGTTCACGGCGCCCAAATAGCCCATGCCGGATTTCAAACCGCCAACCAGCTGATGAAGAATTCCGCGGGCCGAACCCCGGTAAGGAACTTTTCCTTCGATCCCTTCCGGAACCAATTTATCCAGCTCCACCACGTCCGCCTGCCCATACCGATCTTTCGATCCCTTTTTCATCGCGCCCAAGCTTCCCATTCCGCGGTACACTTTGTAGGTACGACCTTGATACAAGATTGTTTCGCCGGGACTTTCATCCGAGCCCGCCAAAAGATTTCCGATCATCACCGTGTTCGCCCCCAAAGCCAAAGCTTTGGTGATGTCCCCGGAAAACTTAATGCCGCCGTCGGCGATGATGGTCTTTCCTTTTTCCTTGGCGGCTTTCGATCAGTTCATCACCGCGGAGATCTGGGGCATTCCCACGCCGGAAACCACGCGGGTGGTGCAAATGCTTCCGGGCCCAACGCCCACTTTCACCACGTCCGCGCCCGCCGCGATCAGATCCCTGGTTCCGTCTTCCGTCACCACGTTTCCGGCGACGATCACCACGTCTTTGTAGTTTTCAGAAATCCATTTCACCATGGCGAGCACGTTCTTTGAGTGGCCGTGCGCGGTGTCCACACAGATGACGTCCACGCCTTGCTCCACCAAAGCGCTCACGCGCTCTCTGGAAGTGGCGTCCGTTCCGATGGCTGCGCCCACCAAAAGGCGGCCATGGGAATCTTTGGTGGCTTGAGGAAAGGTCTGTGCTTTTTCGATGTCCTTGATGGTGATCAGACCTTTTAATTTATTGGCCGCGTCCACCACGGGAAGTTTTTCGATGCGGTGTTTTTGGAGAATCACTTTCGCTTGCTCCAAAGTCGTTCCCACGGGAGCCGTAACCAGATTCTCTTTTTGCGTCATGATGTTTTTGATCGCTTGCGCGGTGTTGGTTTCAAACCGCAGATCCCGGTTGGTCAAAATCCCCACGAGTTCTCCGTTACTGGTGATCGGAACTCCACTGATCGAGTATCTTTGCATCAGTTCCAAGGCTTCCGAAACCGAACGGTCCGGGCCCAAAGTGATCGGATCGATGATCATCCCGCTTTCGTATTTTTTGACTTTTTCCACTTCGAAAGCCTGGGATTCGATGTCCATGTTCTTATGGATGATTCCCAAGCCCCCCATTTGCGCCATGATTCGGGCCACGCGGTTTTCAGTGACCGTGTCCATTGCCGCGGAGAGGATGGGCATCTTCAGCTGGATGTCCCGGGCGAAAAAGGTTTCACTGGAAACTTCCGAGGGAATGATTTCCGAATACTGGGGAATCAGCAGAATGTCGTCAAAGGTTAGGGCCTGATCCATAAACGTCTCTCTCCTTCTCTAAAGATACCATTTCATGTAATTCAAATAATTGTCCGCGGACTGATCCAAAAATTTCAACTCTTCCGGCTTGAGCAAGCGCACGGCTTTGGCCGGACGGCCCAAAATCAGCCAGCCCGATTCAAAGGTGGAACCTTCCGTCACCAAGGAGCCCGCGCCCACGATGCATTTTTCCGGCACGTGAACGCCGTCCATCAACACCGAACCCATGCCGATCAGACACAAATCATCCACCGCGCAGCCATGCAGAATCACCGAGTGGCCGATGGTCACGCGTCTTCCGATGCGGGCCTGAGCTTTATTAAAAGTCCCGTGAACGACCGTATTGTCCTGGATGTTGGTCTCATCACCGATGGTGATCGGCATCACGTCGCCGCGCAAAGTGGTGTTGAACCACACCGAACAGTTTTTTCCCAGAGTGACGTTTCCGATCACCTCCGCGGAAGGCGCCACAAAGGAACCCTCTCCGATCTTTGGTTCAAATCCCCTGGCCTTATGAAGCACCTTTAACTCCCTACTGTAAATACCGATGATCGTTCTTGAATGCGTGCGGAGCGGTTTTCATGGCCAAGGCGGTGTTGGTCATTTCCGTCTCCACGTTTTGGCTTTTTCTTAAAACCTCTTCCGTGGTGAAAAACGAACATCCGGTGTGCAGACACAGCGAAATCACATGGTCCGCGCGGCTGTTCATTTCTTTAAGTTTTCTGGACCCTTTGAAGTGAAGCCTCACGTATTGATGATGGCCCCTGATCTTTTCGAAAACGCAAGCTTCCAGCTGCATGTTCAATTGAGTGAGGAGTTCTTTCGTGAATTCATGGGGGGAAAGACTCCCGGGGCGCGGCTGATTCTGAATCAAAGCCAGATGCGCGTCCAAATGACTGACCCACACGGGAAGGATGCGCTCCCCCTTCATTTCCCGAAACAAAACCACCGGGCGGGAAGGATCCGCCGCCGGAGAAATGCCGATGGGCTCCAGAGGGATCAAATTCATGCGAGCTCCCCCCTCAGCGTGACCGGGAAGGCTTCTTTGATTTTCACTTTCACCGTTTTTCCGATCAGATCCTCGGAACCCTTAAAGTGAACCGACTTGTTTTGCGTGGAGCGCCCGAAGCACTTGGAGTTTTCCGCGTGGTATTCCTCGACCAAAACGTCCATTTCCTTTTCTTCGTATTTCTTCGCCAACTTGAAGGCGATTTCATTGTGCTTGTCCAAAAGCTCCCTTAAACGCTCACTCTTTTCCTCTTCGCTGAGCTGCTCTTCAAAACGGGCGGCTTTGGTGAAGGGCCTGGGAGAGTAGGCGAAGGCATACAGACTTTCATAGGGAACTTCGTCCAAAAGGCTGAGCGTGTCCTCGAATTGTTTTCTGGTTTCTCCGGGAAATCCGACGATGATGTCCGTGCTCAAAACGCTTCCGGGCATCCGCTCCAAAATCATGTGCGCCTTTTCGATGTATTCCTCACGGGTGTAGCCGCGATTCATACGCTCGAGAACTTCCGAATTGCCGCTTTGAAAAGGAAGATGAATGTAGTCCATGATCTTGTGACGGTAAGCCTGCATGATATCAACCAATTCCCGATTGAAGTCTTTGGGATGGGAAGTGGTGAAACGGATGCGCTCGATGGCGGTTTTTTCCGCCAGAGTTTTCAAAAGATCCCCAAAGCGCGCCCCGCAATCGGAAGTGTAGGAATTCACGTTCTGACCGAGCAAAGTCACTTCCTTCACTCCCCGATCCACCAACCGCGCGACGTCGTCGACCAATTGGCTCATGGGGCGCGAGCGCTCGCGCCCACGGGTGAACGGCACCACGCAAAAGGTGCAGAAGTTGTCGCAGCCCTTGGTGATGTTGACGAAGGTCGAGACTCCGGGATTTCTTACCAAAGTTTCGATGTGATAGGGCTTTTGATGTTCGAACTTGGTTTGAACGACGTTTTCGCCTTGAAGCGCCTTGGAGACGATTTCCGGAAGTTCATCGATCGCGTCCGTGCCGAAAACAAAATCAATCAAAGGAACGTCTTTCATCAGACGGCCTTTTTCCTGCTGAGCCACGCAACCGCCCACACCGATTTTCAACTGGGGATTACGGTCCTTGAGTTTGCGGTAGCGTCCCACCTCGGAGTGGACTTTGTGCACCGGCTTTTCGCGGATGCTGCAAGAATTAACGATGATCAAAGAAGCTTGCTCCGGCGACGCCACCGGCGTGTAGTTCATCATCTCCAACAGAGAAAGCATTCTTTCCGAATCGTTCACGTTCATTTGACACCCATAAGTGGAAATAAACACTCCCGCTTTTTCTTGCTTGGCAAATGAGGCGTTCTTTTGAGAGAGTTGCGACAAGGTCGTTTCCTTTCCAAATTCAGAATTTGATGCATCGCATTATAAGCGCTTGCAAAGCCCTCTGGGTGAGAGAAAGTTATAAACAACCCCGGCCTTAAAATCAAATTTTGGGAGAGCAAATTGATCCGACCAAGAAAAACTTCCTCTCGGAAAAGAACGGAAATCCCCGCGGAGCTTTTGGAGCAAATTGAAGACTTGATGCTGACCAATTTCAGGACTCAACTTCAACGCCGAGTTCCTCTCGTGACCGGTCACATCTACCCGGAAGAGATCGTTTTGGGAGTGGGGCTCCAGGTGCCTAAGCAACTCAAACAACCGCGCTTCGATATTTCCATCGATTACAACCCCAAAAAGGACAACGCCACAAAGACCATTCATCTGCTGGTGGATCTTTTGGCCGGGCTTCTGGAAAAATTAGTGAGTGAAGAGGACGACGCGGACTTTCCCCTGCTGTGGCAGGAGTTTGATTTCGAGAAAAAGAAGGTCTTCGTTCAATACGGCACTCAAAACTTGGACTTGGAAAAGCAAGCCGACGCCCTCTTGGGCGAAGACGACGATTCCTTGCTCCAACACGCGGACGAAGAGGACGCCTATGAGTCGTCCGCTTCCATCAAAGCCCGCCTAGGAATCAACGAAGAAGAATAGGCCACTCCTGAAGGCGTATGCATAATACGCCGACGACGAACAACGAAGGATTTGGGATTAAAAAGCCTTCAGGAGGCTTCAGTAGTCGTCATCGGAGGAGCGGCCGGAAGTCTCAGAAACCCCCCGCACCTCGTCGATGTAGGACTGAGAATCCTCTTCATCCATGTTGGCGTCATCTCCGTTGTCGTCGATCTCCAACTCCTGAATCGCGGCGAGAAATTCTTTTTCGGAGCGCAAGTCTTTCCTCAGCATATCCAGGTATTTATCCGGATAGCGGGCCGTCAGCTCCTCGATGTATTTTTCAAGTTTTCCTTCGTCCAAGATCTTCTTGCGGATCTGGATTTTCTTCCAAAAAAGCAGATAGTGATACCGGCAGTAAGCATCCACGGAAGCCAGTTGATCGCAATCTTTCACACGGCAATAACGACGTCCCTCGGAGTCAGTCAGCACCACTTCCACGGGCGCGGCGGCTTCTTCCTCTCCTCCACTCATGGAAAGGACTTTGTTGATTTCTCTTTCCGTCGGTTTGGCGCTTTCCACCGCTTTTGAGGGCTTTGAAGCTTTCGGCGCGGCGGCCTTTTTGCCTTTTGCCCCCTTAACGGGAGGGGCCGCTTTTTTTGCTTTCGGTGCGACTTTGGGAGCCGCGGCTTTTTTTGCCTTGGCGGGGGCCTTCGGCGCTGCTGCCTTTTTAGGCTTTGCTGCGACGGCCTTCTTTTTCAGAGACGCTTTCGGAGGCGCAACGGCCTTTTTCGTGGCTTTCGGCGCGGAAGCGGCCTTCTTCTTCGGTGCTGCGACCTTTTTGGCCTTCTTCGCGGGCTTTGCGGCCTTCGCGGGTTTTACTTTTGGGGATTTTGCTTTCACTTTTTTCTTCGCTGCCATCCGCTGAGGTTGATGGATTTCTCGAAACAGGTCAAGAGCGAGCTTTGTGACACACTCAATCAGCACCATTGACACGCGCCCATTCCCTTACCGAAAATCGTCCCGCCAAGAACAAGAAGGAGAAACATATGTCTGAATCCGTCTATATTGTCGCCGCCAAAAGAACTCCGGTCGGAGCCTTCCAAGGAACACTCAGCGCCCTCACCGCCCCGAAATTGGGAAGCATCGCCATCAAAGCCGCCTTGGAACAATCCACTTTACGTCCCGAAGACCTTCAGGAATGCATCATGGGCGAAGTGTTGACGGCCGGCGTGGGCCAAGCCCCTGCCAGACAGGCCGCGCTGGGAGCCGGACTGCCTTCTTCCGTCCCCTGCATGACCATCAACAAAGTCTGCGGCTCCGGCCTGAAAGCCGTGATGCTGGCCTTTGACAACATCCGTTTGGGCTCCACCAAGGCTGCCGTTGCCGGAGGACAAGAAAGCATGTCGAATGCGCCTTACCTCCTTCCGGAAGCGCGCACCGGATACCGCATGGGGAACCGAAGCGTGGTGGATTCCATGGTCAACGACGGCCTGTGGGATCCTTACAATAATTTTCACATGGGAAACGCCGCCGAACTGTGCGTGAAAGAGTATAAATTTTCCCGCGAGGAACAGGATCAATTCGCCATCGACAGCTATAAAAAAGCCCAAAGCGCTCAGGAAAAGGGTTGGTTCAACGATGAGATCACGGCCGTTTCCATTCCTTCAAAAAAAGAAGAAATCAAAGTGGATCAGGATGAAGAACCCGGAAAAGCGCGCTTTGATAAGATGAGCTCTTTGAGACCCGCTTTCGACAAAGACGGAACGATCACCGCCGCCAACGCCAGCAAAATCAACGACGGTGGCGCGGCTCTGATTTTGGCTTCCGAATCCATGGTCAAGGAAAAGGGTTTGAAACCCTTGGCGAAAATTTCCGGACACGCCACTTTCGCTCAAGATCCCAAGTGGTTCACCACGGCTCCCGTGGGCGCGGTGAAAAAAGTTTTGAACCAGCTCTCTTTGAAGCCCGAACAGATTGATCTTTATGAGATCAACGAAGCCTTCAGCGTGGTCACCATGGTCGCCATGAAAGAGCTCGGTCTTAAAAAAGAACAGGTCAATCCCCACGGGGGAGCGGTCGCCATCGGACATCCCATCGGAGCCAGCGGCGCGCGCATTTTGACCACTCTGCTTTACGCCTTAAAACAACAAAATAAAAAAACCGGCTTGGCCACTCTCTGCATCGGCGGAGGGGAAGCGGTCGCGCTCGTGGTGGAAAGAGTTTAAGCCATGAATAAAATCGTAAAAACGGCGGAAGAAGCGGTTCAAGGAGTCAAAGACGGAATGACCCTGTTGTTCGGAGGCTTCGGCCTTTGTGGCATCCCGGAAAATTCCATCGCGGCTCTTCAAAAAATGGGAGTGAAAAACCTCACCTGTGTTTCCAACAATGCCGGGGTAGACGGCTTCGGACTGGGAAAACTTCTTGAAGGACGGCAGATCAAAAAAATGGTTTCCAGTTACGTCGGTGAGAATGCTTTGTTCGCGAAGCTCTTTTTATCCGGGGAACTGGAAGTGGAACTCAATCCCCAAGGGACCTTGGCCGAAAGAATCCGCGCCGGCGGTGCCGGCATCCCCGCCTTCTTCACTCCGACCGGAGTGGGGACCAAGGTGGCGGAAGGAAAGCCCGTTCAGGAATTCGAGGGCCGTCCCTACGTGATGGAAAAATGGATCCGCGGCGACTTTGCCTTCGTCAAGGCCTGGAAAGCCGATCCCTTCGGGAACCTGATTTACCGTAAGACCGCGCGCAACTTTAATCCCATGATCGCCATGGCGGGAAAGATCACCATCGCCGAAGTGGAAGAAATCGTTCCTTTGGGCGCCTTGGATCCGGATCAGATCCATACGCCGGGAATTTTCGTGCAGAGAATTCTTCAAGGGAATTTCGAAAAGCGCATCGAACAAAGAACTGTGAGGGCTTAAACATGGCACTGGATCGCAATCAAATCGCTCAAAGAATTTCCCAGGAAATCGAGGACGGCTTCGTGGTGAATCTGGGAATCGGCATTCCGACCCTGGTCGCCAACTACATCCCCGAAAATTTGTTCGTGATGCTTCAAAGTGAAAACGGACTTCTGGGGATGGGACCCTTTCCCGAAGACAAAGACGTGGACGCGGATCTGATCAATGCCGGAAAACAAACCGTCACTCTCGTTCCCGGATCGAGCTTTTTTTCCTCCGCGGAAAGTTTCGCCATGATCCGCGGCGGCCACGTGGACCTGACCGTTCTCGGCGCCATGGAAGTGGATGAAACGGGAAGCATCGCCAATTGGATGGTTCCCGGAAAAATGATCAAAGGCATGGGCGGCGCCATGGATTTGGTCGCCGGCGCTCAACGCGTGGTCGTGGCCATGCAGCATACGGGCAAAGACGGCTCTTCCAAACTTTTGAAAAAGTGCTCGCTTCCCCTGACCGGGATCAACTGCATCGACCGCATCGTTTCCGATCTGGCGGTGATCGACGTGACCAAGGAGGGCTTCATTTTAAAAGAGCTCGCTCCCGGCGTCAGCGTGGAGGAAGTAAAATCCAAAACAGCGGCGGATTTGAAAATTCCGGAAAAGCCGACCGTCATGTCTTTGTAAGTTGAAAGCCTGGACCAAAGGGTCGGTGTCGGCAAAGGACTAAAGAGCATTTGTTGTGCTTCCTTAAGTCCTTAGAGATACTGCCCTTAAGATGTCTGGAATCAAAAAGCTTAAAACCGGCGAAGTTCTTTTCCGCGAAGGCGACGAATCCGACGCCATGTACGTGGTCAAATCCGGACGCCTTGCCATCACCAAAAGTAAAGGCTCCGGGGAAATCATTCTGGCCGAAAAGAAAAAAGGCGAAATGCTCGGGGAGATGGCTTTCTTCGACCATAAACCGCGCAGCGCCGGGGTTAAGGCCATCACCGATGCCGAAGTGATCGTCTTGCCGTTTTCCTCCCTTTACGCCCAGTTCAAAACTTTTCCCGAATGGCTCAAGGCCGTCGTCAAGACCGTCAATTCCCACTTAAGAAACGCCAACGCGCGCATTAAAAATCTGGAACAAGCCTCCGGCGCCGATGAAGAAGTTTTCCCGCCCCATCTTGTCACCCGTCTTGCCGCCGTCATCAGCTTGATCGGATTCAAAGCCGGGGAAAAAACCGAGGGCGGGTTGGTGATTCCGTTTTCCGTGTTGAGAAATTACTGCATCCAGATTTTCCAGCAGCCCACCAATAAGCTCGAAAAAATGATGGAGGTCTTCAGCGCGTTGGGACTGATGCGCGTGGAGGAGCTCGGCGAAGGAAAAAGGCGCATCACTCTCGTGAAACACGACGTGATCACCGCCTTTGTCGACTGGTACAACAAATATCTTTTTACCGAAGAATCCAAAAGAGTCCCGTTGACGGAAAAGGAAATGCCGGCCCTAAGAGCCCTGGTGTTTTACGGATCAAAGATCGAACCCGACGACAAAGGTTACGTCCAGGTCAGTCTGACGGAGATGCAGAACAACTCCATGAAGGACTTAAACACCCTCTTCAACGTCAACGATGCCGACAGCCTCGCGGAGAAGAAATTGACCGAGGAAAAGCAAAGCGCCAGTGACGGACAGCTCACCATGAAGTTCAAACGTCAGGAACTGGAAGAAATTCTCCCCTTTTGGGAAATTATTTTTGCTCTTAAGAAGGTTCCGAGTCGGGGTTAGAGCGGCTTCGAAGCGGCAACTCTTCATCGGGAGTTTCCAAAAAATCCCTCGTGCCGACCGAATACACACGGATCGAATTGGTTTTCGCGCGTTGGGAAATCGGCGATCCCATCGTCACGACGACTTTATCCCCGGGCTTCAGCATTTTCGTCTTCAACAACAGCTCTTCCGCCTGACCGAGCGCCTGTTCACTGGAATTGTAAGCCTTGATTTGAAAAGTCTGCGTGCCCCATAAAAGTTCTAGACGGTTCAAGGGCTCCAGCAGATGGGTCAAGGCCACAATGGAAGCTTTCGGACGGTAACTGGAAATCAGGGCCGCCGTTTTCCCCGTGGTGGTCAAACACACGATGGCTTTGGCGTTGATTTTCAAAGCCGTCAAACAAGCGCTGGCGGCGATGGCGCCGGGCACTTCCAGGTACTCGTCCTCCAAAGAAATGTCGTAAAAAATATCCGAGGAATGTTCGACCTCGGAGATGATTTCATGCATGGTTTTAACGGCCAAAAAGGGATAACTGCCGCTGGCCGACTCGGCGGAAAGCATCAATGCGTCCGATCCGTCCAAGACGGCATTGGCCACGTCGGTGATTTCCGCGCGCGTGGGTCTTGGGTTTTCAATCATGCTGTCGAGCATCTGGGTCGCCGTGATCACGGGCTTTCGATAATGGTTGGCCAAGGCGATGATCTTTTTTTGAATGATGGGAAGTTGGGTTTGCCCGGCCTCGATGGCCAAATCCCCTCTGGCTACCATCACTCCGTCCGACGCTTGAATGATGCCGTCCAAATTTTCGAGAGCTTCCAACATTTCAATTTTCGCAATGAGCTTCGTGTGAGGGCTGTCACTTCCCTCGATCAGTTCACGCAAGCGTTCCATGTCGGAAGCGCGGCGCACGAAACTTAAGGCCACGTAATCGACCTGCTCTTTCAATCCGAAATGAAGGTCTTCCAGATCCTTGGGCGTGATCGGATCGATGGGAAGATTCGCGCCGGGAAGATTCATCCCTTTGCGGTCCTTTAATTTCCCGCCGTATTTCACTTCCGTCAGGACTTCGTTTCCCTGAAGACTTAAAACTTCAAGCTCCAAAAGACCGTCGTCCAAAAGAACTCTTTGTCCCGGACGCGCGCAGGACAAAATCTCCTTCAGCGCCGTCGGAATGTAAGAGCCGTCACTGACTTCCTCGGTGACTCTGACGGGAATTCTTTGACCCTTTTTCAGGGTGACGAAACCTTCTTTGAATTTGCCCACACGGATCTTCGGCCCTTGAAGGTCCTGAAGAACGGCCACGGGAGCTCCCAAGTCCTTGGAGATTTTCCTTAGGGCCTTGATCACTTTTAAATGGTCTTCGTGGCTTCCGTGGGAAAAGTTCAAGCGGGCGATGTTCAAACCGCAGCGGACCAAGCGCTCCAGGGCTTCAGGGCTTGAGGTCGCGGGCCCGATCGTTCCCACGATTTTCGCGCGGCGGTCACACAGTCTCATGCTTTTTTATTGATCGCCACGGCCATCTGGTCGATCCGCTCGTCGTTTCTACGTCGCAAGTTCTTCATCTGATTGGTGTGCTCGGCTTCCAGATTTTGCAGCTTATCTTTGTGGCGGTATTCCTGCTGTTCGAGGGCGACCTCATGGGCGCGGTTCAATTCGTCCACGGTGCGCTTCAAGCGGTCTTCATCGGATTTTTTAAGCAGTCTCATTTCATCTTGGAGAGCCAGGATCTGTTTGTTCTGCTCCGATTTCAGAAGGGAGATTTCCTCTTGATGCTTCACTTCCCGATCTTGCGCCTGTTGCTTGACGCCGGCGATGGCGCGGTTTTTTTCCTCTTCCATCCGAAATCTCAAATCACGGATTTCATCCACATGATTGCGTCGGAGCACTTCCATGGCCTCCGAGGAATTTTCCATCAAACGTTTTTTGGAACTTTCGGTGGCATCAATGATGTTTTTCACCCGATTGTCCGTCTGATTCTGCACTTGATCCAGCCGATGACCCAAGGAGTCTTCAAGCATTCGATAATCTTTGCGATGAGAGAAGTTGGCATTTTCTATTTTCTGACGGTTGTCGCGGTTGGCCTCAAAAAGAACCCGGTCATTTTTCGCGGTCAGATCTCTGATGTCCTGATAGTTCTTCTGATTGGAACTGCGAATGGCTTCATCGCGCTGCTGTTGAAGATTTTCCAGATTGTCCGTCATGTTGTCGCGCATATTGGCCATTTCCAGATTCTTTCTTTGCTTCAAGGCCTCCAGGTCGCGCACGCGATTTTCTTTTTCCGTGCGGTTTTCCGCTTCCAAACGGCGCATCTTGTCCTCTATGCGGCCTTTGACGTCATTTTCCAAATAATTGCGGCTGTCTTCCTTGGCCAGACGGTCTTTTTCCATCGCCTCGGCGTACTTATGGCGCACGCCTTCGAGACTTTGATTGAAACCCTCTCTTAAGTTTTGTTCGGACTGAGTGCGGTCCGCGCGCTCTTTCCCGACCGCGCTCAGCATCGCCTCCGAGGCGCGCTTTTGATTTTGAAGGGCCTGAATTTGATTTTGTTTGCGTTCCTGGCCGGTCGCTCTGCGGTAAGAGGCGTATTCGTTTTTGATCTCGCCCAAACGGAGGTCACGATCTTCCCGCAGCGCTTTGACTTCTTCTTTATGGGCCTTCTCCAATTTTTCCCTCTGATCGCTTAAGCCCTGCTTCATGGCTTCGCGGTTTTCTTGAATCTTTTGTTGAAACTCCTGATCTTTTTTTGCCAGAGCCTCCTGATAGTCCTCGTTCAATTTCTGAATCCGTTGATCCCGTTGAAGCAAGGCCTGATCCCGGTCGGAATTCACCGTCGAAGACACCAAGTCCTCGCGCCGATTGGCTTCCTCGGAAACGTTCTTCAGTTGCTTTTTGTACATGGATCTCATGGAATCGATGTCGCTTTGATAGCGCTGATCTCTTTGCGTCAGCGCCTTTGTGGAAGCCTCTTGAAGAGCGCGCAGTTGTTTTTCGTGGGCCTCTTTGATTTTCTCGAGTTCCGCGTAATGCTGTTCGTTCAGCCTTCGAATTTCCTTGTTATGGCTTTTAACAAGTTCGCTTTCTTTGCTTTGATAATCTTCCCGATTGCGGCGCACCACTTCATCCTGACGACCGCTCGATCCGGAACCTCCGACTGCTGACATAGGTGTTGGGCCTCCCTCAAATGGACTTCTCCTTAGATTATTCCATAGAGTCGGGGCTCAAGTTGATCAAATTGGTTTCTTTTTCGACGTCAGTCGAGGAGATTTTTACGGCGAAACATTTCACGCAAGGCCCGGTCTTCCCGCTCTTCTCTGAGTTGTCTGGCCTTTTCGCGCTCCTCGCTTGCCTTACGGCTGGCAACGGCCCGCTGCGCTTGACTTTGATAGAGCCCGGAAAGAGCGCTCACCGCTTTTTTCCAGGAGGTCGTGATTTCCGCGCGCTCCCGGGAAGAAAGCGCATTCAAAAACACCTTCGAAAATAAATGCTTGAGCTCCGAGGAGGAAAGCGAACGGGCGATTCCCCAGTCGGAAAGCCCTTTCTCCCCCACTTGAAAAAGGGCAAGAGAGCTTCCCTCCAAAAGAGGTTGGCGGTTTTTTTGCGCGAAACTTAAAACCTGCCACTTCCCCTTTAAGGCGTGAAATTCCAGACGGTCTTCTTTTTTCTCAAAAGCGCCCACGCAGTCTTTTTCACAAAGAGCTGATCCGAAAGTGGTCTCTATTTCGACGCCCTTTGGCGCCTGTACCGCTCCCTCTCCCTGAACCCACTTGATCAAAGAGCCCGACACGGAAAACACCGAGCGGGATTGATAAAACACATTCAGGTCGTTGATCTTTTGCTGGCCCGGAGAAAGACCGTTCATGGCGAAACACTCTTTGCTTTTTCCCAAGGAATCTTTGGTGCAGCCCGGAGAAAGCGCCAGATCAAGAGCTTTAACGTGAATCTCCACGCTGAACGCGAGGAACAAAAGGAAAATTTTTAAAAGACGTCTCGTCTTCAAAAGTTCACCCCGGCCAAAGAGGCCGCCGCAAGACTTGCGACTTCCCTTTGCGGAAAGGAACGGATGACTTTTTTATAGATGTCCGCCGCGTTTCCCGCCTGGCCCTGGTCTTCCATGATTTTTCCGAGACGGATCATGCTGAAGCCGGCCACTTCATGCCCGGGAAAAAGATCGATGACTTTGCGGATGGCTTCCACCGTCTCTTCGGCTTTCCCCTGTTGGTAAAGGGATTCGACCAAAAGAAAATGCGCGTCCGGCGCGTGGGTGGAAAAACCATAGCGACGGATGAACTCCTTAAGAAGATGTTCGGATTTTTCAAAGTTTTTGGTTTGAAAAGCGTTTTTTGCCTTGCTGAAGCTGAGTTCCGCAAGAACTTCCTGGGAAGCCTCTTGATTTTTAAGCCCCGGTTTTTGAGTGACACTGGCAATGGATCTTGCCGCATAACCTTGAGCGGAGTCCTTGAGAGAAGGAAGAAGCGTGGGCAGATTCATCGCCACTTCCTGACGGAACCCGAAAAATTGATCCTTAACGAGAGCCGTTTCCAGCTCGGCCTGCTTGAGTTGCGTGGAGAGAGAGTGAATTCTCGCCGTCAGCACGTCTTTTTCATCGTAAGTCATCTTGGCCCATTGATAGACAAACACCAATCCCACCAAAATGATCATATTGACCGAAACAAACCATGAAAGTTTCATGCTTTCTTATCGGCTGAGCCGGTGTTGAAGTGAAGTTTCCCAGGCCTTGGTCCAGAGAAAACGAGACAAGTACACTTCCAGATACCTGGCGAAGATGAGCCTCTTACATTGCTTTGGGGACTTTGATTCCCAGAACGCCGAGGCCGGCTACTAGGGTGACGTACAAAGAATTCACCAGCATCAAGCGGGCGCGGATTTGGGCTTCGCTGCCGTCGAGGATGCGCTGTTTGGCGTAGTATTGGTTGAAGAGCTTGCACAACTCCAGCAGGTATCCGGCCAGAATGTGCGGCTTGAAATGATCAAAGGATCGGGACAAAACGTCTCCGTAAAGAAGCAAGTGACGAAAAACCTCCGCCTCTTCGGCGGAATCAAGAACGATGTGGGTGTCGGGATCAGGCTTCAGCGAAGTCTTCTGCATCAGCGAGCGACACCTCACCGCCGTGTACTGCACGTAAGGACCGCTGTCCCCGTTGAAATCCAAAATCTTGTCCCAGTTGAAATCCACGTTTTTTTGCCGGTCGTTCATCAGGTCATTAAACACAATGGCCCCGACACCGACGATCTCCGCGATTTCTTCCTTGCCTTCGACGTCGGGATTTTTTTCCTCGATCATCTTCAGGACGTACTCGACCGCCTTGTTCAAAACGTCATCCAAAAAGATCACATTGCCTTTGCGGGTGGACATCTTCAGATCACCAAAGCGGTACATTCCGAACGCAATGTGATGACAGTCCTTCGCCCACGAAAAGCCGGCTTTTTCCAAAACCCTGAAAATCTGCCGGAAATGAAGCGTCTGTTCCGCCCCCACCACGTACAAATTCAAATCCGTGTTCAGGTTCTCCACACGGTCTATCGCACTGGCGATGTCGCGCGTGGCATAAAGGGAAGCACCGTCTTTTTTGGTGATCAGGCAGGGAGGCATCCCCTCCTCATCCAAGCGCACCACCTGCGCCCCTTCGCTGAGTTCCAAAAGTCCTTTATCCTTCAGCATTTGAACGACGCCCTTCAAGCGGTCGTTGTAATAGGATTCCCCCCTCACCAAACTGTGCTTCACACCCAGACGCTTCCATTGTTTTTCATAACCCTTCAACGAAAGCTCGACAAAGTACTTCCAGATTTTTCGCAGCTCTTCGTCCCCGTCCTCCAGACGTTTGAACATCAAAGAACCTTCTTCTTCCAACCGCGGATCTTTTTCCGCCTCCTGATGAAAGCGCACGTAAAGCTTAAAAAGACTGTCGATGGGGTCCTCTTCAAAAGAGTATTCTTTGCCCCACTCCCGGTAAGCCCAGGCCAATTTTCCGAATTGAACGCCCCAATCCCCCAGGTAATTTAAACCTTGCACTTTATAGCCCTGCGTCTCCGCCAAATGGGCGATGGCTTGGCCGATCACCGTGGAGCGCAAATGCCCAATGCTCATGGGCTTGGCCACGTTGGGAGAGGAGTAATCGATGGTCGCCACCTTCCCCGCGAAACGATTCTGATGCCCCAAGTTTTCCGGTCCACGCGCGGCGTCCGCAAAAACCATTTTTTGTACGAAGGAAGGATCAAAAGTGAAATTCACAAAGCCAGAAACCGCTTCCACCTTTTGAAGATGTTCAAGACCAGCAGCCTCGATCACCGTCTTGAATTCTTGGGCGATCACGGGGGGCGCCTTTTTCATCTCCTTGGCGAAGCTGAAGACAGGAAGAGCCAGCTGGCCGTGGCCCGCCTGCTTCGGGCTTTCCAAAAGGGAATGAATTTTTGC
>Ga0182744_1001818_pt1 | contig 18281 bp, 15 predicted proteins | sample eDN3rd30CKraftMG_FD_128525 | JGI IMG/M metagenome (GOLD analysis project Ga0182744, IMG submission 128525) | Enriched Miracle-Growth compost microbial communities from Emeryville, California, USA - eDNA 3rd pass 30_C Kraft MG (version 2) (version 2) ...
GCACATGGCCCGCTGCGGGCCGCTGTTGAGCGGGCGGATGTTCTTCATGATCCTGCGCATGTGCTGGTACAGCGGCAGCGCCCTGCGGTGGGCGCACCGGGCGCCCAGGCAGAAAAACACCTGGCGCGCGTGCTCCGGCACATCGGTCCAGCCCGGCTTGCCCATGGCGGGCTTCACCTCTGCGACGGGCCGGAGTCGCTCCGGGGCCGCCGCCACAGCCGCTTCCACCGCCGCCGCCACGTCCAGAAACTGCTCGACCGGCGGGGCGATCCGCAGGTCGAAGTCGCCGTCCGCATGTTCCAGCCGCCAGGCGTTCAATGCCCCAGCCAGCCATGCGCCAAGCGACGGATCGGCCGGAAACGCCACGGGAACCACCAGGGCTTGGCGCACGCCGCGCTTCAGCAGGTCTTCCAGAACGTCTGGAATCGATGGCCCCGTGAGGTCTTCCCAGGCCGGGACAAAGGTGCGTTCGCCCGCCGCGTTCAGCCGCGCGGCGATCTGGGCGACATTCTGCTGCCGGTCAAGGGCGGCGCGGCCATACAGGATGACGACAGGCATATTGGTTGCGGATGCTCCAGCCTGTTGTTCTTCATTTGCCATGACATGGCTCCATATGCTGATGCAGTGCTTCCGTCGGGGAGGCGATGCGACCCTGCCTGCCGCGCCAGCGGCCATGCCAGAAGGCGCGGCCAGTCCCGGCAATGGACCATGCGGCCGGCTGCGCTGGCGCAATGGCCCGCCCCGTCAGCCGCCAGCCCGTCACGCGTTGGCGCGGCGGCGCAGCATGTAGGTGTCCATGATCCAGCCGTGGCGGGCGCGGGCCCCGGCGCGCGTGCGCACGATGCGCTCGCTCACCTCGGCCAGCGGCCCGTTGATGAGGATTTCGTCGGGCATGCCGAGATAGGCGCCCCACCAGATGTCGTAGTGCGCCGCCGGCAGGGTGGTGAAGGCGCAGGCGCCGTCCAGCATCACCACGATGGTTTCCGCATCGGCAGGAACGCCCTGGCGCAAGCGGCGGCCGGTGGTGAGCAGCACCGGGCCGCCGATGGTGTTGAGCGGGATGCGGTGGCTGGCCGCGAGGGTCTGGATGCTGGTGACGCCGGGGATCACCTCGATCGCCAGCGCCGCCTCCGGCAGGGCGCGCAGCCGCTCCAGAATGCGCAGGGTGCTGTCGTAGAGCGACGGGTCGCCCCAGACCAGCAGGCCCACCGTGCCGGCGGGGCCGCATTCCCTGTCCAGCAGGTCGGCGTAGGCGCCGGCGATGGCGTCGTGCCAGTCATCGACGGTCTGGCGGTAGGCGTCGTCCTGCTGCGCCCGCACCGACAGGTCGAACTCGATCTGCCGCGTCTCCGGATTGGTCAGGAAGCGCCGGCAGATGTCGCGGCGGACCTCGGCCAGATCGTCCTTCTGCCCCGGCTTGCGCGGGATCAGGATCAGATCCAGCCGGTTCAGCGCGGCGATGGCCTGCACGGTCATGTGGTCCGGGTTGCCGGCGCCGATGCCGATGACAATGATCTTGCGCATGTGGGGCTCAAACACTGTGGCGGGCGATGGCGTGGAAGTAGCAGCCGGTGACATGGCCGCGCCGCCCGCCGGAGGGGCCAAGGTCGCGGCCCTGGGAGTCAGCCAGTTGCGCCAGTGGCGCGTCATCGCCGGCGCTCACCAGGCGGGAATAGTGGAACTCGTGGCCGCGAATGACGTCGCCGGCCGCGCCAACGGGGCTGTCGGCGAGCAGCCGCGCCTCGCGATAGCCCAGGTTCATCCGCCGTTTGGCATAGCTGGTGACGTGGCCGAGCAGGCCTGCCATCGGGTGGGTGACGCCCTCCGCGTTCTCCAGCGCCGCGCCAAGCACCATGTAGCCGCCGCACTCGCCATGCACCGGGTGAGTTTCTGCGAAGCGGCGCAGCCCGTCCATGAAACGGCTTGCGGCGGCCAGCTGGCCGGCGTGCAGTTCGGGATAGCCGCCTGGCAGCCAGCAGACGTCGCTGGCGGCGTCCGGCGCCTCGTCGGCCAGCGGCGAGAACAGCGCGATCTCCGCGCCCGCGTCGCGCCAGCCCTGCAACACATGCGGATAGATGAAGGAGAAGGCGGCGTCGCGGGCGATGGCGATGCGTTGGCCAGGCGGCGGCAGCCAGGAAGAAGGCGGCGGCAGCCAGGAAGAAGCCGGCGGCAGCGAGGAAGACGGCGCTTCACCCTGACCCGCGGCGATGGGGGCCGCCAGCGCCAGCACCGCGTCCAGATCGACGGAAGCCTCGACCACGTCGGCCATCTGGTCGATGAAGGCTTCCAGGGCGGCGTGCTCGCCCGCCTGCACCAGGCCCAGATGCCGTTCCGGCAGGCTGATCTCCGGGTTGCGGCGGATGGCGCCGACCACCGGCAGGCCCAGCCGCTCGATCGCCGGGCGCACCACCGCCTCGTGCCGCTCGCTGGCGACCTGGTTGAGCACGACGCCGCCGATGCGCACGGCGGGATCGTGGGTGGCGAAACCATGGGCGATGGCCCCGGCGGTTTGCGACTGGCCGGAAATGTCCAGCACCAGCAGGGTCGGCAGGCCGTAGATGCGCGCCAGATCCGCCGCCGCGCCGCTGCGGCCGGGGGCGGCGTCAACCCCGTCGAACAGCCCCATGGCGCTTTCCACGATCACCACGTCGGCGCCTGCGCCCTGGCGGGCCAGCAGATCGCGCAGCAGCACCGGCTCCATGGCCCAGCTGTCCAGATTGACGCCGGAATGGCCGGTGGCGGCGCGATGGAATTCCGGGTCGATATAATCCGGCCCGGATTTGGCGGCCCGCACGTTCAGGCCGCGCCGTTTCAGGGCGCGCAACAGGCCGATGGTGACGCTGGTTTTGCCGGAGCCGGAGCGGGCGGCGCCGACGATGAGGCCGCGCGGCTGGCCAGGGGGATTCACACCTTGCCTCATGGGAAGGCTCCGGTGGGCGTCGCGCCATTTCGCCAGGCGACGATCTCGCCAATGACAACCAGCGCCGGCGATTTGATATGGTCCCGCCACGTCGCCTCGACGATGCCCGCCAGGTCTGAAACCAGCACCTTTTCCTCCGGCGTGGAGGCGGCGTGGATCACCGCCGCCGGGGTGCGCGCCGGCAGGCCGCCGGCCAGCAGCTGGTCGCGGATCAGCGGCAGGTTGCCCAGTCCCATGTAGATGACGATTGGCTGGCCGGTTTTCGCCAGCGCCGCCCAGTCCGGGCCGTCGTTGGCCGCGGGCGGCTCGGCGGCGTGGCCGGTGGTGAGGATGATCGCCTGGCTGACGCCGCGCAGCGTCGCCGGAATGCCGGCCCCGGCCAGCGCCGCCAGCCCGGAGGTGAGGCCGGGCAGGAACCGGAACGGCACGCCGGCGCCGGCCAGCGCCCGCGCTTCCTCGCCGCCGCGACCAAACACGTTGGGGTCGCCGCCCTTCAGCCGCAGCACCCGTTTGCCTTCGCCGGCAAGGCGGATGAGCAGGGCGTTGATATCGGTCTGCGCCGCCGAGCGTACGCCGGCGCGCTTGCCGACGTAATGTTTCTCGGCGTCCGGCGCCGCCAGCAGCAGGTCCGGGTTAACCAGGGCGTCGTAGACGACGGCGTCGGCCTTCGCCAGCGCCGCGACGACGCCCAGCGTCACGCATTCCAGCGAGCCAGGGCCGGCGCCGGCCAGCCACACCGCGCCAGGGGCGAAGCTGCTGGCTTCGGCCATTGGCGGCGGCGCATCAGCCAGGCGAGCCTGAGCCAGCCGCGCCAGGGCTTCCGCCGCCAGGGCGGGCAGGGTTTGGCCGGCGGCGCCAGGCGAGGCGGGACGATCAGCGTTCATGACGGCTCACCGCTTTCCGCAGCGCGTTGCGCCAGCGGCCGGTTATGGGCGTCCCGGCCGCGAAAACGGCGCTGGTAATCTACGTCATACAGGGCGCTTTCCTGAAAATCGGCGGCGGCGAGGCCAGGGCCGACAAACACCAGCGCGGTGCGCTCCGCCGGCGCCGCGGCCATCCGCGCGGCGATATCGGCCAGGGTTCCGCGAATGACCCGCTCATCCGGGCAGGTGGCCCGCACCACCACGGCGACAGGGCACGTCGGCCCGTACAAAGGCGTCAGCTCGGCGATGATCTGGTCGAGGGCGTGGATGGCCAGATGTATGGCCAGGGTGGCTCCGGTCTGGCCGAAGCCGGTCAGCGTTTCGCCTGCAGGCATGGGTGAGGCGCGGCCGGAAACCCGGGTCAGCACCAGTGACTGGGCGAGCGCCGGAATGGTCAGTTCGCGCCCCAGGGCGGCGGCGGCGCCGGCGAAGGCCGGCACCCCCGGCGTCATCGTCCAGGCGATGCCCAGCCGGTCGAGCCGGCGCGTCTGCTCGGCGACGGCGCTCCAGATCGACAGATCGCCGGAATGCAGCCGGGCCACATCCTGGCCGCGCGCCGTGGCGGCGATGTATTCTTCCTCGATCTCGTCCAGCGACAGCGGCGCCGTGTCGAGCAGCCGCGCTCCTGGCGGGCAATATTGCAGCAGTTCCGCCGGCACGATGGAGCCGGCGTACAGGCAAACCTGGCAGCGCCCCAGCAGGTCGCGTCCGCGAACGGTAATGAGATCGGCGGCGCCGGGCCCGGCGCCAATGAAGTGGACGGTCATTGCTGATCCAGATGGTCAAACGTTCTTGAAATCAACGGCATGCGGTTGTTGTTCCTATCCCGCTCCAGCGGTTCGCCGCGCCGACGCCGACGGCGATGGCGCAGGTGGCCATGGGGCTGGCGCTGCGCGGGCCGAGCAGCCGGGCGCCGTCTGGCCCGGCGACGGCCAGGGCCGCCGCCTCGCTGGCCGAGGGCAGACCGGTGGCGGCCAGCGCCGCGTCCGAACGGGTGAGGCAGGCCCCGGCCATCGCCGCCAGCGCAGTGGGGTCGGCGACGGCAAGCGGCAGCCCCAGCCGCGCCGCCGCCGCCCGAATGGCCGGGTGCTCCGCCCTGGCCGGAATGCAGGCGAGGGCAGTGAGGTTCTCTGGTCGCAGGCCGTCGCGCTTCAACGCCTGACCAATCACAGCCAGAATATCGTCAACACTGGCCGAAACGCGGCAGCCGACGCCAGCAATACAGACCCCGGCGCTGCAGACGGCGCGCGCGCTCATGGCTTGCTCCAGCGCCATTGCACGATCGGCATGGCGGCGCGCCAGCCGGTCAGGCCGCCCACCGGGGCGGCGCGGGCCACCGCCAGCGAGATCAGATCGCCGCCATGGCGCTGGCGCAGGGTGGTGAGGAGCGCCTGGGTTTCCAGCGTCACCGCATTGATGACCAGACGCCCGCCTGGCTTCAGGGCGGCGCGGGCCGCTTCCACGACGGATTCACAGGCGCCGCCGCCGATGAAAATAGCGTCCGGCCGCGGCAGGCCGGCGAAAGCCTCCGGGGCCGCGCCCATGCGCAGATCGAGCCGGGGAACGCCGAGACGCGCCGCATTGGCGCGGGCGCGTTCGGCCCGCGCAGGGTCCCGTTCAATGGCGATGGCGCGCATGGCGGGCGACAGCCGCAGCCATTCGACGCCAATCGAGCCAGAGCCGGCGCCGACGTCCCACAGCAGCTGTCCCGGCAATGGCGCCAGGGCGGCCAGGGTGACGGCGCGCACCTCGCGCTTGGTGATCTGGCCGTCGTGGTCGAAAAAACTGTCATCCAGCCCCGCGCCCAGCGGCGCCGGCTCCACCGGCGCATGGGCGCGCAATTCCAGCGCCAGCACGTTCAGCGGATCGAACTGCGCCTCGCCCATGGCTCCTGCCGTCGTCGCCGTCACCCGTTCGCGCGAACCGCCCAGCGCTTCCAGCACCCACGCCCCCGAAGCCCCGAAACCCGCGTCCGCCAGCATCCGCCCCAGCCGCGCCGGCGCCGCGCCGTCGCTGGTCAGAACCAGCAGCCGCATTCCTGGAAACAGATGGGCGCGCAGCGCGTCCTCGTCGCGGCCATGCAGCGAGAGCAGCGTCACGTCCTGCAACGCCCAGCCAAGTCGCGCGGCGGCGAGGCTGAACGACGACGGCGCCGGCCACACCTTCATTTCGGCAATGGGCACGTGGCGGGCGAGGGTGGCGCCAACGCCGTAGTGCATGGGGTCGCCGGAGGCGAGCACGCACACCGCCGCGCCGCGCCGCGCCAGCACGGCGGCGAGGCCGGCGTCGAATGGCGTTGGCCACGGGCAGGCTTCGCCGGTGATCGCCGCCGCCGCCAGTTCCAGATGACGCTGACCGCCAAACACCACATGGGCGTCGCCGATGGCCCGGCGGGCGCCGGCGCCGAGCCCGTCCAGCCCATTCTCGCCAAGCCCGACCACATGTAACCATGGGCGGGGCGTGTCCTGACCTGACGCGCCCGTCATGCCTGCGGCGCGTTCTTTGCCTGCGGCCGTCGTCATGCCTGCGGCGGCCATCGTGCCTGCGGCGGTCATCATGCCTGCGGCGGCGATCTTGCCTGCGGCGCTTGCAACTTCCGCCCGCCCGTCGTTACTGGACGCCATCATGACCTCCCGCCAGCCCGACGCCCTGATGCATGTTCTGATACTGGGCGGCGCCGCCGACGCCCGCGCCCTGATGCGCGCCTTGCAGGCGCAGCCGGATCTGCCGCTCAAGGTGACGCTGTCGCTCGCCGGTCGCACCCGCAACCCGCCGCCGCCGCAGGCTGGCCCGGTCGCCGTCAACCAGCGCATCGGTGGTTTCGGCGGCGTGGCGGGGCTGGCGGCGTTCATCCGCGATCAACGGGTCGCCTGCATCGTCAACGCCACCCATCCCTTCGCCGCGCGCATGGCGTCCAACGCCGTCGAGGCCGCGGCGCTGACCGGAACGCCACTGTTGCGGCTGGTCCGCCCGGCCTGGGCGGCCGGGCCCGGCGATGACTGGCGCCACGTGGCCAACGTAGACGCGGCCGTCGAGGCCCTGGGTGAAGCGCCGCGCCGGGTGTTCCTCACCATCGGCCGGCAGAACCTCGCCGCCTTCAAGGCCGCGCCGCAACACGCCTATCTGGCCCGCACCATCGAGGCGGCCGGCGCGGACGTGCGCCTGCCCCACGTCGCCTGGCTGCGGGCGCGCGGTCCGTTCAGCCTGGACGACGAAAAGCGGTTGCTCATCGAGCATCGCATCGACCTGCTGGTGACCAAGAACAGCGGCGGCGACGACGCCGCGGCCAAGCTGGCGGCGGCGCGCCTGCTGGGCGTTCCCGTCGTCATGATCGACCGGCCGCCATCGCCCGGCGGCCTCACGACGCAATCCGCCGCCGAAGCCGTGGCCTGGCTGCGAGGGGTCTGGTCGCGGCCTGTGACCGGCCATGCTCATGACGGACGGTCCGTGGAGCCCGGGCCTGCGCCGGTCGCCGAGCGCGGCGCATAAACCAGCGGCGGCCGGCCATCGCGGGGGATCAGCCGCGTCTCCGGCGAGCCGATAATGACGCAGGTGGCCATGTCGGCCATGTCGGAGCAGGCCTCGGCCAGCGGAACGATCGCCACCCGCTCATCCGGCCGGCCGGCGGCGCGGCCGAACACCACCGGCGTCCGCGCCGGCAGGATGGCGCGCAGGATGTCGAAGGCCTCGCCCAGTTGCCACGGACGCGCCCTGCTCAACGGGTTGTACAGGGCGATGACCAGGCCGGCGCCCGCCACGGCGCGCAGCCGCGCCGCGATCAGCTCCCACGGCTTCAGATTGTCCGACAGGGAAATGGCGCAAAAGTCGTGGCCGAGCGGCGCGCCGACGCAGGCGGCGACCGCCAGCATGGCGGTGACGCCGGGCACGATGGCGATGTCCAGCGCCCGCCATTCCGCCGGGCCGTGGTCGATGGCCTCGCAGATCGCCGCCGCCATGGCGAACACGCCGGCGTCGCCGCCGGAAACCACCGCCACCTCGCGGCCTGCCATCGCCATGGCCAGCGCGGCTTTGGCCCGGGCCAGCTCCTCGCGATTGTCGGAGGCGTGGCGGCGCTGGTGCGGGCCAAGCGCCAGCCGCTCCACATAAGGAAAATAGCCGAAGAAATCCGTCGCCCGCGCCACGGCGTTGCGCGCCTCGGGCGTCATCTGCTCCGGCCCGCCAGGGCCAAGGCCGATGACCGTGAGGCGGCCAGGGGCGGCGTCGTTCCGGGAGGCGTCGCCGCTCATGGCCGGGTGCTCCAGCCCGGCGTCAGCACCAGCGACAGATAGGGCGTGGCGTCGCCGTCCACCTCGCTCAGCGGCAGGGTGCGGCTGGCGTCCATGGTGCCGCGCTCCACATAAATCGCGCCCTCCAGCCGCCCGGCCTTGGCCAGCGCGCGGCGGATGCGGCCGAGATTGCGGCCCACCTTCATGATCACCGCCGCGTCGGCGTCGGCGAGGCGGCGCGCCAGCTCCGCTTCGTCCATGGTGCCGGGCAGCACCATCAGCACGTCCTCGCCCTGGGCCAGCGGCAGGCCCACCGCCGACCAGCAGCCGGACATGGCGGTGACGCCGGGGATGACCTCGGTGGCGTAGCGCGTCGCCAGCCGCACGTGCAGGTGCATGTAGGAGCCGTAGAACAGCGGATCGCCCTCGCTCAGCACGCAGACCGAGCGGCCCGCGTCCAGATGCGCCGCCACGGCGGCGGCGGCTTCTTCGTAGAAGCCGGTGATGGCGTCCTTGTAGGCGTCGCTGCGGTGCGGCAGTTCGGTGGTGACCGGATAGAGCAGCGGCAGCTCGATCACCCCCGGGCGCAGGTGCGCCTGGGCGATGGCGCGGGCGTTGCTGGGGGAGCCGCGCTTGGCGAAGTGCGCCACCACGTCGGCGGCGGCGAGGGCGCGCACCGCCTTCAGGGTCATCAGCTCCGGGTCGCCGGGGCCGGTGCCGACGCCGGTGAGGCGCCCGGTTGCGGTTCCGTTCATGCTGTTCGCCCTCATATGCCAGCCCTCGCCAAAGCATTGACGGCGGCGGCGGTCATGGCGCTGCCGCCCATGCGGCCGGCCACGGTCGCGAACGCCAGATCAGCGCGCTGCGCCAGCGCCGCCTTCGATTCCACCGCGCCGACGAAACCCACCGGCATGCCGATGATCGCCGCGGGGCGCGGCGCGCCGGCGTCGATCATGTCCAGCAGGTGGAACAGCGCCGTCGGCGCATTGCCGATGGCGACCACCGCGCCCTCCAGCCGGTCGCGCCACAGCTCCAGCGCCGCCGCCGAGCGGGTGTTGCCCAGCTTCTGCGCCAGCTCCGGCGTGCGCGGATCGCGCAGGGTGCAGATCACCTCGTTCCCGGCAGGCAGGCGGGCGCGGGTGATCCCGTGCGCCACCATTTCCGCGTCGCACAGGATGGGCGCGCCATTTTGCAGCGCCGCTCGCGCCGCCGTCTCGAAGCCGGGGGCAAAGATGAAATGCCGCGCCGCCTCGACCACGCCGCAGGCGTGGATCATCCGCACCGCGACGTCGGCCTCGCCATCGCTGAAACGCGCCAGGTCCGCTTCACGCCGGATGATGGCGAACGACTGTTCATAGATGGCGGCGCCATCCTTGATATAGGTCTGGGTGGTCATGGCCGTTTTTTCAGGGCATCGGGCGTCGGATCAGACGCGTCGCCACGGGTATGGCGGGCGACCAGGGTGCGAAGCGTCCTGGACAAGTGAGAAAGGCGGCCTGGCGCCAGACCAGGCTTCCGCGCCGTATCCGGGTGGCCGGCGGATATCGCCGCCGCCACGCCGGCCGGCAGGTCGAGCCGCGTGACGTTGCGCGACGGCGCGCCGCAACGCTTGCCGCAGCCGGATACGTGCAGCTGCTGGTCGGGGCCGACGGCGGCCGCCAGCGTCGCCCCATGGTCGCGCGCCAGGTCCGCCGCCAGCGGGCGGGTGGCGATGGCGGCGGAGGCGCACAGCGGCGCGCCGGCGCAGACCGAAATGCGTAGTCGCATATCGTCGGTCTGGCGGATGAAGCCGAGATCGTCGGCGACGCCTGGCAAATGCGCCCGCGCGGCTTCGTCCAGGCCGGTCAGCAACAGGCCGCGCTCGGGCGCGAAGCGGACCCGCGCCTGCGGAAACGTCGCCGCAAGTTGCCTGAGGGCGCCGCTGTCGGTCGCCCCGAACGGCGGCGTCAGACCCATGGCAGGGCCAAGTGTGGTCGGAAAAACGCCGACCGGAACGGCAACTGGTTGCGCCGGCGCCGGCTCGGTGGCCGCCAGCCCGGCGCAGATCCTGTCGGCGATCTTTGCCGCCACGTCGCGCATGCGGGCCTCCGGCCCCAGCGCCGCGAGCGCCGCCAGCAGGTCCAGCGCCGCGTCGCCGATGGCCGTTTCATCACCGCTGAACGCCCGGCGGGCGCCGGCGGCCAGGTTCAGCATCATCGCCCAGCGCGACGCATCGACCGCCACGAGGCGGATATCGGCTTTCAGCGCCGGGAGGCCGAACTGGCCGCCGCTATCCACGGTCACCGAGACCTTCGGGCCGAGCAGCGGCGCGAGCGCCGAGCCACTCACCGCGCCAGCGATCCGCGCCGCTAGCGGCCGTGGATCGCGACGCTCCAGCGGGTCGACGCCCGCCAGCGCGTTAACGTCGACGGCGAGGCCCTGGCGGGCGATGACGCCGCTGGCGGCTACGTCCATCGCCAGCGCCCTGGCGCCCGCCGCCGTCAGGCCGCGAAGCTGCAGCGCGCCGCGCATGGTGATTTCGATCAGGCCGTTGCCGTGACGCGCCGCGGCCTCCGCCAGCGCCGCCAGTTGCGCCATGCTGATGTCGCCGTCGCGCGGCGTCAGCCGGGCCAGCAGGCCATCGCCTGTCTGCATGGGCGTCGCCAGGCTGGGGCAGGCGCCGCGTCGCCAGCCGCCGCTTTGCAGGGAGGAAGGGCCAGTCACGACGCCGCCTCCGTCATGGGCCGGGCTTCCGCCATCAGCGCCGCCAGATCGCCGTCGATGGCATTGCGGCGCGGATGCCACAGGCCGCGCCGGCGGGCGTCGGCGAAGCGGCGGGCGATCACCCGCACGGCGGCGGGGTTGTTGTGGCGCAGAAAATCCAGCACCGCCGCGTCGCCCAGATAAGCGTCATGCACCGCATCCAGCAGAGAGCCGGGCACGCAGCCGGTGGTTTCGGCGAAGCCCACCAGCCGGTCGACGGTTTCGGCCAGCTCCGAAGCGCCGCGCGGCCCGTGCCGCATCTGCCCGGCGATGAACGCCGGGTTCACTGCCCGGGCCCGCACCACGCGGGCGATGGCCGCCGCAAGCGAGCGGGCGCGGGGGCGGGCGGGGTCGGTCGTGTCCAGCACCACGATGTCTGCGGGGCGAGCCTCGCCCGCGTCACGCGCCTGCAACGCCCGCGCCGCGGCGAAACCGCCGATGAAGGCGACGTCGGCGGAGCCTTCCAGCAGGTCGCGGCCGGGATCGTCCTGCGGGTGGACATGCACATCCGCCGCCGCCACCCGCGCGGCGAAGGCGCCAGGAACGGCGACGCCGTCGCCGGCAAGGCCGCCATAGGCGTGCGACGCCGTTTCCAGATAACGCTGGCCCAGTTCTTCGCGCGTCTCCCACTGGCCGCTGGCCAGTTCATGCTCGACGCCAGCGCCATAGACGCCAGGCGCCGCGCCGAACACCCGCGCGGGCGCCGCGCCGGCCCGCACGCTGGCGGCGAGCGGGTTGTCGTCGTCGCTTTCCTCGCGCGCCGCCACCGCCGCCGTCGCCGCGTCGAGCAGGGCGATCTGGCTGGGGAACATGTCGCGGAACAGGCCGGAAATTCGCCAGGACACGTCCACGCGCGGCCGGCCGAAACTGGCCGGGGGCAGCACCTCGACGCCGGTGACGCGGCCGGTGGCGTGGTCCCAGTCCGGCCGGCAGCCCATCAGCGCCAGCCCCATGGAGATTTCCTCGCCGCCGGTGCGCAGGCTGGCGCTGCCCCACAGGTCGATCACCATGGCGCGCGGCCAGTCGCCGTGGCGCTGCAGGTAGTCCAGCACCAGCTGTTCCGCCGCGGCCTTGCCCAGGCTGTAAGCGGTAGGCGTCGGCATGGCGCGCGGATCGACGGCAAACAGGTTACGGCCGGTGGGCAGCACATCGGCGCGGCCGCGCGCCGGCGCTCCGGCCGGGCCAGGCGCCACGAAACGGCCGTCCAGCGCCGCCAGCAGCGCCGCGCTTTCCGCAACAGCGCTGCCTGTACGCTCCGGCGTCGCCCCGTCGCCGGCGCGGCCGTAAACGTGCAGCCCGTTCTTGATCGGGAAATCCTTCAGATCGCACAGCCAGGCGTCGATGCGCTGCAACGCCTCCACGGCGTCGCCGTCCACGTTCACTCCCGCTTCGCGCGCAAGGCCGCTGTCGCGCGCGGCGGCGACGATCTGCCCGGCCAGCAGGTCGCGCCGGCGCGGATCGAGGCTTTCGGCGCTGGCGTATTCGTCCACCAGCCGCTCAAGCGTCTGCATGGCCGGGGTGGTCCCGGCCGCGATCAGCGGCGGCGTCAGATGGCCGAGGGTGAGGGCGCCGATGCGCCGCTTGGCCTGCGCCGCCTCGCCGGGGTTGCTGACGATGAACGGATAGATCACCGGCAGCGACCCGAACACAATCTGGGGCCAGCAGGCGCCGCTGAGGGCGACGGTCTTGCCTGGCAGCCATTCCACCGCGCCATGGGCGCCCACATGCACCACCGCGTCCGCCTTGAGGGCGTGTTGCAGCCAGAAACCGAAGGCCAGCAGGTTGTGGTGCGGCGGCAGGGCGCCGTCGTGATAGTCGGCGCGGCGGCTGTCGGCTTCGCCGCGATCGGGCGCCAGCGTCACCGTCGCCGCGCCGCACTGCAAGGCGCGAAAGCCGAAATCTGGCGCGTCCACGGCAGGCGGCGGCCCCCAGCGCTCGATGATCGCGGCGCGGGCCGCATCCGGCAGGGCGTTGAAATGGCTGAGGTAATCTGCGGCGCTGAACGCCGGCTGCGGTCGCTCCAGCGCCAGCATCAGCGCGCGGGCGTCGGCGGGGATATCCGCAATTGCATAACCGGCGCTGGCGAGATCAGCCAGGATGGCGCGCGCGCTTTCCGGCGCGTCGAGGCCAACGGCGTAGCCGCTGCGGGCTTCGACGCCGGGGTAATCGGGAACCATGATGGCCACGCGCCGCGTCGCCGCCGGCGTCTGTCGCAGGCGAATATGGGCGTGGATGCGCTCCGCCACGGCGGCGACGCGGTCTGGCTCGGGCGTATTGCGCAACGCCTCGCCGGCCCCGTCGGACGCCGTGTCCTTGAAGGAGAGCACGCCGGCCAGCACGCGGCCGTCCACCTCCGGCAGGGCCACGTGCATGGCGGTGTCGGCGGGCGTCAGCCCGCGCTGGCCGTCGGCCCAGGCGCTGCGGCGGGTGGTGGCCACGATGGCCTGGAACACCGGAACGCCCAGTTCGGCGAACAGGCCGGGGCCGTCGTCGCCGCCCGTGGCGGCGAAAGCGGTGGCGGTGACCAGCGCCGCCGGCCGAAGCCGGGCGCAGGCGTCGCGCGCCGCCGCGCGCCCGGCGCTGTCGCGCAGGGAAGGTACGAAAATCGGCGCCGGCTGCACGCCGCGCGCCCGCAAAGCCGCCGCCAGCGCGTCGATGGGCGCCGCGTCCCCGGCCAGCAGCATCGAGCGGTAGAACAATATGGCGACGCGCGCCTGCCCGGGATCTGCCGCCTGGCAGAGCGCCTCAAGGGAGACGGCGCCGCGTCCGGTCAGATAACCGCCGGCCTGCGGCGTCACCCGCGCTTCGGCCACGTCGATGGCGCGGCCGGCGAGCCGCGCCATGTGGCGGGCGACGAGGCGCAGATTGTCGGGGCCGCCGGCGCGAAAACAATCCAGGATGGCGCGGCGCGTCGCGCTGTCCACGGTGGAAAGCTCCGCCAGCCGGTTGTCGTCATCGCGATCCTCGCCCGGCAGCAGCGCCAGAGCAACGCCATGGCGGCGCGCCGCCGCCGCCAGCTGCTCGCAGCCATAGCGCCACCAGTCGAGGCCGCCGAGAATCCGGGCGACCACCACCTGCGCCTTCGCGCCCACCGCGTCGAGCCACAGATCCACCGACATGGGGTGGCGCAGATCGCGCAGGGGAACCAGCCGCAGGTCTGGCGTCAGTTCCGGCGTGGCGTCGCGCTCGGCCCGCCACGCGCGCTCCAACCCCGCCAGGTCGCTGTCGCTGAACGACAGCACGGCCATCGCCGCCGGGCTCTGGCCCAGATCGACGGGAACCGCGAGGTCATCCAGCGATGACGATGTGCTGGCGAGAATGTGCATGCCGGGTGCTTTACGCCTTCAGGGCGGCCTCGACGGCGGCGCGGTCGAGGCCGTTCAGGCCAATGACCACGAGGCGGGTGGCCGGCGTTTCACCGGCGCGCCACGGCCGGTCGAAATAATGGCTGACGCGGGGACCGGCCGCCTGCACCACCAGGCGCATCGGTTTGCCGGCGACGCGGGCGAAGCCCTTGATGCGCAACACATTGTCGACGCCCGTCGCCGCCTGCACCCGCGCCGCCAGGTCTTCCGGCGACTGCGGATCGGCCAGATCAACGACGAAGCTGTCGAAGTCGTCGTGCTCGTGGTCCAGTTCGTCGTCGTGGTGGGTCTTGCGCCCTTCAATCTGGTCTTCCACCGCATGGCCAAGGCCGATCAGCGCCACCGGATCGACGTCGCCATGGGCGGCGGCGATGGTCCTGACGCCGGCGGCGACGTGGGCGGCCACATGGGCGCGGGCCTTTTCCAGGCCGGCGGCGTCGATCAGATCAGTGCGGGTCAGCACCACCAGATCGGCGCAGGCCATCTGGTCCTCGAACACTTCCTCCACCGGGTCGTCGTGATCGAGCGATTCATCGGCGGCGCGCTGGGCGGAGAGCGCCTCCAGGTCGTGCGCCACCTGGCCTCCCGCCAGCGCCGCCGCGTCGGCCACCGCGATCACCGCGTCGACGGTGACGCGATTGCGGATTTCCGGCCAGTTGAACGCCTGCACCAGCGGTTTCGGCAGCGCCAGGCCAGACGTCTCGATCAGGATGTGATCGACCCCTTGGGGCAGGGCGAGGATGCGGTCGAGCGCCGGGGCGAAATCGTCGGCCACGGTGCAGCAGATGCAGCCATTGGCCAGCTCGACGATGTTCTCGCCAGGACACGAGGCCAGGCCACAGCTCTTCAGCAGTTCGCCGTCGATGCCCACGTCACCGAACTCGTTGACGATCACCGCGAATCTGCGGCCGTCCGCCTTCTCCAGCAGGGCGCGGATCAGCGTTGTCTTGCCGGCGCCGAGAAAGCCGGTGATGACGGTGCAGGGCGTGCGCGTCTGGCCGGGGCGGGCGACGGCGGCGCTCGGCGGGGCGTGGGGTCCCAGGGCGTTCATGGCGTATCCTTTGCGGGAGAAGACAGCAGCGTCTGCATGTGGGGAATGCGGGCGATCATGCCGCGTTTCAGCGTTTCCGGCCGTGGGCGGAACGGCATCAGCCCGTCTGTCGAGCCGGCCAGCAGTTCAGCGCCGCGCAGCAGGTCGGGGCCGCTGTCGGGCTTCAGGTCACCGAACACATAGGTCCAGGCCGCATCGCTGACGATGGCGGCGCTGAGGCCGCGCTTGCAATTGGAGAGGCAGGACACCCGGCGCACCGTAAACGGCGTGCCGTCAGCGGCCGCTTCGGCGCTGGCGCAAAGGGCCGCGCCGGGGCGCGGTTCGGCGGTGGGGTCTTCGGGGCGGCGGCAGGTTTCGCACACCACGATGATCACGCCCGCAGCGGCGGCTGGCGCGTCGCAAGGCGGCGAACCGGCGGGGCGGTCTTCGCTGGCAAGATGGCTTTCACTGGCGATGGAGCCAGGAGCCGCTGGCGGTTCCAGCGACGGAACGTGTTTGCTCACGCTGTTCTCCCTGCCCGGTAAACCCGCCGGACGACATGGTGAATCCGTAGCGAGGGCAGGTCTCCTGGCTCGCGGATCAAACGCCGGTCGTCGCCTTCCCAGGTTGCCCCAGTGGCATGTGACGCCGGCTGTCCGCCTACAGTTGCGGGTACAGCAGCGGAGTTGCGCGCAAAGCCCCATGTCACCGGCCAAACCGGCGCGCGGGGGGACGCGGCGCACCGCTTTCCCTTTTACTTCTTCCTTTTGGGAAGAAGACCATCGCTGCCGGCATCTAGTGTGGGCCGGCGTATTTTGTCAATGTGACGGCTTTGGCCGTGGTGACGGCGCGGATTTTCCGCCCGGTGGCCGGCCTGGCGCGACAGGACCTGGACAGGATCAACGACGTGGACAATGACGACGAAGCCGGACGCAATGATGGGGCCAGGCGCCACAAGGAAAAAATGGCCCGCCGCAAGGCGGTGCAGGACGCGGAGGTCGCCAGCAAGACCATCGAGAAGGGGCTGCTCATCGTCAACACCGGCCCTGGCAAGGGTAAATCGACGGCCGCCTTCGGCCTCGCCCTGCGCATGCTGGGGCACGGGCGACGGGTTGGCGTCGTGCAGTTCATCAAGGGGGCGTGGAGCACCGGCGAGCAGAAGGCGCTGCAACGCTTCGACGACCTGGTGACCTGGCGCTCCATGGGCGAGGGCTTCACATGGGAAACTCAGGACCGCGACCGTGATGTGGCGGCGGCTGCCAGGGCCTGGGAAACGGCCTGCGCCATGATGGATGATCCGGCGAACAGTCTGGTCATCCTCGATGAGCTGAACATCGCCCTGCGCTACGACTACCTCGATCTGGCCGCCGTGGTCGCCCGCCTTCAGGCGCGCCGGCCGGACCTGCACGTGGTCGTCACCGGCCGCAACGCCAAACCGGAGTTGCTCGCCGCCGCCGACCTGGTCACGGAAATGGGCGCCGTGAAGCATCATTTCGCCGCCGGCGTGAAGGCGCAGCAGGGGGTGGAATTCTGATGGGGCGCCGGTGAAAACCCGCCTGGAAGTGGAAAATTGCAGCGCCGCGCGCACGTCGCCGCTAACATGCCAAACAACAGACGAACAAGCCGGTGTGAGTACGACCGGGCGTTTTCCGGCAAAGTGGGCGCCGCTTTGGGTGAGGAAAATGCTTCGGATCAGAAAACTGGAGCGAAATTCCGGTCCGGCGTGAAGGAAACTGCTCCAGTCAGTTCAGGAGGGGGGGACGCCATGTCCAGAAACATCGCCATTCGCAGCGTGCTGACAGCCGCCCTGTTCACCGTGGCGTTGCCTGCGCTGGCGCAGACGGCGGCCTCGCAAAATCCGGCGGTGGCGCGTGAAGCCCAGGCTGCGTCCGGGAAAAGCCAGGGCGCCGCAGCGGATTTCAACAGCCGCGTGACAAAGCTGGTGGAGGACGACGCGGCGCGCCTCACCGGGATATTCAAGGACATTCACCAGCATCCTGAACTGGGTTTCCAGGAAAAACGCACCGCCGCCATCGTTGCCAGGGAGTTGAAGGCGCTGGGCTTTGAGGTGAAGGAAGGCATCGGCCAGACCGGCGTCGTCGGCATTCTGAAGAACGGCCCTGGTCCCGTCGTCATGTACCGCGCCGACATGGACGCCAACGCGGTGAAGGAGGAAACCGGGCTGCCTTACGCCAGCAAGGTGACGGTGAAGCGCGATGATGGCTCGGAAGTTCCGGTGGCGCACATGTGCGGCCACGACGCCCACGTCGCCTGGATGCTGGGCATGGCGAAGAACATGGTCGCCATGAAGGCGGACTGGAGCGGAACCCTGGTGCTGGTCGCCCAGCCAGCCGAAGAACTGATCACCGGCGCCAAAGCCATGGTGGCGGACGGGCTGTACGGCAGGCGCGGCGTGCCGAAGCCCGACTTCCTGATTGGCCTGCACACCGCGCCGATCCCGGTTGGCTCCATCGCCAACGCGCCGGGGCCGCGCATGGCGGGAACCGACCAGCTCGACGTGTTGTTCAGGGGCGTGGGCGGCCACGGCTCGACGCCGCAGATGGCGCGCGATCCGGTGGTGATGGCCTCCATGGCGGTGCTCGGTTACCAGACCGTGGTCAGCCGCATGATTGACCCGCAGGAAATGGCGGTGATCACCGTTGGATCGGTTCAGGCCGGGGCGGACAATAACGTCATTCCCGCGACCGCGCTGCTGAAGGCCAACCTGCGCTGGTACAATCCGGATGTGCGCGAGCAGTTGCTGAAGGGCATCAGGGCGGTCAACGCCGGCGTCGCCGCCACCTACGCGGCGCCTGGCGCCGACCCTGCCATCACCATGAAGGGCGGCGCCACCCCGCTTGTCAACGACAGCAAGCTTTCGGAACGTCTCGCCACGAGCCTGAAAGCCGCCATCGGCGAAAAAGCCGTGATCACCAATCTGCCGCGCGCCAACGGTTCCGAAGATTTTCACCATCTGCTTGGCGACTTCACCGATGTGCCGCTCAACTATACTTTTGTTGGCGTCGCCGATCCCGGGGTGTTCATCAGGGCGGTCAAGGAGGGAAAGAAGTTTCC
>Ga0182744_1001819_pt1 | contig 18278 bp, 14 predicted proteins | sample eDN3rd30CKraftMG_FD_128525 | JGI IMG/M metagenome (GOLD analysis project Ga0182744, IMG submission 128525) | Enriched Miracle-Growth compost microbial communities from Emeryville, California, USA - eDNA 3rd pass 30_C Kraft MG (version 2) (version 2) ...
AAAACTCATTCTCCAAAAATATCCTTTAATAACGCTTTATAAACTGAAAATTTAATGAGTTCTTTTATATAGAAGAAACACGAATTTTTACATAAAAAAACAGCTGGATTGTCATCCAGCTGCTCTTTATATAACTGATTTTTTAATTATTCAGTGATAGTTGTGATTGGACCTGAACCTACTGTACGTCCACCTTCACGAATTGAGAACTTAGTTCCTTCTTCGATCGCAACTGGAGCGATAAGCTCAACAGTCATTTCGATGTGGTCGCCAGGCATAACCATTTCTACGCCTTCTGGAAGATTACAGATACCAGTAATATCAGAAGTACGGAAATAGAATTGTGGACGGTAGTTTGAGAAGAATGGAGTGTGACGTCCACCTTCTTCTTTAGATAAAACGTAAACTTGTGCTTTGAACTTTGTGTGTGGAGTGATTGATTTCGGCTTAGCTAATACTTGGCCACGCTCGATTTCTTCACGTGCAACACCACGAAGTAATGCACCAATATTGTCTCCAGCTTCAGCAAAGTCAAGAAGCTTACGGAACATTTCTACACCAGTTACAGTAGTAGATTTTGGTTCTTCAGTGAAACCTACGATTTCAACAACGTCACCAACTTTAACTACACCACGCTCTACACGTCCTGTAGCAACAGTTCCACGACCAGTGATTGAGAATACATCCTCAACTGGCATCATGAATGGCTTGTCAGTGTCACGAGTTGGGTTTGGAATGTACTCATCAACAGCTGTCATAAGTTCAAGAATTTTTTCTTCCCATGCAGCATCGCCTTCTAATGCTTTAAGAGCAGAACCTTTGATAACTGGAGTGTCATCGCCAGGGAAATCGTATTCAGATAATAGATCACGAATTTCCATTTCTACTAATTCAAGAAGTTCTTCGTCATCTACCATATCACACTTGTTCATGAATACAACAAGGTAAGGTACACCTACTTGACGAGAAAGAAGAATGTGCTCACGAGTTTGTGGCATTGGACCATCAGTTGCAGAAACAACTAGGATACCGCCGTCCATTTGTGCTGCACCAGTGATCATGTTCTTAACATAGTCAGCGTGTCCTGGACAGTCAACGTGTGCATAGTGACGGTTGTCAGTTTCATACTCAACGTGTGCAGTTGAAATAGTGATTCCACGCTCTTTTTCTTCTGGAGCACCATCAATTTGATCATATGCACGAGCTTCTGCTTTACCTGATTTAGCAAGAACAGAAGTGATTGCAGCTGTTAAAGTTGTTTTACCGTGGTCAACGTGACCAATTGTACCAATGTTAACGTGTGGCTTTGAACGGTCGAATTTAGCTTTACCCATTAGGAAAATCCTCCTTTAATATGAAAAAGTTAAGTATATTTTATGGAAACTGTAAATGGGTTGTCCCAATTCTACAGTTTCCAATGATACATAAGTAGTTATACTTTATTAAAAGGTGAAAATCAATTATTCACCTTTATTTTTTTTAATAATTTCTTCAGAAACTGATTTTGGTACTTCTTCATAGTGATCGAAGTGCATAGAGAATACCCCACGACCTTGAGTGCTTGAACGAAGTGCAGTTGCATAACCAAACATTTCTGATAGTGGAACTTGTGAACGGACAACTTGTGCATTACCGCGTGCTTCCATACCCTCAACGCGTCCGCGACGTGCTGTGATTTGTCCCATGATATCACCCATGTACTCTTCAGGGATCACGACTTCAACCCTCATCATAGGCTCTAGAATGACAGGCTTACACTTTGAAGCAGCATTCTTAAGTGCCATAGATGCGGCAATCTTAAACGCCATTTCAGAGGAGTCAACATCATGGTAAGAACCATCAAACAATCTTGCTTTAATATCCACTAGTGGATAACCTGCAAGTACACCGCGGTCTAATGCATCTTCAAGACCTGCTTGAACAGCTGGGATGTATTCACGTGGAACAACACCACCAACGATTCCGTTTTCGAATTCAAAACCTTTACCTTCTTCGTTAGGTGAGAATTCAATCCAAACGTGACCATATTGTCCACGTCCACCAGATTGACGAGCAAACTTACCTTCAACTTGTGCAGAAGCACGGAATGTTTCACGGTAAGCAACCTGAGGCGCACCTACGTTAGCTTCAACCTTAAATTCACGACGCATACGGTCTACAATAATATCAAGGTGAAGCTCACCCATACCAGCAATAATTACTTGTCCAGTTTCCTGGTCAGTATGTGCACGGAATGTCGGATCTTCTTCTTGAAGCTTTTGTAGTGCAGTTGTCATTTTATCTTGGTCAGCTTTTGATTTAGGTTCAACAGAAAGTTGGATTACTGGTTCAGGGAATTGCATAGACTCAAGGATAACAAGGTTCTTGTCATCACATAAAGTATCACCAGTAGTAGTATCTTTCAAACCTACAGCAGCAGCAATATCACCAGCAAAAACCTTAGAGATTTCTTGACGGCTGTTTGCGTGCATTTGCAGGATACGTCCGATACGTTCACGCTTGCCTTTAGTTGAGTTCTGAACATAAGATCCAGACTCTAAAGTACCAGAGTAAACACGGAAGAACGTTAATTTACCTACATAAGGGTCAGTCATAACTTTGAATGCAAGAGCAGAGAATGGCTCTTCGTCACTTGAATGACGTTCAATTACTTCTTCTTCATCATCAACTGCATGTCCTTTGATTGCAGGTACATCAAGTGGAGATGGAAGGTAATCGATAACTGCGTCTAACATTAATTGAACACCTTTGTTTTTGAAAGCAGATCCACAAATAACAGGATAGAATTCAACATTAACAGTACCTTTACGAATCGCTGATTTTAGCTCTTCTTTAGTGATTTCTTCACCGCCAAGGTATTTTTCCATTAACTCTTCATCTAATTCTGCTACTGCTTCAACTAGCTTTTCACGCCACTCTTCAGCAAGCTCGCGGTGTTCTTCAGGAATTTCGCGAACCTCAATATCAGTACCTAAGTCGTTACCGTAGAACACTGCATTCATTTCAACAAGGTCAATGATTGCAGAGAATTCATCTTCAGCACCGATTGGTAATTGAATTGGGTGTGCGTTCGCTTGCAGACGGTCATGAATTGTTCTTACAGAATACAAGAAGTCTGCACCGAGTTTGTCCATTTTGTTTACGAATACTACACGTGGTACACCGTATGTTGTTGCTTGACGCCAAACTGTTTCAGTTTGAGGTTCAACACCAGACTGTGCATCAAGTACCGCTACCGCACCATCAAGTACACGAAGTGAACGTTCAACTTCAACTGTGAAGTCTACGTGTCCTGGTGTATCGATGATGTTAACGCGATGACCTTTCCATGATGCAGTTGTTGCAGCGGAAGTAATTGTGATTCCGCGTTCTTGCTCTTGCTCCATCCAGTCCATCTGAGAAGCACCTTCATGTGTTTCACCGATTTTATGAATCTTACCAGTGTAATAAAGTACGCGCTCAGTGGTCGTCGTTTTACCGGCATCGATGTGTGCCATGATGCCGATATTACGAGTGTTTTCTAAGGAGAACTCTCTTGCCATGGGTCTTTCTCCTTCCTAGTATGAAAGTTTTTATGTTAAAGGTTATCCTACCAACGATAGTGAGCAAACGCTTTGTTTGCTTCTGCCATTTTGTGAGTATCTTCACGCTTCTTAACAGATGCACCAGCGTTATTAGCTGCATCCATGATTTCATTCGCTAAACGCTCTTCCATTGTCTTTTCTCCACGAAGACGCGCATAGTTTACTAACCAGCGAAGACCAAGAGTTGTACGACGATCAGGACGTACCTCTACTGGTACTTGGTAGTTCGCTCCACCCACACGGCGAGCTCTTACCTCTAGTACTGGCATGATATTCTTCATTGCTGCTTCAAAAACTTCCATTGGCTCTTTACCAGAGCGTTCACGGATTGTTTCAAATGCAGAGTAAAGAATTTCTTGTGATTTACCTCTTTTACCGTCAACCATCATTTTGTTGATTAGACGAGTAACTAATTTTGAATTGTAAAGTGGATCTGGTAACACGTCTCTTTTTGCTACAGGACCTTTACGTGGCATTTAATTTCCTCCTTTCAAACAAGCTGTCTATTTATCTGTTTTATTTCTTAGCTGCTTTTGGTCTCTTAGTACCGTACTTAGAACGACCTTGCATACGGTTGTTAACTCCAGCCGTATCAAGAGCACCACGTACGATGTGATAACGTACCCCTGGTAAGTCTTTTACACGTCCTCCACGAATAAGAACAACACTGTGCTCTTGAAGGTTGTGACCAATACCAGGAATGTAAGCTGTCACCTCAATACCGTTTGTCAAACGTACACGAGCATATTTACGTAACGCTGAGTTCGGTTTCTTTGGAGTCATTGTACCAACACGAGTACATACCCCACGTTTTTGTGGTGAAGATACATTAGTTTGTGATTTTTTGAAGCTGTTGTAACCTTTATTTAGCGCAGGAGACTTCGACTTTTCAGTGATTGCTTGACGAGGCTTGCGCACCAATTGATTAATAGTAGGCATGTTACTTTTCCTCCCTTCATTTTTTGTAAGCCCACACATCCAGGTGGTTCATTTTAGTGCAAAAACAAAGTTCTTGCAGATCTTCTATCTACAAAAACAGTTTTTAACGGATAATTACTACAGTTGAAGCACCAACTTCTATTCCACATGCTTTCCCGAGCTTTTTCATCGAGTCAACATAGATAATTGGGATGTTCATTTCTTGAGCCAGTTTTACTACCGATGCCGTCACTTTCGTTTCTGCATCATTCGCAATCATTAACTCACTTGCTGTTCCATCCTTCAGTGCCTTAACTGCTTGTTTTGTTCCTATAACAATCTTAGTTGCCTGTAATACTTTTTCATAAGACATATATCATATCCTCCAAAGTATCAGGTGAATAGGAGCACCTTTGATATATTACCATCTTCTAAAATATAAGTCAACAATACTTTAAATTATTTTTTTAAGACGAATGTCTTTAAAAGGCGGTACTCGCCACTAAAGCGGGTACCGCATAATATTTAATATCTTAGTCTATTGCTACTGTTTCTTCTGAAGTTGTATCTCTTAAGACTGGTTCAGCTTTACGATACCTTTGCATACCTGTACCTGCTGGTACTAGCTTACCAATAATAACATTTTCTTTTAAGCCAAGTAATTCATCACGTTTACCTTTGATTGCAGCATCTGTAAGAACTCTTGTTGTTTCTTGGAAGGATGCAGCAGACAGGAATGAGTCAGTTTCAAGGGACGCTTTCGTAATACCAAGTAATACCGGACGTCCAGTAGCTGGCAACTTACCTGCTAACAATGCTTTTTCGTTTGCATCTGTGAATTGATGAATATCTAATAGTGTACCAGGAAGTACATCTGTTTCACCCGCATCACTTACGCGAACCTTACGCATCATCTGACGAACCATTACTTCTACGTGCTTATCGCCAATCTCAACACCCTGCATACGGTAAACCTTTTGAACTTCACGGAGTAAGTACTCTTGTACAGCATTTACATCTTTGACTTTGATTAACTCTTTAGGGTCAATAGAACCTTCAGTTAATTCCTGACCGCGTTCTACCCGGTCATTAACAGCTACTTTCAAGCGCGCTGTATATGGAGCATTATAAGTACGTGATTCAATCTCGCCTTGAACGATGATTTCATGCTGACGATCACGGCCTTCATTAATACCCACAACCACACCATCAATCTCAGAAATAACTGCCTGCCCTTTAGGGTTACGTGCTTCAAAGATTTCTTGAATACGCGGTAAACCTTGAGTGATATCGTCTCCTGCTACCCCTCCAGTATGGAATGTACGCATTGTTAACTGTGTACCAGGTTCTCCAATTGATTGGGCAGCAATAATTCCAACTGCTTCCCCAACTTCAACTTCTTGCCCTGTAGCCAAGTTACGGCCATAACACTTTTTACATACTCCATGACGGGTATTACATGTAAAGGCAGATCGAATTCTCACTTCTTCAATTCCGGCACCAACAATTGTTTCTGCCAAATCTTCAGTGATAAGTCCATTTTCAGGAACTAATACTTCTTTTGTTTCAGGATGTCTAATTGGATTACGAGCATAACGGCCAATTAAACGCTCATCTAATCCTTCGATAACCTCTGTTCCATCCTTTAGAGAACGAATTAACAAGCCACGATCAGTTCCACAATCATCTTCACGGACAATGACATCTTGTGCAACGTCAACAAGACGACGTGTTAAGTAACCTGAGTCAGCCGTTTTCAGAGCTGTATCGGCAAGACCTTTACGAGCACCGTGCGTAGAAATAAAGTACTCTAATACTGTTAATCCTTCACGGAAACTTGACTTGATTGGTAATTCGATGATACGTCCAGCCGGGTTGGCCATCAATCCACGCATACCAGCAAGCTGTGTAAAGTTTGACGCGTTACCACGGGCACCGGAATCACTCATCATGAAAATTGGATTCGTTTTATTCAACGATTGCATCAGTTTTCCTTGAATCGTATCTTTCGCTGCACTCCAAATGGCAATTACACGGTCATAACGTTCGTCTTCGGTAATTAATCCTCGACGGAACTGCTTCATAACGTTATCAACTTTGCTTTGTGCCTCATGCAGGATTTCTTGCTTTTCAGGTAAAACTACGATATCAGCAACACCGACGGTAATCCCAGCTTTTGTAGAATATTTAAATCCTAAGTCCTTCATGCGGTCTAGCATTTTTGACGTTTCAGTGATTTTGAATCGTTTAAATACTTCTGCAATGATATTTCCAAGGATTTTCTTTTTGAACGGATCTACTAATGGCATTTCTTTAATTCTTGCTGGAACATCTTCACCTTTTTCAACAAAGTACTTAGAAGGTGTTTCAACTTCTAAGTTTTGTCTAGTAGGTTCGTTGATATAAGGGAATGATTTTGGAAGAATTTCATTAAAAATAAGCTTACCAACAGTTGTAATCAGTAACTTATTGTTTTGTTCTTCTGTTAAGGTTTCATTTCCTAATGAACCAGCATGAACAGCTACACGTGTGTGCAGATGAACATAGCCATTTTGATAAGCAAGTAACGCTTCGTTCGTATCTTTAAAGATCATACCCTCACCAACAGCGCCTTCTCTTTCAAGAGTGAGGTAGTAGTTTCCAAGTACCATATCCTGAGAAGGTGTAACTACCGGCTTACCATCTTTAGGGTTCAAGATGTTTTGGGCTGCTAGCATTAAAAGTCTAGCCTCTGCTTGCGCTTCAGATGAAAGTGGAACGTGAACAGCCATTTGGTCACCATCGAAGTCCGCATTGTATGCTGTACATACAAGAGGGTGAAGGCGAATCGCTCTTCCTTCAACAAGGGTTGGCTCAAATGCTTGAATTCCAAGTCTATGAAGAGTTGGGGCACGGTTTAATAAAACTGGGTGCTCACGAATAACATCTTCAAGCACATCCCACACTTCAGGAGAAACTCTTTCAATTTTACGTTTTGCAGATTTAATATTGTGTGCTAAACCTTTTTCAACGAGTTCTTTCATAACGAATGGCTTAAATAACTCAAGAGCCATTTCTTTTGGGAGACCGCATTGGTACATCTTTAGGTTTGGACCAACAACAATAACCGAACGACCAGAATAGTCAACACGTTTACCCAATAAGTTTTGACGGAAACGACCTTGCTTTCCTTTTAACATATGGGAAAGTGACTTTAATGGACGGTTACCTGGACCAGTTACTGGACGGCCGCGACGGCCATTATCGATCAATGCATCCACTGCTTCTTGAAGCATCCGCTTTTCGTTTTGAACGATAATACTTGGCGCACCAAGATCCAACAGACGCTTTAATCGATTATTCCGGTTGATTACACGGCGGTAAAGATCGTTTAAATCTGATGTAGCGAATCTTCCTCCATCCAACTGTACCATTGGACGAAGTTCTGGAGGGATGACAGGAAGAACATCGAGAATCATCCAAGATGGTTCATTTCCAGAGTTACGGAAAGCTTCCAACACTTCAAGACGTTTAATCGCACGAGTACGACGCTGGCCTTGGGCTGATTTTAATTCTTCTTTTAATGCGTCAACCTCTTTATTTAGATCAATATCAGAAAGAAGCTTTTTAATTGCTTCAGCACCCATGGCAGCTTGGAATTTATTCCCGTACTTTTCACGGTATGCACGATATTCTTTTTCTGATAATAGTTGCTTTTTATCAAGAGCTGTATCTCCTGATTCAGTAACAACATAAGAAGCAAAATAAATGATTTCTTCTAAAGCCCTAGGAGACATATCTAATACTAGTCCCATCCGGCTAGGGATACCTTTAAAATACCAAATATGAGAAACAGGAGCAGCAAGCTCAATATGCCCCATACGTTCACGACGTACCTTTGCACGTGTTACTTCAACACCACATCGGTCACAAACTACACCTTTATAACGGACACGTTTATATTTTCCGCAGTGACATTCCCAATCCTTTGTTGGACCAAAAATCCTCTCACAGAATAAACCATCCTTTTCAGGCTTCAATGTACGATAGTTAATGGTTTCCGGCTTTTTAACTTCTCCAAAAGACCAAGAACGGATTTTATCTGGTGATGCCAGGCCAATCTTCATATACTCAAAATTATTAACATCCAGCAAGGGGCCTACCTCCCTTTCTATCTAGACAATCATTAGCTAAAAGCGCCGGTGAGACGCTTTTAGCTAACTCTTATTCCTTGGAACCAACCTTTTCAGATTCAAATGCTTGAGTTTCTGGAACAATGTTTAATGTATCGACTTGCTGTAAGTCATCTTCATCTTCCATATCTCGCATTTCAATTTCTTTTTCATCTCCTGAAAGGATTTTTACATCCATACCAAGACTCTGAAGTTCTTTTATTAATACCTTGAATGATTCAGGAACACCTGGTTCCGGTACATTTTCACCTTTTACAATCGCTTCATAGGTCTTCACACGACCTACAACGTCATCTGATTTAACTGTTAAAATTTCTTGAAGTGTATAAGCGGCACCGTATGCTTCAAGCGCCCATACCTCCATCTCACCAAAACGCTGACCGCCAAATTGCGCTTTACCGCCAAGTGGCTGCTGGGTTACAAGTGAGTAAGGTCCAGTAGAACGTGCATGTAATTTATCATCAACCATGTGTGCAAGTTTAATCATATACATAACGCCAACAGACACACGATTATCAAACGGTTCACCAGAACGGCCATCATATAATACAGTTTTTGCATCATTAGCCATACCTGCTTCTTCAATTGTTCCCCAAACATCTTCCTCACGCGCACCATCAAATACTGGTGAAGCAACATGAATTCCAAGTGCTCTAGCAGCCATACCTAAGTGAAGCTCAAGCACCTGTCCGATGTTCATACGTGAAGGAACCCCTAAAGGATTTAGCATAATATCAATTGGTGTACCATCTGGTAAATATGGCATATCTTCTTCTGGCAAGATTCGGGATATTACCCCTTTGTTACCATGACGGCCGGCCATTTTATCTCCTTCATGAATCTTACGCTTCTGAACAATGTAGACTCGAACAAGCTGATTCACGCCTGGCGGCAATTCATCGCCGTCTTCACGGTTAAAGACCTTAACATCAAGAACAATACCGCCTCCGCCATGCGGAACTCTTAGTGAAGTATCACGAACTTCTCGTGCCTTTTCACCAAATATAGCGTGTAGTAATCTTTCTTCTGCAGTTAGTTCAGTAACTCCCTTTGGAGTTACTTTACCTACTAGCAAGTCACCGTCTTTTACTTCTGCACCAGTACGGATAATTCCACGTTCATCCAAATTGCGAAGTGCATCTTCACCCACGTTTGGAATATCACGTGTAATTTCTTCTGGTCCAAGCTTTGTATCACGAGACTCTGATTCATATTCTTCAATATGAATAGAAGTATAAACATCATCTTTCACAAGGCGCTCACTCATGATGATCGCATCTTCATAGTTATAACCATCCCAGTTAACAAAGCCAACTAAAACGTTACGTCCTAAAGCTAATTCGCCAAGTTCCATTGAAGGACCATCAGCAAGAATTTCACCTTTTGTTACACGGTTACCCACTGCAACAATTGGACGTTGGTTATAACAAGTTCCCTGATTAGAACGAATGAATTTCAACATTTTGTATTTATCAAGGTCACCTTTAACTTCTTGACCATCTACTATATTAATTCGACGCACCCAAACCTCACGTGCCTCAACATGCTCAACAATACCTTCATGCTTACAAATAACTGCGGCCCCTGAGTCTTTACCAGAAACATATTCCATTCCTGTTCCAACTCTTGGCGCTTCCGGCTGCAGAAGCGGCACGGCTTGACGCTGCATGTTCGCTCCCATCAAGGCACGGTTAGAGTCATCATTTTCTAAGAACGGAATACATGCGGTTGCTGCAGAAACTACCTGTTTAGGTGATACATCCATATAATCGATGCGGTCGCGTTTTACAACCGTGTTTTCACCACGGAAACGAGCAACAACATCATCATCGATAAATGAACCATCCTCACTTAGACGTGAATTCGCCTGTGCAACAACATAGTTATCTTCTTCATCAGCAGTTAAGTAATCAATTCGACTTGTAACTTTCCCAGTATCAGGATCAATCCGGCGATATGGAGTTTCAATGAAGCCAAAACGATTTACTTTTGCAAAGGAGGAAAGGGAATTGATCAAACCAATGTTTGGTCCCTCTGGTGTTTCAATCGGACACATACGGCCATAGTGTGAATAGTGAACGTCACGTACTTCAAATCCTGCACGTTCACGTGTTAATCCACCAGGTCCTAATGCAGATAAACGTCGCTTATGCGTTAATTCAGCAAGCGGGTTTGTTTGGTCCATAAATTGCGATAACTGAGAGCTTCCGAAGAACTCTTTTATTGACGCAATGACAGGACGAATATTGATTAACTGCTGTGGTGTGATCGTTGCCGTATCTTGAATTGACATTCTCTCACGTACAACACGTTCCATACGAGACAAACCAATTCGGAATTGATTCTGAAGCAATTCACCAACTGAACGCAGACGTCTATTTCCTAAGTGGTCAATATCGTCTGTATCGCCGACACCATGCAGCAAGTTAAAGAAATAACTGATAGAAGCAATAATATCAGCAGGTGTAATATTCTTAATTGGCTCAGCAACATATGCATTACCAAGCACATTGATTACTTTTTCACCATCATCATTTGGAGCATAGATTTTAATTCCTTGAAGGATAATTTCTTCTTCTACTACGCCGCCAACTGGATTAAAGCCCTTAAAGTTAACATCTTTTTCGAGAGCAGGAATAATTCGATCAAGGTTTCTACGGTCTAGAAGTGTTCCTTTTTCTGCAATAATTTCACCTGTCTCAGGATCAACAAGAGATTCAGCCAAACGCTGATTAAATAAGCGGTTTTTAATATGAAGCTTTTTGTTGATTTTATATCGACCAACGTTAGCAAGGTCATATCTTTTTGGATCAAAGAACCTTGAAACCAATAAACTCTTGGCGTTATCAACGGTTGGAGGTTCACCTGGACGCAGACGCTCATAAATCTCTAGAAGCGCTTTTTCTACTCCCTCAGTGTTGTCCTTTTCAAGAGTATTTCGAATGTACTCATTGTCTCCAATCAATTCAATGATTTCTTGATCAGAACCGAAACCAAGTGCACGCAAAAGAACCGTAACGGGCAGTTTCCGAGTACGATCTATCCTGACATATACGACATCTTTGGCGTCAGTTTCATATTCCAGCCAAGCGCCGCGGTTCGGAATTACAGTAGCTGTAAATCCTTTCTTTCCATTTTTATCGAGTTTTCCACTGAAGTATACGCTCGGTGAACGTACTAACTGTGAAACAATAACACGTTCTGCCCCATTGATGACAAACGTACCTGTTTCAGTCATGAGTGGAAAATCACCCATAAAAACATCTTGATCTTTTACTTCGCCTGTTTCTTTGTTTACAAGACGCACTTTAACACGCAATGGTGCAGAATATGTAACGTCTCGCTCTTTTGATTCCGCAACAGAATACTTAGGTTCGCCAAGGCTGTAATCAATAAATTCAAGTGATAGGTTACCAGTAAAGTCTTCAATTGGTGAAATATCCTGGAACATTTCACGCAAACCCTCATCAAGAAACCATTGATATGAAGAGGTTTGGATTTCAATAAGATTTGGTAATTCTAAAACTTCACTGATTCGTGCGTAACTTCTTCGTTGGCGGTGTCGTCCATACTGAACTAGTTGACCTGTCAACTGATTCACCCCTCAAATCAAGCGTTTTTTTAAGCATATATTTTGGTCTTTTGCAAGGACTAATAAGTCCCCCATCAGACAAAAAAAGAAAAAGGGTTTTTATGTTTTAAAAACCACATTTTCACATTTTGACTATTATTTTGTCATCTTTTCCGTCTTAAACCGTTTTTATACTAAAAAAATAAGTATTTACAGGAATAATTCGGAAATTATTATGATGGCATTTTATAATGCTACCATATTTGACATTTTCAAGTCAACTATTTTACCGCTTTAATGATAAAATAACCTTTGGACTTGTCAACAGTCTCTACTTCGGTAAATAATTGGTTTAACTTTTCAATTGCCGAGGGTGCACCTTGCTTCTTTTGTATCACAACCCAAAGTTCACCTCGGGTGACTAAATGCACATGACTTTGTTCAAAAATATCATGCACCGTTTTTTTGCCCGCCCTAATCGGAGGATTTGTTAATATCGCAGAAAAGTTGAGTTCCTTCACATTTTTTAAAGTATCACTTTCATATACATCAATATTCTTCACTGAATTTTGCTCAGCGTTTTCTTTCGCAAGCTCAATCGCTCGTTCATTAACATCGATCATATGTACAGTGCGCTCTGGATAGTTCTTTGCAATCGAAAGACCAATCGGACCGTAACCGCAACCTACATCTAAAATTGGCCCTTCCACATTTGGTAATTCAAAAGCTTCTATTAATAAGCGAGAACCGTAATCTACTTCTTTTTTTGAAAAAACTCCGTTATCCGTTTTAAATCGAAACAACTGATTCCTTAAGGTAAAGTCCCAATACTTCGGTTCACTTTCTACCTTTTGGGTGCGAGAATAGTAATGCTCAGACAATAAGCTCACCTCCTGAGGAATGTTCATTAATGAGGTTACCCGAGGAAAATATCGAATATAAAGCTTCAGTACCGAGGCACTTCTGCTTTTAAGATAGCGAAAAAAAGCCCGCTTAAACAGCGAGCTTTTCTATAAGTTTATTACTTAACTTCAACGTTAGCTCCAACTTCAGCAAGTTTAGCTTTAAGTTCTTCAGCTTCTTCTTTAGATACGCCTTCTTTAACAGCTTTTGGAGTGTTGTCAACAAGATCTTTTGCTTCTTTAAGACCAAGACCTGTGATTTCACGAACAACTTTGATAACCTTGATTTTTTGATCTCCAGCGCTAGCTAGGATTACATCAAATTCAGTTTGCTCTTCAACAGCAGCAGCACCAGCTCCGCCAGCCATTGCAACAGGAGCAGCAGCAGTTACGCCAAATTCTTCTTCGATTGCTTTTACTAGGTCGTTAAGTTCTAAAACAGTCATAGATTTAACTGCTTCAATGATTTGTTCTTTAGTCATTTTAATTTTCCTCCTTAGTTTTCGTTCCGTTATTATTTAAGCGGTAAAGGTCAACTTACGCGCCTTGTTCTTCTTTTTGATCTGCAACTGCTTTTGTAGCAAGAGCAAGGTTGCGGATTGGAGCTTGTAGTACGCTGAGTAGCATAGAAAGCAAGCCTTCGCGTGATGGAAGTTCTGCAAGTGCTTTAACATCTTCAACTGTTGCTACATTACCTTCGATTACACCAGCTTTAATTTCAAGTGCTTCGTGCTTTTTAGCAAAGTCGTTAAGAATTTTTGCAGGTGCTACTACATCTTCTGTACTGAACGCAATTGCGTTCGGACCAGTTAATGCTGCGTTTAACTCTGAAAGTTCAGCTGCATCAGCTGCACGGCGAGTCATAGAGTTTTTGTAAACTTTGAAGTCAACACCAGCTTCACGTAGTTGCTTACGAAGTTCAGTTACTTCAGCAACAGTTAGGCCACGGTAGTCAACAACGATTGTTGAAACACTAGCTTTTAACTTAGCTGTGATTTCATCAACGATTTGAACTTTTTGTTGGATTGCGCTGCTCATCTTTACACCTCCTGTAGATTCTCTACATTTATACCAGGCAAAGTAAAACCTCCACATCAAAGGTCAGACATGGAGGTGCATACAATAGCCGAAGATTTCAGCCAATTCTATCGCATTACCTCGGCAGGAAATTAAGCGATAACTCGCACCTGCTGTCTTCAGTACAAATGTTTTTATTTAAACAACAAAATAGATTATATTAAATATACCTATGTTTGTCAATTGGTAAAAAATTACTTAACCGCTACAGATGAAGGATCAACCTTCACACCAGGTCCCATTGTTGAAGTAACAGTTACGTTCTTCATGTATGTTCCCTTTGCAGCTGCAGGCTTAACTTTTAACATTGTTTCGAATACAGTCTTGAAGTTCTCAACAAGTTTTTCGTTTTCGAAAGATGATTTACCGATTGGAACGTGGATGTTTCCAGCTTTATCAACACGGTATTCAACTTTACCTGCTTTAATTTCATTGATTGCACGAGTTACATCAAATGTAACTGTACCAGTTTTAGGGTTTGGCATTAAACCTTTTGGTCCTAAAGTACGACCAAGTTTACCAACTTCACCCATCATGTCAGGAGTTGCTACGATTACATCAAAATCAAACCAACCTTGTTGGATTTTGTTGATGTATTCTGCATCGCCAACATAATCTGCACCAGCAGCTTCTGCTTCTTTCACTTTTTCACCCTTCGCGAATACTAATACGCGTTGAGTTTTACCAGTTCCATTCGGAAGTACTACTGCACCACGAATTTGTTGGTCAGCTTTCTTAGGGTCTACGCCTAAACGAAATGCAACTTCTAATGTCGCATCAAATTTAGCGAAGTTTGTTTTCTTTGCAAGTTCAATTGCTTCAGTCACTGGGTAAGCTTTTGTGTTATCAACTAGCTTAGCAGCTTCTAAATACTTCTTACCTTTTTTAGCCATTTTTATTTCCTCCTAGATTGTGGTTTTAGCGTTTTTTAATAACTCCCACTTAATAAAGCGGAGGCGCCTTGTCCAGCCCCGACAGGCATAAGAAGAGCCGACTGGAAGGTTGTTTTTTAACCTTCTGAACGGATTGGCTTATGACCGAGGAAAAAGTGATTTTTCTTTTTCCACCGAGGGGCTAGGCGCCGCAGCTTGCCACGAATAAAGGTTGCGTAAGTAACGCAACCCCCTTCATTACAAAAACAGTTTACATGGATTAGTCTTCGATAACGATTCCCATGCTGCGTGCAGTACCTTCAACCATACGCATTGCTGCATCAACGCTTGCTGCGTTTAGGTCAGGCATTTTCTGTTCCGCAATCTCGCGTACTTTATCACGCTTAACTGTTGCTACTTTATTACGGTTTGGTTCACCAGAACCAGACTGGATTCCAGCTGCTACTTTTAATAAAACTGCAGCAGGAGGAGTTTTCGTAATAAATGTAAATGAACGGTCTTCAAAAACCGTGATTTCAACAGGAATGATTAATCCAGCTTGATCTGCTGTACGAGCGTTAAATTCTTTACAGAATCCCATGATGTTAACACCGGCTTGACCTAATGCAGGTCCAACTGGTGGTGCAGGATTTGCTTTCCCAGCAGGGATTTGTAATTTAACAACTTTAATTACTTTTTTAGCCACGAGACACACCTCCTTAAAGTCCGTGATGTGGTAATAGGGTATATACCCTCCCACTCAGGTATCTGTCTTTATATAAAGATAAAGATCTTAGCAAAAGTCTTGTCTCATCGCGAGACATACTGACCTATGAAATATTACCACTTTTTAAATACGATTTCAAGTTTTTTTCAAATTACTATTAATTATTCTTAAAATCAAAGCTTTTCAATCTGCGTAAATTCTAGTTCTACCGGGGTGTCACGTCCAAACATATTTACTAGAACTTTAAGTTTAGCTTTGTCTTTATCCATCTCTTCAACAGTTCCAGTGAAGTTCATAAATGGACCTTCTTTCACCCGGACAGTTTCACCAATTTCATAGTTCACATCGATGCGCTTTTCATCAACACCCATGCGTTTTAGAATATCAACAACTTCTTCTGGAAGAAGCGGAGTAGGTTTTGATCCTGCACCAGCGGATCCAACAAACCCTGTTACACCAGGAGTATTCCGTACTACGTACCATGAATCATCTGTCATGACGATTTCAACTAGTACATATCCAGGGAAAACTTTTCGTTTTACCACTTTCGTTTTTCCATTTTTTATTTCTGTTTCTTCTTCTTCGGGTACTACTACTCGAAAGATTTTATCTGTCATACCCATCGATTCAACACGTTTTTCTAAATTTGCTTTAACTTTATTCTCATAACCTGAGTAAGTATGTAATACATACCAATTCTTTTCCATTCAAGAGGACTAAGCGTCCATCCCTCCCCGTACTTTTATAAAAGGCGACTTTAAAGTTGTCTGATTTTTTAATCCCAATTTAACGAAGCCTAATGTAAACATAAACTTTTAAAGACAAATGAAAAAACCCGTTAGACGGGCTTCACATAAATAACTGCTTTATTATTCACCATTATACCATGAAATACCTTTTATTATTCAAGGATTACTCGAATCAATTCTGAAATCCCTAAATCTATTACTCCAAAAAATATTGCAAAGAAAGCAACTGTTGTGATAACAGTAATGGTATAGCGAGTTAGTTCTTTGCGCTTTGGCCAACTAACCTTTCTCATTTCACGGAAAACATCACTGAAGAATTTCTTTATGCGTTGCATATCTGTAACCTCCAACTATCGGAATAACATTGCTAGTATGAATAAAATTATTTTGTTTCTCTGTGGATTGTATGGGAGGCGCATGTTTTGCAATATTTTTTTAATTCCAATCGTTCTGATTGTAACTGATTTGCATTCGTCGAGTAATTGCGTGATCCACAGTCAGCACATGCCAGAATAATTTTTTTACTCATAATTTACACCTTCATAATCCATCTTTTATATCTTTAAAAAGATACCATGACCCCTAATTATTGTCAACAACACTAATACAAGGGTTCAAGTAATTGTCACCGTTTTCATAATTAGAGACTAAACTCTCTAATTTCTAAATATCGTTCTAGTTTTCTTTTTACTCGCTGCAGTGCATTATCAATTGATTTAACATGACGATTTAGTTCTTCTGATATCTCTTGATACGATTGTCCATCAAGGTATAACGCCAAAACCTTTCGCTCCAAATCACTTAATAACTCTGTCATTTTTACTTCAATGTGATCAAATTCTTCTTGGTTAATAATCAATTCTTCAGGATCAAGAACCTTTGCACCGGACAAGACATCCATTAATGTCCGGTCAGATTCTTCATCGTAGATAGGCTTATCCAGCGATACATAAGAATTCAGTGGTATATGCTTTTGCCTTGTTGCTGTTTTAATTGCAGTTATTATTTGCCGAGTGATACATAATTCAGCAAAGGCCTTAAACGAGGTAAGCTTGTCCTCACGAAAATCACGAATTGCCTTATAAAGCCCAATCATTCCTTCTTGAACAATATCTTCCTTGTCTGCTCCGATTAAGAAGTACGACCTTGCCTTTGCCCGTACAAAATTTCGATATTTGTGGATTAAATAATCCAAAGCCTCACTATTACCCTGGTGTACTGTATCAACAATTTCCTCATCTTCCATTGATAAAAATAGCTCGTTGCTTTTTTCCCCGAAGTCTGTACTCAATTAAGATCCCCCTCCACCGAACAAGCATAGATAGTATTATTATACTGCCCGTAACTTTTGAACGTCAACGCTTACTTTTGTCCTCTGCGCCACTTTTCAAAAATTTCTGCCACTTCGCTGCTAATCGGTATTTTTGAGACTGGTCTTTTCTCTTGAATTTTTCTTACCCTTTTTTCTATGCCTTTTTCCACAGAGGACATCTCAATCAGTAACTCCCTTGCAGATTTCCTAAGTGCACCTTGTCCAAAAATAGCCCATTGCTCAGTAAAATCTGACGTGGCAACATGAATCTGAGTCCGTCGGTTATTTAGAGCAATGGCCAATTTCTCAATACGCTCATCAGCTGTTTCATTTTCTTTGGTGAAAATAACCTCTACTTTATGGTTCCTATACTTTTTTTCCGTTCCTTGCACAT
>Ga0182744_1001820_pt1 | contig 18277 bp, 8 predicted proteins | sample eDN3rd30CKraftMG_FD_128525 | JGI IMG/M metagenome (GOLD analysis project Ga0182744, IMG submission 128525) | Enriched Miracle-Growth compost microbial communities from Emeryville, California, USA - eDNA 3rd pass 30_C Kraft MG (version 2) (version 2) ...
CGCTGGACGCTGTCTGGGATTATAAAGTACTGGGTGTTTACAGCGAGGCGGAAAAAGACCTGGCAGCCAAATATGGCCAGCAACCAGGGGATTTCAAAATCGAAGATGTAAATAATGACGGTAAATATACCAATGACGACAAACAGTTCCTGGGCTATAAAAATCCCCGCTATAACCTGTCGCTGCGCAATGATTTTACCTTTTTGAAAAATTTTGACCTTTCCTTTATGCTCTATGCCAAGCTGGGAGCCATGGCGACCTACAATACGGCCAAAAACAATAGCGGCTTTATTGACCGCAGCAGCTATTATGACCTGCCTTACTGGACCGTGGACAACCAGATCAATGACTACGCCCGGCTTTTTTCCAGTGACGGCGGCGCCAGTTATAATGTATGGAGGAAGACGTCCTTTGTCCGTCTTGCCACCGTTTCCCTGGCCTATAGTTTTCCAAAGGAAATTATCAAAAAAGCACAGATCCAGGACCTGCGGGTTTATTTTACGGTCAGAAACGCGGCGGTTTACGCACCTAACTGGGATTTCTGGGATCCGGAAATGGATACGCCGGGCCCTTCTCCCAGAAACTATACGCTGGGCGTAAATATCACCTTATAATACAGCGGTTTAAAACCGGGATTTTTTCCGGCAGCAGTTTAAAGCTGACCCTGCATTCATTTAAACAATAAAAACAGAAATTATGTTTTCAAAACATTCAAATACATATGTCACAAAGGCGCTATTACTTCTTAGTGTCACCTGGCTTTGCACGAGTAGTTGCAAAAAAGACTACCTGGACTCCAGGCCTTTGTCCTTTTATACGCCTTCCACCACCTATAATACCGCGGAAGGTTTAAAAGGCGCACTGGTTGCCTGTGAGCGTAACCTTCGCTATAACTGGTCCGGCGACGGCGCACCGGAAATTACCCAGTTAACCTTTTCCGATATCGCGGTGGACGGCACGGATGACAAATCCGGGCCTGCCCAGAACATGGACCTCCAGATTACACCGGACGCCATTAACAGCACCAATGATAATGCCGACCACAACCGGATCTTCTATTTCTGGCACCAGGGATATGCTGATATTAAATATGCCAACACGGTGATCACCTATATCGACGAACCCAAATGGGATACGACGGATCAGGCGCAACTGGCCACCAGAAATGATTTATTGGGCCAGGCTTATTTTCACAGGGCTTTCCGCTATTATGAACTGACCAATGAATTCGGGGATGTCCCCTGGGTAGGCAGGCTCTATAACGAGCCCAAACTGGACTTTAAAACGGTAGACAGGACGGTTATCCTAAAACAGATCCAATCAGATATGCAGTTTGCCGTTAAATGGGTAACCGATGAAGGCAAGGCCAAAGGAGAAGTCACTAAAGGCGCCTGCCAGCATTTACTGGCCAAAATTGATTTGGCGCTCGGTGATTTCGATGGTGCCATAAGTGTCGCTACCGACCTGATTGACGGCGGTGCCTATCACCTGATGACTGAACGTTTCGGACAGGACGCTAGCGATGGCTCCAAAAACGTTATCTGGGATCTGCACTCAAATGCCAATAAGGATCTGGCCGTCAATAAAGAAGCCCTCATGCTGGTAATTGATAAACCCGATATGGACGGAAAATTTGATGGCGGAACACAGATCATGCGCCAGACGATGCCGTATCTGGGGGGCGGTAAAATAAAAACCCCGCTGGGCAATAAAGGTCTTTCGGATAAAGTGGATATCCCCTACTCTTTCTCCGCTGTTACCGGCAGAGGGGTCGGCCGTTGCCGTCCAAGCTGGTACGCGGAAAAAGCCATCTGGTCGGATGCAGGTAATGACCTCAGGCATGCGCCCGGCAACTGGATGAAAATGGAGGATTTTGTTTATAACGAGCCTTCTTTAAAAGGGAAAGATCCTTATTATGGAAAACCGCTTCAGTTATACGCCGGCAATACCCTGCTTTGTTCAGATACCCTGAGAGAATGGTTTGAGTTTCCTTTTTACAAACTCTATATTCCGGACAATATCAATACGCCGCCAAGAGGCGGTAATGGCGACTGGTACGTTTTCCGGCTGGCGGAAACTTACCTGGTGCGCGCGGAAGCCTATTTCTGGAAGGGAGAGTTAGCACAGGCCGCAGCGGATATCAATACAGTCAGGGAAAGGGCAAAAGCCGCCCCCATCCAGGCTGGCGATGTCAGCATCGCCACCATTTTGGACGAGCGTGCCCGGGAACTGTATTATGAGGAGGAACGCAAGGTGGAACTGACAAGGATGGCCTATTTGTTTGCACAGCTCGGTAAATCCTACAAGGGCCATACCTACAGTAAGGCAAACTTCTCCACCAGCAATTTCTGGTATGACCGGGTCATGGAGTGTAATAATTTCTATAAGAACAATACGGTTACCCCGCATGGCGATATGTATAAGATCAGTCCTTACCATGTGCTATGGCCTGTTCCGCAAAGCGCTATTGATGCGAATACCGGTGCACATATTAACCAGAACCAGGGCTATTCCGGGGCCGAGAAAAATGTAGCGCCTTTAACAGCGATCCCCACGGATTAATCGCGACCGGCAAAAATTACATATAGCAAATGCGCAGTTGAGTTGAGGTGTTTAAATAAAGGTGCCATCCCAGGTAAGTCCCCAAAGACTTTTATCCGGATGGCCCTTACACCCCATTAATAGCCTGAGCGGCTTATACGAACATAAAAACATAGAATTTCACGGTATAATCAATGCGTAATGGCATGAGGTTCGGTTTATGCCTTTTTTATATATCGTACTAATAGTCAATTTATTATGATTGCCTAAGCCTATTTTGCCATTTTTACATATACGTATATATAATACAATTATCATCTCTTTCGATTTGAGTATTACCAATATTAAAATTGTCTACATCCTCTGTAATCAGCTCTTTATATGGATTTTAGAAAAATAAGTGATATTTTAGTTGTGTTTTACGTAAATTTAATTACATTTATCACGGTAATAATAATACGTAATTATGAAACCAGAAGAATTCTTCCTTGAGCCGAGCACTATCGCCCAAAAACAATACGAAGCATTAAGGATGTTTTTTATTGAGAAGTCCACAGCCACCCAGGTTGCTGATCGCTTTGGATATACCTACCGAGGGTTTACTACTATTGTATCAAATTTTAGAAAAAACCTATTGGATAGTCAGATAGATACCACAGAATTATTCTTTACCGAGAAGAGAAAAGGTCGCAAGCCAACCGAAAAAATAGAGTCGGCCAAAGACATTGTTGTAGATCTGAGAAAGCAATACCTGTCTGTTGAAGATATTAAAATAGCCCTGGATGGCAAGGGGATAAAAATAAGCGAGAAGTCTATTTATAATATTATTGCTGAAGCGGGTTTTGCTCGTTTACCCAGAAGGGAAAAGAAGACGAAGGTGGAGTCAAGTGTTCCGAAACTGGAAGCCTTGAAAACACAAATGCTGGATTTTGGGGAAGAAGATGAGTTTAAAAGTGCTGCCGGTGGTATCCTTTGTTTTCTTCCTTATCTGCAAAGCCTGGGTATTATAGACATTATTAAAAGCAGTGATTATCCAGAAACCAGGACCATTAACCGACTAAGTTCAATACTATGCTTTATTGCATTAAAGTTATCCAATTTTAGAAGATATTCTGCAGATAATCTCTGGTGTATGGATAGAGGACTTGGACTGTTTGCCGGACTGAATGTATTACCTAAAGCAGCCTGGTTTACTTCCTATTCTGACCGTGTTACGCCCACAATGAATAGAGAATTTTTAAAGAAAATTCATTTAAAATGGTCGGAGTTGGGACTATTGGGAGATACGGAGAACATGGACTTTACAACTATTCCATATTGGGGGAATGATGAACCTTTTGAAAATAACTGGTCGGGCAAAAGAGGCAAGGCGCTAGCCAGTATGTTAGCAGTATTGGCACATGATCCGGATACCGGAATCATTAGCTATGGCAATACAGATATCAAGCATAAAAATGAAAGTGAGACGGTCCTTGAGTTTTTAGATTTTTATAGAGAATCCTGTGGTGGAAACGATAAATTGAATTACTTAATCTTTGACAGTAAGTTTACAAGTTATGAGAATCTAAGTCACTTAAACGCCAAGGGAGTAATGTTTATTACAATCCGTAGAAGAGGTAAAAACCTGGTAGATGAAATCCACGCCCGTCCTGCCTCCTTATGGAAGAAAATAAGAGTTCCCTGCGGTGGAAATAAAAACAGGACATTAAAGGTCAGTGAGGATCGAACTACTCTTAGAGGATATGATGGAGAGATTCGTCAGATTGTGATTACTGATCACGGCAAGATTAAGCCAGCAATAATCATTACAAATGACTTTTCTTTACCAACTGAACAAATTGTAAGAAAATATTCCAGGCGATGGAACGTTGAGAAGTTAATAAGTGAGCAGATTGAATTTTTTCACCTTAACAAGGTGAGCTCTTCCATGGTCATAAAAGTCGATTTTGACCTTACCATATCAATCCTTGCACACAATATCTACCGCCTTTTAGCAAACGATCTGGACAGGTACAGCCACTTATCGGATCAGAGCATTTATGAAAAATTCATAAGAAACACAGCCGAAATAGAAATTATGGCAGAAGGGATCGCCATTAATCTGAAAAAGAAAAGAGAGCTCCCCTTAATGCTTGAAACATTAAACCAATTTGCCGACATCAAATATTCGTGGCTAGGCGGTAAAAAAATTGTTTTTACAGGAGCCACTTATTCTTAAATTTACGTATCCTTAATTACCGTGAAATTCTATGAAAAACAGAAAAGAGGGTTAAAAGTGCCTGATACAGGCCGCTTTTAACCCTCTTTTTATTTAACGGGATGCGGACTGCCCGTCAATGGCGTTAGAAAGGATAGCCTATGGCGATATTAAAGATCAGGTTATCCCTACGCCAGCTGTTGCTGCCAAAATCAATCTGGTCAAACACCCATCTGTCTCCTTTAGGCAGCCAGGGTTTGCGGATCGGCATACCCAGATCCAGTCTGAGGATCAATACCGTCAGATCAAAGCGCAATCCTACGCCCACATCCGCTGCCATCTGGTTTAAAAACTGACCGTTGAACACACCGCCCGGCTGACCGCTATTGGAGTTAAATAACCAGATATTGCCAAAATCGGTAAAAACGGCGCCTTCCATAAAACCAAAGAGATGCGGCCTGTATTCTATCGTTCCTTCAATTTTAATGTCACCGGACTGGTCAGGGAAAAAGTCGCTGCCTGCATAGGCATCTGCCACATTATAGGTTCCCGGACCCAGTGACCTGGCCCTGAATCCCCTGAGGCTATTGGAGCCGCCGATAAAAAATTGTTTGCTGTAAGGCAATATGGTTGAATTGCCATAGGGAATGCCCACACCGGCCATCAGCCGGGCAGCCAGTTTGCTCTTGCGGGAGATCCGTCTAAAGTAGCGGATCTCATTTTCAATTTTGACATATTGATTAAATGGCTGTCCGAAGAGTTCTTTGACATGGCCTTCTCTGGCATTTGCACCGCTGATTAAACCGTACAGGTTGGCAGAAAGATCAACGGCCGCATTATAATAATACGTATTCCTTTTATAGGTCTGCGCGGTATTGGTCACCGTATAGCTATAGCTGGGCCCGAAAGTAAACTGCTTATCAATGACATGAGCCAGGGTGGGATTCTGACTGTGCTGTACGCTGTCCGCATAAGCGGCAGAAACGCCTGTCGGGTTGACATAGGTAATATTGATCAGGTTCAGCTGATGGGAGCGTTTCGTATTTTCCCGCCATTCGTAGCCGAAGGAACCGGTAAAGGAGTTCAGGGTATATAATTTGACACGCCGGTTGATCGAATAACCGAGGTTCAGATTGGTATGCGGTATATAGGCGTTATCGGATTTAAAATTAAAGGGGCTGATAAACCTGGGCCAGGTAATCCCGGTTTTAATACCCGCCTGGTAGACGTTATTTCCTTTGGTGCTGCCCCCCATCTGCAAGTCCGTACTTCCGAATAATCCAATGGTAAAAGCCTCCGCTCCCTTAAAGGCATTTCTGTTTTTCCAGTTGATATTTATCTGCGAACCCATAAAGTTGGCTGAAGTGGTCCTGCCCTGAAGTTCGAGTTGCAGAGACTTACCCTTGTAAGGAGTCAGGTAATAATATACATCCAGTTTGGCGGAGTCTTCTTCATGCTGGACAAACTTGTTTTTGACAAACTTATAGGGCCCCAGGTTAATCATCCTGTTGATGCTGTTATTATGACGCTCCCGGCTATAGATATCGCCAGGATGCAAGAGCACTGTGTTTTTAAATGCATAGGGCTTAATGGTGTGGTGCGGGTCCACTACGTTATACCAGCCGTAATGCTCGATTTGGGACTTATGCCGTCCGGTATCCCGGAGTGAATAACCGGGATATACAAATATGCTGTCAATGGTATATATCTTCCTGGCCTGGTCTGGCGTCTCGGGCTTAACGACCATATCCATATCCACCTGGTGCTCTCCAACCGTGCTGTCTACCTTGACGAGCAGGTTCTCCGGTGAAAAAAAGTAAAAACCTTTATTTTTCAACCGGCTATCAATACGTACGCGCTCGTTCTTTATGTCATCCAGGTTATACTTCTTGCCTTTTCTCAAAATGGACCTGCGGGTAACCCTGCTTATGGCCGATCTTAGAGAATCCTTTCCTTTTGGGAAACGGACGCTGGCAATGTGGTAGGACGGTCCCGGCTGTATATCGTATACGGCGGATCCTTTTTTAGCCGTTGTATCCAGGCTGCCATTCACTAAGGCCTGGAAATAACTGTTATTCTGCAAATAACCCTGAAGTACTTCGCTGTTTTTGGCCAGGTTCACATCACTGACAAGCACGGGCGGCTCCCCGAATTTTTGATTCAGCCAATGCTTGATACCGGTAGTCTTATCGGTTTTGGTCTTATTATAAATATAGAGTTTAATTCGCAGACCGAGAATGGAGCTATTGGGTACGGGTCTTAGCAGATCTTTCATCTGCTCTTTCAAGTCTTTGGACTCGTTTACCGTGATTTCAGGGGATTTCTCCATTTTTATTTTGCTGCCGGTATAAAGCTTCTGTCCTTGCTGGAGGTACTTCGTATTGCTGCAACCGCCAAGGCAGAGTGCGATACCTGCCCCCAGCATTAAAAGCAGCCAGACGCTGATTTTACCTTTGGCCCTGTTTGGTAAAACAGGGCTGTTATGTGCTGTTTTCTTTAATACCATGACTGGCTTTCTTATCAGATAATTACAAGTTCATTAAAAGTCCAATTTCCTTCACCCTTTGCTAGTGCCATTTAAAAGCCTCTTTTTATAGGGCCTGCATACGCTATGCCCAATGCGGCTTTTCTTTTTTTACCGCTTCTATAGCGACTGCTCTTCTTCTTTTTTTGCCTGGGCCGCATTTTGATCAACCTGTTGCTGAACGGATTGCTCTTCCTCCTGCTGCCGGGATAACGCTTTATCCGTTTTATCCGCTTTCTCCTGTCTTTTGCTGTCTGCTGCGGCTGCGCTGTCTTTTGCTGCTTTTTCTTCTCGCTGACGCTGCCTGTACTGGCGCCGCCACTGTTTCTGCCGCTTGGTCTTTCCCTTGAGGATTTCCCGGAATTTATCATAATCCAGGGTCATGGAAAAGGCGACGCCGGTTTCTATGACCTGTCCCTGTATCACGATAAAATGATCATTCCGGTATGCCCGCAGCAGGTACCGACCGTCCCGGCTGAGTTTATACCCGATGGATACGTTGCCGGCGATACTGGTGGCTTTTTCTCCGGCCTGGGCCCCTTCCAGGTTAAAATTATTGCCCACACTGACGGTCAGGCGGTCATTTAAAAAGTTCTTGGAAACCCCTACATTCAAATCTGTTCTGTTGGTAGCTGTACCGGAAGAGTAGTCTTCACCGGAACTCAGGCCAAAATCCAGGTCCACGCCACTGATTAAATTATCTGCCAGTCTGTTCAACTGGTCAGACAGCAAGGAAGACACGCTGCTGCGAATGGCGCTTTCCACTGTCGGACCCGCCACCATGCTTTGCAACGGATTATCCCCGATAAAATGTCCCAGTACCAAAACGCCCAATACCTGTTTATTCATTTCATTGGGGTCGGTCCTTATCTGGGCCAGCCGGGTATTTACGGCATCGGTTACTTCGCTGGATACATTGACCTTTGAGTTGTCGCTGGGAAGGGTTATATCAAAGGAAAGGACCGGTTTTAACAGCTCTCCTTTCATCATGAGGGCGACTTCAAAGGGAAGTTTCTGCTTAAACTGTACGGTGTTCTCTGTTCCAGTAAGCTGATTTTCTACCAGGTCCAAAGGCGGTACATTGGCAATGTAAACCGCGGTCAGGTCCACATTGGCACTGGTCGGGTCGCCTGTCCACACGATGGTGCTGCCCTGCTTAAATTTAAAGTTTCTTTTCACGGTGGCATAGGACAGGTTATAGGAACCGTCATTGACCTCGTAAGTGCCGGTAAGACTGGTCTTGCCGCTAGGGTCGATACCGCCGTTGAGATGCGCTTCACCTTTTAATTTCACCATGTCCCCGTTGCGCTCATCGAGCACAATAGAAAACAAGGCGTTTTTATCTACATTAATCGTAGCGGAAATATCCATGCCCTGTACCGCTGTATTTCTGAGCGAATCCAACTGGTTTTCTATTAAAATAGAATCCAGGTTGGGCTGCTGGTTCTTTTTGACAAACTGAACCACGCCTTCTCTTTCTTCTACGGAAGGGTCTGCACTGGGCAGCACAATGGTCAGGTCTGTTTTATCGCGGACACCCAGGGTGCCATCCACTACGGGAGCCACCATATTGCCTCCGATATTCATCCGGGCGTCCATGTAAAGCTTTCCGTAATAAAGCGGGTTATCCGCCTTGGTACTGTTGATGACCTGGAAATCACGTGCATTGATGCTCAGACCAAAGCCATAGTCCAGGTAATTAGTTGTCTTTACACGTCCATCTACCGTCAGCCGGTTTTTTTGGCGGTCCAGGATATGTACCTTATCAAACACGATTCCCTGGTCATCAAACTGGATCTTTTCATCCGGCATGGTGAAAGGCGCATTGAGCATGGCCACATTAAAAGCGGCCTGGTTAAAATGCACTGCACCGCTGATTTTAGGCTGGTCAGGCGTTCCCTGGATGTTCAGTTTGCCGTCCAGGCTGCCCCCCATGTTTTTAAGATAGCCCAGTGTCAGGCCTTCGATGGATTTAAGGGCCAGCTTTTGCATGTTCAGCTCAAAATCCATTTTGCTTTCCGGGGCGGTATAATAAGCGCCGGTTACATCCACCTGGTTACCCTGCCCGGTTATGCCGCCATGAATCTGGTACTGACCGGGTATTTTGTTCTCAATATCCAGCTGCACATTGCCTATGGTATCGGTTTTAAAGTTCAGGTCCTGGATTTTTACGCCTGCTGTCACAAGCGGACTACCCATCAGTGAATCTATCGTCGCGTTTCCACTGATCATGCCGCCCACCTGTATAGAGTCCTGGTTCACGATCTTGGTCAGGGTCTCGATTTTAAAATCCTTAAAATTCACTTTTAGCGGTGCCCCTGCTTTTTGAGGGTCGCTTTGCACGCTCAATTCCTGGCCCTGATCGGCGATCACAAAATTATGGATCAAAAGCCCGGAGGAATCATACTGGATCAGATTGTCCGGGGCTACTTTCCAGGGAGTATAATCCAGCAGCAGGCTGTCGGGTAATAATTTCATCTGCAGCTGGCTGCCATTAACCGTGGCTTGGGCGCCCAGTTTATAATAATCTTTGCCGGCCAGATCATGGACATTTAAGACGGTGGAGAGCTGATTGTTTTGCACCTTTCCGGTAAGGCTGGGTTCATGGAGCTGCACCATATTGCCTACCGCAATATGTTTAAATCCCGCACGGTAGCTTAATAGGTTCTGATCACCGTGCATATCAATGATGCCCTGGCTTAAAGTATCCGTACTATAAACTATCGCAGGCACGGTGCCTTTGATGTCAAGGGCAGGCGTTCTGTTGTCAAAATGACCGGTCAGGTGGATGGTATCCAACTGTTTCAAATCAGGCACAAAACCGGCGATAAGCGGGGTTTTAAATACCGTGGCCTGAAAGTCGACATTCTGGTAGCCCGTGGAATCCGTTGCCGGATTGACAGCCACCTGCTCTCTTGTCTGTTTGCTTTGTTTATTTGCTTTGCCGGAACGTGAATCCGCAGGCCTCCCGTGTGCTATCTTACTGCTGTCGGCAGGACTTGTACCTCGGGCCAATGCCGGTAGACTGTCTACCGCCATGTAATGGTTAAAAAGGCCCTGAAGCGCAGGTGCGAGCTTGGTTAATTTATATTGACCCTGCATGGAGGCTACCAGACCGAGGCTTGCCGCGTCCAGCAGTATCTTGCCTGAGTCGGCGGTTGCCGTTGAGACAAAATGAATACTGTCTGCCTGTAAGCGCCGTTGCCCTGACACCAGCAGGAGGTCATTTATATTTACCTTCCCATTGAGGGAGTCGGGATCCGCACTGGCAAAATTAGCCGTAACATTCGTATGCAGTTTTAAGGTGTCGGTTGTCAAGTGCAGGGCATTAAAATCAGCACTGTCCAGGTGAAAATCAAGATTTGCCACCGGCGCCCTTGCTGACAGGTCCGCATCCCCTAAGAGGTTAAAATGCAGGTTGGGGTCCGCCATGGCGGCTTCCAGCTTGTATTTACCCTGCTCGGCAGCTGCCTTAAAGTTCAGGTCTTTATAACTATATCCTTTGAACCCCAGCTGATTGATAACCCCGTTTAAGGCCAGGCTGGCTTTTTTGGGATTAAAGCTCCTGCCTTTCAGGTCCGTATGTAAAGTAAGCTTGCCGACCATGTCCTGCATGCCGCTCATTTTGCCGATATTAAGATCGGTGGTCGTGAGATTTCCCTGATAAGTTTCCTCATCCGGACGGCGCATATCAATAGCGCCGGTAAAGGAGGCATCACCGTCACTGGTATTTAAAGCCAGTCGGGTGTTGAACTGTTCCATACTGCCTTTAAAGGTTCCGTTGGCGCTAAGGGTGGCGGGTAGCTGGTAACCTTCAGGCATGACGCCCGGAGGCATCATTTTTAAAATATCGACACCTGTCGTCCTAAGACTGAATAAAACCAGGTCCATATACGTTTTATTGGGGTCGGGCAGACCGGTAAGGTGGCCGGAGGCCTTCAGGCTGGTGCTTCCAAGCCCACTCACGGCAAGTGTAGGTATATTCAGGTCGCCTACTTTTCCTTCCAGCTTCGCCTTTAGCTTCACCACACTAGTGGCAAAGTTGGCAACGGCAGGATAAGCTTTTAAAAAGGGTGCCACCATCAGGATGTCTTTCACAGCAATGGAGCTGTTGTCAATATCGGCGCTGAGGCCAAGGAGTGCCGGATTTTGCGAGACGGCGTCTATGGAAGGGTAAGTCACGGCCAGCTCGCGCTGCAATATACTGCCGGGCAATTTAAGATAGAACTTTTTAAGCCAGGCGCCCTGGGGGCCGTAGAAAAACCGGCCGGATAAACTATCTACGCTAAAACCGCTTTTATCTGTAAAGCTGAGCTGTTGAATTGCACCCTGCATGGAGTCCGCCATAAAATTGAAATCTTCCATCCGAACATTGATATGGCGCAAATCCATGTGTCCATAATCCAGTCCCTGTTTTTGCGGTGGGAGATCCTGATTGTCAAACCGCACATGGTTATCACTGAGTGCAAGTTTTTGCAGGGTAACCGACCAGGGTCTTCCTATGGTGGTGGCCGGTGTAATCAATGTATCTATATGTTTGGCGGTTTCTGTTACTACCTTAGTCACCGTTTTGGGGCTACGCATGACAAGCGCCGCACTGGTGGTATCCAACAGCACCTGGCGGATACCTATTTTTTGGGCGGGTAGGTCGATTTTGTCGAACTGAACCAGAAGGTGCCCCAGATTGATTGCCCCGTCCATTTCAAGGGACTTATAATCCAATCCTATTTTAGACAAATCAACTTTGCCAATGGCAAGCGACATATTGAGCGGTGTGGTAGCCGTATCTGACTCAGGAGCAGCTTTACTTAGCGCCATTTGCCGGACAGATGCCTGTACATTACTCAGGGTTGTCCGGGGAATGGCAAAATCCATTTTATCCAGGTCAAAGCGTGTAACCCTGGTATCGAAGTGGCCCAGATACATATTAACGTAATTCTGATCCACCGAATCATTATAAACAAGTCTTATCCGGTCCAGGCTGATTTTATCCAGGTCAATGGCAAAACTACTTGAGGATTGCGCCGTATCTGCCGGCGCGGCCGTGGAATCGGCAAATGCGGCGATGATATAATCAAAGTTATAAACGCTGTCCTTTGTGCGGTTAATTTTAGCCGTCACGCCCTGCCACTGAATCTGATCGATTACCAGCCTTTTACTAAAGAGCTTCCAGAGGTTCATGCGGGCTTCCAGATCCTGACTATACAATAGGGTGTCTTTTTTCTGATCTTCCAGATAAACGCCCTTGAGTGATAATGAAGTTGGAAATTTCAGGTAAACGGAGGCTATCTCCACCTTTGTCCCTAATTTATTTTCCAGGTAGGTGACGGATTTTTTCCGGATCAGGTTCTGAACGGACGGGACTTGTAAGAGCAATATAACCAAGACCAGGATCACTACAATGGACCCCACCACCCACAGTATGGTCTTAAGTGCTATTTTAAGGGTTTTTGTCAAAAATTATTTTTGTTGTAAAGGTAATTTATAGCCGCCGGGTTAACAAGGATTTAGAAGACATTTAAGGTTTAAAAGCACAGTTTTTTTAAAGCCGGTTTTTTATAGGACAGATTGGGCAAATATCTCCACAAAAATTTGTTGAAATATTAGCCTGTATATACAAATTATCGGCACGGGTGCCGGTCCTTTCTAAATATGGATCAATGGTACAGCTTTTCTGACCACCCAATAAAACCTCAATTTTACACTTTACCCGCGTCTTACCAGCAACTTACTTGCACCTCATTATACCTGAAATACCTGAACAGCCATACCGCACGGATACAGGCGACTCATTTACCAAAGGCTTACCATCCCGCTGCAAGCTTAATTAACCAGTAATGGCCGAACACTCCTGTAATCCATCCGTATTTTGCCCGGCTGACCTTCCTGGCTATCCGGCTCAAAAGAGAACCGGATCAGGTAGGTCTTACGGGGCGCCACTTTATGGGCACTGTTGTGGGCATGGAAAACGTAATAGTACGCTCCTTTCTTATCCATAAAGACGTCCCCGTGACCGGTTCCTTTGAGCCCGGTCTGACGACCGGAGATAACGGGACCGCCCGGGGATTTTGTCCAGGGACCAGCCGGTGACCTGGCAGTGGCATACCCTACCGCATAATCCGCACTGCGGAAATCATTCGCGCTATAGAAAAGATAATAATATCCTTTATGGTACAGTACAGTAGGGCCTTCGGTAACCGGCCAGCCTGCACCGGCGGTATTTTCCCAGTGTTCGGTTGCATGGATGCAAGGTATTTCCGTCCCTTCCTGTACGCTAAGATTTCCGTCCTTCTCCTCATTTAGCTCACTTACATAAATATTATTGCCCTTATCCAATTTGACATAATAAATAAACGACTTATGGGTGACCGGATCTGTAAAAATAAACGGGTCAATATGCTTAAAGCCATCGTTAAAAAGCGGCGTGAAGCCACCGGCTGTATTCCTGTTTTGCGAGGTACCGTTCTTTTGAACCTTCTGTGTAAACGGCCCTTTTACACCGTTTGTGGATCTTGCGATGGCAATTTGCTCATTAGCCGTATAGGCCAGTAATATCGCTTCGGGGCTACTTCTCGTGTCATTTTTACAGGGTGGCAACAATAATTGCGGGGCCCAGAAGCCTTTATTGCCAAAACTGCGGGCACTGTCCAGTACGAGGTAATCAGGATAACCTGGCACCGTTATCCGGTGCCAATGGATCAAATCCTCAGACTCGAAGGCCTTGAAGCCCCGGGTTACAGAGTGATCGCCGGATGTGCCCATTAAATAATATTTGCCCTGATAGGGAAAAATTGTCGGATCGGCAATAGTTAGTGTGTCGCCAGGTGTCCGCTTTTCTGGCGCTCTTCCTTGGCTGCAATTATTTTCGCTCCGCATAGGTATGCTGCAATGGTTTGCCAGGGCAACTGCCGGAGTAATCAACGCGGTTGATGCCATAAAGGAAACAACCGTAAAAATTGAGGACGTCTTAATGACCATAGAAAAATATTTTTTATGTAGAGGGACGGGATCAGCAATTTTTTGAAATTGTCGTTCCATTTTAGGTGCAGCATTCACACCTTATGCTTTTCAAATATAGTTTTATTTGCCGGGAAATAAAATGCCAAGGTAGTCTGAAGTAACTGGTTACAGCATTTCCTGTTATTTAAATTCCTGTGTAAGCTTTAATATAACGGCTTCTATTAATCCACGTTCCGGCCTTGTGCTGGCAACGGGACGCACTTCATTACCATGCAGATCAGACAGCGTGGCCCTGAAACTGCCCTCCTCATCCGGTTCAAATTGCATTAGATGCCCGTCCACAATTGCGAATATTTTATAGGTATAACCCAATTTACGAAATGTAAACTCCATTTGGATTTCTTCGTTTTTATAATGAACCGGTAAAGTAAAGCTTTCTTCCATTTAGATATAATTTGTAACGCGAGATTAGGCGGTTTTTCTATAGTTATTTAACTTAACACACAGTGACAAATAAGCTATACGCTAAAATTATCTGCTACATTAAAACAGGGGCCGGTTTACCTTTTTTCGTTTTAGACCTTCTCCCTGCGGGTAATTGTCTTTTCGAACCTGCACTGCATTATTTATGGGTCATTCACTTCGATTTGTCGGGCGCTGCGAATGACAGTTCAAACACATTGACAGAATGGCCCGGTGTTGTTACATTCAGCTGCCGTCCATCTCCTTTTTTTTCTACCCGTGGCAAGGGGCATGCCTTGAACTGCCCGGGACTATTTTTATCCATTGTGTTATTTTGTCGGTGCTTATTTTGCTTTGGTCCAAAATTAAGGTAAACAGGCCGAACCTGTCCAGGTTGTTGTAAACTGTTATAAGCGTACAGGCTGTCAGCCGTAAATAAAGTCCATTTGCCCTGTATGCATTTGCCCAGACTTAGGCTGGACAACCCTTTTATTCTGAAAGACAAGGGTCTGGCAGTACCGCTTACATTCACTAATTTGATATAGATCCTACCTTTTACACTGTCTAGCGTTGTACTGGCGTACAGGCTGTCCTGTCCTTTTAAGGAAGCGTCCGCGCTTGTCGTTAATAACACATGGGTTCCTTTTGACAGTGAGAATATCTGCTGTACATAATAGTTAGGGGTGACAATAGAACGCAGGTTATCAAACCAGATAAGATCGGGGCGCCATTGCCAGGCATCGACGCGGGCCAGTAAAGGTGCATAGGACGCCATACGCACGACAGCTGCATTTCTTTCCAGCCCTGTCATAAAAGCAGCTTCGGTCAGTGCGCTGTAAAAACTGTTGGCGGACTCGGGCGCCGCTGTTGAGTTGCCATGGGCGGCGTATTCTCCGGCGAATACTTTTGGCCCTGTTCTGTCATAATTGTCGTAGCGGCCCGCATGGTTCAGGAACCACTCAGGCGGCGCATAATAATGTTCGTCTATCAGGCTTGGATGTAGTTTGCGAAGCGTACTCCAGGCATCGTCAAACCACTTGCCGCTATGATAAGGACCGCTGCCTGACACAAGCCGGATCTCCGGGTGTGCCAACCTCAGCCTGCTTTCAAAGATTTTATACCGGTCAAAATACTGGCTTTCCCACTGTTCGTTACCTATTCCCAGATATTTAAGACCAAAGGGCTTTGGGTGTCCCATACGGGCACGTAAACGACCATAAGCCGTTAATGTATCCCCGTTGGCAAATTCTATCAGGTCAAGTGCGTCCTTAATATAGGGTTCGAGGTCCTCTGCGACCTCGCCGGAGTTATATTGACAGGCCATTCCACAATTTAAGATCGGCAACGGCGCCGCGCCCAGGTCCTCTGCCAGTAAAAAATATTCGTAAAATCCAAGACCGTAGGACTGATAATAATCAGGAGCATTACGTGGTGCTTTAAATTCTGTTTGCCAGCGATTGGCAATGGTGGTCCGCTCTGCCACCGGCCCTACGGTATTTTTCCACTGATAGCGGTTTAAAAGGGTTCTTCCTTCTACAATGCATCCCCCCGGAAACCTGATAAAACCGGGATGCAAAGCATACAGTTTCTCCACCAGGTCTTTTCTAAGCCCTCCCGGGCGGTCCTTCCAGGTATGGACCGGAAATAAAGAGAGCATATCTGCGTCCAATGCGCCTTTGCCTTTAAACAAAATCACCAGTTTGCCTTTATCAATGGTCGAACTGGCTGTAAAGATCTGTTCAAACTTTGTCCAGGTACCAGTCGCAGGCAGCGGCTTAAACGCCGTTTTAAACTGGATGGCACCTGCGTCATTTACCACTGCCAGCCGGATGGCAAGCGCTGACCCTTTTTGGAGTTTAAAGCTTCCTGTAAAACGATACGGTTCGTTGCCTGTAAAGCCCATGCCCCTGAAGCCCTCGTTTTCAATACCGAAATAACCAGACAGATCGATATGGATAAAACGGTGATTCCCCCTATGCGGCTCACTTGTTCCGCGGTTGGTTATCAATAGTTTACCGTTTAAATCATTTTTAAAAGGTGCAGTTTTCTTTTCCAGTGTCTGCCATCCCATAAACGGATCATCAAACTCAAAGGAACGGTTTTTAATCATTTCGGCGTAAAGGCCACCGTCGGCAGCAAAATTAATGTCTTCAAAAAAAATCCCCCACATAGTGGGTGAAACCGGAACGGTTGGAGCTGTGCCATCTATGTTAATGATTTTTGCGGACGATATTTGCGCTTGTTTTTGCGCAAAAGTATGCCCCGAAGTAATAATTAATATGGAAATAAGCAGCTTCGCTCCTTTTGTAAGCGGTTTTGGACGGCAATAATTTTGTAATTCCATGCGCATGGTCAATGATTAAATTTTAATTTACACTGGTAATCCGTTAAGCCACTGCTAACCCGCTACCTTAAAGGGCATAATGAACGGCTTACTGTAGCTTGATCAAATGTAAATATAACAATTGCAATCGGAAAAGCATTCTTGCCTGGCTTTTTGACAAATCACTTTTGGTTCAGGCATTTGAATGGTAAACTGAAAAACAATATAAAAATAGCCCTGCGGGTGGATTTGGTGGGTAAATTGCAGTATAGGGTAATAGCTAAATTTGCACATATTAAATGATGAAGGATCACAATACCATCGCCTTACCGCCTACCATTTATACCATAGGCCATTCAAACCGGTCAGAAAGCGAATTTATTTCCTTATTAGAACAGCATCATATTTTGTTACTGGTAGATATCCGGCGGTTTCCTGGTTCTAAAAAGTACCCACAGTTCAGTAAAACACAATTAGCAGATTCATTGCGAGAAAAACAAATTGAATACCTGCATATGGAATCTTTAGGAGGCAGAAGGGCTCCGGATAAGGCGTCTTTGAATACACGCTGGAAGCATCCCTCTTTCAGGGCTTATGCGGATTATATGGAAACGCCCGCATTTTTGGCAGCCATCGGTGAATTATCAACTATGGCATTAAATAAGTCAACAGCCATCATGTGTTCTGAAGCTGTCTGGTGGCGTTGTCACCGGGCCATGATTGCTGATTATCTGAAAGCCAAAGGATGGCAGGTCTGCCACATTATGGGGACATCTAAAACCACTTCGCATCCATATACTTCAGTGGCTGTTGTCAATAACGGTCATTTGACTTATCGGTAAAAATTCATACAATTTTAAAATAGGATAGTAAGTAACCAAATTTTGAGGACCTGCCCCCCTGTTCTCGCTACGTCTTTAGTCTTAACAATCTTAGGGTTTGGAAACATTGATAAACAATTGACTACAATCCATTTTATGATTAATTTATATTTTATTTGTTAATTTTGGGATATTATTTACATTTGCTAAGGGCGAAAATTATTATTTGACTGGGCTGGAATTCTATTCCCGTTGTATTCTGGACCTCCTTGAAGACGAATAGGTATTGATTATTAAACAGATAAATCTTTTTTGGTCATTTTTAAACTGTAACTCAATAATTACGTAATATCTAACCCCAGTTTTTGAAGCAGGTTTTTCTGTTCAATGACCATTGGCTCCATAAGCCACTGGTCATTGACTTTTATAATTCTGACATCAGATAGGTA
>Ga0182744_1001821_pt1 | contig 18267 bp, 21 predicted proteins | sample eDN3rd30CKraftMG_FD_128525 | JGI IMG/M metagenome (GOLD analysis project Ga0182744, IMG submission 128525) | Enriched Miracle-Growth compost microbial communities from Emeryville, California, USA - eDNA 3rd pass 30_C Kraft MG (version 2) (version 2) ...
CGCGTTCGGCAGGCGTGAGGCCTCCGAGCCCGGTGTGGGGTCGGTGGTGATTGTAGTGATGCAGCCAGTCGTCGTAGGTCGCAGCGCGAGCGGCGTCTGACGAGTATGTCGCGGCGTATGCCCACTCGCTCGCGAGAATGCGGTTGAAGCGCTCGACTTTCCCGTTGGTCTGCGGCCGATAGGGGCGGGTGCGGCGATGCTTCACGCTCTTGCTGAGCGCGTCAGCGAACACGCGAGAGCGGTAGCAAGCGCCGTTGTCTGTCATTACGGCGGTGACGGTGATACCGTGCCCGGCGAAGAACGCCCTGGCGCGTTCCCAGAAGGCTGCCGCGGTCTCCTTGCGCTCGTCGCCGAGCTGCTCGGAGTACGCCAGACGGGTGCAGTCGTCGACCGCGTGGTGCAAGAACGCGTAGCCCAGGCCCTTCTTGTTGTTGTTGCGCTTGCCCGCCTGCAGTCCGAGCATCCGCCAGCCCCCGCCGTCCGGGATCCGGCCGAGCTTCTTAATGTCGACGTGGACCAGCTCGCCCGGGATCTGCTTCTCGTAGCGGACGGGCTTGGGCTTGCGGACGGGGAGCCCGGTGGCCTGGTCGAGGTGGTGCAGCAGCGGCATCCGATAGCGGGCAAGCACACGCCCCACCGTGGAGCGCGGGATGCCGAGGTGGTAACTGATCCGGTGCGGTCCCCACCGCCGGGTGAACCGCAACGACACGATCCGGTGTTACCGCCGCGTCGACAGCTGCGATGGCGACGTGCGAGGCCGCGAAGACCGGTCGGTCAACGGCAGACCCGCCCGATATCGGCGAGCCCACCGCGACGCGGTCGCGGGCGATACTTGGAACCGTTCCGCGGCCCGCCGGACGGCCCAGCCGTCGTCGACGATCAGGGAACCGAGCCGGCGACGCCCTTCCGGCGTCAAGGGCGCGTTAGCGTGAGTCACGAAGACCTCCGTGGAATCCGATGTGAGGGTGGTACCCACATCGTCCCGGAGGTCTTCGCCTACCTCACGCGTTCACAACGTGTCAGGGAAGAACACCTAACCCGCCCCAGCGCGGGATGAGACGCCGTCAGATCATGGTCATCCCGCCGTCCACCGCGACGGCCTGCCCGGTGAGGTAGGAGCTCCGCGGCGACAGCAGCCAGACGATCGCCTCGGCGACCTCCTCGGCTGTGCCGAGGCGGGCGAGGGGAATTCCATCGGTGCGGTCACGGCCGAGCTCCTCCAGCCGCTGCCCTCGGATCCGGGCGGTGTCCTCTACCAGGCGATCCTGCATGGGTGTGTCGATCAGTCCGGGAACCACCGCATTGACCCTGACCCCGCGATCGGCGAACGCATGCGCGAAGCTGCGGGTGATCGAGAGCACCGCGGACTTCGTGGCCGCATACGCGGCGGTCTCCAGGTTCGCCGCCCGTCGTGCGGCGACCGACGATACGTTGACGATCGCTCCTCCCTCGCGGAGGTTGGGGCCGATGAGTTGCGACAGGAAGAACACGGATGCTGCGTTGACCGACATGAGCGTATCCCAGTCCGGGGGCTGCAACTCGAGGATCGGCGCTGCGCGCATGATGCCCGCGGCGTTCACGAGGAAGTCGCACCCGCCGGCGGTGTCCGCGAGTCGCTGGCGGTCGACAGCCAGCGAGACATCCCCGAGCATCAGGTCCGCGCCCTGCGCAGCGAGCCGCCTAGAACCCTCGGACTCAGTGAGGTCGAATGCGATGACTTCTGCGCCGAGATCCAGCAGACGGGTCGCGGTCGCGAGCCCGATTCCGCTGGCAGCGCCTGTGACCACACCGCGCAGCCCGCTCAGGCTCATGGGCGGGACCGCCCATGTTCGAGGATGGGCCGTCGCCCGAGGGGTCGGGCCGACTCGGGGATCGCCGCTTGGCGGAGTGGGTTCTTTCCAGACATAGACATCCTTGTTCTCAGATCGGATCCATTATGACGCAGCAGCTCCCGTAATCAAGTGGCAGAATCGAGTTGGGACGCAGTATTGGATCCGAGATCGCGCGTCCGGCCGTCGAACGACGAAGACGGCACGGACCCGAAGGCACCGTGCCGCCCTGGCGAGTGGTCGTGTCAGGCGAAGAACGCCCGGATGTCGCCGGCCACCACCTCGGGCACCTCGAGCGCCGCGAAGTGGCCGCCCTTCTCGAACCGGCTCCAGTGCACGATGTTGGTGTTGTCGCGCTCGGCGAACACCTTGATCGTCTGGAAGTCGTCCGCGAACACCGCGACCCCGGTGCGGGCGTCGCTCCCCCGCGGCTCGGCCTCCTCGCGGGCGTTGTCGAAGTAGCTGCGGCTCATCCCCGCCGCCGCGTTCGCGAACCAGTTGACGGTGACCTCGGTGAGGATGGTGCTGAGCGGCACGAGCGATGTGCCGTTGCCGAACGAGTTGAACAGCTCGCTGTACGCAAGCAGCGCGACCGGCGAGTCGCTGAGCCCTACCGCCACGGTCTGCGGCCTGGACGCGTTCATCGTGTTGTAGCCGCCCACCGACTGGAACCACTGCATGTGCTCGAGCCCCGCGTAGTCCTGCGGCTCGAGGCGCTCGAACTCCGACGGGTCGCCCGACGGGAACGAGAACAGCTGCAGCACGTGCAGCCCCAAGGAGCCCTCCGGGTTCAGCAGCCCGAGCTCCCGGGCGACGAGGGCGCCGTTGTCGGAACCGTGGATGCGTACTGCGAGTAGCCGAGTCGACGCATGAGCGCGTCGTAGGCCTCCGCGACCCGGGCGGAGGTCCAGCCGGCATCCGCGACCGGATTTGAGAATCCGTAGCCCGGCGCATCCGGAATCACGAGGTCGAAGTCGCGCAGGTGCTCGATCATCCCGAGGTAGTCGACCGACGAGCCCGGGTAGTTGTGCGCGAGCAGCAGCGCCTTCGCATCCGGACGCTCCGACTTCACGTGGATGAAGTGGATCGGCGCTCCGTTGATCTCCGTGATGAAGTGCGGCACCGAGTTGATGCGCTGCTCCTCGGCGCGCCAGTCGAACGAGGTGCGCCACTGCTCGACGGCGTCACGGAGGTATGAGTTCGGCGTGCCGGTCGTCCAGTCGTCCGCCGGTGCCGGCTGCGGAAGGCGGGTGCGGGCCAGCCGCTCCATGAGGTCGTCGACGTCGGCCTGGGGTGTGGGGCCTGTGGTCGAGCCACATCCCGACGCCCCCGAGCACGCGAACGCGGAGCGCCACCTACCTCGAGATCCGGCGCCTGTGCGGGCGGGAGACGATCGCTCGACTGCTCCCGGGTGCCGACGCCCGCGACGACGTCCTCATCGCCCGGCTCGACGTCGCGGTGCCACTGCATCCCGACCCCGCCCAGGATGCGATCCGAATGGATGAGCTGCTGTTCAGTCATCTCGCAGACCGTGAGCTCGGCGCGAGCGGAGGCCAGGCGAATGGTGTGTGGGTCGCCCAGCCGTACGCCGCGCCGGCGGTCGCGGCCGCGATCCAGCGGATGCCGCTGGACGAGCGGATCCGCCGCCGCCCGGACGGTTCGGTCGAGCTGAAGGGATTCTTCAAGGAGTTCGTCTCCCGCCGGGGCCTGCTGCCGGACGACCTCATCTACCGGCGCAAGACCTGGATCCGGTCGTCGACCACCGAGCTGCTCCGCGGACCGGTCGGCTACGAATTGGAGCAACTCATCCTGCACGACGCGGCGAGCGACCGAGGCGTCTTCGATCGCGGAGTCGTCGCCGAGTTGCTGCGCGAGCATCGCGCTGGTGAAGCGGACCACAGCGGTCCCCTGGTCGTGCTGGCCGGCGTGGAGCTGTGGCACCGCCAGTTCGTCGATCCGGCTGCGCCGGTACCCGTCCACGGGTAGGTCTCCGGCCGTGTGCCCCTAACAGAGGTGCTTGCACTTAAATCAGCACCAGTGAGCGCCCTGCTTCGCGCGTGGGGTGCGGGTGAAGTTTCGAAGACTCTGATGCGACCGGTTCGCCCTGAAGCTCACGTGCCTGGTAGGGCTCGACGTGCAACTGCAGACGAGACCACGCAAATGGTTGCTGTTTATCGTGCCGGCGCCACGATCGAGCAAGTTGCTCGGCAGTTCGGACTGTACGACACAACCGTCTCCACTCGGCTTGCAGCAGCGGGGGTGACCTTCCGAACCGAAGTGCTCGCCAGTGAACGGGCTCGGATGCTCGAGCTGTTCGACAAGGGACTGTCGATGAACCAGATTGGTCGACAAATCAGGCGAGACCCGAAGACGGTGCGGGCAACGCTGGTAAAGGCGGGCATCGCTCCCCCAACTAGAAATGTCGGCTGACCCATGACCTCAGAGTGATCGCGCCATCCCGCGTCAGTCTGCGGTTTCGCGCGGGGCGGCGGTCTCACGACGCGATGCGATTATTCCGGCCAGCATCGTCTGCGCGCGCGCCACGAGCGCTCTCGCCGTCTCCCTGGTCCGTTCGCGTTCCTGGTCATCGGTTCCGTGCGCAGGGAGTAGGTAGACACTGTCGAGTATGTACACCATGACCCGTCGGAGTGCATGTTGTACCTCTGAGGGTGTCGTGGCAAGGATCTCGTCGGCGGCGTCGCTAATGTTGCGCATTGCCTGCACCGCGGAAGTCGCCGGGCTGTCGAGATCTGGCGTGGTGACCAGGTCGATGAAGGCGGACGCGTTGCTCTCGATCTGCGCAAAGTGCTGTCCGGCCGTGGCCACGATGTTGTCTCGACGCTGCTCCAGGCTCTCGAGTCGGACTTCGAGCTCGGCGAGGAGGCTCGCTGTCGCATCGAGCGCATCGCCGGCGACGCGGTGGTCCGCGAGCTGGCCGATCATCTGAACGCTCTCCCCGATGTGCAACCTAGGCACGATGTAGTGAGTGAGCTCAAGCGATGGCGCCGCTACCTCCAGCATCTCCTCGATATTGAAGGCACCACGCGGGACCAACGGTGTCGCCCAGGGCCACAGCTGGCTCACCCTCTGGGCAATCGTGGCAGTACGCCTCGTGATTGCTTGCAGGGAGGCTGCCTCCCGCTCTGCCTGCGTGTTCTCCCGCAAGTCCGCAAGCGACGTCAGAGTGGTGTTGGTGGCCACCGCTGCACGATAGGCGCCGGCTTGGAAACCACTCTCACACAGGAGGATGCCGCGGTCGGCCCCGATGTCGGACACAACGCCTTGCAGCGTGAGAACTCGTTCCTTAGGGATAGGGCGCGTCCACTGCTTGCATTCGACGATCCAGGTGATCACCTGCCCGCCGATCTTCGTCTGGACGAGGACGTCGATGTCATGGGTCGCCCGCGACCCTGGGTACGCCTTAACATCGACGTCTGCCCTCATCCCGAGCGCACGGTAAAAGTCGGCTACATCGTGCTGGTAGCGACGCCAGGATTCCATGGGTCACGAACCTACCCCTACTGCGTGCCTACCCGTGAATAACTTCGCCCGACCCCATGGCCACCGGCCCGCAACGCGGCGAGCGGGCAAATACCTCCCGGACTGCCCGGCGTGTAGTGCCGAGCCTTTGATACTGGTTGAATCGCAGGGATCGGTTCGCGGCCAGGGCGAACCCGAGGCACGGGAAGCAGATGCATGAGCACGGCCACGATCGACCTTGTAGCATCATCTCTCTCCGAATCCGCAGCGCGTCCGCTCGCGCCTGGTGGCCACCTCTCCACGCTGATTGCCGTCATGCGCACGGAAGTCGTTCTCCGACCGGACAACTACCGCGCGCGCACGATCGAGTGGGGCCAACCGTGGATATATGAGAGTCCTGCCTACTGGGTCGCGCGAGCCGAGCAGATGACTCCTCCCGACTCGCCGGATGACACCTATCGTCTTGGTGCTTCCCTCGATGAGGAAGTGGTCGCCTGTCTGTTGGGGGGCTTCGCGGTGACCTATGAACTGAACGTCGCCGCGTTTCACGCGGTCCGGGATGCCGGGCTAATCGCATCCGACATCGCGCCGGACCCTGACCTGATCGTTCAGCAGTTGATTCGTCCTCTGCCGCTCGCCTCAGGCCGTGCCGCCCGGTACCGATTCCCGAACCAAAAGTCCGCGAGGATCGCGAGCGCCCTGTCACGGTTGAAGCAGGAGCCGGCGCCGGCTGATCCATTCGCAGCCAGAGACTGGCTCTTGTCCTTTCATGGGATCGGTCCGAAAACGGCGAGCTGGATCGTGCGGAACCATTGGCCGCAGGCGGAGGTGGCCATCGTGGATGTGCACGTTTGGCGCGCTGCAACCGCCTGCGGAGTGTTCGATCCCGACTGGAACCCAACGCGAAACTATTGGGAGATGGAGGCCGTGTTCGTGGAATGGGCACGCCACGGCGGTGTCAGCGCGGCCGCTCTGGATGCCACCATCTGGGCGGAGCGAGCCGCCCGCGCGCGTCGCCGACTCGGGGCGGTGGGTAGCCAATAGCATTGCGTCACCAGTTTCGATGATGAAGGGTGTGGCGATGAGCGGATCGAACGGTCCCGACTATTCACGGACCGGCGGTGGCGCAGGCGTCGCCAACTGCGCGGGTCCGCGCCCCGACAAGCCGCTCCAGGCACCCAACGAAGCCGTCGTCGAGACTCTCACGGTCGGCGACGTTCTTCATCTATCCCTTCGGGAAAACCCGACGCCGGTGATCGCGGTGGTGACCGACGATGGCCGAGAGGCGGGCGCGATCATCCCCGACGAGTTCCTGATCTCGTGCCTTCAGCAGGCGGTGCTATACACGGCGACGGTGGCTTCCATCCGGGGCGGGCACGTGATGCTACGGATAGCGGCAACATGATCATCGGTGGGGGAACATATCGCGAACAAGTCGACTCCACTGGGCACAGCGAGGATGTTGGTGGAAGCGGGTTCCGAGCAGCGTCCTTGCTTTCCGGCGCCGACGTTGAGTTCGTCACAGCCGTCGAGGACAGCTTCACTTCCCTACTGGAAGGCGCCTGCGCCCTGTTGGGTATCACAGCGCACAACATCGGTCGAGATCGAGCCGTCGGCTTCCACTACCGCGCTCCCTTCGTTGAGCCCATGATTCGGGGACACGCAGCTGCCCTGAACGACGCGTTCGAGGTCGCCGGCGAGGATGTGCTCGCGTTTGGCATGGTTGAGAGTGGCGCCCGCCAAATCACCGCGACCGCGCTCGTCTACGACCCGCAGTCGACCGACGATGCCCTCTTCACGCTGGACCGCTTACCCTGGGACGCGCCAGCGCGCCTCGCGATCTCCGCCAATGCGACGGAGACGCGAGCGTTCACCGGCGGTACCGACGTCGAGGCCGCAGCACGGCAGATGGCGGATACACTCGGCGCCGAAGTCGTAGTCACGAAGGCCGGCGCGCGCGGGTGCCTTGTTACCGAGCGGCAGAGCCAACGCCAGACGTGGGTAGGCGCCCACCCGACCCCCATCGTACATAAGCTCGGCAGCGGCGACGTGTTCTCAGCAGCGTTCGCTCACGCGTGGCATAGCGGGAGTGCCCCGGTCGATGCCGCCCGATTCGCGAGCGCGGCGACCGCCTGGTGGTGCGACGGAAATGGCCTCCAACTCTCCCCCGCGGCACTCGCCGGTGAAGCGCCGGATGCCGGCAGTAACGAACTGGACAACGCCGGCCGCGCACCACTGATCTATCTCGCCGGTCCCTTCTTCTCGATCGAGCAACGCTGGCTGATCGATCAGTGCAAGATGTTCCTCGAGGGTGCAGGCGCTCGCGTTTTCAGTCCTGTCCACGAGATTGGCCTCGGTGGCCCGGAAGTTGCGGAAGCCGACCTCGCCGGCCTCTCCCGCTGCGACTCCGTTTTCGCAATCCTCGACGGCTGGGACCCCGGCACCCTGTTCGAGACCGGCTGGGCGACCGCACAAAGCATCCCGGTGGTGATTGCCGGCGGCGCGGGGCATACAGAGGGAGCAACCATGCTCATAGGCACCGGGGCTGAACATCACACGGACTACACCTCGGCGATGTACCGCGCGATCTGGAGGGGGCTCGGTGTCGGAGCACGATGATCAGACGGCGGTCCCGCCCGACTCCGTCCTCCTCTTTTCTGGAGGTCTTGACAGCACCGCCCTCGCGGCCATCTATCGGCCTCAGCTTCTGCTGTTCGTCGACTACGGACAACGGCCCGCTGAACTGGAGCGGCGAGCAGCTCGCCGCGTAGCCGCGCTGCTCGACCTAAGGCTTGCGGACGTGTCATTGGGAATCTCCGCATTCGGTTCCGGACTTCTACGAGAGGAAGGCGGGAGCCAGCCCAGCGCCGCACCGAGCCCCGAATGGTGGCCGTACCGAAATCAGTTCCTCGCGACCGCCGGGGCGGCAGTCGCACTACAGCACAACCTCACAGCAGCGCTGCTCGGGTCCGTGGCGCCGGATGGCGAACGCCACCTCGATGGCACTGCCGAGTTCTACATACGTCTAGACGCACTCACGCACTACCAAGAAGGTGGAGTGCACGTCATCGCGCCAGGGATACACCGGAGCACCGAGGATCTCCTCCGTGCATCGGAACTCGACGAGCAAGTCCTCGGATGGACCGCCTCGTGTCACCGTTCCAATCTCCCCTGCGGGCAGTGCCCCGGCTGTTGGAAGCGGGTGCAGGTCCTCGCAGCGTTTGGCATCGATGGCTACGAATGGGGGACGCCACCATGAGCAACCAGGACCTGACCGTAACGGTCAGTCGGGAGTTCGAGTTCCATGCCGCGCACTTCCTGGCGTGGCATCCCGGCAAGTGTAAGAACCTGCACGGCCACTCCTACCGCGTGCAAGTGGACGTACAGGGCGGGCTGGACGAACGCGGGATAGTCATCGACTTCGACGAACTGAGCGACGTTGTGTGGAAGGAGATCCTTGAGCCGCTCGACCACTCGCTCCTCAACGATCATCTCGACAACCCGACCGCAGAGAGGCTCGGGATTCACATCCTTCGCAAGGCAGACGCGACCGGCCTGAAGCTGAGCGAGGTTCGGGTGTGGGAGACGGCCAGATCCCTGGCCGTGGTCCGTCGCGCGCAGTGATGACCGTTCTGCAGGTCAACGAGGTCTTTCGCTCTTTCCAAGGTGAGGGGCCGAGCGTGGGACAGGCAGCGGTCTTCCTGCGCCTCGCGAACTGCAACCTCACCTGCTCGTGGTGCGACACCCGGTACAGCTGGGACTGGGCGGCATTCGATCCTGAAGACGAACGGCATGAGATTGAAGCATCGGAGCTCACGGCACAGCTCATCGCCGAACTGCAAGACGTGCGTCTGCTTGTCGTCACCGGCGGCGAACCGCTGCTTCAGCAGCCGGCCCTCAGCGAGCTCGTGCTCCTCATGCGGCAGTATATGCCGAACCTCCGCGTGGAGATCGAGACGAACGGGACTGTCACTCCCGCTCCGCATTTGGCAGATATGGTCGACCTGTTCGTTATCAGTCCAAAGCTCAGCCACTCCTCGGTAGCTAAGAAACGACGCGTGCGACCGCAAGCGCTCGCTTCCTTTCCTTTGAATCGCTCCGTATTGAAGTTCGTTGTCACGGGGATCAATGACCTCGCTGAAGTCGCGGAGATTCGGAGCATCGCTGGTGTGCCACCGCAGCAGACGTGGATCATGCCCGAAGGCACGACATCAGATGCCGTTGCGGATGGCTTGCGGATGCTCAGCGAACCAGCTGTGCGACTTGGGTACAACGTGTCGCCGCGCTTGCACATTCTCGTGTGGGGCAATTCGCGCGGCACCTAGCCGATGTCGCGGATTGCCGGTCTGAAGCTAGAGTCGACCAACGAGTTCGACAACAGTCAAGAAAGAGTCAGCGCCCTCAGCGGAGTTCCTCTCGCGTATGCGATACTGGCGACCCGTGCCGACATGGCGCCACCGCGTGCGAGTGGCGCTTCAGCGGAGCCCAAGCCTGCGAGTTCGAAGGTCTCGCCGCTTCTGCTGAGACGTCACCCTAAGTGCGTCCGCGAACAGCGCCTTGAAGAGGGCGGTCCTCGCATTGTCGGCGTCCGCACGCGTCTTCATCCCGTCCAGGATCGAAGCTACATACTCGTCTCCATGGATGTCGCACCAGGTGGATGACAAGAGCCGCCCGTACCGCTCGTCGTTGCTGGCCGGGACCTTTTCGATGGTGACATCAGACCACAGGCTCGGGGACGGACCTCCGTTGCATGGACAGGTGATCGTGAGGTAGTCGTTCTTTTCAATCTGATCCCAAACCGATCCTGTGACGATCAGCTCGTGCCGGTCCGCTTGCTGCGCTGCCTTCGTGGCGAAATTCACCGGGGTTCCGGCCCACACTGGTTCCTGCTCGGACAAGTTTCGTGGCGTGCCGATCCGTTTCACCAGGACGCGACCGCTTGCGACACCGACCTTGAAGCCGGTCGGATGCTCCTCGGCGTGCGTCGGCCACTTCTTTTCAAGTCGGGGAATCAGATTCTTTTCACTGAAAGTCTTGACCGTGATTCCCGCACATAATGCTCGCTCGTAACGCTGCTCCCCCCAGAACAACGCAAACGCGCCATCGCCTTGGATGGCAATGAAGTCGGCGCCGAATCGATTGAAGATGCTCACCGTGCCTCCTGTGGCCGCCTGATAGATGCTTGCGGTCGATGCGGCATGCTTCCCCGTTCCGAGATGTGTCGACGATTTGAGGTCGGACACAACAGCGACGAGATCCGGGATCTGGATCCACTTTCGCGCTTGGATCGGCAGGTCCGCGACGTCAAAATCATCGGTCCACTCTTCCACCGTCGGCTTCGACGCGAACTCCTCTTTCGTGCTGGCGTCCAGCTCGTCCAGCAGCCCATCAAGATCAACTTCCGTCTTCTTCGGCACGTCATCCTCCTATCTACGAACGATAGAGGCGGCTTCCGACATCGTGACTGCGCATCTAGGGCTGACGCAGACCGCTGCGCCCAGGCGTGATGAGTTGATTGCCGACGAAGCTGGACGTCCTCCCGTCAGGCCTCGACGGGCAGCCCGTCCTGTGCGCAGCCGGCGCCTTCGGAGGCTTGGGAGTCGGAGGGCGAAGCGCTCGCACCTGCGGGCTCCGCCGACGGCGACCTCGCTCCAACTGTTGCTCGACACGCCTGGAGGCGATGCGTCACCGGGACGGTTGGTTCGGGTATTTAGGTGATCGGCCACCAGAATGTTGAGCCGTAAATCGTGCCGTATCCGTCACCGTCACCAAGTTCAGTCCACATCAATCGCCCATCGGTGCTGTACTTCGACGCCTTGGAGAGACTCTTGAACACATCCGCGGTTATGTACGAGGAGTACCCCCTGTCGAGCGCTGCGAGTTTTGCGGCGACGTTCGCCGCGTTGCCCACCCAGACAAGGTCGTTGCTCCCCCGAATCCCAGTCCGGGCGACCATCGTCTTGGAGGCAGCCACCCCGACCTTTTGCTGAATCTTGTACGCATTGTCGGGATACCTAGCGTCCTTCGCTGGCTGCAAAATGTTCTTGACGGCCCAGTTGATCTTCAAGGCAACCTTGGCGGCGTCGCTGTTCTTAGAGTTGCCGATGAACACGCCCATAACGCGGTCGCCATCAAAAGCGGTGATCGCTCCGCCGTGATCTCGGATGATTCGCGACACGGTGTAGAGGTAGTTCTTGTAAATCTCGGCTGCGAACCAGTCTTTCCACCTCCGCACCAGCCCCGTCGAGTCCTTCAGGTCGGCGTAGAGCACGACAGCGTCAAGGTCGACAGCGTCGTTGCCCAGCGTGAGATCGTCGGTCTCGGGCACCTTCTGGCCATCGCGTCGGACCCACCTAGCCCTGTGGGTTTCGGCGGCGTGCGCCCTGAGCTCCTCTCCAAGAGTCATCTATCGACACTCCTCCGCTCGTGCGGGTTGCGTTAGATCACCGAGTTCATCGGGGAACAGTCCCAACAGAAAGGCTAGGTAGAGCGCGCCGATCACCGCAATTCCTATAAGTAGGAAGACCAGCGACCACTTCAGCCACAAGTGCTTTCGCCAGGCGATCATCGACATCTTGATGACCTGATCCGCAAGCTGATCATCATTGACCGCGTTCCGAGCGAGTACCCGGCTGAGCTCCTCCTTCTTCCAATGACGGAGGTGTCCAAAGTAGAGGTAGCCGCGATCTTCTGGCTTGGGTTCGTTCAGCTTTACTCGCGGGCGCAGCACAGTGAGCGATAGGACGAGGCTCATGAACAAGAGCACGATGCCCCCGGCGATGATCCATCGTGACAGTGTCGTCAGCTCGGCGAGTACGCCGGAGGTCGTGATGAGAGCGAGAGCAAGACCGAGCACCGCGGCCTCGATTGCCAATGCGGCCGTCGCCTTCGCATCCACCTGCACAATCCAGCCCTTGGCATTGTCATGCACACGCCAAGCGAGCTCATCTGAGATCTCCACCTCTTCGGGTGGCACCTCATCGGGCTTGGTTGATCTCTTTCGTCCCATTATTGCTCTGATTATGACAGCGAACTCCAACAGGTCAAGCGCGGATGGAACGTAATCGGAGCACCCACTGTCCGACAGGCGGTAGACCCGTATTCGCAGCGACAGATGGGGCCATCACAATGTTTCGCGCACTCCGCGGGCGCTGATCGCGGACGCCCGAACTTTGATGATTCGTGCGCGGATGCGGGCGGTGAGAATCGGAACCGTCCACCACAGAATTGCAACGAGAACGGGCATCAAGTAGGACGCGGCGAGCAGCCACAACGCGGGATCTGACCACGCGCTGGTTAGCGTCGTCGCGCGCGTCATAGAGACGATGGCTCCCGCCAGGATGCCGGCCGCGAGCGACAGACAGACGTTCGCCGTCGTTCCACGCGTCACAGACGCTCGTCGCGCGAACCAGTAAACAAAGAACGCCGTGGCCGTCGCAGCGATCCAGAACACGGATGCCGCGCTGACAAGCCATTCCCCGGCGTCGCGGAGTTGGTCGGCGCCCCACTTGGCAGGCGGCAACTGATCCATGAGCGGTTGCCCGACGACCCTCATGAGTGCCATCGAGATGAAGGCGACGGCAAACGCGCTTATCCCACCGCCCACCACGCGAACAAGAGTTCCCATGGGTCCATTTACGCACGCACCACCGACACCACCCGACCCTTGCCCTCCAGCGGGGTTAGCGCGGCGACGACAGTGGACGACACTCAGCTCTCGCAGCGATTCGGCCGGTCATTCGACCGAAAATGAGTCGCCTTGCTTGTCCGAGTGATCCCCCTCACCCAACCGCCAGGTCTCATCACCGGAAGGATCCTTTATGCAGTTACCGAGCGCTGTGCGCACGTAGCCCGGAGGGCAATCTTCGGTAGGCATACGAGCTTCCCTTCACTCGACGATTTCGACCTTGATCGGAGACTCGCCGGGCGGATGCGACCAACTGTCCATCATCGCGGCAACAGATGCCCCCCACGCGGCAGCGAGCAAGGTGAACCCGACGATGAGTGTCCATGAGCGAAAGGTAAGTCGCTTCTGAGCATGACTCACGGCGTTGAGTTCGTTCCGTAGCAACGCTTCTTGTAGATCGACAGGATGATAATCCATCATCTCGAAAAAGTACGTCTGGTTAGAGACCACAAGCACCTTCAGCGGCCAAAGCAACACCAAACCAGCGATGGCGGCCAGTACGTACGTCACGATGCTGACTACGCCCCAAGGAGATGAGAATCCGGCGCCAGCACCTTGAACCCCTCCAAGGATCCCGGCAGCGCTAATCAGCACGGTCGCTCGCGTTTGGACACCATCAGTTCGGGCGGATGAACGATCACGCTCGCGCCGTGTCGCATCCAATAGGAGCTGGATCCGCTTCTCGATTGCCTCAACGTCGGGGGTTTCCGGAGACTGAGCGGCGGCCCGATCTCGCTCGCACCATCTCACCATGCACCTCCTCCAGCGTCATCGACACCTTGACCAAAGAATAATGTTGAAATTCATCATCGTGCATGCAACTTCTCTGATCTTGAACGCGAGCGGACCCGGAACTGCCATCGCTACGGTTAGTCTGTGTCGACGGAGGTCTGGACTGCCGGAACTGCCGCAGGAGCGGCTCTGGTTGGCTCCGGCGGGAGAAGTAGCATCACGTGGAGAATCGCAGCTGGCGCCGAGCGTCGCGCCGACGCCCGGGAGTAACGCGAACTCGATCGCGACATGTGGCAGTTTCGACGAGGATGGTCGCCCGCCAATCAGAGACGCGTACGCCGCCGGTAAGAAGCAGAGTCGCAGCATCCGGTCAACGTTGGCGCCGTCGTCTCGCTACGCGTCGAGCTCGTCATAGTCAATCGCCTCCACGAGCGCCTGGAGAGCGGGTTCGTCCTCAAGTGAGAGCGGAGCAAGTGCTTTCGTCACACCGACCTGGCTGATTCGCAATTCGCTCGACGTGTCATTGAGGATGCGGATGGAGTCCACCGTCTGCCACTGAACACCCTCTAGTCGAGCGCGTTCGAACCGGGCGGCAACGAGTACATTCGGCTTACGCACTCCGTAGGCATCTCTCTCGGGAACTGATGTGGCGACGATGCGGACCGAAGCGAGTGCAGGTGCGACGGCGAACGCCTCCTTCACAGTGACGAGGATGCAGCCGGCGACTGCGAACTTGTGCCAATCGGCCGCTTCCTTCTTCGGAAGCGCCTTGATCGTGGGGCGGCCGCCGGGTGTGACATCCGGTTTCTTCTCGGGCATCTGGCTGGCCGCCGGGACGACGACGACGAGGGTCGCTTCGCCGTCCACGACTCCCAGCGGGGCCGCGGCTGCATCGTTGTCTTCGAACGCCGCAGCCAGCATGCCCATGACTGTCTCAGGGTCATTGGCTAGGAGCGCGCCCCACGCCTGGTCGATTCGCGCTTGGTACTCGGCCTGCTCTCGTGCGTTCTGAGCGTGCCGTTCCGCTATTTCGTGCTGCGCGCTGACCTCGGCTCGTGCACGTGCTTCCCGGCGACGCGCGAACGAAAAGACGCTGATGCCTTTGATTGCTTCCTTCCGATGGCGCTTCTGGATCTCTTCTGCAGGAAGTGCGGGCGGCGGAGGGGCGAGCGGGCGTTGCACCGCTGGGAACTCTTGCTTATGCAGACCCGCGATGCGCGCGTAGACCTCGAGGAGTTGTTCCGCCGCCTCGGCACGGCTGGAGGCGGCGACAGACCGTGTGACCGCGCCCGATGTCGACCTCCGGCCAACACCGAGGCTCGTGTAATAGCTAACGGGGCCAACCCCAGTAGAGAAGCCGGGCGCCCCAGCTCCCAGATGCACCCTCGCCGCGCGCGGGCCAATACTCGTGCGCACCCCCCGACTCGACACTCGAACTCGAACACCCGGAGCCATTCGCACAGAGAATCCCATGGCCAGATCATATGGATCGCGGAGAGCTAGAGCGAGCGATCGATCTGCGGTGCATTCAGCCGCGGCCAACCGCCATTTGTTCTCCATTCCCCAACGGCTCGCTGAGCCGTGAATTCATCACCAATCGGCCTTGCACTCCCTCGTACGACAAGCTGTATTCATGACGTCGTACAAGGTGGCCGAGACGCTCCATGGCAACCCGTCGCGAGACGCCACAGCGATGCTCCGACAGTGCCACCAGGCTCGCACGGAAGCTGCCGCGCAACAGCCGGCGGGCGATGAACATTAATGCCCGAACTCAGACCGCCAAAGCTGCCCCGCCCCACGGTCTATCTCGATCAGTGGGTGTGGATTCGTCTTGCGAAGGCAAACGGCGGCGATCCGTTGCGGCCGGACGATCACCACGTGCTCGACGCAGTGCGCGAAGCCGCCGCCAAAGGTGTCTGCTTCCCACTCTCAAAGACCCACTACGAAGAGACCGGTCGTATCGGGTCAGTCGCCCAACGCAGAGACCTCGTCCAGGTGATGGCACCGATCTCCCAGATGCAGACGTTTCGAGGTCACGGCTCGTTGCTGCGCCACCAGTTCTTGGTGGCGTTGCATGAGACTGTCGGGCGACCGACCTTCCGCCCGCGGGAGCCGCAAGTGATTGGACTCGGAGTGCACTGGGCTTTCGCTGGCGTGCAAGCGTTCATTCAGCTCATCGATCCAAACGGGCGCGTGATTAGGTCTGCGAACGGCGCATGGCTACGCCATCTCAATCAGCACGCAGAGGCGGCACTGTTAGCTGGTCCGGCGCCAGACGAACTCCCTCAACTCTTGGAGCGCGGGTACGTGATGCCGCAGGAACTCGAACGGCGCGAGGGAAGCCGCGTGGACTACGAAGCATGGCTCGTGCATGCACTGGCTGAGAAGCCTAAGGACGTTAGCGAACTCCGCCCGCTCGTCATGGCACGGGAGGTCTGGCACGAGTACTCGCAGCTACTGGGCGAACTCTTCAAAGAGTATCGAGTGTCGCTTGAGACGATCGCAGGTGGCAACACCGGCAAGGCGAGCCGCGCCAAGGCGGTCGCTTTCACCGAGAAGGTGCCCACTGCTCGGATCTCCGCCGAACTCAAGGTCGAGGTGTTTCGAAACAAGACCCGCCGCTGGTCGTGGAACATGTTGCGAGATGTAGACGCCTTGAGTCTCGCCGTCCCATACTGTCACTTGGTGGTCGCCGACCGTGATGCCACGGCACTGCTCCGACGTACCGGGGCCGACGAGCGGCACCAGACGGTGGTAACCGCGTCCTTGGACGAAGTATCGGAGCGCCTCGCAGAACTGACCGCCAGCGCAACCGACACGTCGACCGGCTGGGATCGCATCGGCCCCGACGACGGTGCGTATCACATGGAGCCCCCCCCCCGCTGCCCTCGAGTACGACGAGGCGCTGATGGGCGCAACACTACGCCTCGTCGATGAGTCAGGTCGGCAGGTTGTTTACCGAGGCTAGACGGCTGTAGCCGCGCGGCCTCCCCTTAGGATGCCCCCGCGGTGTAACGTCGGTGCTCCCGTTGACTGAAGGCCGCCGACCGACACGCCCGAGGCGGAGCATTCAGTCATCTCTTAGAACGCTTGACTAGATTGAGCCCATGGTTCATAGTCATCCACGGAAAGGAAGGGCCAAGTGATGACGAAGTTCGGCGGATCAGACTTCTAGGAACGATCATCGGGGCGCAAGTCGACCCGGTATCCGTACTCTCGGTCCACCTCAATCTGTGTCAGGTTGAGGTGGACTTTTGTTTGCCCACTTGCGTTGTCGATGCTCACTTCCGGCGCAGGGGACCCGTTGAGTGTCGTTACACGAAGGGGCTTACCGGAGAAAGATCGGCTGAAGCTCACAGTCGATTCAAAGGAGTCAGTCGGCCGTCGGAACACCCAGGAATTCACCTCAGCGTTGCCGTCGAGAATGTCCGCTGAGTACTTCGGCCAACGGATGACGAGTCGGATCCGGATGGTCTCCCCGGCCGCAACATCCCTATCGAAGTAGATGTAAACCCGCAGCCTGCTTTCACCCTCCCAAGAGTGCGTCGTAACGATGCTCGTACCCTCAGCACCATCGTCCTCGAGATAGCACGCATCAACTCGGACTTTGTCACGGATGGAAGGGCTCAGGTGCGCAGCGGAGTTCCGGCTGGAAAGCGACCAGATGGCGGCGACGGGTTGCGCGCCGATGCGCACGCTGATGTCGCGCACGATAGTGGTGTTCCCCTTGTCAGCGACCGCGACAGACTCCGACCAGCGCACTGTGTGGAACAGATCGCGGTTAGTCTCCTGCGTACGGCGAACTCGTTCGCCGTACGTTTGGAGTACCCGTCCAGTGCGGCCTAGTTCTCGTCTCATGTAGCGGCGATTTACTCCGAGAGTGATCACAACGATGAACAGGAAGATGCTCAGCACCAGAAGACTCACGTTTGCGAGCGGCTGAATCGCAGCGGCGATGCCGATAATAGCGAGCACCGTGGCAACACCGGACGGCACCGCTATCAGCCATCGAAGTTTGCGATCCCGGACTTTATCTTCTATCCAGTCAGCCAACGCGCTGAACAAATGCTTCACCAGCTATCATCTCCCCCAGCCAATCAAACCTTCTCGGAATCGTAGCGACTTCCGCACGGACACGGTCAAAGGCGCGACGCGCCCTTCGATTGCGTCGCTCCAGACGGTCCGCCCAACTGCCATTGCAAGGCGCGGCCCCTCGCGGGGACCGCTCGACTCCTACCCCAGCACAGCCACGGAGTCCCGGTTAGTCAGCACCTCTCCCCGCTGCGATCCGATCGGACGGTTGTCGTTCGCACCCGGGCATAGTTCACTTAGTTTGCGGACGCTGTGGGCTGACCCCATTTCCTAGGTCCGGTGGTTCTGAGAGTCGTCCTGTTGCCCCGTGGTTGCGGGCAGGGATGGGCTGACCCCATTTCCTAGGTCCGGTGGTTCTGAGAGTCGTCCTGTTGCCCCGTGGTTGCGGGCAGGGAGACTGGTCAGATCATGTCGAACAGTAGGAAGCGTCACACCCCGGAGCAGGTC